>RCND010000712.1_pt1 | contig 19026 bp, 19 predicted proteins | sample 2041351 | NCBI WGS metagenome assembly RCND01 (sample SAMN09708230, study PRJNA481090) | Marine sediment metagenome, whole genome shotgun sequencing project. | biome: marine sediment; feature: ocean; material: sediment; isolation source: Sewage treatment plant 12B marine sediment (STP12B) ... | reverse complement strand
CCTCGAAAGGTGCAGCCTTCCCCGCCCGGAAAGCAGGTTCCTCCGCATTCGATTTTGGTAGCAAGCCAACCGTTCAGGTGGTCACCAAATGGTTTATTTCGGCAATATTCGTTTGGCTGGCGTCTGTTTTCTCATCGAACCTACACATATCGAGACGAACAGCGCCTTTGATAGCTGTATAGTCTAGACCAATCTCTCCAGTTACATGCGCACGTTCTGCCCACACGGGATTCTCGTCAATAACGCACGCATAGCATCCGCCAAGACTGAGATTGGGTATTTCCTCTGCCTCTGTCAGGTCGCGAGCCCTCAATTCTGCAAACTTCCAAATATGTGCCATGCTTCGCCTTCCGCGTGTGTTGTGTTCCGTGGTGCGCATATTTGCCCTAGTGCCCAGAGGCGGGGGTTTGCACTTGGGGGGGAGGTTTGGTAGGGCAGCGCTAACGTGCTGATGCACATTTTGACGATTTCCAGACATTGAGACAGGATGCCCCCATGGTGCGCACAGTATTTCGCAGCTTTACCAAGAATTTGACGTCCAAGGACATGACGGACCTGCGCTGGATGGGAGAGGACGGTTTTTCTGTCTCGCGTCTGCGGATTGAGTTGTTGTCGGGTCTGACGGTGGCCTTGGCGCTGGTGCCGGAAGCGGTGGCGTTTGCGTTTGTGGCGGGGGTTCATCCGCTGGTCGGTTTGTATGCGGCGTTTATTGTGGGTTTGATCACGGCGCTGATTGGGGGGCGTCCAGGGATGATCTCGGGTGCAACGGGGGCGTTGGCTGTTGTGATGGTCGCACTCGTGGCGCAGCACGGCGTTGAGTATCTGTTCGCGACTGTTGTTTTAATGGGCTTTTTGCAAATTTTTGCGGGTATTATGCAGTGGGGGAAGTTCATCCGGCTGGTGCCACATCCGGTCATGCTGGGCTTTGTGAATGGCCTCGCGATCGTGATTTTTCTGGCGCAGATGGGGCAGTTCAAAGTTCCGGGCACCATGGTCGATACAGGGCACGGTATGTCGGGCGGTGAATGGCTGTCTGGGATGCCGCTTTATCTGATGCTGGCGTTGGTCGCGGCGACGATGGCGATTATCTGGGTGATGCCGCGCATTACCAAGACCATCCCTGCGCCGCTTGCGGGTATCGGGATTGTGGCGGCTGTGGTGATTTTCACGGGCATGGAAGTGCCGCGTGTGGGGGATCTGGCGTCCATTCAGGGCGGATTTCCGACGTTCCATAATCCGTTTGGGGAAGGGTTGGGGCTGTATGGTACGGCACTCGCGCCGTTCAACATGGAAACGCTTTACATCATTGCGCCTTATGCGGTGATTTTGGCGGCGATTGGTCTGATTGAGAGCTTGCTGACACTGAACCTTGTGGGGGATATGACCAACACACGCGGCGGTGCCAGCCAAGAATGTGTGGCGCAAGGTGTGGCTAATACTGTAACTGGTTTCTTTGGCGGTATGGGCGGTTGTGCGATGATCGGTCAGTCTATGATCAACGTGAAATCAGGTGGTCGTACGCGGGTTGCCGGGATCGCGGCGGCGGTGTGCTTGCTGCTGTTTATCGTTGTGGCAGCACCGCTGATTGAGCTGATCCCGCTGGCGGCATTGGTGGGTGTGATGTTCATGGTGGTGATCGGGACATTCGCATGGAACAGCCTGACGATCCTGCGCAAAGTCCCTCTGACGGATGCGTTTGTGATCCTGCTGGTGACGGTTGTGACGGTGTACGAAGATCTTGCTGTGGCGGTGGTTGTCGGCGTGATCGTGAGCGCGCTGGCTTATGCGTGGAACAATGCGCGCCGTATCCATGCCAACACGTATACCACGCCCGAGGGTGCCAAGGTGTATCAGGTTCAAGGGCCGCTGTTCTTTGGCTCTGCCGCGGGCTTCGTGGAGCTGTTCGATATTCACAAAGACCCGGCGATTGTGGTGGTAGATTTCAACGACAGCCGTGTTGTGGATCAATCGGCACTACAGGCCATCGAGGCGATTGCGGGCAAGTACGAGGATGCGGGTAAGCGGATCGAGCTGCGCCATCTGACGCGGGACTGTCATGCGCTGCTGACCAAGGCGGGGCACCTGATGGTCGATAGTGACGATGATCCTGACTATCAGATCGCGGTAGACTATCAGGTGCGTACTGGGGTTTTGGGCGGGCATTAAGGCCACGGCCAATCCGCAGAGGTAAAAAAGCCCCGCCCGCGTAAATGCGAGCGGGGCTTTTGTTTTGCTGATCTAGACCTTAAGCGGTGTTGCGCTGCGCTCCCATGCGAGGGGTTTGACCACGTCATCGAGTGGGGTTTCCGCAACGTGGTTGACGTAGTTGGACATGGTTTTCTGCGCGATGCCGAGGATCACGTCGAGCACGGCGCGGTGGCCGTATCCGGCGGCAAAGAACTCGGCCATGGCAGCATCATCTACATTGCCACGGTTGCGGACCATGCGCAGGGTGAAGGTGCGCAGCGCTTCGAGTTTGTCTGACGGCAGTGGTGTTTCGTTGCGCAATGCTTGAGTGATTGCATCATCGACCTTCATCATCTTGGCGATGCCGGAGTGTGCGGGCACGCAGTAGTGGCACTCATGCTCTACATTGATGGCCTGCCACACAACGGTCAGTTCGTCCGCGTCAAACGCAGTCTCGGTGAAGAGCTTGTGCATGATCTGGTAGCCTTCGAGCATCTGCGGGCTTTCGGCCATGACTTTGTGCAGACCCGGTAGGCGGCCAAAGGCAGCTTGGGATTTCTCAAGCAGGGGTTTGGAGGCGTCCGGCGCGCTGTCGAGGTCGTGGGAGGGGAAATCAGCCATGGTGTGTTTCTTTCAAAAATGGGTCAGATGATGTCGAATTAGCCTTTCTTGAATGATCATTCAATTATATAATTGAGTAATCGTTCAAGAATTGGTGATCCATGCCGCGCAAACCCAACTACGACCGTGAGGCCCTTATCGACATTGCACGCGATGTGTTTTGGAAACAGGGCTGGGCGGGGACCTCAATGAAAGATCTTGAGCGTGCGTTGAAACTCAAACCGGGGAGTTTTTACGCGGCGTTCGGGTCAAAGGATGCGCTGTATTCACTGGCGCTGGAGCGGTATGCGCGTGACGGGATGGCGCGCTTGGATGTGCTGGAGGCGGAGCTGGGGGCACTGGGTGCGCTCCGGCATCAACCGTTGTTGGTGGTTGTGGATACGGCTGCGCAGGTGCGGGCCTGTATGTTGGCGAAAACCTATGTCGAGTTACGCAGCAAGGATCACCCGTTGAGTGAGGTCGCAGCGGCGCACCTTGGCAAGGCAGAGGCGCGGTTTTCCGCATTGTTCGCAGCGGCGCAGCGGGACGGGGATATTGCAGCGCGCCATGATCCAAAGCTGCTGGGGCAACGGTATCAATCAGACCTTTTAGGCCTGCGAATCATGGCGGAGCGACCGGATGTGGATGCCGCCGCCCTTGCGCAAAGGGTGGCGGATGATCTGGAACGGTGGCGGGATTGACGCCCCTCAATCATCGGGCCGGATGATTTCGAATACTTCGCGCACCGCTGTGTAGTCGCGGTAACCCATGCGGCTCAGCGGGGTGTATTGGGTGACGTCGAAGCGCCCGTCGATGATGCAATCGTCGCGAAGGTGGATGCCGATAACTTCGCCGAAACAGACAAAATTGCTTTGCCCCTCAATCTGGATGATCTGGGTCATGCGACATTCCAGTGCGGCGGGGGCGTCGGCGACGCGGGGGCAGTTGATCTCGCCGCACTCGGCCTTGGCGATGCCTGCCTCAGCGAATTCATCGGTGCCATGGGGCAGGGTGGCGGAGGATTGGTTCATGGCGTCTGCTGCGCTGAGCTGCACGATGTTGACGCAAAATACGCCTGTTTGCTGGATATTGGCCATGCTGTCTTTTGTGCCGTCTACATCGTCTTTGACGCCTGTGGAGGCGAACATGACCTGCGGCGGGACATAAGCCACGCCGTTGAAGAAGGAGTAGGGTGCGATGTTATCGCGACCCTGTCCGTCGCGCGTCGAGATCCAACCGATGGGACGGGGTGTGACGATGGCGTTAAACGGGTTGTGGGGCAGGCCGTGGCCGTCGGAGGGGCGATAGAACATTGGTGCGTGGTCCTCGGAGTTATGATTGTACCCAGAGCTAGCGCCGTGATAGGCCGCTGACCAGTAGAAAACCCCGCCGGAGCGCACCGCCCCATGTATGAGTTGTCCCCCGAAGTACCTGACGACCTGTGGGAGGTTGAGGCACTCTATGACACCTGTTTTGCGCCCGGGCGCACGGCGCTGTCGTCGTATCGTTTGCGTGAAGGCGTGGCCCCTGTGGCGGGCTTGAGCCTTGTGGCGCGGGATGATCTGGGGATTTTGGGGGGGGCAATCCGGTTTTGGCCCGTGACCGTCTCAGAACACAGTGTTTTGCTGCTGGGTCCTGTGGCCGTGCATCCAACACGGCAGGGAGAGGGATTGGGCGGGTTGTTGATCCAGTCTGCGCTTGAGCGTGCCAGTCCGCAGGGCTGGGACCGCGTGATGTTGGTGGGGGATGCTCCCTATTACGCGCGCTATGGTTTTACTGTGCTGGATAGGGTGATCATGCCACCGCCCACAAATCCTGAACGTGTACTGGGGCGTGCGCTGACGGAGGGTGCATGGGACGGGATTGAGGGTGAGGTCACGCGTACGCGTTGAAAATTGCCCAAGGATCGCCCACATGTATTTCAGAGGAGAACCCGATGACCGACACCCAACTGCCTGTAGCGATTGATGTAGAAGCTGAGCTGGACCGTATTGCGCGGCGGTATAATGCTGCGGGCGGTGTTGGAATCAATGTTCTAAACATGATTGGGGGACAGGCGGAAAATCTGCTGGAGCGGTTACCGGCCTCGGTGCGCAAACAGCTTGAGAGCGCGACTGTACGCGCGCTGGACCATGCCATGTCAGCGGCGCACAAAAGCCGCGGTGCTGTACCGGATCAGGCGTCGTGGTTGAATTCGGCTGTGTCCATGGGACTCGGCGCTGCAGGCGGTGCGGGCGGATTGCCCACGGCGCTGGCGGAATTGCCAGTCACGACCACGCTTCTTTTGCGGGTAATTGAAGGGGTGGCGGTCGAGCACGGGTTTGATCCCGATCTGGAATCGGTGCGGTTTGATTGTGTGCAGGTTTTCTCGGCTGCTGGGCCGTTGGCGGAGGATGACGGGGCTGATCTGGCATTTCTGACGACGCGGCTGGCGCTGTCAGGAAAAGCGGTTCAGGCGGTTATCCATAAGGTTGCCCCACGGTTGGCCGTTGTGTTTGGGCAAAAGCTGGCGGCGCAGGCGGTGCCTGTGTTGGGAGCCGTTGCAGGGGCCGCAACAAATTACGCATACACCAGCTATTATGAGGACATGGCACATGTACATTTTGGCCTACGCAAGCTGGCGATTGATGCCGATGTGATGCCGGAAGAGCTGAACGCGCGGCTGGTGGCCAAGATGCAGCTTTTGGGGAAAAGCTGAGGAGCAGTCTTTTGTGAGGGCTGCCCCTTGCGCCAATGCTCGTGTCCGTCCCTATCGCCCGATGCTGGTGGGCGCGATGGTTGTAGATTTTAGCACTGCAAAACACGTGCTGCCAATATGCAGGTTTAGATCCTCCAGTGCGCGGCGCGTAATTCGCGCGAGCAGCGTTTCTCCGCCAATGTCGAGGGAGAGTGCCACGCCAGGGCCAGCCCCTTCGTGGATGCCTGTGACGTTGGCGGCAAGGATGTTGAGCGCGCTAATCCCTGTGGGGCGCGTGCGGGCGACCATCACGTCTTGGGCTTTGATCCGCAGGCGCAGCTGTGCGCCGACGGGCGCGTTGACTGTTGGCAGTATAACGCGACCCGCGCGTAGTTTGAGGGTGGTGAGCCCATCAGAATCGTGGCTCAGCACGGTCGCCTCGATCACCGAGCCTGCTTCGCGTACACCGATGAGTGGCACAGCGGCAGGGTCTGACATGACATCGCGCAAGGGGCCTTGGGCGGCGATGTTGCCGTCTCTGAGCAGCACCAGCGTGTCAGCGAGGCGGGTAATTTCCTCGATGGCATGGCTGACGTAGAGGATGGGCAGTTTGAGCGGGCCGTCGCGCAGGTGTTCGAGATAGGGCAGGATTTCGTGTTTGCGGGTGGCATCCAAGCTTGCGAGTGGCTCGTCCATCAGCAGCATACGCGGAGCGCTGAGCAGGGCGCGGCCAAGGGCGACGCGTTGTTTTTCACCGCCCGAAAGGGTGTTCGGGGCGCGGGTGAGCATGGCATTAAGGCCCAGCAACTCAATCACATCGTCGCGGGGGATTTTGCTACCCTTTGGCGCGTAGCGGGTGCCGAAATCAAGGTTCTGCGCCACCGTGAGGTGCGGAAACAGACGGGCGTCCTGAAACACGGTGCCAAAACGACGTTTGTGCGGCGGTGTGTGGATGTTGCGGCCCGTGTCCATTAGGACTTCACCATCTATCTCCAGATGCCCTTCATCAGGGCGCAAGAGGCCTGCAACGGCGTTGATGATAGTACTTTTACCTGCGCCTGAGCGACCGAAGAGGGCGGTGATACCGTTCCCTGCATCGAGATCGAGATCAAGGGTGAAGTCAGGAAATTGATGTTTGATGCGCAGCTTCATGCGGCACCCGAAATGCGGGTTGCTACGCGACGGGCGAGCCATTCGGAGAGGAACACGGCGCCCAAGGCGACAGCGCAGGAGAGCAACGCCATGGCGGCGGCTTTGCCCTCACCGCCAGGGATTTGCAGGGCGGTCCAGATCGCGATGGGCAGGGTTTGGGTTTGACCGGGGATATTGGCGACAAAGGTGATGGTTGCGCCGAATTCGCCCATGGCTTTGGCGAACCCCATGACAGAACCAGCGAGGATACCCGGTGCGATGAGGGGCAGGGTGACGCGGGTGAAGACGTTTATGCGCGACGCGCCGAGAGTTGCGGCGGCATCCTCAATCCTGGGGTCCACAGCTTCGATTGCGAGGCGCATAGCTCGGACCATGAGCGGAAACCCCATGACGATGGCGGCAAGGACGGCACCTGTCCATTTGAAGGCAAGCGTGAGGCCGATGGTGGCCAGCGCAGCCCCTGCGGGGGCGTTAGGGGAGAAGAGGACGAGCAGGACATAACCGGTAACCACGGGGGGCAGGACGAGGGGTAGGTGGACCAGCGCATTGAGCAGGGATTTGCCCCAGAACTCTTTGCGCGCCAGCACCCACGCCACTGCGAGGGCAAGTGGCACGGCAATGAGCGTGGCCCAAACCGCGACCCAGAGCGAGAGGCGCAGAGCGTCCCATGCAACAGTGTCCAAGGTCATGGGGTCAGACCGTATTTTGCAAAGACCTCAGTTGCTTGGGCCGTAGTAAGATAGGTGAGAAAGGGTCTTCCGGCATCCGTCAGCGCGGCGGCAGGATAACGGATAGGGGCGTGCGTTTCGGGCGGAATTTCGTAGAGTATTTGTACACGCGGCTCTGCGACGGCGTCAGAGGCGTAAACGATACCCAACGGTGCGGCGCCTTGAGCTACGAGAACGAGGGCGGCGCGCACGTTGTCAGTCTCGGCAAGCTGGGGGAGCATCGCGTCCCATGCGCCTATATGGCGGAGCCAGTCGCGGGCGTAGCTGCCCGCGGGAACACCTTCACGCTGGCCGATCGCGAGGCGTCCGCCGTTGAGGGCGGTGGTGAGTTTTTTGCTTGTGGGCTCTGAAATGGGCGCTGCGTCGAGGCTGCCGATGACAACAAGCTTGCCGCCTGCAACCTCTGTGAGGGTATCTGTTAGAACAAGCCCCTCTGCCTCGAGCCACGTTGCCCAATCTCGGTGGGCAAGGACGACCACATCTGCGGGCGCGCCTGCGGCGATCTGGCGGGCGAGGGTGCCGGAGCCTGCGAAGGACAGGATAACTTCTCCTGTGTATTCTGTGGCGATCTCGGTCAGAGCGTCGCGCAAGGAGGCGGCGGCGAACACAGTCACGGGCTGGGCCTGCGCGGGCAGGGCAAGGGGAAGGAGCGACAGAAAAAGGGCAAACATGGTACGCATATGCGCGCGACTATCCGTCAAGCGGCAGCGCCCTGCAAGGGGGTGTGGGCGATGATTGGGTCCCATCTGGTACAAGGCGGGGAAACCCTGTAAGGCAGGGTCTTGAGCAGTATTTGAGGGATGGGTTTCGCGATATGGCAGAGCAATTGCCGATCTCGTTACATGGCGGATCAAAGGATAGCGCGCGAACACAGTTTGCGGGGCTGTGCTGGCGTGTGCGGCGTGGCAATGTGCAGATACTCCTGATCACGTCACGTAGGCGCAAACGCTGGATCGTGCCGAAAGGCTGGCCTATGGACGGCAAAACGCCTGCGGAATGTGCGCTCACGGAAGCTTGGGAAGAGGCGGGGGTCGTTGGCACGGCCAGTGATAACTGTCTTGGCGTGTACTCGTACGTGCGGATGCGGCCGGGCGAAGAGGATATACCGTGTTTGGCGATGGTCTATCCCGTTAAGGTAAAGTCATTGAAAAAGAAATTCCCTGAGGCCAAGGATAGGCAGCGGAAATGGGTGTCGCGCAAAAGGGCGGCCGAAATGATCAGTGAGCGTGAGCTGTCCAAGTTGATTATCGGTTTCAGGCCGCCAAAATCTGTGCCGCTACCGGCTGAGCGAGCTTGACCTGTAGGGCGTGCGTGTCACATCCTACAGTAACAGCAAATACAGTCCGGGAGTTTCTGCGATGATCCGTTATGCGCTAAAATGTCGGGAGGGCCATACGTTTGAAAGCTGGTTCAAATCGGCGTCGGCGTTTGATGTTTTGGTCAAAGCCGGGCATGTGACCTGCGTCGAATGTGGCAGCGCGGATGTGTCCAAGGCGCTTATGACGCCGCAGGTGGGGGTGAAGGCGGTAGAGCAGACCGAACCCGTCAAGCCTGAGACCCAAGAGAACAAGGACGTTGCCATCGCGCAGATGCGCAAACAGGTGGAAGAAAATGCCACCTACGTGGGCGGAAAATTCGCTGCGACGGCACGCGAAATGCACGAGGGAACCTCTTCCGAGACGTCAATCTATGGCGAGGCCAGCCTGAAAGAGGCGCGCGCATTGATCGATGATGGAGTGCCGGTGATGCCACTGCCGTTCAAGCCAAAGCAAAAGCTACAATAAATTTAGGGAATAGGCAGATGACAGTTGTGATTACAGGCGCGAGCCGTGGCATTGGTGCAGGTCTCGCCGAGCATTACCGCGCGCAGGGCATTGATGTGGCAGGGACAAGCCGCTCGCCCATGGGGGATATCACGCTGGATGTTACCCTGCCCAGAAGCCACACAGATATGGCGGCGACGCTGGGCGACAAAGCTGTCGAGCTGTTGGTGTGTAATGCGGGTGTGTTCCTCGACAAAGGCGACGATATCGAGAGCGGCTACGGAGCTGACCTTTGGGCGCAGAGCTTTACCACCAATGTGACGGGGGTTTTCCTGAGCATTCAGGCGTTGTTGCCGCATCTGCGCCGTGCGAGTAATCCGCGCATTGCGATCATATCATCCCAGATGGGGTCCAGCGAAATCGCTTCCGGCAGCAGTTATATCTACCGCGCTTCCAAGGCCGCTGCGCTTAATTTGGGGCGCAATCTGGCAGTGGATTTAAAGGCGGAGGGGATTGCCGTGGGCATCTACCATCCGGGATGGGTTCAGACGGACATGGGTGGCGAGACGGCTGCCATCACAGTAGATGAGGCGGTGACAGGACTGGTGGAGCGGTTTGCAACCTTGAGCCTTGAGACCACAGGCTGTTTTGAGACATGGGACGGGCGCGCGCACCCTTACTGATCTTTGTTGCGCAAGTGCTGTCCCTCGCGTAAACGCGGCGCGAGCAATAGGACGAGGGTCAGATGCCTGTATTGGTGATGAAATTCGGTGGCACCTCGGTGGCCACACTGGACCGTATCCGTCGCGCGGCGAAACGTGTGGGCGTTGAAGTGGCTAAAGGCTATGACGTGATCGTCATCGTCTCTGCAATGTCTGGCAAAACCAATGAGTTGGTTGGCTGGGTGAATGAGACGTCGGCGATGTATGATGCGCGCGAGTATGATGCGGTTGTATCGTCGGGAGAGAATGTGACGGCTGGCCTGATGGCGTTGACGTTGCAGGAGATGGATGTTCCTGCGCGCAGCTGGCAGGGCTGGCAAGTGCCTGTGCAGACGACATCGACCCATGCGAGTGCGCGGATTGAAGATATCCCGCCGGAAAACATCATGGCGAAGTTTGCGGACGGCATGCGTGTGGCGGTGGTTGCAGGGTTCCAAGGGGTAAGCCCTGAGGGCCGTATTACCACGTTAGGGCGCGGTGGCTCTGATACCACTGCGGTGGCCTTCGCGGCGGCGTTCAAGGCGGAGCGGTGCGATATTTATACGGATGTGGACGGAGTCTATACCACCGATCCACGGGTGGAGGCCAAAGCGCGCAAGCTGGACAAAATCTCGTTCGAGGAGATGTTGGAGCTGGCCTCGCTGGGCGCAAAAGTGTTGCAGACTCGTTCAGTAGAGTTAGCGATGCGTTATAAGGTCAAGCTGCGGGTTTTGAGCAGTTTCGAGGAACAATCAGACGATGCTGGCACGCTCGTTTGTGATGAGGAGGAAATCATGGAAAGCAATGTAGTAGCGGGCGTGGCGTTCAGCCGCGATGAGGCGAAGATGACGCTTGTATCTGTTGCGGACCGCCCAGGCATCGCGGCAAGTATTTTTAGCGCACTGAGCGAGGGTGGCGTCAATGTTGACATGATTGTCCAGAACATCGCCGAAGAGGGACGCACCGACATGACGTGGTCCTGCCCTGTAGATCAGGTCAAGCGTGCGGACGCCGCAATGCAAAATGCAGCGGCAGATGGCGTGATCAACTATGACGAGTTGATCGCAGATGAGGACGTTGCCAAGGTATCTGTTGTTGGGATCGGCATGCGGAGCCACACTGGCGTCGCGGCCAAGATGTTCAAAGTACTGTCGGATGAGGGCGTGAACATCAAAGTTATCACGACATCCGAGATCAAGATCAGTGTTTTGATCGACCGAAAATATATGGAACTTGCTGTTCAGGCGCTGCATGATGCCTTTGAGCTGGATAAAGCCAGTTAATTTTTTAATACTTAATATCAACTAGTTGCGATTTGGTATTAAAGCGATACCAGAGCTTAATTCTCGCTTGGGGTCGTAGTTGTGGTTTGTATGTTTTCCGCTCCCCATTCCTGTGCGTTGGGTCTATAATCCGAAGTAGGCAATGACTGGGGAGCAGCATGGCAGAACGGTCCGAGAGTGACAGTCGCAAGCTGCTGGGGCGTCTACGCGATGCCATGGCAGGGGATGACGCGGGTCAGGCCCGATTGGATAAAATCACCCATTTGATCGCAACTTCGATGGCGTGCGAAGTTTGTTCAATCTACCTTTTTCGCGACGAGGACACGCTGGAGCTTTGTGCGACAGAAGGTCTGAATAAGGGTGCTGTTCACCAGACGCGGATGAAGATGGGCGAAGGGCTGGTCGGGAAAGTGGCCAAGCGGCGGCGTGTGATCAACACACCTGACGCGCCGCAGACCAAAGGCTTTCGCTACATGCCCGAGACCGGCGAGGAGATTTTCTCCAGCTTTCTTGGCGTCCCAATCCAGCGGTTGGGAGACACATTGGGCGTGCTGGTGGTGCAGTCCAAGGCCGCGCGGGAGTTCAACACTGATGAGGAATACGCCCTAGAAGTGGTGGCAATGGTGCTGGCTGAAATGACGGAGCTTGGCGCATTTATTGGTGAAGGTGCGGCAATGTCTGCACGCCACAGCCAGCCGGTTTTGCTGCGGGGGACAGTGGCCCAAGAGGGGGTTGCCGAAGGGCATATCTGGTTGCATGAGCCGCGTGTTGTGGTCTCGAATCTCATTGCCGACGATCCCGAGCGTGAGGCAGAGCGTCTGAGCGAGGCTGTGGACGCGCTGCGGTTGAGTGTGGATCAAATGCTGAGCATGTCGCTGGGCGATAAAGACCAGCAGGAAGTGATCCAGACGTACCGGATGTTTGCGAACTCCAAAAGTTGGATGCAGCGGATGCAGGCGGATATTGTGCAAGGCCTCTCTGCCGAAGCAGCAGTGGAAAAAGAGCAATCGTTGGCGCGGTCGCGTATCGGGCAATCCTCAGACAGCTATATGCGCGAGCGGCTGAGCGATCTTGACGATCTGTCGAACCGTTTGTTGCGAATTTTGACGGGCCAGGGATCGAACACGGGCGCCGAAATGCCGAGCGATCCAATCCTAGTGGCGCGCAACATCGGCCCTGCAGAACTGCTTGAATACGGGCGCAGTTTGCGCGGTATCGTATTGGAACAGGGATCGGTGGGCAGCCATGCCGCGATTGTGGCGCGTGCGTTGGCGATTCCGCTGATTGTGCATGCGGGGCGGATCACGAATGAGGCGCTAAACGGAGACCTCGTGATGGTCGACGGGGAACAGGGGATTGTGCATCTTCGCCCTGAAGACACTGTCGCGACGGCGTTTCGCGACAAGATCGCGATGCAGGCGGCAGCCCAAGAGCGCTATACCTCGATCCGTGACAAGCCTGCAGAGACGAAATGCGGCAATGTAATAGGGTTGCAGATGAATGCGGGCCTAATGGCTGACCTTCCTTCATTGCAAAGCTCGGGGGCCGAGGGCGTAGGGCTATTTCGCACAGAATTACAATTTTTGGTAAGAAATCAGATGCCAAGGCGCTCTGAATTGAGTGAATTGTACAAGCGTGTTTTGGATGCGGCACAGGGTAAACGAGTGGTTTTCCGCACGCTCGACATCGGGTCGGACAAAGTGCTGCCCTACATGAAGCCCAACGATGAGCCGAACCCCGCGTTGGGGTGGCGGGCGATTCGCGTGGGGCTGGACAAGCCCGGCATTATGCGGATGCAGCTACAGGCGTTGTTTCGTGCGGCCAACGGTGGGCCGCTCACAGTGATGTTCCCCTTTGTAGCGCAGTTTGAGGAATACCGCGCGGCGCGGGCCGAGGTGGATAAGACGCTGGTGCGCGAGAAAAAGCTGGGCCATGTGGTGCCTTCTTCGATTGAAGTAGGGGCCATGCTCGAGACGCCGAGCCTTGCTTTTGCGCCGGACAAGTTTTTTGAAGAAGTCGAGTTTTTATCTATTGGTGGTAACGACTTGAAGCAATTTTTCTTTGCCGCCGACCGCGAGAACGAGCGCGTGCGCAAACGTTATGACACGCTGAACGTCAGCTTTCTGACGTTTCTGGAGGGGATTGTGGGTCGCTGTGCTGAGTCCAATACACCGTTGTCGTTCTGCGGCGAGGATGCGGGACGACCTGTTGAGGCTCTGTGCTTTGCTGCCATTGGATTTCGGCACCTCTCCATGCGGCCTGCTTCCATTGGTCCGGTGAAAAGCCTGCTGCGGCGGTGTGATTTGGGTGAAGTGCGTGCGGTTATTTATGCTGCGCGGGAGCGCGGTGAAATGTCGGTACGCAGTTCAGTAATGGAGTATCTACGCACTCAGTATTGATGCTGTGGATATGTTGTTGAATTCAAGATGATGATATCGTCATTAATTACTGATTTTGAGTGATTTTATCAGTTATCCACAATGTAGAACTTACTGTGGGTAAGTCGTGAGCCGGTTTTTTTGGTGGCTGTAATCTTCGCATGAGCGGGTTTGCCTGCTCGGTCATCCCTCAATTTTCTTGCGGTTGGCGCGATTGTAAGTATGTTCTGGAACAAACCCCACGTCGGGAGAACCAGATTTATCTGGTGCCGAAGGAGCAACCGCCCCGGAAACTCTCAGGCAAACGGACCGACTTGGGTATGAGGACTCTGGAGAGCGGCGCGAACAGGCGCACACCGAAGGGATAGCAATCTCAGGTGCAAGGACAGAGGGGGCATCACGCGTGCAGGCAGAAGCCTGTGTGTTTACGTGGTGCCGTATGATTTCAGAAAATCTGCGCGCCTTTTGAATAGGGAGCTGTTGATGTCTGATCTGCTGCACACGCCGTTATATGATTTACACGCTGAGCTTGGGGCCAAGATGGTACCGTTTGCGGGCTATGCGATGCCGGTGCAATATCCGCTGGGCGTGATGAAAGAGCATACGCACACGCGCGAGAACGCAGGCCTTTTTGACGTGAGCCATATGGGGCAAGTCATCGTAAAGGGGCCAGACTTTGAGACGGCTGCTTTGGCGATGGAAAGGCTTGTCCCCGTGGATATTGCGGGGCTGGGGCAAGATCGGCAACGCTATGGCTTTTTTACCAATGCACAGGGCGGGATCACGGATGACCTGATGTTGGCCAATCGAGGGGATCACATCTTTGTGGTGGTAAATGCGGCGTGTAAAGCGGCGGACATTGCGCATATGGCGGACAATCTCAACGGTGTGAACGTGACGGAAATCACGGATCGTGCACTTCTGGCGCTGCAAGGGCCAGCAGCGGCGGAGGTGTTGACAGCACTTGATCCAGCAGCGGCGCACATGCGGTTTATGGACGTGGCGACGTTGTCGCTCGCGGGGTCGGAATGCTGGGTCTCGCGGTCGGGCTATACCGGCGAGGATGGGTACGAGATCTCTGTGCCGGAGCACCAGGCGGAGGATTTGGCCCGTGCATTGCTGGCGCATGAGAGCGTGGAGGCCATAGGCCTGGGCGCGCGCGATAGTCTGCGGCTGGAAGGCGGTTTGTGTCTCTACGGCCATGATATTGATACGGAGACGACCCCGACCCAAGCAGCGCTAAACTGGGCGATCCAAAAGGTGCGGCGCACAGGCGGCGACCGCGCGGGGGGCTTTCCCGGTGCGGATGTGATCTTGGACGAGCTGGCGAATGGTGCGGCGCGCAAACGTGTTGGGCTGATGCCTGACGGGCGTGCGCCGATGCGCGAGGGCGTGGTGCTATTTGCAGATGCGGAGAGTGAAGTGCCGATCGGCAAAATCACCTCCGGCGGCTTTGGCCCGACCGTAGGCGGGCCTGTTGCGATGGGTATGCTCGGCTCAGAGTTTACCACAAACGGGACAGTTGTATTCGGCGAGTTGCGGGGCAAGCGTTTGCCCATGACCGTAACGGCGCTGCCTTTTGTCCCTGCTAATTTTAAACGTTAACCAACCGGAGACGACAGATGAAATTTACCGAAGAACATGAATGGCTGCGCGCCGAGGGCGATTTGATCGTCGTGGGCATCACGACCCACGCGACGACACAGCTGGGCGATATCGTCTTTGTCGAGCTGCCTGAGGTGGGCACCGTTGTGGCAAAGGATGACGAAGTTGTGGTGATCGAGAGTGTGAAAGCGGCCTCCGATATCCTTGCGCCGATTGATGGCGAGATCGTCGAAATAAACGAGGCGTTGGGCGATACGCCGTCCTTGGCCAATGACGATGCGATGGGCGAGGGCTGGTTCATGAAGATCAGACCGTCTGACCCTGCGCAGATGGACGCCTACATGGACGAGACTGCCTACAACGCCCTTATCGCCTGACCACACCGGAGAGCATCATGACTTTTACGCCCACAGACTATTTGCCGTACGACTTTGCCAACCGCCGCCACATCGGGCCGTCCGTGTCCGAGATGGCGGATATGTTGAAGGTTGTGGGCGCAAAGGACCTTGATGCGCTGATCGACGATACGCTGCCTGCCAAGATCCGGCAGGCCGAGCCGCTTGATTTTGGCAAGCCTTTGTCGGAGCGGGAATTGCTGCGGCATATGAAAGTGGTGGCGGGCAAGAACAAGGTGCTGACGTCGCTGATCGGGCAAGGGTACCACGGCACGGTCACGCCGCCCGCGATCCAACGGAATATCTTTGAAAACCCTGCGTGGTACACGGCCTATACGCCGTATCAGCCAGAAATCTCGCAGGGGCGGCTTGAGGCTTTGCTCAACTTCCAGACGATGGTGTCGGACCTGACGGGGCTTGATATTGCAAATGCATCATTGCTGGATGAGGCGACTGCCTGTGCCGAAGCGATGACCATGGCCAAGCGCGTGGCCAAGACGAAAGTGATGGGGTTCTTCATTGATGAGAATTGCCATCCGCAAAACATCAATGTGATGAAGACACGTGCGGCGCCTTTGGGGATCGAAGTGATCGTGGGAAGTCCTGATGATTTGGATGCTTCCGCCGTGTTCGGTGCGATCTTCCAATTTCCGGGCACTTTTGGTCATCTGCGTGATTTTACATCTGAAATTGCGGCGCTACACGAAAACAAAGCGATTGGTATCATCGCGGCTGATCCACTGTCGTTGACCCTGCTCAAAGAACCGGGGGCGATGGGGGCAGACATTGCTGTTGGCTCAACCCAGCGGTTCGGCGTGCCTGTAGGATACGGTGGCCCGCACGCGGCCTATATGGCGACCAAACAGGGCTATGCCCGCTCCATGCCCGGCCGGATTGTGGGTGTGTCCATCGACAGCCACGGTAACCGCGCTTACCGTCTGTCGTTGCAAACGCGTGAGCAGCATATTCGCCGCGAGAAAGCCAATTCCAACGTTTGTACCGCGCAGGCCTTGTTGGCAGTTATGGCGGGCTTTTATGCGGTGTTCCATGGTCCCGAGGGGCTCAAAGCGATTGCACAGCGGATACACCGCAAGACTGCGCGTTTGGCTGAGGGGCTGAAGGGCGCGGGCTTTGACGTGCGTCCTGTGGCGTTTTTTGACACGCTGACGGTTGAAGTGGGGCCGCTGCAATCGGCAGTTATGAAATCTGCCGTGGATGAAGGCATCAACCTGCGCAAGGTCGGCACCACGCAGGTGGGCATCACATTAGATGAGCGCACGCGCACCAGCACCATCGAGGCGGTCTGGCGTGCCTTCGGGATCGAGCGGGAGGACAAAGATTACACCCCGCATTACCACATGCCGGAAAAGCTGATCCGGACCTCGGACTTCCTCACCCATCCGGTGTTCCACATGAACCGCGCCGAGACAGAGATGATGCGCTACATGCGCCGTTTGGCCGACCGTGATCTGGCGCTGGACCGTGCGATGATCCCGCTTGGGTCGTGCACGATGAAGCTGAACTCAGCCGCAGAAATGATGCCGGTAAGCTGGGATGAGTTCTCGCTGCTGCACCCCTATATCCCTGCTGATCAGGCGGCGGGGTATACTCAGATGATCGATGATCTGTCGGCAAAGCTGTGTGATGTGACGGGTTATGACGCGATCTCGATGCAGCCGAACTCGGGCGCGCAGGGGGAATACGCAGGGCTGCTGACAATTGCGGCCTACCACCGTGCAAGCGGGCAGGGGCATCGGAACATTTGCCTCATTCCGATGTCGGCGCACGGGACCAATCCGGCTTCCGCGCAGATGGTCGGCTGGAAAGTTGTGCCAATCAAATCAGCGGCCAATGGCGATATTGATCTGGAGGATTTTAACGCGAAGGTGGCCGAGCATGCCGACAATCTTGCCGCGTGTATGATCACCTATCCCTCGACCCACGGTGTGTTCGAGGAAACGGTGACTGACGTCTGCGACACCGTGCATGCCAACGGTGGTCAGGTCTATATCGACGGCGCGAATATGAACGCCATGGTGGGCCTGTCGCGCCCCGGTGATTTGGGTGGTGATGTGAGCCACCTCAACCTGCACAAGACGTTTTGCATCCCCCACGGCGGGGGTGGCCCCGGCATGGGTCCGATCGGTGTGAAGCAGCATCTGATCAAGCATTTGCCCGGTGATCCGACAAGCGGGGAAGGTGCTGTCTCTGCTGCGCCCTTCGGCTCTCCCTCCTTGCTGCCAATCTCGTGGGCGTACTGCCTGATGATGGGTGGTGACGGTCTTACCCAAGCGACGCGTGTCGCGATACTCAACGCGAACTACATCGCCAAGCGGTTGGAAGGTGCGTTTGAGGTGCTGTATAAGGGGCCCACAGGGCGCATCGCGCATGAGTGCATTATCGACACGCGCCCCTTTGCCGACAGCGCCCATGTCACAGTGGATGATATCGCCAAGCGCCTGATGGACTGCGGCTTCCACGCACCCACGATGAGCTGGCCCGTGGCAGGTACGCTGATGATCGAGCCGACTGAGTCCGAGACCAAGGCCGAATTGGACCGCTTTTGCGATGCGATGATCGCCATCCGTGCCGAGATCACGGACATCGAAAATGGTAGTATCGACGCGGAGAACAACCCGCTCAAGAACGCGCCCCACACCATGGAAGATCTCGTCAAAGACTGGGACCGCCCCTACACCCGCGAACAAGCTTGCTTCCCCCCGGGTGCCTTCCGCGTCGACAAGTACTGGCCCCCTGTCAACCGCGTCGACAACGTCTGGGGCGATAGAAACCTTAGCTGCACATGCCCGCCAATGGACGAATATCTCGAGGCTGCTGAGTAGAGAGGCGCTAGGTCAAGATAGCTTATGCGTCGGTGCGTATCCTTGAGCAGGGCTCAGGGGTGCGCAACGCGAGGTACGCTTCTTGATCCGGCACTTCTGTCATCATGGTTTTGCGCCAGCATTCCTGCTCTGCGGTGATTATAGCCAGTTCCCAGACACAGCCGATGACCGGTCTGGTTGCCGCGTTCATCGGGGCTTGGGCATCATAAAGCTGGCGCTGGATATGCTGACACAGCACAGAGCCTTGAACCCACCAATGCACCGAAACTGAAACGCCAAGATCGCCGGGGTGGATGATGATAAATCCCAGATTATTGCTGTCGCCCATCGTGGAAATGCGGTCCAACACATCGCTCTGCACGAATTGCCATGCGCGGGATATCATATCTTGCGTCAGAGTTTGCCCATCGGCCAAAAGCCCGTAGACCTTAAAGCGCAGCGGCTCAATATCCCATACCCCCTCAATAGAGACCGCGCGTGGGCGATAAATCTCGATTTGATGAGTGCTCATGGCGGTGCTCCAAGATTGCAGTTCTGGAAATGTGGTGAAGGTCAATTGAGGGTCTGGGATGTTGGTGATGCAATAGGGTTTGAAAGACAAAAAAAGGGGCGCTGAATATACAGCGCCCCTTGGTCTTTTTGTCGGCAGATTACTCTGCGGGAAGGCCCGACGGAATACCGTTACTGGTAGCACCCTCGATGTTGTCGAAGGTC
>RCND010000711.1_pt1 | contig 19026 bp, 16 predicted proteins | sample 2041351 | NCBI WGS metagenome assembly RCND01 (sample SAMN09708230, study PRJNA481090) | Marine sediment metagenome, whole genome shotgun sequencing project. | biome: marine sediment; feature: ocean; material: sediment; isolation source: Sewage treatment plant 12B marine sediment (STP12B) ... | reverse complement strand
CAGGGTTGTATCCGCAAAATCGAACATCGGAACACGTAAGCCCTCGAACGCCATATGGACCAAATCGAAGACCTGCGTCCGGTGACTGGAGGACGTACTTTTATCAATAAATCCAAGGGTTACGCACAGCTCTTCAACTGCATCACGCTCACCATTCAAGCCAGAACTCAGGAGGGACCCATAAAGCCCTGAAATTTCAATACTTAATTCACGCGTCGCACCAAAATCCAACAAAATTAATACGCCAGTATCAGAATCATATCTATAATTCGCAAAGTTAGGATCGCTCTGCATCAGGTTGAATTCAAACAATTCTCTTAGCATGAGATCAATCAACCGCTGCATGATCAGGTCACGTTGGTCTTGCTCAGCATCCGCCGCCTCTTCAATCGGGCGGCCCTTCACAAAACTCATGGCGAGAATGCACTCGGTGCTCCAATCCTCATAGACCTCAGGCAGCACAAATCCCTCGCTCCCCGACAGCAAACTCCGAAACCGATTGAGGCACCCAGCCTCGCGAATATAATCGGTCTCCTCATGCAACTGACGTGCAGCCTCATCGAGATAAGGCGTCAGCGCAAAACCCTTCGGCAACATCCCTGACATACGAATGAGCGCGCCCACATTCGCCACATCACTGTCGATACTGCGCGCCACGCCGGGATATTGCACCTTGATCGCCATGTCGCGCCCGTCGCGTGTCTGCGCGCGGTGGACCTGCCCTATAGAGGCCGCCGCGATGGGCCGCACGTCAAAGCGGGCAAAGTCGCGCAGCCATCCTTCGTGCCATTGCGCGCTTAGAACTTTCTTTAGCTGCGCGGGCGGCATGAAATGGGCGTCATCACGCAGCCTTGCCATGATTTGCGCCAACTCGGGCGGAAGCATGTCGCCCGTATCCATCGAGACCAGTTGCCCGATTTTCATCGCAGCGCCGCGCATCTTGGCCAGCTGGTCCGCCACCCGCGTCATATTCGACGGGGTGAGCAGCAGCCCGCGCCAGTCTGGCCGCTCGCCGCGCCCCAGTTGCGCCACGCCGCCCATGGCCATGTTACCCGCCACACCAGCGGTCATAGCGCCCAAGCGGGACAAGCGGCCCAAACGGCTGGACGGCACGGCAAGACCCTTTTCGCGCGCGCTGCTCATTTATACTGCTCACGCCGTGTGCCGAATGTGTGCACCCGCTTGCGCCACGTGCGGTAACTGCCCGCCTTCAATTCGCGGCGCATGAGCGCCTGCACTTCCTTCTCGGACAGGCCGTATTCCATCTCGATCGTTGCAAACAGTACATGATCGCTCAGCGCCATCTGGATGATCGCACTCACGTCCGCAGGGTCCAGCACACGCTGTTTTTCTGAACTGCTCATTTGTAGAAACGGATGCCGGAGACTGCGATATCCGCTTCCATCTCTGCGCCAATCGCAAGGATACCCAAACGACGCACGCGCGCGGGATCAAATGGAACATCTGTCCTGTTCGCCTCGAACGCGTCCCACGCAAAACGTACGGTCTGCCAGTCGCCCGTAGGCTCGATCACGGCACGGTAGGATTGCCATGGGCGCGACAACTGGTCCGTGCGCAGACGCACCTCATAACCCGTACCCACGCCGCGCAGGTCAACCTCAACGCCCTGCCAGCTGGACGCATCAAAAACACCGTCCTGCCCCAGATCAGAGGCCATCTGGATAAACCCACCATTGTTTTCAAGCGAGACTTCCCCTGTGAGCTGAACGGCATCGCGACCTGCAACTTCGCCGCGGGTTAGCTGACCCGAGGATACGCCCCCCATAACTGTATCAGCGACATACTCCCAGTCGGGCTGCAACTCCATTGTGCTTTCTCCTGCTATCGCTGGCGTTCCTGAGATCAGGAATGCCAGCACCAAGTGCCTTAATTTGCGCATACTGTTCTCCACTCACTTTCACCTCTAACTAGCCGCACACGCACCGCTGACCAGCCCTGCCGCGACAAATGGCCCTCTGCTGAGCACTCTCTAGTGGCCGTAGCCACATTGTGAGATAGGTAATGGGCCAGCCACGGAGGACCATATGCTGCTGCACGTCACCGACCTTAAGAAATCCTATGACGGTGCAGACGGCCCTGTCCCCGTCCTGCGCGGCATTGATATGGACGTAGCGGCGGGTGAGACGCTGGCCCTCACCGGTGAAAGTGGTTCGGGGAAAAGCACACTGCTCCACCTGATTGGCGGGCTGGACACAGCGGATACGGGCGCAATTGTGTTGAACGGTCAGGACATTAGCCACATGGACGATGCGGGCCGTGCCGCCGTGCGCCGCAGCTCTGTCGGTATTATCTTTCAACAATTCAATCTCATACCTTCGCTGGATGTTGCGGCCAACATCGCATTTCAAGCGCGGCTCGCCGGGGTTTATGATGCGGCAGCAGCGGAGGATCTGGCCGCCGCCCTGGGGCTGGGGGATCATCAGCGCAAATATCCCGAACAGCTTTCGGGCGGCCAGCAACAGCGGGTGGCCATCGCCCGTGCGCTTGCGGCCAAACCACAGCTTATTCTGGCGGATGAGCCCACGGGCAATTTGGACGAAGCCACAGCAGCTGAGGTCTTGGCGCAGATGTTGGCACTTGTGACGCAAACCGGCGCCGCTTTGGTCATGGTCACCCATTCTCCCCGTTTGGCAGGCCAGATGGGGCGGCAGTTACACTTGAGCAAGGGACTGCTTGCGTGACGGCGACTGCGCTCTCTGCGCTGTGGTCGCACTGGCGGCGCAATCCGTTGCAGCTGTTTACGCTGGTGGCGGGCTTGGCGCTGGCTACGGCACTGTGGTCTGGTGTTCAGGCCGTAAACTCGGAGGCGCGCGCCAGCTATGACGCCGCTGCCGCCACCTTGGGTGAAGGGCAGTATGATCAGCTTTTGCCCCCAGCGGGTGCCGATATTGCGCAAGAAACGTTCATTGCCCTGCGCCGCGCAGGATGGCTGGTGGGTCCTGTGATCGAGGGGCAAATCGGCATCGCGGGTGCACAGGTCCGTCTGATCGGGATTGATCCTCTCACTGCACCGGGCGGATTGGGGCCAGTGGCGGACGGCAGCATCGGATTGCCCGAATTTCTGGAAGAGCGGCCCGTTTTCGCGAACGCCGCTACGGCGGCAAAGCTGGAGGGGCTTGTCGACGCCCCCGTCGTGATCGAGCCGAGCATCGCGCCCGACACGGCCATCACGGACGTTTTTGTAGCTCAGCGCTTGCTGGAGGCACAGGGGCGCTTCAGCCGCCTCATCATCGCAACAGAGCAACCTGTGGGGCGCGCACCCCTTGACCAGATCGCGCCAGACCTCACGCGACGTGCAGCACAAGGCGGCTCTGACGTGGGGCGGCTCACCGACAGCTTTCACCTGAACCTCACCGCGTTCGGCTTGCTCAGCTTCGCCGTGGGAATTTTCATCGTGCATGGGGCAATTGGCCTCGCCTTTGAGCAACGCCGCGCGATGGTGCGCACCCTGCGCGCGCTTGGCATGCCATTGCGCCGCTTGATTATACTCATGGCCACAGAACTGATGGTGCTAGCGCTGATCGGCGGGTTAATCGGGGTCTGTCTTGGCTATCTGGTCGCGGCGACCCTGCTGCCAGATGTGGCCGCAACGCTCAAAGGGTTATATGGCGCGCAGGTCTCCGGCACGCTCCAGTTGCGCCCCTCATGGTGGCTGTCAGGGCTGGCCATTTCGGTCCTTGGAACAGGAATTGCTGCCACGGGTGCGCTGACCTCTGTGGCGCGGATGCCGTTATTGGCCAGTGCGCGGCCCCGTGCATGGGCGACATCGCGCGGGATGATGCGGCAGGTTCAGATGATCGCCAGCGTTGGGTTGCTCTTTGTGGCAGGGGTGCTGGCGCTCTTCGGTGAGGGGTTGGTCATGGGCTTTGGCCTGTTGGCATGTTTGTTGGTGGGGGCTGCTTTGGCCTTGCCTTTGCTGCTGGACAGAGCGCTGCGGGCGGCGGCATCTTTGGCACGCGGCGTCACAGCCCAGTGGTTTTGGGCCGACACGCGTCAACAACTTTCGGGGCTGAGCCTCGCGCTCATGGCGCTTTTGCTGGCGATGGCGGCAAATGTGGGCGTCTCGACCATGGTCTCAAGTTTTCGGCTAACGTTCACGGGTTTTCTGGACCAGAGGCTGGCCTCCGAGCTTTATGTAAGCGCTGAGAGTGCGGAGCAGGCCCGTGCGCTCGAGACCTTTGCAGCGACCCGCACCACTGAGGTCCTACCCCTGTTGTCTGTGGAAGCCGAACTGGCAGGGCTACCCGCCGAACTCTACGGCGCACGAATTGGCGCGACGTACCGCGACAACTGGTCCCTGCTCGCCTCAGCGCCGCAGGTTTGGGATTTGGTGGCAGCGGGCAAGGCCGTGTTGGTCAATGAGCAACTCGCACGGCGCGCGGGGATTTGGGTGGGCGATGACCTGACGGTTGCACCACAGATGACCCTGCCGATTGCTGGCGTCTTTGGCGACTACGGCAACCCTATCGGGCAGGCCCTTGTGAGCGAGCCGCTCTTTGCCACGCTACACCCGCAGGTCCGTGCCACACGTTTCGGACTGCGCACCGATGATGCAAGCGCCCTGCGCACCGACCTGACCGAGAAATTTGGTATGCCCTCGCAGAGCATCACGGACCAAGCACAGATCAAGGCCTTTTCGCTGGGTGTATTTGAGCGGACGTTTACCGTGACTGCCGCGCTCAATGTGCTGACCCTCACCGTGGCGGGATTTGCGATCTTTATGAGCTTGCTCACTCTTGCGGGAATGCGCGTGCCACAACTGGCACCGGCATGGGCGTTGGGCATGACACGGCGTCGGTTGGGGCAATTGGAGCTGATCCGTGCGGTTGTACTGGCCCTGCTGACCGCTGCTTGCGCGCTGCCACTGGGGCTGGCGCTGGCGTGGGTTTTGCTTGCCGTGGTGAATGTTGAGGCGTTTGGGTGGCGGCTGCCGATGTATGTCTTTCCGCGTGATTATGCGGTGCTGGGGCTTTTCGCCTTGGGCGCGGCAGTTCTGGCGGCCGCGTGGCCCGCCCGCAAACTGGCGCGTACCCCGCCTGCTGATTTGCTGAAGGTATTTGCCAATGAACGTTAAAACCTTGATCTTTGCTGCGCTCCTCGCGTTTGCAAGCCCGCTGTCAGGGTCTGCGCAGGGCTTTGGTGGCTTGGGCAGTGCGGCAGACGAAGCCTTTGCTGTGCCCACCCCAGCGCCCACATTCGACTTTCCCCGCGATCATGGCGCGCACCCTGAGTACAGGATCGAGTGGTGGTATCTTACAGCCAACATGAAGGGCCCCGATGGTATGGCATATGGCCTGCAATGGACGCTCTTCCGCTCTGCCCTTGCACCGTATGAAACCCAAGGCTGGGACAGTCCCCAAATCTGGTTTGGCAACGCTGCGGTCACCACACCCACCGCGCATTACACATCCGAGCGTTTCGCCCGCGGCGGCACCGGGCAGGCCGGTGTGACCGCCGCACCGTTCGAGGCGTGGATTGACGAATGGCACCTGCGCGGCGAGACGTTTGATGCGATGCAACTGCGCGCCGCAGGACCGCAGTTCAGCTACGACGTCGCCTTGCGCGCCCGAGGGCCGCTTGTATTTCATGGCGAGGACGGGTTTTCAGTCAAATCTGAACAGGGTCAAGCGAGCTATTACTACTCCCAGCCTTTCTTTGACCTGTCAGGCACGCTCACCTTACCCGATGGCGATGTAGCGGTCACAGGCACAGCATGGCTCGACCGAGAATGGTCGTCGCAACCGCTGGCGTCGGACCAGACGGGATGGGACTGGTTCTCGATCTCGTTTGATGCGGGGGAAATGCTGATGGGGTTCAGGCTGCGGCAATCAGACGGCAGCTATTACACCTCCGGCACGTGGATCATGCCTGACGGGCAGACAACCGCCTTGCCCAATGGCAGCTTTGACGCGGAGCCCTTGGCGAGCGCGGATGTGGGCGGGCGCGAGGTGCCGGTCCGTTGGCAGGTGCGCGTGCCTGAATATGATGTGGATGTTACAGTCGCTGCGATCAATCCGCAGGCATGGATGGACATGGCCGTCCCCTATTGGGAGGGGCCAGTTACTGTGTCAGGAAATCGCAGTGGCATCGGATATCTTGAAATGACGGGCTACGATTAGGCCCTCGCGCAGATCAGATTGCCGACGCCTTCGCCAGTGCCGCTACTCTACCCCAAGTCGTGTCTAGTAGCTCGTAAGGGGTTCCACATAAACGCCCCAACTAAAGCCCCAGCACCAAGCGGTCATCGCCTCCTGAAACGGTCACGTAAAATCATCCGCCGCCGCAAGTTTTTTTTCGACGTACTCCGCCCCCAGCGTGGCCTTGCGCTGCTCAAGTCCCTTTAAAAACAGATCTTCGTCAAAGCTGCTCATTTCATACCCTTTCCGTACCTTACCGATGCGTGCCTATTCCGCTGCAACACAATCAGCATAATACTGGATCTGGCCGTTGTCGTCTTCTTGCTGAACCAACCCATGGATATCCGTCTCGAACCCAGGACATTCGCGGGCAAAGGCGCGGTTGAATTTGAGGTATTCCACGATCTTTTTGTTGAACACCTCACCGGGGATCAACAGCGGAATACCGGGGGGATAAGGCGTGACAAGGCTGGTGGTAATACGCCCTTCCAGATCGTCAATTGGCACACGCTGGGTCGTGCGCGCCGCGATGCAAGAGAAGGCTGCGGTAGGCGTCATCTTGGGGGTGTGATCGCTCAGGTAAATGTCGGTCGAAAGGATCGCCACATCGTATTTTGCATAAAGCGAATGCACATGCTGGCACAGATCGCGCAGGCCCATTTGCTCATACCGCAGTTGTTTGGCACAGAATTCAGGCATGCAGCGCCACATGGGCCGGTTCTTGTCATAGTCGTCTTTGAACTGCTGCAATTCAGTGAGCAGAGAGTTCCAGCGCCCCTTTGTGATGCCAATCGTAAACAGGACGAAGAAGCTGTAAAGCCCTGTTTTTTCGACAACAACACCATGTTCAGCCAGATATTTGGTCACAATAGAGGCTGGAATACCGGCCTCGTCAAACCGTCCATCGAGATTGAGACCCGGCGTGATGATCGTCGCTTTGATCGGGTCGAGCATGTTGAAACCGGGGGCCATATCGCCAAAGGCGTGCCACGATTCCTCACCATCTGTGGGCTGCACGCCCTCTGCATCGGTCCTATTCAAAACCCAGCTTGAAGGATCATCCATCCCCTCATCGGCAAGATCATTGGGACCCCAAACCTTGAACCACCAATCCTCGCCATACTCTTCATCTACCTTGCGCATGGCGCGGCGAAAATCGAGGGACTCGAGGATGCTTTCCTCAACAAGCGCACGGCCTCCGGGAGGTTCCATCATAGCCGCCGCCACATCGCAGCTGGCGATGATGCTGTATTGCGGGCTGGTCGAGGTGTGCATGAGGTAGGCCTCATTGAACAGATGCCGGTCAAGTTTGGTGTTCTGGCTATCCTGAACCAACACATGGCTGGCCTGACTGATCCCGGCGAGCAGCTTATGAATGGATTGGGTCGCATAGGTGACCGACTGCAGGGGTCGCTCGCGTTTGCGGCCCATCGAGTGGAAGTTGCCATAGAACGGGTGGAAAGAGGCATGGGGCAGCCAAGCCTCGTCAAAGTGCAGATTGTCGACATAGCCGTCGAGCAGGTCTTTGATCGTCTCCGTGTTATACAGCACACCGTCATAGGTCGATTGCGTCAGCGTGATGATCCGCGGCTTGACCGTTTCAGCATCCACATGGGCGAGCAGCGGGTTGGCGCGGATTTTCTCTTTGATCGCTTCGATCTCGAACTCGGCCTTGGGGATCGGACCGATGATGCCGTAATGATTGCGCGTGGGCTTCATAAATACCGGAATGGCACCGGTCATGATGATGCTGTGCAGGATGGATTTATGACAGTTGCGATCAACCACGACCACATCACCTGGGGCGACAGTGTGGTGCCAAACCATCTTGTTCGACGTGCTCGTCCCATTGGTCACGAAAAAGCAGTGATCCGCATTAAAAATTCGCGCCGCGTTCCTCTCGGACGCGCCAATGGCACCGTTGTGATCCAGAAGCTGGCCCAACTCTTCCACCGCGTTGCACACATCCGCACGCAGCATGTTTTCGCCGTAAAACTGGTGGTACATCTGGCCAATCGGGCTTTTTAGAAAGGCGACACCGCCCGAATGCCCGGGGCAATGCCATGAGTATGAGCCATCCTCCGCGTAATCCAGCAGCGCTTTGAAAAACGGCGGCTGGATGCCTTCAAGATACTTTTTGGCATCGCGGATGATGTGGCGCGCCACAAACTCTGGCGTGTCCTCGAACATATGGATAAAGCCGTGCAACTCGCGCAGGATATCATTGGGCAAGTGGCGCGACGTCTTTGTCTCGCCGTAGATATAGATCGGCACATCGGCATTTTTCCAGCGCACTTCCTCGATGAAATTACGTAGGTTTAACACCGCAGGATCAAGGTCCGGCCCCGGCGTGAATTCCTCATCGTCAATCGACAGGACAAAGGCGCTGGCACGCGATTGTTGCTGGGCAAACTGCGAGAGGTCACCATAGGTTGTGGCGCCCAGCACCTCGAACCCCTCCCCCTCAATCGCCTCGGCAATGGCGCGAATGCCTGTGCCGGATGAGTTGTCGGACCGGAAGTCCTCGTCAATGATCACAATGGGGAAACGGAATTTCATCGAGCAACTCCTGCCAGAAAAACACGGGGGGCGCTGAGCACCTGTTCTGACGATCTCGATGATCAGACTAGGTCTAGCTGGACCGTGATGTTATCCGTGCACCAGCCGCCGTCAAGCAGCTTGTGCGCTTGGCATGCTATTGCAAATAGGTCGGCAGGAACAACGCAATGCTCGGGAAAGCGATGAGCGCAAAGGCCATGGCCAGCATCGTCAGGCAATAGGGCAGCGCGCCGAGCATGACCTCGTTCAGGCTCCCCGATTTGCGCGCTCCTTGGACAACGTAAAGGTTGAGACCTACCGGCGGTGTGATCAGCGCCATCTCGATAAGCACGATCATGAGGATGCCGAACCAGATCACATCGAACCCTTGGGCCACCACCAGCGGCACGATGATAGGGATGGTGACAACCATGAGCGAAAGCGTCTCGATGAAAAATCCCAGCACGATGTAGAGCAGCACCACAACAAGAATCGTCTTCATCGGGGTTAGGCCCAAACCGTTCATGAATTCCGTCAACTCGCGGCCCAATCCGGCAGAGGCAAGTGTGAAGTTCAAGAAAGACGCGCCGATCACGATGAGCATGATCATGGAGGTGATCTTGATCGTGCCTGTGAGGCTCTGGCTCAGCATGTCCCACGACACCCCGCCAAAAGCCAAAGCGATGAGGAAGGCTCCTGCGACCCCCACAGCAGCGGCTTCGGTCGGAGTGGCCCAACCGGCATAGATCGAGCCGACGATAAGGCCGAACAGGATGAGGATCGGGATGAGGTCAAGCAATGCGCGCAACATTTGGGGGAACGGGAACGTCCGGCGCAGACCGCCCAGATCAGGGCGGATTAGGCAGATGATCGCGGTGACTGCGATGAAGGCCAGCGCGAGTGACAAACCGGGGATCAGACCCGCGAGGAACAGCTGCGGAATAGAGGATTGGGTGAGAAAGCCGTACACGATCAGGTTGATCGACGGCGGGATCATGATCCCAAGCGTGCCGCCCGCAGCGATAGCGCCCGAGAAAAGCTTGGGGTCATATCCCAGCTTTTCCGCCTGTGGCATGGCAACGGTTGCAACAGTCGCGGCAGTAGCCACCGACGAGCCGGAGGTCGCCGAAAACATCGTAGCTGTCGCAATATTGGCGTGGACCAACCCACCCGGCAGCCATGACACCCAGCGGTCAAGGGCGGCATAGGTGCGGTTTGCGACACCGCTGCGCACAAGGATTTCGCCAAGCAGGACGAAGAAAGGAATGGCAATGAGCGTGGCGGAATTGGACGAGGACCAGACCATGTTTCCCAAACCGCGTGTGAGCGGGAAACTGGAGAAGAAGGCATCGATGCCAAAGCCCAGCAAGAACAGGACAATTCCTACAGGAATGGACAGCGCCAACAGGGCCAGAAGGCCGACAGAAACATACCCGATCATTGCAGTGTCTCCTGTTCGGCAAAGGCACCGATGAAGCCTTCGGTCTCCGCATGGCGGCGTTTGAGAAGCAGGCTGAGTGCTGCAAGTGTGGTCAGCGTGGACATGAGCGCAAACCAGACCCAGCCCGCAAACCATGGCAGATGAACCCAGATCAGCGGTGTCTCAAGCGGCGTGTTGGCAGTCGAGCCGTTTTTAAGCGAACGCTCCACAACCGGCCACGCCTTGACCGCGATGGTGATAATCACACCCGACATGACAATCATTGAAAACACATCGAACAACGCCTTTTTGAACGTATCAAACCGCGAGCGCAGGATATCAATGCGGACATGCCCCATCTCGAGAAGGGTGTAGGACATGCCCCACGAGGTGGCGAGCGCCATAGCGTAGCCCGCGATTTCTTCTGTACCCCCAAGGGACGATCCGATCTGGCGCATGATAATATCCGTCAGCACAAAGGCCGCACAGAGCAGCAGGCCAGCCCCGACAACCAAGGCTACACCTTTGTTGAGGGCCCGCAAACGGCGTATCATCGTGAGTTCCATACCGGATCGCTCCTTAGGTTCAGTGGCTTACTTGATCATCACGCCGACGGTTGTGCCAACGCTGTCGTTCCAGCGCTTGGCCCAATCGGCACCTGCACGCTCAGCCCATTCAGGCAGCACTTCGCTGGTCAGGATGTCACGCGCACGGTTGAAATCCTCGTCGCTCACCTCGACCAGTGTCATGGAGCGTGCATCACCACTTGGGCACTCGCCATTGCCAGTCAGGCAGGCGATGTCATTGACCAGAGCATCCTGCGCGCTGGCCCATGCCAGATCTTCAAAGCCTGACTTGATCTCGGAAGAGATCAACGTTTGCGTGTCGGCATCAAGGCTGTTCCATTTATCGAGGTTCATGGCCGTGACAACGGGGTCCCACCCCCCCAGCGGGATCGGCAGCAGGTGAGAGGAAACTTCCCACCAACCGGCAGAATAACCAGAGCCGGCACCCGTTACCGCGCAATCAACCACACCTTTTTGCAGCGCGCCCGGCACTTCGGAGAAGGATACGTTCACGCCTTCAGCGCCCAAAGCCTCAAGCAGCTTGGCAGTCATGCGCCCCGAAGCGCGGACTTTCAGACCCTCAAGATCGGCGAGGTTCGAGATTTCGGCGTTACAGAACACAACCTGCGGCGGGTAAGGCGCGATGGCCAAAACGTGGGAGTTGAAACGGTCACGGTAAATGTCGGACACCATCGGGCGGGCCGCATCGACCATCGCACGCGCTTCATCCGCGGTCAGCGCGAGCAGTGGCACATCAAGGCCTTCAAGCTCTGGCGCGTCGGAGACGGCATAGTCGGCCACGGTCATGGCCACATCGTAGACCCCCTGACCCAGCAGCGGATAAATATCGCCCAGCCCGAGGCTCATCTGATTGTGCGTCGTCAGCTCAACGTTGATGTTGCCGCCAGAGGCTTCGGGCAGGGTCGCGCTCCAGAATGGCGCCTCATATGTGTTGTGCAGCGGCAGGCTGGACCAGCTGCCTACAACGGAGAGATCTTCGGCGAAGGCGGCCGTTGTCAGCGCGGTGCTGGCAACCAGCAGGATGAGTGTCTTTTTCATGGAAAAACTCCTTGTTGGGTTAGTTTTTTGTTAGGATTGTTGTTTCAGCATCCTCGGCCACATCCGAGATGAGCATGTGACCGGGGGAATGGGTGATGCAGATCGGCAGGCCCGCATCGAGCAGCACATTTTGTGGTGTCACGCCGCAGGCCCAATAGACGGGCACTTCGCCCCTCTTAATCTCGACGGCCTCACCCCAATCAGGCTGGGACAGGTCCTCAATTCCGATTTGCGCAGGATCACCAACGGCAATCGGCGCGCCGTGCGCATGGGGATAGCGCGCGCTGATCTCGCGGGCTTGGGCCACTTGCCCTTCGGGGATCGGGCGCATGGTCACGACCATCTGGCCCGCAAATCTCCCCGCTGGCACCAGATCGATGTTGGAGCGGAACATCGGCACGTTTCGCCCGCTCTCGATGTGACGCACGGGGATGTTGTGACGCAGCAGCGCATTCTCGAAGGTGAAGGAGCAGCCAAGAGCGACAGTGATCATGTCATCCGACCAGCTATCTGATATATCTGTGACTTCCTCGCTCAACACACCATCCCGAAACACGCGGTATCTAGACACATCCGTGCGGATATCGATGTGATGACCCAGCGTCGGCAGGCTTGGATCACCACTGTCACTTACACCTACGATGGGGCAAGGCTTTGGGTTCCGCTGACAAAAGCGCAGGAAATCCAGCGCATAGCGCTCAGGCAGGATCGCGAGGTTGCACTGCAACTTTCCCGCAGCGAGACCTGCCGTGTGCCCCTGATACGCGCCGCTGCGAATTGCAGCGCGCACATCGGCAGCGGGTGCAGAGATAAGATCGGTGTGACGGATAGATGCAGTTGACAAGTGAGCAGCCCCAATGGTGCGCCTTGATGCTCACACGCTAGACTACTTCTGCACAAATTATCATTTTAGATCACTTGCGATAGATAATTTGAATTCACTTGGGATGTACTGCATCCCAAGTCAGCGCCACATCCCGTGCCATTTGCGCGCTGTTTTCAACGAGAAAGCTACGGGGCTCGGACAGATAAGACGCCGTGAAGGCCAAAGGGGTCGGCACAAATCCGGGATCAAATTCGACTATTTCGCCTGATGTCAGAAAATCCTCGGCCAGCGCGCGAGGGTATGGCCCCACAGCGATTCCTGCAGCGATCATCTTGAGGCTCGCTGAGAGAGACGCCGAGGCATAGACCCGCAGCTGCGGCCCCACCCTGCGTGTCAGCTCCGACATCAGCTCCCGATAGGGGCGCGTCTTGCTGGAGTATGAAATCACCGGAATGGCTGTCAGGTCAGTCTGGGGATTCGATGTCGCGCGGTACCAGTGCAGATCGAACGACGGCAGGGCGACATTCTCAACCGAGAACTCCGACACCGGCCCCATCAACAACGCGAGATCAAGCCGCCGCTCCAACAAATCAGAGCGCAGGTTGAGCGAGATATCGACTGTCAGATCCACATTAACACGCGGATATTGCTCACTAAACGCTTTGAGAAATTCAGGCAGCCACGCCTGCGCAATCGTCTCTGATGCACCGACACGAAACAACCCCTCTGCCTCGGACGGATTGGCGACCCGCTGCTTTATCTCTTCTTCGACAAACAACATTTGCTCGGCATAAGAGAGTAACAGCGTGCCATGTTTGGTCAGGACAAGCTCGCCTGGTCCACGCTCAAACAGGATAACCCGCAGCTCTTGCTCAAGATTTGAGATACGTGTGGAAACCGCAGGTTGGGACAGGTTCAACCGCTCCGCAGCGCGGCGAAAGCCTCCCAACCGAGCAACCCATAGAAATGTTCGTATCTGGTCAAATGTCATGCATCATTCATATCTTGGATAGCGCGAGGTGCATAACGATAATCCACACGCATCATGCTGCCGCGCTGGTATGCGGTTTGCAAGTGCCGCGCTCTATGAGCGCAATGTCACAGCTCACCCGCTCTTGCTGGGCTGTCTCACCTATGATCGAGCGGCTGAGATGCTCCCCTGCCCGCCGTCCGATTTCACGCGCAGGGAGGCGCACGGTGGTAAGGCCCGGTTCCACTTCGCCCGACCCTTTGAAATCACCGATGCCGATAACCGAGATGTCATCTGGGACGCTCAGACCGCAACTGCGCGCCGCATATAGGACACCCATCGCCAGCACATCATTGCCACACAAGATCGCCGTCGGGCGCTGCGCACTTTTTAGGATACGCGAGGCGGCCTCTTTCGCATCCGCGATGCTATAGGTACTCTCGATGTCCCATCGCGAATCTACCTGCGCACCAGCCTCGGACATGATAGATTGCGCGCCGCTGCGCCTGTCTCGCGCGCGGTCATTGTCCGTCGTAGGCGGAAAGACGAGGCCAATTTCGGTATGCCCGAGACGCACAAGGTGCTGCGCGGCCAAGCGGCCTGCCAGCTCGTTATCCGCCCCTACACAGGAGAGCCGCGACGTCTCGCTATAATTCCACAAGGAGATCGCGTGAATGTCTTGCCGCTCAATTAACTCATAGGTTTCCTCGGAGTGGTCTTCGCCGATCAGCGCCACACCATCGACACGGTGCTCAAGAAATTTGCGCAAAACCGCATACTCCCTTTCCAGATCGTAGCCGTGCGAGGCGATCAGGATGGTAAAGCCGTGCGCATCCACACTGTCCGAAAAAGCTTGGATCACTTCGGCAAAGATCGCGTGATCGATGGTTGGCACCACCAAACCGATGGTCCCGCTGCGGATGCCATGCATCGTCTGGGCCGCGCGATTGCGGATATAACCCAGCTTTCGCACTGCTGCATCGATCCGCTTACGAGTCGCAGGATTAACGAGTTCGGGATGGTTGAACGCGCGTGAAACCGTTGAAATTGAAACCTTTGCCCGCTTTGCAACAGCGAAGATGTCAACCTTATTCATTTTAACATCAGACACTTGGACGCCCACCTTCACTGATTTATGAAAACATTTGCAATACTATTTTCATTACTTAACCTAAAAGGTCAACAAAGCGTAAGGCTGGGACAGCACACATGGAATTCATCTACTACTTTGGTGACGTCTTCACGCCGATCAACTTTGGCCTACTTCTGCTAGGGACAATCGGGGGTTTGATCCTTGGTGCAACACCGGGGCTGTCTCCGACCATGGCCGTGGCCTTGCTGATCCCTTTCACCTTCCAGCTTGAGGCCGCCCAAGGGCTGATTTTGCTCGGCGCGGCCTACACGTCCACAGTTGCCGGGGGCGCGGTTTCCGCAATCTTGCTCAAAATCCCCGGCGCACCTGCAAATATCGCGACCACGCTGGACGGACACGCCATGGCGCGAAATGGCGAAGGTGCCAAGGCGCTACAGCTGTCGTTTTTATCCTCGGCCGTGGGCGGTGTCTTTGGTGTACTACTCCTGATTTTCCTCACGCCTGTCTTGGCGCAATGGGCGCTGGCTTTCGGGCCAAGCCATTTGTTCTGGCTCGCCATCCTCGGGGTCACGGTTATTGGCACTTTGGATTCTAAATCGGTGGTAAAAGGGCTGCTGTCAGGGTGCATCGGCCTGTGGCTGGCGACCATCGGCTTTGACGACATAATGGGCGCGCAGCGCTTTATCTTCCATCCTTCCTTGGGCGGCGGGATCAACATCATCGCCGCACTCATCGGCCTCTTTGCGATACCCCAAGTCATCACCATGTTTGCCAAGGGCCGTAAGAATGACGGAACGGAAGCGATCCAAGTGCAAAAGCATCCGATCAAAGGCGCGATTTCAGAGCTGTTCCGCTACAAGCGCGCCATGGGCATTGGCACGATCACTGGCTCCATCATCGGCCTTATTCCGGGCGTGGGCGGCCAAATTGCGGGCCTTGTGGCGTATGATCAATCCAAGAAGTTCAGCCCCGAGCGCGACAAATTCGGGACTGGTCATCCCGAAGGGCTGATCGCGGCGGAATCTGCGAATAATGCGATGGTCGGACCGTCGCTAGTGCCGCTGCTTACGCTCTCTATCCCCGGCTCTCCTACCGCGGCTGTGCTGCTGGGCGGTTTGCTGATCCACGGTATTTTTCCGGGAACTGATCTGTTTGACAACCACCCTGACGTGGCGTGGACATTCATTAATTCAATGCTGATCGGTCAGGTGCTGATGTGCATCTTCGGCCTATATGTAGCGGGGCTGGCCGCACGGGTCGCCCAAGTGCCGCAGTCGATGATGGCGGCAATCGTGCTGGGCCTTGCGGTCTTTGGAAGCTACTCGGTGCAGTCCAGCATGGGCGATGTCTATGTCATGGCGTCGCTCGGGGTGATGATGTATTTTCTGGAACGCTTCGGTTTTTCCGCCGCCCCATTGGTGCTGGGCCTGATCCTTGGCCCCATTGCGGAATCCAACTTCATCCAAGGGAGCATGATCGCCAGTGCGACCGATGGCATGGCCCCCTACTTCCTAGGCGGCGCGCTCAATCTTTTCCTGATCACGGTGGTGGTCCTGTCGGTGCTCTATTCGGGGTACATGGAACTGCGGACGCGGCGCTACACGTCAAAAGAGGAGATCATGGGATGAGCAGCATCACCTTGCCTCGTTTACAACATATCATCGGCTCAGGAAGCGTCGCCTCAGTCGGCGTGACCATCTGCTACATCAGCTATACCCAAACTCCGTCCGAGGCGTTCCTGTTCCCACGCCTGATCTCGACGGTGTTTGTGATCCTCGCTCTCTGGACCTTTGTCAAAGCTTGCCTCGGCTGGACCAAAGTGGGCAACGGCGTATCGCTCACCCAGTTTAAAAACCTCGCCCCCGGCCTGATCATCGCCCTGATCTATATCTTCTGGGCTGCCAAGGGGCTGGGCTTTTACACTGCCACCTCAATCGCATTCTTTATACTGCTGAGCCTCTATGATCCTGCACCCCACACTGTGCTAAAATCATGGCTCAAGCGCATCATCACAACGGCCTGCTTTATAGCCGTCATGTACGGTCTCTTCGCACTGCTTCTCAAAGTGTACACACCGCGAGAGATCTTTTTCTGAACCGCAGAAGCGGCAGAACTCACCCAAGGGAGGAACTAAGATGAAAAAGTTACTAGCAGGGGCAGCCATTGCCCTCATGGGACTGACCCAAACAGCCACCGCAGACGGTCATGCCAACTATCCCGAGCGGCCCATCATGATGATGGTAAGTTATGGTGCCGGCGGTGCAACTGATTTCCAAGCACGCATTGTGACGATGACTGCAGGCAACGAGGACGCATTGGGCATGCCCGTGGCGATCCTGAACAAGCCGGGTGCGGGTGGCCGCGTCGGGTGGAACTGGCTGGCGGGACAAGCGGAAGCCGACGGCTACACGCTTGGTGCCTATAACGTCCCCCACTTTATCGCGCAGTCGATCAAGGGCGGCGTGCAATACAGCACCGCATCGTTTGAGCCGATTGCAAACTGGGGCGCTGACCCTGCCGTGCTGGTTGTAGGCAAAGACAGTGAATTTAACACGCTGCAAGATATAGTTGATTTCACCAAGGCCAACCCCGGCAAACTGACAACATCCGGCGCGGGCCTGTTCGTAGGCCATCATATCGCAGCCCTCCAAATGGAGAAAGCAGGTGATATGAAAATAGCCTATATTCCGACAAAGGGTGGCGGTGCCGCAGCGATGAAGGCCGTAATTGCCGGTGACGTGATGGCGGGCATTAACAACCTGTCCGATGCTTTCCGCGCAGCCCAAGCAGGCAATGTCAAAATCCTCGCAGTGGCGGATCTTGAGCGGAACGAATTCCTGCCGGACGTGCCTACGATGATGGAAAGTGGCCTTGATGTAGACAACGCCTCCGTGAACTTTCGCGGCGTGATGGTACCCAAAGGCACACCGCAAGGGATCATCGACAAACTGGCCGCGACGGTGCCAACGATGTTCGAGAACAGCCGCGTTGCAGGTAAAATGAAGGCTGGCGGATCGCCCATGCACGTGATGAACCGCGATGAGGTTCTGGCAATGTGGGCCGCACGCGAAGAGACGCTCAAAGAGCTGCTCGCGGGTCTGTAAGTCAGGCAAAAATACAAATCCCTATCCGCCTGCGCGGGTGGGGATGAAACCGACATACACAGGATACCCCACAATATGACCGTTCTTGATGACATCGCCGATGTAGAAGCCATTGTCGCACGGGCGCGCGCCGCACAGTTGCGCTTTGAAGCGCGCGGCTCTCAAGACCGTTATGACCGCGCGGCCCAAGCCGCAGCATGGGCCATTATGGAGCCTTCGCGAAACAGCCATCTGGCTGAACTGTCGGTCGAGACAACCGGCCTTGGCAATGTGCCGGACAAGATCATCAAGAACCACCGCAAGACCCTTGGCCTGATGCGCGACATAGCCGATGCAAAGACCTATGGCATCATCAGTGAAAACGCCGAGACCGGCATCACAGAGATCGCACGCCCTATCGGCGTGATTGGCGCGGTTGTCCCCTCGACCAATCCTGCGGCAACGCCCGCCAACAACATCATCAACGCCCTCAAATGTGGCAATGCGATTGTGCTATCGCCCTCCCCCAAAGGCGTGCCAGCCTGTGAGGTGCTAATCAGCTATATTCACGCCGAATTCGACAAGATCGGCGAGGATCATGATCTGGTGCAAATGGTACCCGGCAAGGGCAGTAAAGAGAAAACCCAACGCCTGTTGGAGATCAGCGACCTGATTGTGGTGACCGGATCACAAAACAACGTCAAACGCGCTTATACCTCCGGCACGCCTGCATTGGCCGTGGGCGCGGGCAATGTCACCGTGATCGTGGACGAGACTTGCAACCTTGATGCCGCCGCCGGGAAAATCACTGCTTCAAAGACATTCGACAACGCGACCTCATGTTCGTCAGAGAATTCGATCGTGGTGGTTGAGGCAGTCTATGAGAATTTTGTGGCCGCACTAGCGCGTGCAGGCGGCGCGCGCGTAACGGACGAGGCCGCGATTGTCTCCAAGCTTTGGCCAGACGGGCATCTCAACCGGTCTGTCATTGCGCAGGACGCTGACAAGATGCTGCATGCGCTGGAGATGGGCGGCACCGTGCCTGCCGACACCAAGTTCCTCGCTGTGGAGACTGCAGGCATCGGGCCTGAGCATCCTTTGTCAGGGGAAAAGCTTTCGCGCGTCGCAGCGCTCTACCGTGCGCGGGATTTTGACGATGCTGTGCAGATCACCTCGCGGATCATGGCATTTCAGGGGGCTGGCCACTCTGTCGGCATTCATTCTACCGATCCCCTACGCCCTGTTGCAATCGGAACGGCAATCCCCACCTGTCGCGTGATCGTCAATCAAGCCCATACCTTTGCCACAGGGGG
>RCND010000949.1_pt1 | contig 19042 bp, 15 predicted proteins | sample 2041351 | NCBI WGS metagenome assembly RCND01 (sample SAMN09708230, study PRJNA481090) | Marine sediment metagenome, whole genome shotgun sequencing project. | biome: marine sediment; feature: ocean; material: sediment; isolation source: Sewage treatment plant 12B marine sediment (STP12B) ... | reverse complement strand
GGAGCGCCCAAGGATGTTGGCAGTCGCGACTGGGTTACTTACGGCATCTTGTACGAGGAACTGGCGAGTTCAGTCGCAACCCGTGTTTGTCGCAGCGAACTATGGGCTGCCAGCACGGCGACAGCTTGGCATACAGGTTTGCCGTCCGTGTTTGATTTGCAGCCGGTAGGTTCGCCGGAAGCGCGTGCAGCTGCGTTGCAGCGACTTGGGAAGGTTGCAGCTTACATCGACAATGAAATCACCAACCTGCGTACAGGCCTGGATTTCGGCTATAGCGCACCACGCCCGACGGTCGAAAAGGTGCCCAAAGAGGTTCGCGAATTGTTGGCTGACGACAATCCGTTTCTCAATGTTGCTGTTCGCGACGACGACGCCGAGTTTGCGGCGGCAGTTCAAGCGACCTTCGACGCGCAGATAGCACCGGCGATCGAAAGGTTTGCGAGCTACATTGAAACGGGTTACCTGCCACACGCGCGTGCAGAGTTGGCTGTCGGTACAAACCCCAATGGGTGTTACACGGCATTGGTCCGTTCGTTTACAACCATTTCACCATCGCCGGATGCGATTCATCAGACCGGCTTGCAACAGATCGCTCTGATACGAGCGGACATGCAGAATATATTGGACGAAAATTACGGTGGCGGCACGATCGAAGCATTCTTGTTGCGTCTTAATGTGGACCCGGAGTTTACGTTTTCGACCTCCGAAGAGATTCTCGAAAGTGCACGTGCATCTCTGGAAGGGATTCGCGAATTGATGCCTGAGCTCTTCGGCGTTCTTCCCAAAGCCGATGTGATCATCAAACCCTATCCGGCGTATCGAAGCAGTGGGACAGGGGAATACTGGTCATCATCAGAAGACGGCACCCGTCCGGGAATTTTCTATATCCCGACTTCCGAGCCAGAAAAACGCTCGCGAACCGGACAGCAGTCTTTCCTGTATCACGAAACACTGCCGGGTCATCATCTGCAGGGCGCTATCGCGTTGGAGCTTGGTGATCGAGTGCATCCGATCGCGCGCTACCTGTGGAACTCGGGTTACGGCGAGGGCTGGGGGCTGTATTCCGAACGATTGATGGACGAACTGGATCAGTACACGACACCGCTGGACCGGATTGGCATGCTGTCCGATCAGGGCGCCCGTGCGGCTCGACTGGTTATCGACACAGGCTTGCACACCAAAGGCTGGACGCGCCAACAAGCCGTTGACTACATGACGGCAAACACCGCATGGCCGCCGATAGATATTGAGTCGGAGATTAACCGCTATATTGCATGGCCTGGGCAGGCCAACGCGTACATGCTAGGCATGCTGCAAATAATGAAAATGCGGGCATTGGCCGAGGAGGCGTTCGGGGATGAGTTTGATATCCGTGAGTTTCATGCGCGCGTACTTGAAAATGGCAGTATCACCTTGCCAATGCTGGAAGAGGTCGTGGTGACGTGGGTAGACGCGCACCTGCGGCAGAAGCAACTTGTACAGGAATAGGAAGAGCGAATGCGTACTCTGAGACTGGCAGCACTTGTAATCACGCTTCTCGCAATTGTGGCCTGCGAGTCAACGCCGGTCGAGACGACGGTTGCAGAGCCGCCTAAAATCGCGATTCCGGATCCCGATCCGCGAGTAGTAGCAATCCACGAACGCAGTGTATTCGCAGATATGCACGCGCATCCGAGCCGTTTTCACCGCGAGAACGTTGAGACGATTCTGCCGCAGGAAATCGAAGTGTATCGGCGTAGCAATATCGATTTAGTCGTCGCAAATATCAGTACCGACATGGCATACGACGGCAAGTACACGGAACGCGATGGCAGCTTCGTAGAGGGCGGCAAATATAGGCCTGAACCCGGTGCGGTTTACGCACTGTCGGCAGATCGACTGGCGCGCCTGACTAAGACCATTGAATTGGGTTATGCGATACACGCGGACACACCGGGTTCTGTTCTCGAAGCCAGACAAACAGGTCAGGTAGCAATCATGCCTGCGCTCGAAGGTGCGGATGCGTTGGAAGGTGATATTAACAACCTTTATGAGATGCAGAAGAATGGACTGCGCCTGATTCAGCTAATGCATTTTCGTAACAACGAGCTCGGTCATACTCAGACCTGGCCGTATTCGCCAGGCGGGTTGACCGAGTTTGGTCGACTGGTGGTTGCCGAGTCCAACCGTCTTGGCTTGGTTATCGATATGGCGCATTCGAGTGAGCAGACCATCGCCGATGTATTGGCAATATCGAAGCACCCTGTGATTTTCAGTCATGGCGGGGTGCGCGAGTTTACAGACCACGATCGTGCGGTCACTGATGATCAGATTTCCGCAATCTCAGCGAAAGGCGGCATCATAGGGATCTGGCCACACGGGCGACACATTGAAGACGTCGCCGAGATGGTCGATTACATGGAGCATGTAATTAAAATAGGCGGGATCGATCATGTCGGCATCGGTTCCGACCTGCGTGGAATTTCTCGCTACGTCGTCGGCTTCGATGAATCAGCAAACTTTCACGCAATTGCCACTGAATTCCTCGCTCGAGGTTACAGCGACGAGGATGTTGGAAAAGTCATGGGCGGAAACTTCTTCCGCGTGTGGCAGATGGTTTCTGCCACCAACTAGCGGCTTTAACCAGTTATCGTCTTCAGCGCTGCAAGTTCGCTTGCGGCGCGTATTCGGCTCCAGGCGACCAAAAGTTTCCCTGATATTGGCAGCAATAAACGCCACGGTGACGTAAGCCGCCACACTCTGATTCAGGTCTTCACGATTGATCTTGTCGAGCGTGTCATCCGGCGTGTGGTGGTAGTCGAAATAATAGGTGTCATCATGCGTAAGGCTGAATACCGGCATACCGACCTTCCTCATCGGACTGAGGTCCGCGCCGCCACCGGCCTTATTAGTGCCGCGCTCCACACCAATGGGTTCCAGAAGCGCGTGAATCTCGTCGACTAGTCCCAGAGCGTCGTCTGCAACCTGAGACGAAAACCGCCAGACTCGACCTGCGCCTGAGTCTGCTTCGAGCCCGATCACGTGATCTTTAATACTAGCCACGTGTCTTCTTTCATACTCTTCAGCCCCATCCAGGCCAAACTCTTCGTTTGCAAACAACACGACGCGAATTGTGCGCCGCGGTGCATCGCCACTGTTCAAAATCATTTTCGCCGCAGCGGTCACTATTGCGACGCCCGCACCGTCATCGATAGCGCCGGTGCCGAGATCCCATGAATCAAGGTGGGCGCCGAGAAGTACAACTTCGTGGGCGAGGTCACCCTGGCCCTGAAACTCGGCAATGACATTCGCGGACTTCTCTCGCGGATGGTGTTGTGCGGTAGACAGCAGACTCATGTTTACCGTTTGTCCGGATTGCATTTGATACGTCAATATATCGGCATCCGCGTTGGCGAGTGCTATCGCTGGAATTGTCGGTTGGATGTCGCTGTTAAGCATGCTGCCGGTATGCGCAACCCGATGTTCTGAGGTGCCGGCGGATCTGATGAATGTTGCCAGGGCGCCGCGTTCAGCCGCGATGTAGTGGGCGCATGATCGAATGCGAGATGCAGCAGAGTAACCATCGCCATCTTTGGCGCGCTCCATTTCGTGATCGATATAAAGGATCTTGCCGTCAAGGTCGTCATTGCTCAGGGCGCGAAGGTCAATCAGGCTTTCGACGCGAACTACTTCGGCTTCAATTCCTGCTGCTGGCGTTCCCGGACTGCCGCCGAGCGACGTCGCAACCAGTGGCTGCGGAAATGGAGCGACAATTTTGGCGCTAAGCATGCCGCGATCCCAATGAGGTACCTCGACTTCTTCCGTGTGTACGTTCTCAAATCCGAGTGAATTGAGTTTCTCTACTGCCCATGCGATGGCCGCCTTATCACCGGCCGATCCGGCGGAGCGAGGACCGACTTCCATAGTTAGAGACTCGACCAGCTCGTACGCAATGGTGTCGTGCATTGCCTGATCGCGTAACGCGGCAGCTTCAGCAGCTACGCGTTCATGAATAGACTGTGCCTGTGCTGCCGTAGTCAACACGAGGGCACTCGCGAGTACGAGCGAGTATTTTCTGAGCATATTTATTCCTGTGAGTTTTTCGAGATGTATCCTTTGGTCAGAGGCGCATCGGGTGGCCTTCTGTGAATTCAATCAAGTCCCAAAGGTTACCATACAGATCTTCGAATACGACCAAAGCAATATGAGCGAGTGACTGTTTCATGAGTACAAGTCGTTAACGAATGGCAGCAGCGCAAGCGTCATAGTCTGGGTGTAAACGCTCTCGCGTGTATACAAGCCGTCAGTAAGAAGTCCGAAAGCGCCGCCACCTTGCTTGCTATTAGCGGTCGCGAAAACCTTGTCATTGGCGTCTCCCAGTTCCAGACCTGCGTCTATCAGTTTTCTGATCGACGGCGGTAACGGCAGAGTGGTGCTGCGAGCACTACTCCAGCGGCCATCGCGGTTGAGCACCGCCATCCACGCGAAAGCCATCAATTGTTCTTCGATGACCTCGATGCCACCTTCAAGTCCAACCCAGAAGTCCGCCTCCGGACTATGCTCCCTCGCGTTGGTGGCGCGATTTTTGGCGCCGCGGCGAGTTTCCTCATCGGATGTTGGTTGGTCCGTGACGTCGGAATCGACGCTGACGGGAATCATCTGCAGGTCGGTGTCCGGCAACAACGCAGCGAATGCGGCTCGCGATGCTTCGATTTTTACCGGATTTTTTGAAGCCACCACAACTTTCATCGCCGAACTCCTGATTACGGTCAACAGACCTTAGTCGGAAATCGGCGGATTGGCTATATTGACTTATCAGGCGGTTTTTTCAGACGTGCTTGCGGCTTGGTTGTCCGAGTTCGCTGCTTTTCCGGACAGCTTTAGAAGCAAGGCGAAAAAGTCGGGTGCGGGCAATGGCTTGCTGCAAATATAGCCCTGAATATGGTCACACTTGTGGCGACGCAGGAATTCGAGCTGTTCGCGAGTTTCCACGCCTTCGGCAACAACGTTGAGTCCCAATTGCTGAGCCATGGCGAGAATTGCCGCACAAATCGCGGCATCGTCGGCGTCCTGATGCAAGTCTTTGACGAACGAGCGATCGATTTTGATCGTATCGATAGGGAAGCGTTTCAAATAGCTTAGCGACGAATACCCGGTACCGAAGTCGTCGATAGACAGAGAGACCCCGGCGTCTTTCAATGCCTTTAACTCGATGAGCGTCTTATCAACGTCCTGCAATAACACGCTCTCTGTAATTTCGAGTTCGATATCAGTGGTCCTAATTCCTGCCGCCGAGATAGCGCCCAGGACATCTCCTACCAGACCTATATCACGGAACTGGTGGCTGGAAATATTGACCGATACCGGAACCGTACCGATGGGTGATTCGGACCAGACGGCGACTTGCCTGCAAGCTTCGTTGAGTACCCATTTGCCCAGCGGCACAATCAATCCGGTATCTTCGGCAATCGGGATGAAATCGTCCGGCGCGATGGTGCCGCGCTCGGGATGATGCCAACGCAGCAAAGCCTCAGCGCCTACTAGTCGGAAGGTTTGCGCGTGGACCTTGGGCTGAAAGTACAACTCGAATTGTTGTTCTTCAATGGCGGTTCGGATCAGGTTCTCGAGATCAAGTCTGTGCAAAGACTTGGTGCGCATGGTTTCGGAATAGAACTTGAAGTTGTTACGCCCGACGGCCTTGGCGCGATACATGGCCGAGTCCGCGTTCATCAATAGCTCTTCACCGCTTTTGCCGTCTTGCGGGTACATTGCAATTCCGATGCTCGGCGTCACGACGAATTGGTGGCCAGCGCAGGTAAACGGAGGTGTTAGTGCGTCAATAATTCTCGAAGCGACCATGGCAACTGAGTCGCCCGAATCAATGTCATAGAGTTTGATAACGAATTCATCACCACCCAGCCTCGCCAATTTGATGTTGCTAGCCCCTCTCGAGTCGAGTTGCGCAACCGTATCGGTGGCGCGTGTGCATTTGGCGAGGCGATTAGCGACGTCCTTCAAGAGTTCGTCGCCGATCGTGTGTCCAAGCGTATCGTTGATGCGCTTGAATCGGTCCAGATCGACAAACAGCACTGCGAACTTTTTGGCTTCGCTCTTGGCGATCGAGATCGTTTTCTCGAGGCTTTGGCTGAATAGCTCGCGGTTGGGGAGTTCGGTTAGTTCGTCGTAATAGGCGAGATTGAAAATTTTTGCTTCTGAGCTTTTGCGCTCGGTGATATCGCGAACGATCGCCAACACGGTGTTCTTGTCACGCGTAACGAATCGAGTTTCGAGATGAATGTCGAGACCGTCGAGTTCGTGCTCATAGACCTGTGGCTTGCCGGTCTCAAGTGCGCGCTTGATGCATTTGAGGGCGCCATCGTCATTTTCGCAGGGGTAGAAATGTATCTGGGATGCGTGACTCAGTGCTTTGATTTGTAGAGTGTGCGTGGCGTCCGGACGACTGAGTCCGTCCTGCACGTCACCGTGTTCGTTGACAACAAAAATGAGATCGGGGATTGCACGAACCAAACCGCGCAAGTCGCTAAGCGAACGCGCCGTTCTTAGAGCGTAGCGGATGCGATGCGGCAATACGGGTAGGGCGATGGGATTGAATATAATGTCGGTCGCACCAATCTTATAGGCGTGTTCGATCGCATCGTCGTCATCACGATCGACAACCATGAAGATCGGCGTTTCACCGCCAGACTCATGCTTTCGAATCTTTGCACAGGTCGCGAAGCTGTCAAATTCAGCGCTGTGAACATCGAGCAGAATGGCATCGGGCTGGTTTTCTACGAACTGCTGGTACGCAGCCTTGCCTCCGTCAACAACTTGCGTACGGAAGCCGAACTGCTGCAAAGCGTCCTGAACTGACTTGCCTTGACTAGCATCGTCGGCAGCCACCAAAACGAGCGGTTTTCGCATTATTTGCGTATTCGTGTTCATGCCGCTGATTTTTTGCCCAATTGACCAATAGTAAGTATCTGTAATTAAACAGAATATAGGTCCGATTGAACAGAATCCGCGACTGGGGTCACAGATAGGGCAGAGAGCTAGAAGCTAGCGTGGTCCTCAAACTGCACGCCATTCGCCAGGGTCTTATGCACCGGGCATCGTTTTGCGATCTGGGCGAGACGCTTGCGCTGTGCCTCATCAAAGTCACCTTCAATGTGCACGTTGCTCGTAATTTGCTCTATCAAGCCCTTTTTAGGCTCATCGCAATCGACGCAATCGTCGGCGTGTACGCGCGAGAATTCGTAGTTTGTAGTCACAGATTCAAGCGCCAGCCCTTTGTGTTGGCAGTACAGCGATATCGTGGCGCAAGTACAGGCTGCCAAAGAGCCCAGAAGTAACTCGTATGGGTCGGGGCCGGTGTCGGTACCGCCAGCGGTTATCGGCTCGTCCCCCGTCCACTCATGGCGACCGTTAGAAATTTGAACGACTGTTCCGGTGGTTAGTTTAGCGGTGACTCGAGGCATGCTTAACTATATCGCAGCTACGTCGACAATGACTTGATTGGCATCAAAGCAGCTATCTGAGGCCTTGGCGCCGAACAGATCGACATCCTGACCAAGCTCGAGATTCTCGACGGTTCCCAATTTGACCTCGGACGCCGCCGTATCGACGAGCAGAATTTCGGCACCGGTGTTGAGGCGCACGCAGGTATCACCAGTGGAAGTAGCAAGACCGAAACTGCGATCGCCGCTATCCAACGGCGCAATAATAGTGCCGCTGAGTTGCTGCTCACCTTCCGCTTCGATAAAGATCAATGCTGCTCGCATTAGCATGGGGCCAATATTGCTGACCTGTGGAGGAAAAACTCCCTCGACCTCAATATCTGCGCCAACAACAACAGAACCAGTTGTTAATTCGCCGTTAGCATCGAAAAATTTGGTGTTCTTTTGGATTTCGACGATGACTTCTATGCCATCGTCTTTGAGCAACAGGAACTGCCCGTTAGCGGGCTTGCTAACTACCTTCCCACTAATCTGCTCGGCAGTGCCTCCAATTTCTACGACCAACGCTCTTAGCAAAATTTTCGGCTCAAGCTCGAATCGGCCGATGACGACTATCGGAGCATTTACCGTTAGTGCAGCGTAGTTTGTTGCCAGGCCGTTTTCGTCAAAAAAGCTGGTGCTGCCGCTGCTTCGAACTTCAACGCAGTTCTCCGGCACGTCAACGGCACATACGACGAAGCGGTCCGCCGGCTGTTGGGAAAGTTCTGTTAGCGTGCCCTCGAATCGAGCGAGCTTGTCGGGTATGCCGCCATCCATAATGTCGACTTTGACAACCGGACGAAAATTGTACTTACGTCCGTTGCCTGTTTCGGTAATTTTGATCGACTTGTTGGCGTCCACGTCAATTTCAATCAGGACAGTCTGTCCTGCGCGGACTTCGAACCCGTCCTGATCAAGCAGATCAACCTTGCCGTTGGCAGGTAGCTTAGGATAAATATTGGCACTGCGATCGTGCGGAACCAGCTGCAGCTCATCGATGTACAAACGAATCTTGGTATAGGTCCCAGCCGGGACCTCGCCGAATACAAAGGGCTCATTGTAATTGGTGAGGTCAAGCAAATTAATTTTCTTGGAGCCTTGAAACAGGCTTGGTTGGCCTTCGCCGCCAATCAGTACGGCTTCAGTCACATTGAGATTGATCTCGGCAAACTCATCAGTGGGATCGTCGGTGAAGAATAGCCCGATTGTGCCGGTCGTCGGCAATGGCGCGGGTACACTGCCGTTCGACGATGATTGGTCACCGCCACCGCCACCGCCACCGCCACCACAGGCAGCAATCGTGAAAGAAGCGAGCAGGGCAAAAGCGATTCTGAATGCAGTCATGACGGTTATTCTTGTTATTGAAACCAATTGAGAGGCCAATGTAGCACCGTGTAGACTGGCTGCAACCGTCGCCATTTCGCGACATTTACATAACGCGTCTCTTATCGCTCATGCCCCGTTTCCCTTATTTTCTCCACGCGTCTGCGCACGCCTTCGGCTGGAACAAACAGCTGTTCCATTAAGTAAGTCTTGAAGTTTGTATCAAACGGCTGTTCGGCGACTGTTTCGCGCATACAAGTTAGCCATTGATCGCGTTCCGGCGTCGCGATCGCAAGGTGTTCATGCACGCGGGGTATGCTGATACCGCCGTACTTTTCCTGAAAGAGTTTCGGGCCGCCAAGCCAACCGCATAAGAAGCGGGCAAGTTTGTCACGCGACATTTCTTTATCTTCGGGGTGCATCTCATGAATGACTTCGAAACGCGGGTCGCTGCCCATGCGATCAAAGAAGTCGTCGACGAGTTTGCGAATACCGACTTCTCCGCCAGCTGCCTGGAACGAAGCATCTTCGATTCCGTATCTCATTTTGAGTAGTAGCGCCGACCGACGGCACCAGTAAAGAAGCGCGTCAATGTATGAATCCAGCGGTTCTTCGGGTCGCGCCAACTATCGGCAACCGCAATCGTGACATCACTCTTTTTCTCTTTCAGTACACGCTCGTTTGCTGGCGGGAAAAGATGCTGATTGCTCCATTCGATGCGCGCGCGATCGGTTTTTTCAAATAATGATTCCGGAACGGGCAGTGCGGCCCATTCGGAAATTGACTCAATAGCGTCGACCGGCTTACTTGCCAGGTCTTCGTATCGCAGCGTATAGAAATTTGCACCGAGCGCAGGTTTCCATTCTTCCAGTCGGCGCTGACGTGCGGTCCAGTCACGTGCATTCTTGATGACCGCCGAATAACTCTGTTTTCTTTTGTACCAGCTGCAGACGACTGCACGCGGGTCGCGTACGAGATTCAAAAGATACAGCTCGATCTCCGGCAACAAACTAAACGCGAGAGCAATCTCAGGCGCTTTTGAGCTATCGACGAAATGCGTAGCCTGAGTAGTGTGAACAATATGCTGCAGGACTGCGGCGATACCGGCCAGGTACTCGGAGTGCTGCGCTTGTAACTTAGTTCGGGTTTGCGCGTTTCCCCAATCGGGCTGCGTGGCGGCGTCTTTGTAGAACGCTTTGCCGAGTTCTTGCATCGCACTGGCATTGTCGACTTTGCCGCCGTATATCTGGCAGTGACTTAAGCTTTGCTCGCAACTGCACGGCTCGTCGTTAGCGTAAGAGCGCCAAAGGTGTCGCAGCTGCCCGAGATTGAATACGCAGGTATCTTGCGACAACAATAATGACAGCAATGTGCTTCCGGAACGGCCGGAGCCGCTAATCGCGATGATTTTCACCAACTCAGAATGCTCGAATTTTCCACTAGTTTGACGGCCAATTATCCATATACTGATCGAACCCGCAAAACGAGCCGACGATTTCCAACATGCAAGCTACTGACGACGTTATAAGGGCAGCACCGATATTCCTGATTTGTTCGGAGCGCTCCGGCTCGAACCTTATCAGCTCCATCGTTGGGGAGCACCCTGCGGTCTATTCGCACCCGCCGTATCATCTTGGCCGGGATCTGATCATGCGGCTGCCCGACCTGGTTGCCGGCGGTGTTTCGTCCAAGGCCTATCAGGTGCTAAAGGAAAATGCGGTCGCCAGGGTCCGCAAGTATCGCGGTGGAGAGGAAGCAAGCCGGCTGGCCGACTGGCTCGATCTGCAATCAGAGGTCTCGCCGCATGCCATGGCGCACTTCGTTTATCAGGAGATGTCGACGGACGCGCATGGCAAACACGCGCTGGTCAAAGAGAATAGTGCGCATCAGATGCTGCCATTTCTTCTTGACTGCTTTCCCGACGCCAAATTTATTTTTCAGGTCCGCGATCCGCGCGACTTCCTGCTTTCGGCAATGGCGCGTCGCAAACGCTGGCTCGGTAATAAATTCGGCTCAGTCCGCAATGCCCTTAACGTTTGGCGTGACGACCAAATCGGTGGACTCAACGCATACGGTCTCCTGGGTTCGGAGCGCGTATTTCTGCAGCGCTACGAGGATCTGGTTGGGAATTTTGAAGAGACGGTGGCTCGGTTATGTGAATTTCTCGATTTGGATTTCGTCGAATGTATGCATAAGTTTCACGAGGCCGATCACGCACAGAATCTTGCAGTTAAAGGCGGGCCGAGGGAAAACCTCAGCAAGCCTCTGATGAAAGAGAACTTTCGCAAGTACAAGAAGGCCTTGTCGCGAGGCCGCGTCAAAATGGTCGAGGCACATGTTGGGGACCTCATGGATCGTTTCGGCTATCCGCGTGAATACACAGGAATCGCCACGCCCTCATTCATGAGCATATTGCGTCCACAGCTTAGCGAACCACTGGAACGCTTGATCAATAGAGATTTTCGCGCGCAATACAAGACCGGCAACAAACGCCTGAAGGAGAAGCTGGATGCAGACGTCACACCTTTGTGTCCGCCGCTCTGGAAATGATGACGCCGGATTCATATCGCCCCGGTTTGCGCATCCTGGAGGTCGCGCGCAAGCACCCGCAAAGAACTGCGCTGATCATCGACAACGAGTCGTGGAGTTACGCTGACCTGGTCAGCGCCGCACACGAGATCGCCACGGAGTTTCCTCCCAAGGCTGCAGATGACACACAGAGCATCACGGCGGTAATGGCGCAGCGGCATGTCTCGTCTTATGCGGGAATCCTGGCCGCCCGGCTCAGCGGGCACGCCTATGTGCCACTCAACGTCAATCACCCGTGCCAACGGAATGCGACGATTCTGCTCAATTCCGGGGCGCAACGAGTTGTTTGTGGGGACCTCGCGACGGACAAGCTCGACAATATCCTTGCGGCGACAAAAATCGATGCAGCGGCCATGCCGATTATCTCCTGCGGAGATAAGAAGGCCCACTACGAGTTGAGTGCGGCCACAGGCTTTGCAGCGAACAAAGTGCAGCGAGAATCATCGCTTAGCGATCTCGCCTACATATTGTTTACGTCGGGCAGTACTGGGAATCCGAAGGGCGTGCCGATCCGCAATCGCGAACTCGAAGCGTTTCTGGCAGCGGCCGGTCCGTTAGTCGATCCGCGGCCAGACGACCGCTTTTCTCAGACCTTTGATCTCACTTTCGATCTTTCCGTACACGACCTTTTCATTTGTTGGGAGAACGGTGCCACCTTGGTCGTACCGTCGGAGAAACAGCTGCGCATGCCATCGAGCTATGTCGTTGAGGCGGGGATAACGTGCTGGTTCTCTGTGCCGTCACTCGCATACCAGATGCGCTTGCAGGAAGACCTGACGCCCGGGGCATTTCCAGACTTGCGGCATAGCTTGTTCTGCGGCGAAGCGTTGCCGACCCTGGTCGCAAAAGAGTGGGCACAGGCTGCGCCGAACTCGATTGTCGAGAATTGGTATGGGCCGACTGAGGCGACCATTGCCTGTTCGCGGTTTACGATCACCGAGGCCCCAATCTCTGACGACACGGTGCCTATTGGCAAAGCGTTTCCGGGCATGCAATTGCTCATTCAGGATGGGGAGTTGCTGCTCTCTGGCGAACAGGTCGCCAGCGGCTACCTCAACGATCCTGAAAAAACTACCGCTAGCTTCATAACACTCGCGGACGGCACAGCAGCTTATCGAACGGGTGATCGCGCCGAGCTCGGTGAGGACGGCAATATGCGTTTTCTGGGTCGCGTCGACAACCAGGTTAAGGTGCGCGGCTACCGTATCGAACTGGGTGAGATTGAATCTGTGCTGCGTCAGGCGTCAACGGGACTGAATTCGGTCGCTCTGGCGTGGCCGGGTGGCGCTGAGATCGCAACGACCGTAGTCGCGGCGCTGGAAACTGATGTTGCCGATACTGTCGGCATCAAGAAGGCTGTTCGTGAGAAATTGCCGGAATATATGGTGCCATCGATGATTTTTTGCGTGCCTGAGTTCCCGAAGAATGCCAGCGGCAAGATGGACAGAAAGGCATTAGGTGATTTGCTGCAGAGCATGGCGTCTGACGATGGCGATCAGTCTGACGCAGTGCTTTCTCGCGAGGGAGATATTCTTTTAAAGGCCATACAATCGTTTGCGCCGTTGTTGAACAGCAAAAATATAATGAGTGCGAAGAATCTCTTCGACGCGGGCATGGATTCCCTGGCATTCGTTAGCGTGACCACCGAGATCGAACACAGTCTCGGACTGACACTTGATCAGGACACCGTGATTCTTCTCGCCGAGATGTCGTTCGACCAGATTGTTCAGGAGGCGCAGGGAAAAACGAGTCGCCTTTCCGGCGTGAAAGATGACGCTGAACAGCTGTCTTTATTTGATCGTGTACGTAAGGTTTTCGGTATTCCTCGCATCATCAAGAAGCCACGAGCCAACCGTGCTTTGCAGTTTATCGAACGCTTCCCGGGTTATCTTACCGAGCACGGCGCGCCTGATATTCTTGCCGTAGGTTCGTCTGGCACCTTTAGAGCAATTTGCCCGGATGAATTCGGCGTGGATCGAACCGTGCTAAATGCAGGCTTTCCGGCGGTTAGCGCTGCTGGTATGGAAATGTTGTGTCAATTCATAAAACAAGAGTGTGATAAAACTCAGGTACGGGTTCCACTCATCATTTACGAATTCGATCCGATGCATCTGAGCACGACTCCGCCGAGTGGCGATATCCATCTTGGTCCAGATTTTTTCAATGGGGGAGTGGTGCCACTACGAGGTGCAAATACCAGTCTGGAATTTCAATGGCTGGTTGAGGCAAAAGGCGCATGGAGTCCGTCTGAGAAAGTGAGCAAGAAAGATCGTAAACCGAACTGGGTACGCAAGCGGGATCGCGTTATTGCCGCGTCCTATCTGGGTGAAATCGAGTTCGAACAAAGTTTGGTCGAGCATTGGTTTGCGGGTGCGAGAGCATTACTATCTATAGCGGAACGGGTGGTGTGCTTCGTGCACCCGGCGGATCGCGTCATGATCGATGAGATTAGAGAAGAATGCGGCACCGACAGGCTTGACGCGTTCATTCGCAAGATTGACGAAGAGCTAGGTATCAAAACCTTGCCTTGGGAAGACTTCGACCTAACGCCCGGTGATTTCCTGGATGTCAATCACATGAATGCCCGTGGCGGGCGAGAAAAGCTAAGCCGTCAACTCGCCGAAAAACTAATCAGTTAGTCGCGGCAATAGTAATGCTGACTTCCATGCCCGGGCTTAGTCGCTCTGCACCACGTGTCACCACCTGGTCGCCTGCTTCAAGGTTGCCGATGACTTCAATATGACTGCCGTCGCCGAGCCCTGTAATTACAGGTACTTGTTCGACTGTATTATCGGTTTTGACTCTGAACACAGAAGCGCCTTCGCGACGTAAGACCAATGCGTCCCGTGGCACTGCCAGTACCTGTTTCACGTCCGCCGTTGGCATGGACAACCTTACGCTTTCGCCGACCGTCCAGACCTCGGGGTCCACATTAAGGCGCACTTCGAACATATGCGACTGCGGATTTCCAAAAGGTACGATGACCCGCACGGATGCCTCGTCTTGTCGGAAATCGTTGTGAATTTCCAGAACGGCGTCGTCCTTAATGTAGTTAACGGTATTCAGCGGTGCACGCGCCACAACTTCGAGCGAATTCGGATCTACCACCCGGATGATTTCATCGGCGACATTGAGTCGTTCGCCGATATTGCGCAGCCGCTCGGTAACGATGCCGTCGAAAGGCGCCCGAATCTGTGTGATGTGCATCGCGATCTGTGACAGTCCCAGTTGAACCTGAGCAATTTTCTCTTCGGCCTGTGCAACCGCGAGATCGGATTCGTTCTGGTCCAACTGACTTTTGGCAGACAGATTTTTCTCTGAGAGCTGCAACAAGCGATCGCGCTCTGACTGCAAGAATTTTACGCGTGCTTGTTCGCGCTCTACGCGACCTTGTGCTTCCATTTCCAGAAGCTCGAAGGTGAAGTCCTCAAGACGGGCAACAGTTTCATCTTTCTTGACCACTGTACCGACTTCCGCGATCCAAACGAGTTTTGCCGATAGCTCGGATGCGAGGCTGGAGTCGTAGCGACTTACAACGGTACCGGGTACATCAACAGACGGTGCGAGCTCACGGTGCTCAGCCTCGGCGACGACAACTGGCGCAGGACCGAAGCCCTGAGCAAGAGCCGAAGAGGCCAGGCCGATGCTGGCAAGTAACAGAAATATTTGTCGAATTTGAAACATGTTTATAGGCTCGCTGGAACAGGTGCAGCACCAGAATCGGATACTCGACTGGGCGCGTCGTCGGTCTCGCCCAGCCGTAAAAGACTCGGCAAGAATATGAGTGTAAAGACGGTGCTGACTGACATGCCGCCTACAATAACTGCTGCGAGGCCTTGATACACCTCTGTTCCTGGGCCCGGAATCAACAGTAAAGGCAACATACCGAACAAACTGGTCATCGTGCTCATGAGAATCGGACGTAGACGACGTCGCACTGCCTGTTCAACGGCGCTGCGGCGATCCAGACCTTCTCTTTCCGCTGTACGCGTTTGATGCACGAGCAAGATGGCATTGTTTACCACCAGTCCGAGCAGGGTGATGAAGCCAATCATCGTTAGCAGGTCCATCGGCAGATTCATGATACGCAGCAATGCTACGCCACCGACCGTGGCTAACGGCAATGCTGCGACGACTAACAGGCTGTCAATAAATGAGCGGAACAGTCCGCTCATGAGCAGATACAAGACGACGATTGCGAGCGCGAAGCTGCGCGCCATGTTAGCTAGTGCAATCTCGAGGTCATCGGCACTGCCGTAATAACTGATCTCGCCGTCTTCTGGAAGCATTTTCAGAAGCGTTGGCTCGACGTTCTGTTTGAGAATCGCGACCGACTCCTCTAGTGAGATGTCGGGTGGCGGTGTAATTGAAAGGGTCACCGCGCGGCGCCGGTCTACACGTCGTATTTGATTCGGCCCGGCCGTTCGTTCCATGCGTACGAGCTGGCTTACCGACTGAATGCCACCAAGCGGCGTCGCTACCGGAGTCGCTGCAAGCTGTTCCGGACTGGTCCACTCGGGCGCACGCATGACAATATCCATACGATTGTCGCCGTCAAAGTAGTCACCCACGTAAACGCCATCACCCAGGGCGCGCATTACAGTCGACATTTGTCGCCGGGTCCAGCCGGCCTCGGTGATGCGGTGTTCGTCCGGAATGAATCGCAATTCAGGTTCCGCGAAGTCGACGCCAGGAATGGGCCGCGCTTGGGATCCCGGCAGGTACTGGCCAACGAGTTCCATTCCGGCCCTTGCGGTGGTCAGCATGGCGTCCATATCGCGGCTTTGTATGTTGAGTTCAATATTACTGCCGCCACCGAGGCGATCGAATATTCCCCACTGGCCGGCGAATGCCATCGTGTCGGGGAACCCGCCGAGAATTTCGCCATTCAACTTCTCAATCATTTCGTCGGCGTCAGCGGCGTTCACCATCCCCGCACCGGCGAACGCGAAAGATCCAAACATGCCCATGAAAAAGCTGTCGATTTGCAGATCGGCACCTTCCTCAAGATAGGGCTCAATCCTTGCGAGCACGGGGTCGGCAAACTCCGAGCGTGCTGTAGTAACACTCTGCCCCGGGGGTTGCATGATGAATGCGAAGATCCAGCCTTGTTTCCCCTCGGGCAAGTAATTCGCGGGCGGCAGGAGTAGCCAAGTGAGTACCGTCGCCGTAGTAAACATGCTGCCGATCAGAATTCTTCGCGTGCGCTTGTGGTCGGTGATGCGCATCACCTTGTTAGTAATAGCTCGCCACCAATGTGCGTGTGGATCTTCGAGTTTGATGCCGTGCAGCCACTTCGCGGCTGCGGTCGGAATGATGGTGACCGCGATGACGAGCGACGCGGTTACCGCAACCGAAATTACCAACGCAAGGTCGGCGAATAACTGTCCGGACACATCCTTGAGGAACATTATGGGCAGAAAAATGACTACGGTCGTGGCAGTAGAAGCCATGAGAGCCGCCCAAACCTGATCGCTACCTTCATCGGCCGCTTCTTCGGCATCAACGCCTTGTTCGCGTAGACGAACAATATTCTCGAGCACCACAATTGCGGCGTCCAAAACCATGCCGGTCGCAAACGCGAGCCCTGCCAGCGAAATCATGTTCAGCGTGCGTCCGGTTATCTGCATGACGATAAAGGCCGTCAATAGAGAAACCGGAATTGCAATGGCGACGATAAACGTGGCCCGGAAGCGGCGCATAAACCACCAGAGAATTGCGATCGCGAGGGCGATACCGAGCAACAGGTTATTGCGCAGCATGGCGATAGAGTCTTCGATATAAGTTGACTCGTCATACGCTTGGCGGAGCAGAAGTCCTTCTCGGGCAAGTGGTCCTTCCTGAAGTTCGACGATGACTTTTTTCAATTCAGTCATGACTTCAAGAACGTTAACGCCTTGTTCAACCTGCGTATCAAAGGCGATTGCATCGTGGCCGTTTTGCATCATGAAGCCCCGCGAATCACGCATGGTGACTTCGATCGTAGCAATGTCGCGCAGCCGAACCGGGTTGCCACCGCGCCAGTCGAGCACCATGTCGCCGAACTCGTCCAGATCGTACTTGCCAGCGTAGCGCAGTGTGTACTGACGCCGACCGATGTCGGTGAATCCACCGGAAGTGTCGTTGTTATTGCCTGTGAGGCTGGCAAGTGTAGGAATATCTACGCCAAGCGCGGCGGCTTTATACGGGTCAAACGTAATTCGGACTTCGTTTTCACGTCCGCCATAGGCGTTGGAGTTGGAAACGCCGGGCACACGTTCGATGCGTGCTTGCACGACCTCGCGTACGAAATCGGCATAGCTCGCCATTGGGCGCTCGTTGCCGGGCGCTCTATAGAGTGAAAACCAGGCGATCTGAGCGCCGAAACTATCTTGCCCCGCATAAATTTGCGGTTCAGTGACATCGTTAGGGTAGCGGGGTACCTGGTTGAGCCGATTGATGACTTCGATCAATGAGCGTTGCAAGTCGCTGCCGACAACGAAAGTCAGGGTGATATCAGCGCTACCTCTTCCGGCCGAAGACACCATCTTCTCGAGGCCAGGGATACCGCGTAACACGTCTTCCTGTGGTTCGACAATTTCGGATTCCACTTCCTCGGGTGCCGCGGAGCGCCAACCCGTAGAGATCTGAATGAACGACTGTTCGACATCGGGAATCATCTGAACAGGCAGGCTCACAATAGCCACGGTGCCCATCAACACAACGAGCAGAATGGCCGCGATGACCGCGACAGGGTTTGATAGTGCAAGCTTAGTAACTTTCAACGGTGTTCCCTCAGAATACCCGTACGCTATTCATTTGAATTAAGACTGGAAATAGCGCTGGGGGTTCGGATTATCCACCGTTGATGCGTTCAGCACGACCCCTTACGCGAGATAATTGCAGGAATTGGCCTATACTCGATACATCTACAGGGGAGAATAATAATGAAAAAAACGTCATTTTTAGTCAGCCTGGCTGGCATAGCAGCTCTAGCGCTTCCATTGAGTTCAGTTGCCCAGGAAGATGGGGACGCGCCGCCGCCACTGTCGGATGTATTGGCACGTGTCTGCGTCGTTTGAGCGCCTGCAGGACCCGGATCAGCCGGCGGCGTCAGGCCATACAGTGTGCATTCGGGTCGGGTGCGTCACCCGTGACGCCTTAGCACAAGAGGACCTTGACCCCTTTGAACGCGACATGCTGATGAGTGGGGCTGTGATCGGTCCGCAAGCGTTTGAACTTTGGCCGGAGCGCGCTGTGGCTAGCGTCCTTTGCAGCCTAGCTGTCTTTGGGCCGGATCCTGTCCCTGTGTTCGATACCGATCTCGTGGTGGAATGGCTGGTCGCGCGCATGGATCAAGTGGACGGCATCGACCCGCCCGTCTTCACCTCAGGTGACATCATGACGACCAGTATCAAGGCCAGCGGCGCGTGGGAGGAGAGCGGCGAGGTACTCACGTCTGTGAGTGTAACGCAGATTGATAACGTGGTGCGTATAGTGAACCTGAGAGCCTACATCCTCGGCGGCAACAGTTAGCGCGCCGATTTAGCCGCGATGTATCCAGCCACCGCCAAAGATGCGACCACCTTCTGGCGCGTAGAACACGCAGGCCTGTCCGGGGCTGACGCCTTCTTCGGCCACGATCAGTTCAACCATCGCCTCGGTCGCGGATATGG
>RCND010000710.1_pt1 | contig 19060 bp, 14 predicted proteins | sample 2041351 | NCBI WGS metagenome assembly RCND01 (sample SAMN09708230, study PRJNA481090) | Marine sediment metagenome, whole genome shotgun sequencing project. | biome: marine sediment; feature: ocean; material: sediment; isolation source: Sewage treatment plant 12B marine sediment (STP12B) ... | reverse complement strand
TGGCTATAATTACCCAAACGACTCGGTAGTCATATCTAAGTTCCTGAATCCTGCCTCCCTTACGGTCGGTCTTGGTTTTGAATATAAACCTATTAAGAATACCACTATTAATGTGGCCCCACTCTCTTTCAAAAACACCTTCGTAACGGATACTGCATTGATTGACCAGACCATACATGGTATTCCGAAAGATAAACGGGCCAAACAAGAGATGGGGACACAGATTGTGATTAATAACAAGTTCAATCCCACCAAGAATCTCAAAATTGAAAACCGGCTCAGGCTTTTCTCCAACTATTTAGATAATCCGCAGAATGTGGATGTGGATTGGGAGCTAATTTTGGATCAGAAGATCAACTGGTTCTTTACCATCCGTTTGAACCTTCACCTGATTTATGATGATGATGTCCGTTTTCCTGTGTTTGATACTGAGGGAGATCCCGTCCAGAATCCCGACGGAACTGACTATACTATAGCTCAGACACAGTTTAGAGAGTTTATCGGCCTATCCCTTCAATTCAATTTCTGATCAATCATTCATCAACTCCAGGACTTTCTCTTCCCCCTTTATGTCCAATTGAAAATATAACTGGTTAAGTATATCCTTGGTCTTTTCATTGGAGGGATCAAGCTCATAGCTCCGTTCAAGCCATTTGACGGCTTCCCGAAACTTTTCCATGTACTGCACCCTGATTTCCCTGTACTGATCATTTTCGGAAATTGTCAGTGCACTTTGTCGTAGATCGATGCCGATGTTGTAGTAGCTCACGCCTATGTGATAGCAGAGGGTGGGGGTGTCTGGTGCGAGTTCTGCTGCCATATGAAAGTTGTGAATCGCCTTATCGAAGTCATTCATTCTCCTATAGCCCAAACCTCTAGCCCAATAAAAAACATAGTTTTCGGGTCTGGCTTCAATGGCTTTATTCAGGAAACCTATGGCAAGATCTATATTTTCTGAGTTCGCTAGCTCATTTACCAGATACATTACAAGCGACTCATCATAATGATAGAGCTCCAGCCCTTCCATCAATATCTCCTGGCCACGGATAGTATCTCCTGAATTATGCCAGGCTATAGCCAATAATAGTGTGACCCTGGTGGAATATGCAGCTTCATGGAGTTCCGTCAGATATTTAGCGGCCTTCTCCCAGCTTCCACATTCGTATGCTGCCATGGCCGTATTATAGATCAGATTTGTGTCGGTTTTGGCTAAAAGCAATTCACTTTTTCCTATGAGCAATGCTTGCTCAAAGGCCCGCAAGGATTCTGTAAATTCACCCTTCGTATAAAGCACCTCACCCAGGCTTCTAAAATCGTTTGCCAGGGAATAGTAATGCTGCTTAATGTGCATATGCATCCGCTCTCTGGGATCAAGTTCCAGGGCTTTTTCATAGGAATCATAAGCCACAAACAATTGATCGGGATAGAGATTGGTCTTCTTCGTGTCATTTTTCTCCACACCCGCTTCATAAGCCGTTTGACAGAGCAATCCTTTCACATAGTAAGTCCGGTGCCACCTGGAGGTCCTGTCGTTCCATACGGCGAGCTCAATGGCCTCTTTGGCTTCATCATACTTGCCGGCGTCAATCATCTGCTTAACAGCCAACACCCTGCTTTTCTGGCCCGCCACAGAGAGGGTCAGGCCCAGCAAAAAATATATTAGAAGGTAGCGCTTCATTTAATCACACTTCCATTTATTATCTTACATACGATCTGGCACTTCAATACCCAGAAGCTCCATTCCCGACTCAATTATGTTCCCGGCTGCATCGATGAGTAATAAGCGCTGGCTTACCTGTCCGTCTGTGTCGGCACTCAGAATGCTATGGTCATGGTAGAATTGGTTAAACTCCCTGGCCAGCTCATAGAGGAAATTAGCAAGCAGTGAGGGATTGAGTGAACGTGATGCTTCCATAAGTATATCCGGGTAATCATTCATAATCCTGATCAGGGCAATCTCCTTCTCATTGAGAGTCTCCGGGCCAGTGCCCTTATGCTTCTCTGCTCCTTTTCTTAATACACTACGGATTCGGGCATAGGTATATTGTATGAAAGAACCTGTATTCCCATTGAAATCGACTGATTCGCGTGGATCAAATGTCATATTCTTCTTGGGATCTACCTTAAGAATAAAATATTTAAGGGCACCCATTCCCACCTGCCTGTAAATACGATTCTTCTCTTCCTCCGAAAAACCCTCCAGTTTACCAAGTTCTTCCGACATCTGTCTGGCGGTTTCTTCCATCTCAAGCATCAGGTCATCTGCATCTACAACAGTACCTTCACGGGACTTCATTTTACCTTCGGGTAATTCAACCATTCCATAGGACAGATGATAAAGCTTATCTGCCCATACATATCCAAGCTTTTTAAGTACAATGGCCAGTACCTGAAAGTGGTAGTTTTGTTCGTTCCCCACCACATAAATATGTGAATCGAAAGATGACTCTTCATATCGCTGGTGAGCGGTACCTACGTCCTGGGTCATATAGACGGAGGTTCCATCGGAACGGAGCAAGAGTTTATGATCCAGTCCTTCTTCCTCCAGATTAGCCCAGATCGATGCATCCTCTTTCTGATAAAGAATACCTTCATTGAGTCCCTTCAAGACAAGCTCTTTACCCAGCTTATAGGTCTCCGACTCATAATAAGTCTTATCAAAGGATATACCCAGGTGCTTGTATGTATGCTCAAAGCCCTCATAGACCCATGAGTTCATGGTCTTCCAAAGCGTTCTAACCTCAGGGTCTTCTGCTTCCCATTTTCTGAGCATCTCCCGGGCTTCCACCAATATTTCCGCTTCTGCTTCTGCTTCTTTCAGGGGAGTGCCTTTTTCAACAAGTGTTTGCACCTGCGACTTGTATATCTTGTCATATTGCACATAATACTTCCCAACCAGATGATCCCCTTTCATTCCCGACGATACAGGATCTTCCCCATTTCCATTCTTCTGCCAGGCTAACATTGATTTGCAGATATGAATTCCCCGGTCATTAACCAGGTTTACCCGTTCCACACGTTTGCCAGTGGCCGTTAAGATACAAGATACTGAATGGCCCAGGAGGTTGTTCCTGATATGACCCAGATGCAAAGGCTTATTTGTATTTGGAGAGGAATATTCGATCATCACTGCCTGAGAATCCGCTCCAGGCATGATTACGCCATAATTTTCTGAACGAAGGGGGCCTTCAAGCAGATCTTTCCAGTATTGTTGTGATACGACCAGATTCAGAAAACCCTTTATCACATTGAAAGATTCAATCAGCTCGGATGAGCCTTCCAGATAAGCTCCCAGAAACTCCCCTGTCTGCTCTGGGTTTTGCTTTGAATACCTGAGAAGGGGGAAAACCACTACGGTGAATTCTCCTTCAAATTCTCTCCTGGTTTTCTGCACCTGCAGGTGCTCTTCCTCCAGGATTATATTCCAATGTTGAAGTGCTGCCTGAGCGACCAGGTCTTTAATAAGCGTTTCGATTCTCTGCATAGTTGTAAACTGACGCACAAAGATAAAAAAAAGATCCCCCAGCGAGCGCCGAGGGACCTTAAAACTAAACTAACCCTAAAACTAAATCTATGAAAAGAAATGTAGAATTAAAAGAACGAAATTATCTATTTGATAATCAATAAAGTCTCTACATTTTTATAACGTGCAATTTCAGAAAAAGTTGCACTAATTTTTAAAAAAATTCATTAAAAATTGTTAATATTTTTTGCTCTATCTTTAAGTAATTAGACTACTTCCGGAATCCAGTGTTATTATGCCTTCACAATATCTTCATATTGTTTCTTTCGACATCCCCTACCCGGCCGACTATGGCGGTGTCATCGATATTTACTATAAACTGAAGGCACTTTCACAAGCGGGGGTCCGGATAATTCTCCATTGTTTCCAATACGGACGTACACATTCCAAAGAACTCGAGGATCTTTGCTTTAAAGTCTATTACTATGACCGTAAGCTTGGATTGAAATATTTTTTTCACTCCGATCCATATATTGTTGTTACTAGAAAAGCAAATACTATGCCAAAAAACCTTCTCGGGGATTCATTCCCTGTTCTTTTTGAGGGTTTACATACCACTGGAATAATGCCACAATGCATGGAGGCCAAAAAGCTAATACTCTTGAGAGCACACAATACTGAACATGCCTATTACAGAGGTCTTGCCCTCTCTACACGAAATCCCTTACACAAGCTGTTCTTTTGGTCCGAAGCTCGCAAACTGAAACGCTATGAGAAAATATTGCATCATGCCGACAATATCCTGAGCATAGCAAAGCATGAAACCATATATTTTAATAAAAATTACAGCAATGCCATTTTCATCCCAGCATTTCACAGGTTTGAAGAAGTAAGCTCATTGCCAGGCTCTGGTACATATATCCTGTATCACGGTAATCTGGGAGTAGTTGAAAATTCAGAGATTTTTCTAAGCCTGGCCAAAGAGCTACTCTCCAGGCTTCCCTACCAGGTGGTCGTAGCAGGGAAAAATCCATCCCTTCGTTTCCGGAAAAAGGTAGCCCGTTTTTCCAACATCCGCCTGATTGCTAATCCTAGCGACCAGGAACTTGATAAGCTGATTGCCCAGGCCCAGATTAACCTTCTTCTCACGCGACAAGCAACCGGGATCAAGCTCAAACTCCTGCATGTTTTATACGCAGGAAGGCATTGCCTGGTGAACCCGAAAATGGTGGAAGGAAGTGGCCTGGAAAGTCTTTGCACAGTGGCCAGCGAGGGCCGTGAAATGGAGGATCAGATTCATAGACTGATGCTACAAGCCTTTGAAGAGTCACAGATCAGGACGCGAAAAAAGGCCCTGCAGGAGTTTTCCAACAGGGCCGGTGCAGAAAAAATTCTAAGGATGCTTGCTTAGCCCTCGTCGTTCTCCCTTCTGTCGGGCCTCTCGGGTCTGTCCAAAATGGAAAAAATAAGCACTACCACTGCTGCAGCAGCAAGGACCACCATCAAGGATTTAAACATGCGTGCGATAAGGTATTCGATATCGATCACATCCCAGATTCCAAGGATGGCCACAAGAGAAAAGAGCAGTACAAGTGCCGACAATGTATACGAAATAATCTTTTTTACCTTCATGGTTTGGAAATTTAGTTTACGGCTTCAAATTACTGAATTATTATTCTTGAATCAAGAACCGAGCCAGTGTATATAGACTTTCAAAGCTAGTTGACCCACTTTCTTTTTGAAGAATCCAGCGGTATCCTTCCGGTGAAGATACTATTTTGATAACATGCTCGGCTCCATTTTCAAGTCTGTATCCCAATCTTTCCAGAGTATTACGTGTCCATATAAATGGCTTTCCCTGGTCTCCTTCAAGACTTATAGCACCCCGTGATTTGCCAGAATACAGGAATTTTCCTGCCTGCTCATCGTACCTGATCCCGGAGTCAGAAAAAAGTTCATTGAAAATTCCCAATAGCCCCAGGTCCTCAGGTGCACCCTCAAGAATTCTACCCTCATGAATTACCCACATCTTATCGGCACACGACATGGCTGTTTCAAGATCGTGAGTGGAATAAACAATGGACCGGCCCCCATCCCTGAATTTACTTAGAAGATGAATCAGGTCATATGTATTGGGAATATCCAAAAATGCAGTAGGTTCGTCCAGAACCATCAACGGTGTATCCTGAACAAATGCACGGGCAATCATGGCCCGCTGTCGCTCCCCATCACTCAAACAATCAAGTTTCCGCTCTGAAAAGGAAGCCATCTGCACTTCATCCAGTGCTTGCTTAATCATCTCCCTGTCTTGCGGAGTAAGGCGCCCCATCCAGCCTGTGTAGGGCATTCTACCCAGGCCCACCAATTCGCCCACGCTAAGAGCGGGTAATTGAGTGAGTTGCGATGAGACAAAACTGACCCTGCGCGCCCGTTGCGGAAGTGTATATTCAGAGAAAGGCACACCATCGAGCAGACACACTCCATCCAGCGGCTCAAGCAATCCTATCATCGATTTTAACAGGGTACTTTTTCCTGTACCATTCCTTCCTATGAGCGCCACCATCTCACCCCGGTTCACAGTCAGATTGAGCTGAGTCAAAAGGGCATTTTCCTTGTGATGACCAATTGCAAAGCGATCCAGAGAAATAATATGTTCTGCCTGGGTATGCGACATCAGAGCGATTGGGCTTTGCGGTTCATAACAACAAGCCATATGACCACCGGGATACCAATCAGGGAGGTTACTGCATTGATAGGAAGTATCTGTTCTGTGCCAGGAAGGCGCGATACAATATCGCTAAAAACCATTACCACCATTCCTGTGAGCATGCTGGCAGGCATCAAGATCCGATGGTCGGAGCGATTAAGAAGAAATCTTGCCATATGGGGAACTGCAATACCAATAAAACCAATGGGACCGCAAAAAGCAGTGATGGTGCCAGCCATGATACTGGTAGTTGCAAAAATAACAAGCCGGGTTCGCTGAATGCGTACTCCCATGCTTAAAGCATATTCCTCACCCAGCATCAGCCCATTGAGCACCTTGGAATAAGCAAGGGTTACCATAAGTAGCGGAAGGATGGCCCATGCCATAATAGTCAGCTGAGCACCTGTCACATTACCCAGACTACCCATGCTCCAGATCACAAATGATTTCAGCGCTGCAGCCTGGCTGAAATATTGCATGATGCTGATGATGGCAGCCAATCCGCTTGAAAACATGATTCCCAGGATCAGTATGGTCATTACATCCTTGATCCTGTAGGATACAAACAACAAGAGCAACATCACGGTTCCGGCACCTATCCATGCAGCAATGGCCAGACTCCAGGTCGCTACAATGCCTGTGGCACCTGCGCCCAGCACAACTATTGCTGCACCAAAACTTGCGCCGGAACTGATCCCCAGCACATAAGGTCCTGCCAGCGGATTCCTGAAGAGTGTTTGCATCTGCAATCCACATACCGGCAGTGCCGCTCCGGCCATCAATGCAGTAGCGATTCGGGGTAGGCGAAATTTGGTGAGAATAAGCACTTGCTGTTCGGAGAGCTCAGTCCTGCCCATCAGGTGGTTCAACATATCGGAAAAAGTAATGGAGATGCTGCCAAGCCTGATATCAAGCAAAAAAAGGACTATTAATAATAGTCCCAGTATATAGATAATAAAAATGCTTCTTGACTGGATTTTCACATCCTACTTCTTTAGATCCTCCACAACTTCGGCGAGTTTTAGCAGATCAAGTTGAACCTGCTTGTAATGTGCCTTCAAAGTGGAGGAATCAGCATCTGTTTCAGGATGATTCGTCCTCAGAATCAAATCGTTTCTTAGCAACACCAGTTTACTGATTACATTGTCGAATTTGTCTTCGGATAGCTCATCGGAATAATGCCTGTAGGAGAAACACTCCTGCAGCAAATCAAATGCAAACCTGTTAATATCCTTCTTCAGAATCCTGATGCTGGCCATGGGTGTTGTTTTTTATCTAAGCCAAAAGTAACGATTATTTTAATTGCCTGTAATATACAAAGCGATGATCTGTCAATAAACCAGGATGAAACACCTCTATCAGATCGGCAAGCACCAGGTCCGGGCGCACGGTACCCGACTCCCAGTAGTCGTTTCCTCCGTCATCACTAATGCGCGCATCGTTATTGAATACATGGCCGCTTTGTACCACATCGAGATCTCCCAAGCGCTTATCCAGCAGCAGGATATCCGAAAGGCTTCCCGCTGCCCCTGGATTGATCCAGATATCAGCATTCAAGGCACGCATATAGACCGATTCAAGGTCCAGCGGAACTGCCTGGGTGGAAGGGTTATTCTTCCATAGATAATCACCTCCTGCATCCTCCACTAACTGTGCGGCAAAGCTCTTTCCTCCCGCCATATACCAGGTATCCTTCCAGGGAAGGCCATTCAGCACTACCGGTTTGGGCAGGATCCCGGAAGCCAGAGCAGACAGAGCGCTGTAGGCAGAATCTATTTGCTGAAAGAAACGTTCCGATTGTTCCTCCTTCTTATAAAAGAGAGAGAAAAACCTTATCCATTCAGCTTTACCCAGGGGATGTGTTTCCAGGTATTCGCCACAGAAAACTGCCGGAATCCCCAGATCAGTTAGTTTTTCCAGTGTAGTCATCACATTCCCTTCTACGCCATACAAAAAGAGTACATCCGGCTTAAGTTTTACAATGGATTCGAAATCCAGTCCCTGGCCATATCCTACATCCTTCACGGAGCCTGATTCGATTCGCGCCCTGATCTTGGAGCTGTATATGAAACCTGATCCTGAAAGCCCTACAATAGATTCGGCGCTTCCCAGCTGATCAATCATGGCCACATGGGTGGTGGAGAGCGCGATCACCCGCTTTACAGGAGTCTTAATAAATGATATGTTCTTAAGTGAATCGGGGAGAACCTCCGGGTCTGGTGCCAGCACATAGGAGAAGATCACACCCTTGCTCTGCTGCCAGGGGTCCGTGACCTCTATGAGGGTATATGATCCCTGGTCGAAGACTCTGAATCCTGAAGCATGGCGTGTAAAATGGGTCCCCTCACCATGTCCAGCTGTATCAACTGAGGTGCCCGGTTGGCCCGTACAAGCGCTTAGCAGGAGAGCTGTTACGATTAGCAGGTAGAGAAGTCTCATTGACCCGTTACCAGTAATTTATGATGTTCCTGGTAGGCGTCAACTCCCACCTTGACAATATATAGACCAGGTGCAAGATTGGAGGTATGGATCTCAGCCCGCCCTTCTCCATCCAGCTGTCCCTCTCTTAATAAAGCTCCCGAGAGATTTACGATGTTGTAGTATCCCTTGCCTTGCACAGGCTCCTTCGAAGTGATATGAAAAAGATCCCGGGCAGGATTGGGAAATACATGGAATAGTCCGTCGGCATCGACTCTGATAGGCTCAGTAGAGGTTGGATTGTAACCAATTAAGCTAGGTGGATCCAGATTCAGTGGGTCGAGCCAGGGCTTCAGTGCATTGCCTTTATCCTCTTCATAGTCCCACGCCATACCGAATTGCGTGAAATAATCGTCGTAATTGGGTGCCGGATTGTAGATTACCCTGTCTGTATCAGAATCATAGCCAATGGAGTCTCCACACGCGGCATTTCCGCCACTCAGCGTACCAATTACCCTGCGGGCCTGGTTGAAGAGGGGGCCTCCTGAAGAGCCCCCTTCAGTGGAACCTGTCTCCCACCGCTTAACCCACCAATAGGAGTAATAGTGATAGTCTTCCAGTCCCAAATAAGGCACATCGCCAGGTTTTGCCGGAATGGAAGGGGCCTGCTCATCAATAGATACCTTTTTTACATCACCGTATGGATGGTGGATTGTCGCTGAGGAGGTGGTCTGAAATTGGGTACGGTCCCACCCTGCATAGTAGGCACCAAAGGAAGTAGGTGGTATACTGGAAATCTCCAAAAGGCTGAAATCTACACTATCTCCATGTGTAAGATAATTAGCTGCAGAAATGGACATATCCAGGGGTCCGTCCTCACCGAAGCAGCTGGCACTTTCATAGTTAAATTGAAAAACCGTGCGGTCGGCGTAATACTGGGTGTTCAGGCAGTGTTCAGCAGTGATAATATAGGGGGTGCCATCATAGGATGTGTTATTAACCAGTACTCCAGTGCAGTAAAAGGTAGTTGTAAAAACTCTGACCACTGAAGGCTTTACCTGCCACCATGGATCACCTTCCATACAATTGACGTCAATCTCGCATGGCTGTGAACAGCCAAATTCACCAGCCGGACAATCTGCTGTTGAAGATTTAAATCCTGTATTGAGAAAAGCGTGTGATAGTGCTTCCAGTTCCAGCTCACCATAGTCGGTCATTCCAACCGGCACTTGCATCTCAATAAGCAACTCTTCCCCGGGCAAATGTCCAACCGGCAAAACTCCGGAAGCCTTGTTGTTTTCTGAAGTGAAGGCTCCTTTTACCTCCTGCTGACCAGGATTATATACGAATATTTTAACGCCCGGCAGAAGCGCATACTTACCAAAAACGAGACCCAGGGAATAGGCCCCGGGCGATAAAACATGAACATGCCACACCCGCGTTTCACCTTTAAGGCTCCAGCTTCCATGGGTTTCAGGAGAAAGATTCATTGGACGCTCCAATGCAAAACGCAGCGGTTTTGAATTACTCATTCTGTTCAATTCCAGCTGGGCTTCAATCTCCACCGGATCGGGAGGTGGAAGCACATACATCACTTCGGCGGCTTTCATTTGATTGTTAATACCAATCGGTTTTCCGGCGAACTGCATCTGTGCATTTAAACACGCGCTCCCTCCAGTGAGTAGCAATAGGAGAAGGGTTCGTATGTACAAGGATCTGGGATTCATTCAGCTTAAAAGTAGGGAATAAAAGCAAAAGGTGAAATATTTTTTACTTTTGTTTAAAAGTGATTCGAATGACCCCGGAGAAGGCCCAACATAGGATTAATGAACTCAGGAGTTTGCTTCAACAGCATAATTACCTTTACTATGTTGAATCTAAACCAAGCATTTCTGATTTTGAGTATGATCTACTAATCAACAAATTACAAACTCTGGAATCCACATTCCCTCAATTTGATGATGAGAACTCACCATCGCGCAGGGTGGGTAGCGATCTGAACAGAGAATTTGAGTCCTTCAGTCACCGTTACCCCATGCTCTCACTAGGTAATAGCTATAACAGAGAGGAACTTATAGAATTTGACCAGCGGGTCCAAAAGGCTATAGGGGAGAATTTTTCCTACTTCTGCGAACTCAAATATGATGGTGTGGCAGTGGCACTGAGTTACCAAAATGGAAAACTTACCAGGGCATTAACCCGGGGCGATGGCACCAGGGGTGACGATGTGACACATAATGTACGCACGATCCGAAGCATCCCCCTGCAACTCCTAGGAGCCAAGATTCCTGCCGAATTTGAGATCAGGGGTGAGGTCATTTTTCCCTCCGAAGGTTTTGAAAAGCTAAATTCTGATCGTGAGCTTAAAGGAGAGCCCAGCTTTGCCAATCCCCGGAATGCAGCTTCTGGAACCCTGAAAATGCAAAACTCCTCTCTGGTAGCAAAGCGCCCCCTGGATTGTTTGTTCTATTATATCCCGGGTGAACTGCAGCTTTTCGAGACGCAAGATGAAAGCCTTAAAGCGGCGCGTTCATGGGGATTCAAAGTCCCGGATTATAACTTATTGGCAGGATCCCTCAAAGAAGTATTCTCTTTTATTGATCACTGGGAAACGGCTCGTGATAAATTGCCTTTTGATATAGATGGTGTGGTAATCAAGGTAGATTCCATTCAGCTTCAGCAGCAACTTGGTTTTACTGCCAAGACTCCGCGTTGGGCCATCTCCTATAAATTCAGGGCAGAGCAAGCCACCTCCAGGCTGCTCTCCATCGATTTCCAGGTGGGGCGTACAGGTGCTGTAACACCGGTTGCAAACCTGGAGCCGGTCCAACTGGCAGGAACAACAGTAAAACGTGCCTCCCTGCACAATGCGGACCAGATCGCCCTGTTGGACATCCGGCTTGGAGATCATGTTTACGTGGAAAAAGGAGGAGAAATAATTCCGAAAATCGTAGGAGTTCAAAAGGAACTTCGGGAGCCGGACAGCACAGTTTTTCATTTCATATCGACCTGTCCCGAGTGTGATACCGGTCTGATTCGGGAAGAGGATGAAGCGGCCCATTACTGTCCCAACATTAGCGGATGCCCACCACAGATCAAAGGACGCATCGAACACTTCATCAGCCGGAAAGCCATGGATATCAATGCTGCCGAAGCCACCATAGACCTGCTCTTCAGGGAAGGGCTGGTGAAAGATGCTTCCGACCTCTACAGGCTCGATGCCGCACAGATTAAGGACCTGGAAAGGTTTGGAGAGAAAAGTGCTCAAAAGTTAATAAAGAGCATCGAATCGTCCAGAGATGTCCCCTTCCCCCGTGTGCTTTATGCTTTGGGAATCAGGTATGTGGGCGAGACCGTGGCCAGAAAACTTGCTGAAGCAAAGCTCAGCATGGAGCGCTTAATGGAAGCGGACCAGGATAGCCTGGAGCAGGTGGACGAGATTGGCGAAGCTATTGCTTTATCACTCCGCTCCTATTTCGGTGAAGAGGGTAATCTGCAGCTGGTGGAGCGTCTGAGATCAGCAGGCCTGCAGATGGAAATGGGGCAGAGTGAAGCTATGGTCAGTAATTCCCTTAGTGGAAAATCCTTTGTTATTTCAGGTGTATTTGTTCAGAACTCAAGGGAAGAACTTAAAAACATCATCGAACAACATGGGGGGAAAAACAGTGCTGCCATCAGTGCCAGAACTGATTATATTCTGGCCGGAGAGAATATGGGGCCCAGTAAATACCAGAAAGCCCAGAAACTGGGAATTCCAATCATCACCGAAGAGCAGTTCCTGGCAATGTTAGCTTAATAACAATATTTAAATAGTATTTTTGTTCACATGGAGGGCATAAGAGAAACAATTGGAAAAAGGGTACTTAAAAACAAACTTAAAAGTTTCCAAAGAGAGACCCGTGTACATAATTTTGATACTGCCGAATCGGCTGTAATTCTCTTTGATGCTCAAATACAGAATGCATTCCATATCGTATGGGAATTCCGAGGATTCTTAAAGGATAAAGGAGTCAACTGCACTATTTATGGGTATATAAACCAGAAAGAAATTCCCCAGGATATGCTGTTCTGGAAGGACATTCACGTGATAACCAAACGCAATCTGAACTGGTATATGCAACCCGGAGGAGAAGCAGCAGAACTGTTTCAACATGAAAATCCCGATATACTGATGGATTTTACAAGCGATCAACGAGTTGAGTTGCAGTTCCTTGTGCAGCTTTCGACAGCCAGGTTCAAAATAGGATGCTTTACTGAAGAAAAGAATGATTATGATCTGATGATAAAATTGTCGGAACAGAACGATATGTCTTATCTGGCGGAACAGATCAAGCATTATGTATCCATTTTAAATCCCGCTAAATAAGTATAATATGGCTGAAACAGATCTGTTCAGAGGTACAGGTGTGGCAATGATCACGCCTTTTCAGCAAGATGGGGAGATTGATTTCGACCGCTTGATGATCCATACCGACAGGTTAATTGATCAGGGGACCGGATACCTTGTGGTATTGGGAACTACAGCGGAGACTCCTGCTCTTTCTGCCAGGGATAAGGAAGATGTGATCTCTTGTGTTGTCGATGCCTGTGGACATAGGGTGCCTATTATGCTAGGGCTTGGCGGAAATGACACCAGGGCTGTTGTAGAAGCCATAAAAAAGACAGATACCAGAGAGATCCAGGGAATACTCAGTGTCTCTCCCTATTACAATAAACCCTCCCAGGAGGGAATATACCAGCACTATGCTGCGATAGCATCGCTTAGTGAATTACCAGTCATGCTATACAATGTGCCAGGGAGAACAGCTTCCAACATAAGCTCTGATACTTCACTGCGGCTCGCCTCTGATTTCAAAGGAACCATTATAGGGGTTAAAGAGGCTTCGGGGGACTTTGAACAGGTAATGGAGATTCTGCACAATCGTCCCGAAGGATTCCTGGTGGTCTCGGGCGATGATGCCATCACCCTGCCCATGATTGCCGCTGGTGGCGATGGTGCCATTAGTGTGATTGGAAATGCATATCCGGCCCTGACTTCCTTAATGGTTGCGGCTGCCCTGGATGGTGCCTACCTTAAAGCACGTGAACTGCACTATCTGCTATTTCCCATGATGAAGGCCATTTTTAAGGAGGGAAATCCTGCCGGGGTCAAAGCCGCCATGGAGATCCGTGGAGAGATAGAAAATGTACTACGACTTCCCTTAATCCCTGTCACCTCTGCACTTTACCAGGAAATTGCCCGGCTGGACAAGCTGCTTAAATAGAGTACCTGGCACACTCAGGCGCCAGGTCTGCCGTGACAGGCTTTATATTTCTTTCCACTTCCGCAAGGACAAGGATCATTTCGTCCTACCTTTTTCTCTACCCTTACCGGCTGCTGTACCTGGCTACGTCCATCTTTTGCTTTTCCACCGCCTGAGGGATCGTTATAGCTGCTTGCCTCATCCTTGTTGGCTTCAAATTTGCTGAGGTCCATTTTCTTCGGTGCCACGGCCCTTTTCACACTATTAGGATCCCTGAGCGGAATATGAGCCTTCATCAGGGTAGAGACCACATCCTTATTCACCTTATCGATCATGGCTGTAAATAATTCAAATGCCTCAAACTTATAGATCAGCAAGGGATCCTTCTGTTCATACTGGGCATTTCGCACCGATTGTCGCAGGTCGTCCAGTTCGCGGAGATGTTCCTGCCAGGATTGATCGATTGTAGCCAGGATAATGCTCTTTTCATAGGAGCGAACCAGTTCCTTGCCCTCCGAATTATGACACTTTTCAAGGTTGGCCAGCACCTGAAAAACCCGGGTCCCATCGGAAACCGGTACAACTATATTCTCGTAAACCTCACGCTGGTGCTCATAGACCTGGTTGATTACCGGCATGGCCTGCTCTGATATGCTCTCTTGCTTCCGCTTATAGGCTTCCAGCAAATCCTCGTTGATCTTGTCGACCAGTTCATTGCTGTTCATGAGCTTGAACTCATCATTATCAACAGGCGATTCGATAGATAAGTGGCGAATCAACTCCAGTTTGAAACCATCATAGTCCCCGGCGGTATGATATTCATCTACAATACTTTCGGTTACATCGAACATATTATTGGCAATATCAAGACCAATCCGTTCCCCATAGAGTGCATGCTTTCTGCGCTTGTAGATCACCTCTCGTTGCGAATTCATCACATCGTCGTAATCCAGCAGGTTCTTTCGGATTCCAAAGTTGTTCTCCTCCACCTTTTTCTGGGCCCGTTCGATGGATTTAGTGATCATGGAGTGTTGGATCACCTCCCCCTCTTTCAGTCCAAGCTTATCCATCATACCGGCTATCCGCTCGGATCCAAACAGACGCATCAGATCGTCCTCCAGACAGACATAGAACTGGGATGAACCCGGATCACCCTGCCGTCCAGATCGCCCCCGTAACTGGCGGTCGACCCGTCTGGATTCGTGTCTCTCGGTTCCTATGATGGCCAATCCACCATCGCTCTTCACCTGGTCGGATAGCTTGATATCAGTTCCCCGGCCAGCCATGTTGGTGGCTATCGTAACCGTTCCAGCTATACCCGCCTGGGCAACCACATCGGCCTCCCTCTGGTGCAACTTGGCATTCAGAACATTGTGATCGATTCTTCGAATCTTAAGCATTTTGGAAAGCAGCTCCGACACTTCTACGGTGGTGGTACCCACAAGCGCAGGGCGTCCTTCCTTATTAAGCCTTACCAATTCATCAATAACCGCATTGTATTTTTCCCTTTTGGTTTTATAAACCAGGTCCTCACGATCGTCCCTTACAATGGGACGGTTGGTGGGAATAACCATCACATCAAGTTTATAGATGTCCCATAACTCTCCCGCCTCGGTCTCGGCGGTCCCGGTCATGCCGGCAAGTTTGTGATACATCCTGAAATAGTTCTGCAGGGTAATGGTTGCCCAGGTCTGTGTGGCGGCCTCCACCTTTACATTCTCTTTGGCCTCAATAGCCTGGTGAAGTCCGTCACTGTACCTTCTACCCTCCATGATACGCCCGGTCTGCTCATCCACTATCTTCACCTTGTTGTCCATCACCACATATTCCACCTCTTTTTCAAACATGGAATACGCTTTCATAAGCTGGTTAACGGTATGAATCCGTTCAGATTTTACCGCATATTCCTGGAGGAGCTTATCCTTAATCTCAAGCTTCTTCTTATCGTCCATGCTTGAGCGTTCAATCTCCGCCACTTCCGATCCAATATCAGGCATGATAAAGAAAGATGGATCATCTGACGAACCTGTAATAACATCGATCCCCTTTTCGGTGAGTTCCACCGAATTCATTTTCTCCTCTATGATAAAGTAGAGATCATCGGTCACAAGGTGCATATTTTTGGATTGCTCCTGCATGTAGTGATTCTCCGTTTTCAGCATCAGCGACTTGTTGCCCTCCTCACTCAGCAGTTTGATCAAGGGGTTGTACTTGGGCAAACCCTTGTGTGCCTGGAGCAGTTTAAAACCCGCTTTTTCAGTATCACCGTCGGTAAGCAGTTTTTTGGCTTCCGTAAAGATCGTATTGACCAGCTGTCGCTGGACACCGATCAGCTTCTCCACCTTGGGCTTATATTCTGCAAACTCCTGGTCATCACCTTTGGGAATGGGGCCGGAAATTATCAGAGGGGTACGAGCATCATCTACCAGTACCGAATCCACCTCATCCACGATGGAGTAATTATGTTTACGCTGTACCAGTTCACCCGGACTATGCGCCATATTGTCACGCAGGTAGTCAAAGCCAAATTCATTATTGGTCCCAAAAGTAATATCGCAATTATAGGCCTTTCTCCTCGCTTCGGAATTGGGCTGGTGCTTGTCAATACAGTCCACGGTAAGTCCGTGAAACTCATATATTGGCCCCATCCACTCAGAGTCACGTTTGGCCAGGTAGTCGTTCACCGTAACCAGATGGACCCCTTTCCCTGAAAGTGCGTTCAGGAAGACAGGGAGGGTGGCAACCAGGGTCTTTCCTTCACCCGTTGCCATCTCCGCAATTTTCCCGCTGTGCAGGGCCACACCACCAATCAGCTGAACATCATAGTGAACCATATCCCAGGTAATCTCATTACCTCCTGCCATCCAGCGGTTCTGCCAGATAGCTCTGTCCCCCTTGATCTCCACCGACTCCCTGGCAGCAGCAAGTGTCCGGTCATAATCCAGTGCTGTTACCTCAATCTCTTCGTGTTCCTTAAAGCGTCTGGCAGTGTCTTTGATAACAGCAAAAGCCTCCGGGAGGATTTCATTCAAGACTACCTCATATTTCTCATCAATCTCCTCATCCAGTATATCGATCTCCTTATAGATCGCTTCCTTTTCAGAAACATCCACTTCAGGATCTTCGGCTTTGACCTTCAGAGCTTCCAAATTGGACTTTTCTTCAGCCACATAATCTGTCACCTTCTGCTTCAAGGCTGCAGAACGCTCACGTAACTGGTCATTACTCAGCTGGGGAAGAGGCTCATATACCTTCCTAATCATTTCCACATAAGGCGTCACATCGCGCATATCCCTGTCGGACTTATTACCCAAAAATTTCCCTATTACTTTGCCTACATCCATGATCCGATGTGATTATTTTGTTTATAATAATTGTCGAGAAAAGACAAATTTACCCTTTTTTATCGGTCCTATACTTTCAAATAGTATACCAATATTGAAATCCGGCGAATTTGTCAGTAACATATAAAAACAGGGATGCCTGCTGGGTGCTAAGGCATCCATAGTTTACATCCCTGTAATTCAATAAGACTAAAGGTACTTATTCTGCAGTGGCTGTTCCGCCGCCACGCATGGACATGATATCGCGGTCAAACATGTAGAGGTTGTTCTTACCCAGAAGATTCAATTTATCGATAATCGTCTTTACGGAAGATTCCTCTTCTATCTGTTCATTTACAAACCACTGGATCCAGCTCTGGGTCGTATAGTCATTCTCTGCAATACACACGGCCACAATCTCGTTGATTGAGCCGGAGATGTATTTTTCATGGGCCAGGACCTGGTCAAAAGCCACAAAGACATCCTGAAAATCGGCCGGTGGCTTCTTAATCCCTGGTATCACCGCCACACCATCGCGCTCGTTGACATATTTTATCAGTTTCAACATATGGACCCTCTCCTCTTCTGCCTGGGCATAGAGCCAGATTGAAACGCCTTCAAAACCTTTGTTCTCGGCCCAAGTGGCCATGGACAGGTACAGCTGTGAAGAATAGTCTTCCTTCTCAATCTGTACATTCAATATCTCTTCTACTTTTTTTGGTAGCATGGATTAATAGTTAATGGTTAGTAGTTAATGCTTACATATTTTCAATGAGGGCAGAGCCAAATTCTGAGCACTTCAACTCCGTAGGGTCATCCATCTGTCGCGCAAAATCATAGGTGACTTTCTTCTTCAGAATAACCGCCTTGAGCCCCTTCAGTATCATATCTGCAGCTTCATCCCATCCCATATATTGAAGCATCATGACTCCGGAAAGAATGACCGATCCCGGGTTCACCTTGTCCAGTCCTGCATATTTAGGAGCAGTCCCATGAGTGGCCTCAAATATGGCATGTCCGGTCTCATAATTTATATTGGCACCAGGTGCAATACCGATTCCCCCAACAATGGCCGCAAGCGCATCTGAAATATAGTCGCCATTCAGGTTCATGGTAGCAATCACTGAGTATTCAGCGGGACGAGTCAGAATTTGTTGCAGGAAGGCATCCGCAATGACATCTTTGATTAAAATTTTACCTGCCTTAAGTGCTGTATCCTGGGCTTCATCTGCCCGGGCCTTGCCCTCTTTTTCTGCAATCCTGTCGTACTGGCTCCAGGTAAACACCACATCGCCAAATTCCTCTTCTGCCAGTTCATAGCCCCACTGTTTGAATTGGCCCTCGGTAAACTTCATAATATTCCCTTTGTGAACCAGGGTAACAGATGGCAGCTTATTCCGAACCGCATACTGGATAGCTCCCCGAACAAGACGATCGGTTCCTTCCTTGGAAATTGGTTTGATACCTATGGAAGAGCTTTCAGGAAAACGCATCGTAGACACCCCCATCTCATCCAGCAGGAATTTCTTGATTTTCTCCCCTTCCGGCGTATTGGTCATCCACTCAATACCTGCGTAGATATCTTCCGAGTTTTCACGAAAAATCACCATATCAGTAGTTTCGGGTTTCTTCACCGGAGAGGGAACTCCCGTATAGTATCTAACAGGTCGAAGACAAACATAAAGGTCAAGTATTTGCCTCAATGCCACATTCAGTGATCTGATGCCTCCACCAACGGGAGTTGTCAAGGGGCCTTTAATGGCTACCAGGTGTTCATGAAGAATATCAAGTGTCTCTTCGGGCAGCCATTTCCCAATCTTTTTAAAGGCTTTTTCGCCGGCATATACTTCTTTCCAGATAATTTTTCTTTTTCCCTGATAGGCTTTCTCAACAGCTGCATCGAGTA
>RCND010000708.1_pt1 | contig 19102 bp, 22 predicted proteins | sample 2041351 | NCBI WGS metagenome assembly RCND01 (sample SAMN09708230, study PRJNA481090) | Marine sediment metagenome, whole genome shotgun sequencing project. | biome: marine sediment; feature: ocean; material: sediment; isolation source: Sewage treatment plant 12B marine sediment (STP12B) ... | reverse complement strand
CGAACCATCGCAAGCCCCCCTTGGCTTCTTCTATCCGAGAGTTCCTGCAAGAGCGTCTATGCCCTGGACGAAGCAATCCATCGGAGCCTCGACTAGGCCGGCGCCGACCATGCCGGTGCCCGGGACCTTGCCCGCAACACCAGTGTTGATTTGCGGCATCACCCCGGTGCGGACAACCCGGGCGGCGTCGATGCCGGTCGGGGTGCCGCGGAACTCCAGCATCGGGATCTGATAGGCCGGGTGCTCGGTGAGTGAGATCTCGTACATAGCAAGAGTCCGGCGCACCGCACCTGCGGCGGTGCCACCGACAAAGCCGACGATGGCCGGGGCCGCCGCCATGGCGAAGCCGCCGAGACCGACGGTTTCGGTGATAGTCGAGTCACCGATGTCGGGGCTGGCGTCCTCTTCGGTGTAGGCGCCTAGATAGAGACCTTCGACGGGGGGCGCCGGTGCGCTGAACCACTGGTCGCCGGTGCCCGACAACCGAATTCCAAAATCGGTGCCGTTGCGAGCCATCACTGTTACCAGGCTTGATGCGGGGACACCGGCCGCAGCGTCGGAAGCGAGTTTGCCGGCCGCCATCACCAAGTTGAGCATGAAGTGGTCGTTGTTGTTGATGAACTTGAACACCTCGAGACGTTGCTCGACGGGAGCATCAGCCCCATCAACAAGCGAAGCGCCAATCTCACGGAGGAACAAGGAGGTTACGGCACGGTTGCGATTGTGACCGTCATCACCCATCTGGAGGGCTTGGGCGATCAATGACTGCAGATCGACAGGACCCCGGCTGCTCAAGGCCGATCCGAGGACGGGGCCGAGAACTCGGTCCATCCACTTGAGTCGTTCGATGACCTCGGGGCCGAACGCCCCGTAGCGCAGCACCTTGCCAAGGCCCTCGTTGAGGGTCGAGTAGGAGACGCCGTCGCCGGCGCCGTCTTTGATGATCGCCATCGGCATCGATGGCGAGGTGACACCGGCCATCGGTCCCACCGCACCGTGATGGTGACACGGGGAGAGCTCGACCTCGCCGCGGGCTGCTTTGGCAGCGGCGTCGTCGGGGTCGCTGGCGAGGCCCTCGTAGAGCATCGCCCCAATGATGGCGCCGCGCATCGGGCCGCTGGCCCGTTCCCAAGTCAGAGGCGGTCCGGCGTGGAAGAAGGTGTGATCGGTCATATCGGGAAAGAGGTCACGGGCGACCCCGACATCCGTCAGATGGGGCCGAACGGCCAGCAGACGCGACACTGCGGTGGTGTTGGCATCGGCCATCCGTCCATCGGCGGCAAGTTTGGCTAGCGCTGCTTCGGTTCCAGGATGCGGTGGACGCCAATCGGCACGGGAGACCGCAGACCCCTGCTGCTCGATTGAGTCGGCCAGCATGTCGGTACCGGCGGTGGCAACAACAGGGTCGTTGTCGAGGAGTTGGTTGAGGTCGCTCATGTTGATGTCCTTGAGGTTGCGAGGCGGGCCGCTTCTCGTGAGGCAGCCGCATTGGATAGCCACACCGAGGCCCCAGCCTGGTGGAGGGCGGTGGCTTGTGCATCTCGGTTCTGCGGATCGCCTTTCGTGCCGCATAGAGAAACGACAACGGCGGCACCGGCGGCTCTAGCTTGCTGGATGGCCGGCACCAGCTCTGCCGCCGGATCTGCATTGGATCCGTAACCGAGCACAACGTCGAGCAAGATCACGCCCACCGAGGTGTCTTGGGCTGCCTCGACCAGTCGATCGATGCGGACCGTTTGGTCGATCATCGGATGAGCCCGACCCTGGGTGTATTCATCGTCGCCGTAGTCGATGAAGGTGTGACCGGGATGTTCTTCTTTCGTGCCGATTTCGCCAAGCGACGGCGTGCAGACAAATCGTGATTCGGACCGCAGTGTCCCGCCGGCAAAAAGGCCACGGACGAAGCCGGGACGATGGTCATCCTGATCCACCAGCCACGAGGCGTACGTTGCCTTATCCATCCCCAGTTTGCTGAGGACCTCGGCTGCGCCCTCTTCGAGCGTGTTCTCGCCCATGAAGGTGATAACGACCGGTTTGCTGCACTCGGAAGCTGCTGCCCGAACCTTGGCGGCTACTGGAGCTGCCGGTGGTTTGGAAATGACGATGATCAGGTTTGTTGCAGGGTCGGCATCGAGTGCGTCCAGGGCTTGGATGGTCGACAGCGCGCCAACTTCCTCAGACAAGTCGTGGCTGCCGGTGCCCAAAGCATGACGGACACCGACGCCGGCGTCGTCGAGCAAGCAACACATCTGTTGGATGCCAGTTCCAGAGGCGCCGACCATGCCCACCGGGCCGGGCTGCATGGCATTGGCGAACCCCAAGCCGAGACCGTTAACGATGGCGGTGCCACAGTCGGGACCCATCACAAGCAGCCCGTTGGCTACGCCGTATTTCTTGAGAACGATCTCCTGGTCGATGGGGACGTTGTCGCTGAAGATCATCACATGGTGACCGTTGTCGAGGGACTCCTTAGCCTCGACAAACGCATGCTCGCCGGGGACCGACAAGAGCGTGATATTGGCCCCATTGACGGCGGCGGCCGATCCGACCGTTTTCGGAGAGGGGGCATCGAGGCCACCAGAAGGGGCGACCTTGTGGGTGAGAGCGTCATCAAGGGCACGATGAGCTGCAGCGATGGTCTCTTCATCTTCGGCCCGTACCGCCAACAGCAGGTCATTGGGGCCGGCGCCGGCAGCGGCGTTCATGTCGAAATCCATCTCATCAAGGAGACTGAGGTTCAATTCGGTTGCCATCGCGACGAGTGCATCGCTGACTCCCGCTACATCCTGCAACGCCTTGCTTGCCTGCATCAAACGAACCGAGTCGTGATAGCGACCGGGGTGAACCTCTACACGAGAGATCATTTAGGTACCTCCGTTGGGACCTGACTGGATGAGTGACTGAGCGGCCAACACCATGCCGGCGGCCAGCGCCGGGCCCGAGCTATGCCCGACCCGTAGCAAACTCTGGTGACATGATGCGATATCTCCACGACCAGTGAGTGCTCGCAGCAGTGCGCCTGCTGGTTCGGCAACCTGGCCGCGCAGAGCGGATTGAATAAGCGATGCGGAAAAGGAGGTGGTTCGGGCCTCGGCTAGCTTGGCCAGTGGAACCGAGACCCCGGCGATCAGCGTGGTTGTCCTGTCTCGACCCAAGGCTTCACCGAGAAGGCGAGTGCCGGACAGCGCACCTGCCAGGTAGTCATCGCCCTCAGGGGTCAGGCCAGGTCCCTTGCCGAGTAGGAGCCGCGCCGAGTGAAGGATGCCACCAGCGGAGCCGGCGACCAGAGCCGATCGCAGCGGAGCCCCATCGATGTCGGGTACCTCGGTGGGGAGGCCTTTTATCGCATCGGCCAAGGTTGAGGGAGAGGTCGCCGAGAGTGTGGGGCGGGGATCCCACCAGCGGGAAATGGTCACGGCCAGGCCTTCGAGCATGATCCGGCCGTATCCCACCTCGACGGTTGCACCGTGATGCACCATGCGGAACAAGTCGGAAGACGATCCAGCCGCTATCTGGATTCCGTTTGGTAGCCGGGTCGAATCGCTTGTGGAAACAACAAGAACCTTGTCGTTCACCAATAGCCAGACGGCGTGTGCTGAGGTGCCGAGGACGGTAGCTTCCGTTCCCGCAGCTGAAATCAAACCGTAGATAGCGGTGCTGGCGACCCCAGGCACCCGCAAAGGTGTCAGGGGTCGCCGAGTCTCATCAGCTGTGGGAACGGTCACTATTGGCCTATCCGAGGTCAACGATGGCGGCCACCGGGCCACCACCGCTGGGACCCTGGTGCAGGGCAGCGACGGACACAAAAACCGCAGCATCATCAACGGCGCATGCGACGACACCGCCGACCGCGGCCTTGATATGACGATGATGGTGGACGTCCGAATCGTCAAGAGCAACCTGACGCCGACCCCGCAGCTTGGCGGTTGGGTCCGCTTCACACTTCACGAAGACGTTGACAACTTTGCCGTTGAGGTCTTCTGCGCGAGCGCGATCCGGGATATCAAGCCCGGCGGAACGGATGGCCCGATAGACGCCCTCCATGTCCAGTGCGTCCTTCATGACATCGTGACCGATTCGATAACGGCCACCTGCTCCGGGCACATTCCCAACGACGACTGTCTGTGCTTGATCGAGCTCAACACCAGAGGAGCATGAGGCCACCGACGAGTACAACGACAGGTCATGGCCGATCTGCTCGGCAGTTGGCATCTCGATTTCGCCGAGGGCGACGGCGATGCCGAGTCCGGAAGTCCCATTGGAGACGTTCATCGACTCGAGAGGGTCTTCGGTGAAGACCGTGTGGCCGCGCTCCTTGGCATCATTGATGGTATCCATCACCAGAAGCGGGGTCTTGGTCTGTACGTAGTGGACGTCAGCTGGATCTTCGATGCCGGCAGCGGCCATGGCGCGGCGCACCCCTTCGGCGACCTTCTCGACCATTGCCGGGCGGCCGATGTCCTCTGGGAGGATCACGTCACTCATTGCATATCCAACGGCAAGACGTGGTTCGTCGGAGACGGGTCCAACATCGGCGACTTTGGCGAAGATCGTGGCATGTGGGGTCAGAATGCCGTCGGTTCCGCCGGACCAAACCATTGGAATCTCTTTGACGACATCAGCGGAGCGAGTGCCCTTGTCCATCAGTACCTTGCGGAACGCTTGGTCCGCAAGAATGCGGGTGAAGTCATTCACGCCACCGTTACCCTCAGTCTTGCCAATAACGGCGACAACGCCGTCTGCTTCGAAGATGCCATCTTCGATCAGCTTGGCCAAACCCGATGCGTCACTGACGCTTTCAAGCACGACTTTCCGTACTTCGATGCCCATTCTGCACTCCCTTGTGTGAGCCGATGCCTTCTTCGTCCGTCATGCGCTGAATCACATGTATACGGTACGAAGGATACATCCTCTGCCGTTCCTGGTTGTGAGACTAGGGACGAATGGCCCTCAGCGTGCGGTCCCAAATCGATCCACCGTCGTACACTCTCGACATGGAACCCACAGCACTCGTCCGTTCGGTCCCCAACTCGTTCTCCGCCGCGCTGGTTATGGGGGAGCGTCCCAGCATCGATGTTGGAAAAGCCAGAGTTCAGCATCATCGATACCAGGAGGTTCTAGAGACGGCGGGATACACGCTACGCATGGTCGATGCAGACGAGGATCACCCGGATTGCCCGTTTATCGAAGATGTGGTGGTGGTGCTCGACAGCCTTGCGGTCGTTACCAGGCCGGGAGCGCCCGAACGGCGAGGAGAAACAGGTCCGGTTGCCGAAATGGCGGAGTCGCTACTGCCGATCCGTCGCATCCAGGAGCCGGGCACCATTGACGGTGGTGACGTCCTGCGAATAGGTCCGATGGTGTTTGTCGGCAGCTCAGCACGGACCAACAGCGAAGGCATTTCCCAAATCGCCAAGTTTGCGGCAGAGGATGGGTTGACGGTGGTTGCTGTACCGGTCAGCGGGGTCCTCCACTTGAAATCGGCCGTTGCCGCGCTGGATGATGAGACCGTGCTCATCGACCCAGACTGTGTTGATGTTGGCCAGTTCGCCCGGTACCGACTCTTAGAGAAAGCCCAGGGGGAAGGCCATCTCGCCAGCGTGCTCCGGCTACGCACTGGTCAGCTAGCGGTTACGACTGCTGCACCGGCGACCACCCAGCGATTGTGCGGGGCGGGATACGAAGTGATAGTCGTGGATAGCTCTGAGTTCCAGGCCGCCGACGGAGGGCTCACCTGCCTGTCAGTGCTCATCGACTAGCGGCCGAGCTGGCAATCCCTTCCCCTAGCATCCGGGTCTGAACGAAGGATCACACTGATGCATGAGCTAGCCCTTGCAGATTCGGTGGTGAAAGCCGCCTTGAGCGCCGCGGACGATGCCGGGATGAACCGGATCGAGCGCATCGTCGTCAAAGTTGGCGAGCTTCAGCAGATCGAAAGGGATCTCTTCGAGTTCTCCTTGACGACCGTGTTGCCCGCACAAGACAAACGTCTTGCCGACGTCGTGTTCGACGTCTCAGATGAACCGGTACGTTTCGGTTGCCGCGCCTGCGGAACCGAATACGGCCGTGACGATGTCAGCATCGATGGCGATGGTGACCAGGGTGAAGCCATCCACTTCATCCCCGAACTCTCCCATGCCTTCGCCAGGTGCCCCTCTTGCGGCAGCCCGGACTTTGAGATTCTGGCCGGACGGGGCATCACTCTGCAACGAATCGAGGGAAGTGGTGAAGATGACCCAGGGTGAATCGATCGATCCGCGTTCATTTGCGGTCGACGACCGGCTGGCGGGAGTGTCTCGCATCGTCGGCGTGACCGGGAGCAAAGGCGGCATTGGCAAGAGTGTCGTCGCCTCAACCCTGGCGCTGGCGTTGGCGGACGAGGGCCAAAGGGTCGGCCTATTTGATCTTGACTTCACCTCGCCAAGCGATCATGTGGTGCTTGGTGTCGAGCGGAGTTTCCCCAATGAGGAGTTTGGCATCGACCCTCACCTCGTACACGGTATTCACATGATGTCTGTTGCGTTCTTTGCCGGTGACGCCGCGGTCCCGCTGCGTGGTGAGGCTACGACGAGTGCGCTCCTTGAGCTGCTTGCGATTACTCGGTGGGGCGACCTTGACGTCCTGATATTGGACATGCCTCCCGGTCTTGGCGATACCAGTCTTGATGTGATCCGATTGTTGCCGCGGCTCGAGTTTCTGCTGGTCGGCAACGGGTCACGGGTGGTAATTGAGAGCGTGCGGCGGGCCCTGAAGCTGTTCACCGAGCTTGAGGTGCCGATGATCGGGCTGCTGGAGAACATGCAACGCGGCACCGAGGCAGCGACCCAAGCACTCGCCGAGTCGGCAGGTGTTCCCTTCCTGGGTTCCGTGCCGTACGACCCGGAGTTGGAGGACGCCCTTGGGAACGTTGCGTCGCTGCGCAACACAGCGCTGTATCGAGTCGCCCAGGGCTTGCTTGGCGCCGACGCTGGCTAGGGGGTACCCAGCAGAGTCTGTAGCTCGGCCACGGTTGGGACACGACCCGACAGCACTACCTGCTCGTCCACAACGAGGGCCGGAGTGGACATCACGCCGTAGGAGGCAATGTCGGCAAAGTCAGTGACCTTCTCGAAGACCGCATCGAGCCCGAGTAGGCCGGCAGCTTCGACTGCCCGCGCCTCGAGGGTGTGGCAATTGGTGCAACCTGAGCCGAGCACTTTGATGTTCACAGGGGACCTCCGTTATAGGACGAGATTGAATATGAATCCGACGATGAGGATGCCGCTGGCGACTACCCCGACGAATACGGCGAGCAAGCGGGGCTTGAGGACACGGCGCAGCAGGATCATCTCGGGAAGCGACAAGGCAACAACCGACATCATGAACGCAAGCACGGTCCCCATGGCGAGCCCCTTGGCATGGAGCACCTCGACGAGGGGGAGTATCCCCGCCGCGTTTGAGTAGAGCGGCACGCCGAGGCCGACGGCAACCGGAATGGCGAGTGGATTGTCGGGGCCGGCGTAGCGAACAAAGAAGTCTTCGGGCACCCAGCCGTGGACCAACGCTCCGACACCGATACCCACCAAGAGATAAGGCCAGATCTTGCGCAGAATGGTGGTGACTTCCTCACGGCCAATGGCGAACCGATCCGACCAGTTGAGTTTGGTGGAGAGATCGACCGGCTGGCCTCGAAGTGTGGTCTCGAACACGAACGGTTCTACCCACTTCTCCAGATGTAGTCGACCAATGATCCATCCGGCGCCAATCGCCACGACCAGACCTGCGGTGACGTAGAACGCGGCAATCCGCCAACCGAATAGCCCGTAGAGAAGGACGATGGCGACCTCATTGACCATCGGACTGGCGATCAGAAAGCTCATCGTGATGCCAAGAGGGACACCGGCTGCAACAAATCCAATGAAGCCGGGGACGGCGCTGCACGAGCAGAACGGGGTCACAACACCAAGTCCGGCCGCGGCCACGTTGCCGACTCCCTCGCGACGCCCACCGAGTAGAGCTCTGGTGCGCTCCACGCTCATGAAACTGCGCAATACGGTCACTGCGAAGATGATGCCGCTCAGCAAGAGCACGATCTTGACCGAGTCGTAGAAGAAGAACTCGACAGCGCTGCCGGTGTGGCTGGCGGGGTCAAGCCCAAGGGTGTCGAAGAGCAGCCACTCCCAGAACCCGCGGTTCAGTTGGTAGAGAGCCAGCCAAACCAATGCGGCAGCCGCGGCCCATGCCCACAAGCGCCACAATGACCGTTGCTCGGTCCGAGTCTCCAGGTTCGTGCTCACTGTATGGCGTCGTCTCTGAGTCCGGTCGGCAGCGAAGCCCGCAGGGTTGGCGCGACGGTGGGCGCCAACTGGTAGTCGATCCACCTTCCCCGGCGGGTGGTGACAACCAGTTCAGCCTCGCGCAGAACACGGAGGTGGTACGACAGCAGATTGGGGGCGATCTCGATGGCCTCTTGCAGCGAGCAGACACAGACCTTGCCGCTGCTCAGCTCGTCGAGGATGCGCAACCGGATGGGGTCGCCGAGTGCGGAGAACAACGCGGAGCGTTGTTCAACCGATGTTGATTCAAGAATCGTTGAAGTCATAGGATCAGCATGGCACCAGCGGTGGCCACTCAGCAGTGGCCGAGAGTCCCGACTATCTGGCTGGTCGGCCCTGCGTCTAGTCGCGGTCCTTTGCGTACAAAGCAGCCCGGTCGACTACGGCTTGTCCCGCCTTGGCAACGCTGCCGGCATCAAATGGGGGTTGCGGGTCGTATTCGATCATGAGTTGCATTGCTCTCGCAGCGTCGGCGTCCACAAGGAGCTCAGCGAGGCGAAGCGCCATATCGATACCTGAAGAAACGCCGGCAGCGGTGATGATTCTTCGGTCGAGGTGCTCAACGACGCGAGTCGACACGGCATTAGCTCCGGTGCGCTCCAGGGTGTCATAGGCGCCCCAGTGGGTGGTCGCATCGAGTCCGTCGAGGAGGCCTGCCGCACCGAGGACCAGGGCGCCGGTGCAAACCGACGTGGTATATCTCGTCATCTCGTGGGCATTGCGCACCCATTCCAGGACCCGCTCATCCTTCATTAGTGCCCGTGTCCCTATCCCGCCGGGAAACACAATGACGTCGGGGGATGTCACATCTTCGAACGTTGCATCAACGGTGAGTCCCAAGAAATCGTTCTCAGTTCTGATAGATCCGAGCGCATGGCCTATGAAGACCACTTCGGACCCAGGGAGACGTTGCAGAACCTCATACGGTCCAACCGCGTCCAATGCAGTGAGCTTGGGGAAGATGGGTATGGCGATCTGCATGGCCTGAGGATACGCAACGGCCGAGGTACGGTATGACATCAATCGGTTGGAGGCCTGCGGTGAAGACAATTGGCTTGCTCGGAGGGATGAGCTGGGAATCATCCATCGAGTACGAACGCATCATCAACACTGAGGTGCGTCGTCGCCTCGGTGGAGTGCATTCTGCAGACCTGCTGGTGCGCTCGTACGACTTTGCGGCCATCGAAGAACTACAAGCTGTGGGGGACTGGGATGGCGCCGGCCGCCTGCTCGCAACAGACGCCCGACGACTCGAAGATGCCGGTGCTGACCTGATCGTGTTGTGCACCAACACCATGCATATCGTCGCCGACCAGATCGAGGCTGCGATCACCGTGCCCTTCCTCCACCTTGCCGACGCCACTGCCGCCGCGGTGCGGGAAGCGGGGCTGGAAACCGTTGCGCTACTGGGAACTCGGTTCACGATGGAGGAGGACTTCTACGTCGACAGGCTGGAAGCACACGGCCTCGAGGTGACTATCCCCAATGCAGCCGACCGCGCCGTTGTCCACGACGTGATCTATGACGAGCTGGTGCAGGGCCAGGTCCTCGACTCCTCCCGCGATCTCTATTTGGGGATCATCGACCGACTGGTGGATCGTGGTGCGGAAGGCGTCATCGCCGGTTGCACCGAGATCGAGCTACTGGTTACCCCCAACGACGTGGCGATCCCGTACTTCCCGACGACTCGCCTGCATGCGATGGCTGTTGTCGATGAGGCGCTGGCGGAACGCTGACCGGGTTTCGCCAAGGAGCAATGAGTGCGCTCGTTGAGATGCGAGCAATCTCTGACCTGCTGGAGCGGCGTGCTACCGGCAAAGTGGTAGTTGAGATCGCCTAGTCCCGTCGCCCCGGTATCTCAGACCTGCTCGTTGACACTCAAGACGACGACGGGGATCTCCCTGTCGGTTCTGCTCTGATACTCGCGATAGCCGTCATAAGCTGCCAGCACCCGTGGCCACAGACGAGCCCGCAATAGTTGGTCGGCGGTCTCCGCCGTAACCACTAGACGATGACCGTCTATCTGCACCCCTGCCATCGGATCGTCAACGAGGTTCGAGTACCACTGGGGATGACTATCTCGACCTCCCCACGACGCAATGACCACGAGGTCGTAGCCGTCGCGTAGATACAGCAGCGGGACTGTGTGAGTCTTTCCGCTGATCCGGCCGGTCGTAGAAAGCAGCAGCATGTCGTTGTTGACGAAGCGTCGGCCTAGCCGACCCCTGGTCAATCGGAATGCCGCCGCGTGCAGGGTCGACAGGTTCTTGGCGGTCCGATCACGCATGCTGGCAGCCTATCGGTTCCACCGCCGCGATCTCCAACCGACACGATGTCAGATACACCTTCGCCAACCTCTACCATTCTGGCCATGACGGTTGATGACATAGTCAGGGCAGTCGCCGATTCGGCGCTCAGTGTCGAGGAGCGCCTTGGCTTTCTCGATCTCTGCGAAGCTCGCAGCGCTGCTGACCTCCTCGCTGATCGGAGCCGCGTGAAGGCTCATCTGCGTGTTATCGAGACTGCCGTTGAAAGCGGATCCGCTTTGGAAGGTGACCTTGCAGAGCCCATTGCGACGACATTGGTGACCCTGCTCGACGATGCCAAAGACTGGTCCTTCGTGCAGCGTCGGGTGCTTGCCGGTGCAGTCGAATACTTTCTGCAAACCGACGACACCGATGCGGATTTTGGATCGGACCACGGTTTGGCCGACGATGCCCGAGTGGTGGCGGCTGTCTGCGCTGCCCTCGGCCGCCGCGACCTGGCCGTAGCTGTATCTAGATGATCTGATCATCCATGCCCGCAACTTGGCGCAGGATCTCTGTTTGGCCTGTGTGATAGGTGTCGTGGAAGTAGTCGAAGTGGATGCGCGAGGCGATACTGACCATTCGTCCGTCAATCTCTGACTCGGCCGAGAACGCTTCGTCGGAAAGCTCTCCGAGAGTGTTGTCGATGGCATCTTGGCTTGTGGTGATGGCGGCCACCAGGTCCTCCATTGGAAGAACCCCAGGACCGTCCTCTGTGATGGGCTCGGACTCGCGCATGTACCGGGCCAGCTCGTTGTTGGGGAACTGAGGTTCGCCGCCGGCTGTCTGCAATGTTCGGTCGCGGTAGACCAGGATATGGCCAAGGGTCCAGTTGAAGCAGTTGATCCCGTAAGGGGTCTGCAGCAGTGAATCCTCGTGGGACAAGCCGGCCGCCTGCATTTTGAGTATCGAAGTGTTGCGCCCGAAGGCCTTGGCTAGCCGGTGTGCACCGATCATGGATAACTCCTTTCACCGCTGTTAGCGGCGCCATAGCTCCCGGGTGAACAGTAGGACAACGGGGAAGATCTCGAGACGCCCCACGATCATCAGGAAAGACAGCAGCCACTTACCGGCTCCGGGAACCAACACGTAGTTGGAGCTGGGGCCGACGGCAGACAAACCAGGACCAACGTTCCCAAATGACGAGGCTACCGCCGACGCCGATGAGACCAGATCGAAGCCGGCTCCTGCAATGTCGGTAATGATCCCAAAAGCAAGTACTCCCGTCATAAAAATGAACATGTAGAAAAGGAAGAAGGACTGAACTGACTTCAGTATCTCGTCAGGCACAACGTCTCTGCCGAGACGCACCACAAAGATCCCCTTGGGGTGGATAACCTTGCGGAGGTCGACCTTGGAGGCCTGGTACAGCACCCCGAGCCGGTACGGCTTCATCGAGCCACCGGTCGAACCGGCCATGCCGCCGACGAACATCAGGCCAAATACCATGATTTGGAGCGATGCCGGCCAGATACCGAAGTCGGCAGTCGCATATCCGGTGGTGGTGACTATCGAGACAACCGTGAACACCGAGTCGCGAACGATGTCGCCGATCTCGTCTGCCCAGGTACCGATGATTGCCACCAGCGAAGCCACCGCCATGATCCCGCCGTACAGTCGGAACTCGGTATTGCGCAGATACTCCTTGGGTCGAGAGAGCGCCCGAAAGTGCAGTGCGAATGAGGCCCCGGCGAGGAACATGAAGACGATGACTACCCACTGGGCGTAGGAGCTGAAGGCAGCCATCGAGCGAACATCGGTCCCGAAACCTCCGGTGGACATTGTGGTGAAAGAGTGGGCGATTGCCTCGAACAGGGTCATATCGCCCGCCCACAGCAGCAGCATTTCCGCCAGCGTGAAGCCGACGTACACCAGCCACAGCCGTTTCGCTGTCTCCCGGAATCTAGGGGTGAGGCGGTCTGGTGTGGGCCCAGGTGATTCGGCACGGGCCAGCTCGACCCCACCAACGCCGAGCATCGGCAGGATGGCCACGGACAGAACGATGATTCCCATGCCACCCATCCACTGAGTCAGCGCTCTCCACATCAAGAGACCCTTTGGCAGCTGGCCGGGATCAGGAATGATGGAAGCACCGGTGGTGGTGAACCCGGCCGCTGTCTCAAAGAACGCATCGGTCAGCGAAGTGATTTCCCCCGTGAATAGGTAGGGAAGCGTCCCGAAGAACGTCATCGCGATCCAGGAGAGACCGACGATGGCAAAGCCTTCGCGGGCGGTGAGCTGGCTGTCATCCGATCGGCCATATCGCCATGACGCGGTACCGGCGGCGATGGTCACCCCGGCGGCAATGCTTATCTGGATTGCATCGCTGTACTCACCGTAGATGAGTGCGACGACCACCGGCACAAACATGGCGACGCCGGAGGCTCCAACGACAGCCCCGATAACGCTGAGCAGGCGGTATCGCGACATCAGCCGGACAGTTCGCCGACTAGATGGATAGCGTTGGGAAGGGCAATGACGATTAGCCGGTCGCCCGCTTGAATCCGGCTTTGGCCGCGCGGGACAAAGGCTCGGTCGTCCCGAACGATGCCACCGACGATCATGTCGTGCGAGAGGTGAATATCCCTGAGGGTCTTGCCGACAATGCTGCTGGTCTCTTCAACCTCAACTTCAAGAGCTTCCGCATCGCTGTCCTGGAAAGTGACAACTGAGTGGATGTTGCCGCGGCGCACGAACCGAAGAATCTCGTTGGCTGCAGAAAGACGAGACGAGACCGCACCGTCGATGCCGACGCCATCGAGAAGAGTTGCCAGGTCGAGTCGGTGGAATCGACATACCGCGGTCTGGATCCCGACAGCCTTTGCCACCAGGGAGCCGAGGATGTTGATCTCGTCCCACCCGGTCAGGGCAAGCACTGCATCAGAGTTCTCCAGGCCTTCGCTGTGATAGAGCTTGGGATCGGTCGGGTCGCCGTGGATGGCCACCACCCGGGGATTGTCGATCGCGATGCGGCGTACTCGGTCTGGGTCTTGGTCGACCAGGATCGTCTGAATGCCGAGCTGGCACAGTCGCTTGGCGGTTAGCTCGGCCACCCGGGTTGCACCCAGAATCGTGACCTTTCGCGCCGGTTCCAGATGCAGACCAAGCATGTCGAGGGCGCTGTTGGCCTTTTCGGTCTCGACCATGATCAGCACGTGATCGCCAGGCATGAGGTGGGTGCTACCCCTGGCGATGATCGTTTCGCCATGTCGGATTACGGCAACAACCAGCCACGACCAGTCGCTCACTTCTTGCCGTAGGTCCTCAAGTGCCATGCCGGCCGCCGGAGCGTCGGCGGCGATGTGGCCCCCGATGAGCTCCAAGCTGCCACCAGCGAACTCACGCATTTCGGACACGCCGCGCTGCTTCACCAGCAGTTCTAGGTCACGGGCAGTGGCATCGCCAGGGTCGATGAGGAGGTCTACTCCCAGGCCAACTGCGCCGGCGCGCAGCTGCGGGTCTTCGACACGAGCGATTCGGCGTGCGGTGCCAATCTTGGCAGCAGCGTGGGCCGACAGTACGTTGACAGCATCTGACGAGGTGACGGCGATGAAGAGGTCAGCTTTGTCGGCGCCCGCTTGCTCCAGAGTTTCTTGGCTTGATCCGTTCCCTTTGATGACGAGACAGTCGATTTGCTCTTGAACTTCAGCCGCGGTGACGGGGTTCGATTCGACGACAACAACGTCTTGGTGCTCGAGGGAAAGTCTTTCGGCGAGGTGGGAGCCGACAGCTCCCGCCCCGATAACAACAATTCGCATATCAACCCGTCATCAGATGGCAGCCACAGGGTAATCGGAGGGATGGCGTGGCTGGCGATATGGGTGAGATCACCCGGCAGGAGGCCACCGGCTATCCACCAAGGCCCTCGACTGCTGCATGAATAAGGACTCCGACGAGACCACCAACCAGCGTGCCGTTGATCCGGATGTATTGCAGGTCGCGCCCAACTTGCAGCTCTAGGCGGCGGCTGGTTTCGTCGGCATCCCATCGTTCGACGGTTGTTGCAATGAGCGATGCAATTTCAGGCCCGGAGCGCTCGGCGAGGTGGGCACCGAGATTCCCTATCCACGCATCGACCTTCTTGCGCAGGTCAGCATCGGTGATGAGTCTTGCCCCGGTTGACACTGCGAGTTGCTCGAGTCGCTTGCGGAGGTCGGATTCCGGTTGTTCGGCGGCCGCCACTAGGCGAATTTTGAGCGTGTCCCAGAGCCCGTCTGTCCAGGCCTTGAAATCCGGATGGTCGACAAGCTGGCGTTTCAGTTGCTCGCCGCGCTCGTGCATCTCTGGCGAGTTCTTGAGCTCCGCGGCCAGAGTTGCGGTGCGCTCGTTGAGGAGGTGTCTTATGTCGTGTTCTGGATTGTCGGCGATTTCGCCGATGAAGCGCAGCAGGCTGGTGTAGAGCTTCTCAAAAACGACATCATCGACCTGCTCGGGCACCCACCATGGAGACTCGTCGGAGATCCGCGAGCGCAACATCGTCTTGTTGTCGGCGATCGATTTGACGACACCACGCAGGCCTGCCGAAACCAATGCCTCGTGATGCCCACCGGCGATTGCCTTGTCTATGACCGACCCGAGGACGGGGGCCGCGTCGATTGTTTCGATGCGTGCTGCCGCCATTTCTCGAATGCTGTCTTGTATCTCGTCCTCGTTGACCGCTTCCGCCACGGCTGCGACGACGCCGGCGGCTTGGCGAGCGGCCGTCTCTGCATTCTCTGGAACCGAGAGCCATTCGCCGATGCGTTTTGCCGGGTCGGCTTCGCGGATACGAGACACAAGGGCCTGCGGATCCATGAAGTTGCGTTGGACGAATTCGCCGAGACCCCTGCCGATGGAATCCTTGCCACGGGGAATGAGAGCTGTGTGGGGAATGGGAATCCCCAGGGGATGGCGGAACAAAGCGGTGACGGCGAACCAGTCGGCGACGCCACCGACCATCGCGGCTTCGGAGGCTGCTCGCACATAGCCCCACCCACCGGTCCCGTCGCTGAGGGCGAAGGTGGCAACGAAAACGGCCGCCGCGAGCACGAGTAGCCCAGCGGCGTTGCGCTTCATGCTGCGCAGCCTTCGGGCTCGGATTTCATCAAAGCCTGCAAGCAGGTCCGGGGTGCTCATGGGGTGAGGGTACGTCTCCTCTGACCGTTCTCTGCCAATTAGACCCCAACCGCGGTGAGGAGTTCCTCTGGGACATGGCGCAGCTAGCGGTCGGTAATGTAGCCAGCTCTGTAGGGAGCCTGACGAGATGCAGCCCAATGAAGTGAGAAGAGAAGGGATCGCCGACGGAGCTCGTTCCGTTGCGCCTCTTCTACTTGCAGTCGTTCCCTTCGGGCTGGTGCTCGGTGTCACCGCAGCTGCCTCGGTGGTGGGAGGCGGACTCGGTATCGCCACATCGTTTGTCATTTTTGCCGGAGCCGCCCAGTTGGTCACGGTGCAGCTGATCGATAGCGGTACCAGCCTTGTGGTCGTGATCATCACCGCACTTGTGGTCAATGTACGTCATCTGATGTACAGCGCGGCAATGGCTCCACACTTCAGCGAGTTTCCGCGCCGCACCCGCTTTGTCCTCCCCTACTTGCTCACCGACCAAGCGTTTGCTGTGTCGATGCTGCGATATGAGACGGTTAACGACCCGTTCTACAAGCGCTGGTTCTACACCGGCGCCGCCTTCACATTGTGGGGCTCGTGGCAACTCGCCACCGTTGCCGGGGTGGTGCTCGGCGCCCAGATCCCGGAATCGTTGGGTCTGGAGTTTGCGATTCCGTTGGTGTTCCTAGTGCTGCTCATTCCGGTGGTCCAAACAAGACCGGGCCTGGTCGCTGGTGTGGTTGGTGGGGTTGTTGCCGTTGCGGCCAGCGGTGCCCCCTACGGGCTCGGTCTTGTGATCGGGGCTGTGTCTGGAGTGGTGGCAGGGGTGTCGGTTGAACGCTTGGCGCAACCGTGATGTGGGGCGCCGTCTTCATCATCGGGATTGGTACTTACCTGACAAGGCTGTCGTTTATCGGTGCGTTTGGAGAGCGGGAGATGCCGGCGTGGATGGAGACACCACTGCGGTACGTCGCACCCGCCGTGCTTGGTGCGATCGTGCTTCCCGCCGTCGTGATGCCTGAAGGGACAATCGAGTTTCTCCCCACCGCCAACCCGAAGTTGCTTGCCGCCGTGATCGCCGGTGCGGTCGCGGCCAAATGGCGCAACGTTTCGCTGGTAATCGCTGTTGGTATGAGCTCGCTGTGGCTACTCGACTGGATTCTCTAGCCAGCCGGAAGAGCCTCGGGTTACTTAACCGTGATTTATCGGACGGTTGTCGATCACATAACCGGCTTTCCTGCACAATTGATGAGTGACCTGCTGCACATTTGAAACCCGCATTTCTCACTCTCACCGAGGCCGCGTATGAGGCTGCCACGTCTCTCGCGTCGCGACTTCCTATCCAGAATGGTCGGCTCAGTTGCCGGCGGCATGGCCGCCCTTCTCGGTATCCCGAGTGCAGTGTTCCTGATTGGCACCTCGCAGCAGCGAACCGCCGGCGGTTGGGTGGCGATGGGGCCCGTCGCTGAGTTCCCGCTCAACCAGCCCACCCTGATCAACACGACTGTCGCCAAACAGCAGGGTTGGGTCGTCGAGGAACAGGAACTCTCGGTATTCGTAACCACAGCAGACGGGGACGAATTTGTCGCGTTGTCGGATCGGTGCACGCACCTCGCCTGTCGTGTCCGATTCGTGGACGAGACCGAGCAGACATCAAAGCCCGGCTTCTTCTGCCCTTGCCACAACGGAGTTTTTGACGCAGATGGGGAGATACTGGCGGGACCGATCCCACGACCGCTAGACCGATTTGAGACCAAAGTCGAAGAGGGACAACTCTTCGTTAAAGAGGTGTAGCAGTAGTGGGTACTCGCCTCGGTGATTGGATCGACGACAGGAACTCGTGGCGGGAAGGCTGGAACCGTGTATTCCTGGCTCGGATTCCCAATATCTCTTGGGGTCATGCGCTGGGGGCGGCAACGCTCGTCGCGACGGTGATCCTCATAGTCACCGGTCTGTTGCTGACCGTCTACTACGTGGCAAGCCCGTCCGACGCCCATCAAAGTGTCCAGTACATAACCAACGTTGTGCCGCTCGGATGGCTGATCAGGGGCCTACACCACTGGGCTGCAAGTGCTCTGGTCGTGCTGGCGATAGCTCACCTGATCAGGGTGATCATCCACGGGGCATATAAATATCCGCGTGAATTCACCTGGTTCAGTGGGATCGCTTTGTTGCTGTTGGTCTTTGCTTTTGGTGTCACGGGGAGCCTTCTGCCCTGGGATCAGAGGGCGTACTGGGCAACGCAAGTCCGAATCGAGATCTTTGCGACCGTTCCTTTCATAGGTGACTGGCTCGCCCGTTTCCTCCAGGGCGGTGAGGAGCTGTCCGGATTGACGCTGAGCCGGTTCTACTCGGCTCACGTGTGGCTACTACCACTGCTGTTGGTCGGTCTGACGTGGATGCATTTGCGTCTCGTCGTGCGGCACGGCATTTCATCCACGCCCTCCAAGCCCCGGCGACACCGCAAGAGAGTCGGGCATCCATGAGGGCGGACGAGAAGGCTCGGTACCTGGAGCAGTACGAGGACGAGATCCGAGACGGGGAGTCTTACTTCCCGCGGTACGCATTGCGCGATGCGAGCGTCGGGTTGCTCGTGCTGGTGGTGCTGATGGCGATGTCGGCGTTGCTTGGCGCTCCTCTTGATGAGCGCGCCGATCCCCTGGCGACGGACTACGTGCCCCGCCCCGAGTGGTATTTCTTCTTCATCTTTCAGCTGCTCAAGTACTTCAGTGGCGAACTGGAGGTTCTCGGGATTGTCGTGATTCCGGTGCTTGCCGTGGTCTTTCTTGTGCTGCTGCCGTTCTTGGATCGATCGCGGAGCCGACACTATCGAACTCGCCCTGTGATCACAGGTACCACGGCACTCCTGCTCGCCGGTGGAGTTGTACTAACCATGATCGCGGTGGCGGAGGCGCCACCCCCGGCTGATGCTTCCGTGCTTACTTTTGATACTGGCGAAGAGGATGGCGCCGAACTCTTCGCTGCACAATGCGCTGTATGCCACGGTGAGTTCGGTGAGGGGGCACCCAATCCGGCACAGCCCGGTGACGTTATCGCCCCGATCAGCACTGCGGAGTACCTGGCAAGCCGAACTGATGAGACGATCAGGGAGGTTATTGCTGTCGGTCTTCCCGAGTTCGGAATGGCCGGGTTTGAAGTAGCGCACGGCGGTCCCCTGCAAGCAGAGCAAGTAGATGCGCTTGTTGCTCATATGAGGGGTTGGGAGGACGATCCTCCTGTCCAGCTGGATGCTGCAGTTTCATCGGCGGCCTTATCCGACAGCGCCGAGTTTCTCTACCCGCAGCTGTGTGCCCAGTGTCACGGCGATGCTGGTGAAGGGGGAGTGGGTCCAGCGTTCGCCAACCTGGCTCTGCAGGAGGCAATGTCGGACCAGCA
>RCND010001002.1_pt1 | contig 19127 bp, 14 predicted proteins | sample 2041351 | NCBI WGS metagenome assembly RCND01 (sample SAMN09708230, study PRJNA481090) | Marine sediment metagenome, whole genome shotgun sequencing project. | biome: marine sediment; feature: ocean; material: sediment; isolation source: Sewage treatment plant 12B marine sediment (STP12B) ... | reverse complement strand
GCCGGTCTGTTTTCCATCCATGAGGCGTATTGCCGTTTGCCGTTGAAAAAGATTATTGAGCCAGCCGTACAACTGGCCCGTGAAGGCTTAAGGATCAATCGGCTACAAAAATACATCAACGAAATACTACAGCCGATTATTGATGCCTCTCCGGAAGCGAAGGCATTTGCGTCTCCCATGTTCGCCCCGGGTCGACTGGCTGAGATCGGGGAATTTATCTACAACCCTGACCTGGCGAATTCTTTCGAGGCATTGGCAAGCCATGGTTCACGTTGGTTTTATACGGGTGAACCGGCACGGCAACTGGTCAGGGACTGCAGGCAAAATGGCGGGCAGATCAGTGCGTCTGACATGCAATCGTATGATGTGATTTTGCGCAAGCCTGTCACGGTAACATCTCATGGGGCAAAGATAAGTGTTAACAGTCCACCCTCGCCGGGTGGTTGCCTGACGGTATTCGCGTTGTCATTGTTGAGCAAAATCCGTCCAGGTGAGAATGACTGGGGCAGTCCGGAACATGCGATGGCACTGGCCGGGGTGATGCAGGCTGCCAGCCTGGTGCGCCAACGCCATGGTCTGGCAGCGGGGTTGAATGATGAAACTGCCGCGACGATTCTGTCGGAGAAGAACCTGTTGGAATGGCGCAAGACCCTGCAGACCGGGGCAATGGCATCGCGGGGAACAACACACATCAGCGTGGCAGACGCGGCAGGTAACCTGGCCAGCCTGACCTTGTCGAACGGTGAGGGTTCAGCCTATGTGTTGCCGGGTAGTGGCATCATGCTGAATAACATGATGGGTGAAGAAGACCTTAGCCCCGGTGGATTTCATTGTATGCCTGCCGGCGTGAGGCTGGCATCCATGATGACACCAACCATCGCAAGCCTTCCCGATGGTGGGCAGATTGCATTGGGTTCAGGAGGTTCCAACCGGATACGCAGTGCAATATTGCAGGTTCTGACCAATGTACTGGAATTTGATATGGGTCTGAAAGATGCAGTAAACGCGCCGCGACTACATCTTGAGCGTAACCACCTGAACATTGAAAGCGGATTTTCAGATGCAGCAGTCGCGTCTTTGGAGAACGAATGGCCGGGTGTAGAGCAGTGGCCGGGAAACAACCTGTTTTTTGGGGGTGTGCATGCGGTTGAGCATCTTTCCAACGGCGAATTCCGTGCCGCAGGCGACCCGCGCAGGGGTGGGGCAGTGGCAATTGCGGGTTAAAATTGATTTTTCTTTGCAAGAACCTAGGTTTAAAGGTTAAAATATCTGGCTACGCCCATTAAGGGCATAACTGAGAAACCGGAGTAACAATGCCAAGCGTAAAAGTTCGCGAGAACGAGCCATTTGAATATGCACTGCGTCGTTTTAAACGTTCGTGCGAGAAAGCCGGAGTACTGGCGGAAACACGTCGTCGTGAGTACTACGAAAAACCAACACAGGAACGCAAACGTAAATCTGCAGCAGCCGTAAAACGTGATTTGCGTCGCCTCGCACGGGATAACATTCGTCGTACCCGTATGTATTGATTTTGTTTGATTTTTTCCGGCCCCGGAGCGCCTGTTTCGGGTTGAATTAAAAAATCATTGACCGGAAGATTTCCATCTCTTTAGAAGTTGCCGCCATGACTATGTCACTGAAGATTCAAATCCAGGAAGATGTGAAAACCGCCATGCGCGCGCGCGATCAAAGGCGTCTGACCGCATTGCGTTTGATCACCGCTGCAATCAAGCAGATCGAAATTGACAAACGCATCGAAATGGATGACCCGGCGGTACTTGCCGTACTGGATAAAATGGTCAAGCAACGTAGAGATTCCCTTGAGCAGTATGAAAATGCTGGCAGGGATGACCTGGCCGCGCAGGAAAAATTCGAGCTTGAGTTGATTGCTGTCTATCTTCCCGAAGCGCTGAGCGACGATGAATTGGCTGCATTAATCAGCCAGGTTATGACTGAAACGGGTGCCAGCAGTATCCGGGATATGGGTGCAGTGATGAATAAACTCCGCGCTCAAGTACAGGGTCGGGCCGATATGAAGGCCGTCAGCAACGCCGTAAAAGCACAGCTCGGCGCCTGAATATGCCCCTGGCCACCGGCCTGATTACATCATTTCAACTGCTCTTCCGGGCGATTCACACACAGATTCAAAGCTCATGAGCGGTCTCATACCTGATTCTTTTATTGAAGAGTTACTGGCGCGAAGCGATATCGTTGAGTTGATCGAGCGACGCGTCCCACTAAAGCGTGTGGGAAGTGAGTTTCAGGCATGTTGCCCTTTCCACAATGAAAAAACCCCTTCGTTTACGGTTAGCCCCAAGAAACAGTTTTATCATTGTTTTGGTTGTGGTGCGCATGGATCAGTGATTGGTTTCCTGATGCAGTATGAAGGGCTGGAATTTCTCGATGCCGTGGAGGATCTCGCCCGTTCTGCCGGTCTTGAAGTACCAACAAGCGGTAGCCCTCAAGCTCGTCCGGACACAGGTCTCTACGACATGCTGGCCGCTTGTTCAAAGTTTTATGTCGATCAACTTAAAAACAACCCTGTGGCGATTGAATATCTCAAGGGACGCGGTTTGTCCGGCGAGGTCAGTCGTGATTTTGATATTGGCTATGCGCCTGCAGGCTGGGATGCGCTAATCAAACATCTGGGGACTGATGAGAAAAAACTGGATCAGTTGAAACAGGCCGGTATGCTCAGTGAAGGCAAGAGCGGTAGTTACGACAAATTTCGTGAGCGCATCATGTTCCCCATCCATGACCGCAGGGGGCGTGTGATTGCATTTGGCGGCCGGGCCCTGTCCGATGATGGCCCCAAGTATCTGAACTCACCTGAAACTGCCCTGTATCACAAGAGCAGGGAGCTCTACGGCCTCTACCTGGCCCGTCAACGCTCCAGTCGGCTGGATAACATCATCGTCGTAGAAGGCTATATGGATGTGGTCGCACTGGCACAGTTCGGATTCAAGAATGTAGTGGCGACATCCGGGACCGCTACCACGGCTATTCAGGTGGAGATTCTGTTTCGTGCTGCTGACACCCTGGTTTATTGTTTTGATGGCGACAAAGCAGGTCGTAAGGCGGCCTGGCGTGCAATGGAAGCTACATTGCCCAAGTTGCGGGAAGGGCTGCAGGCAAAATTCCTGTTTTTACCTGATGGTGAAGATCCGGACAGCATGGTACGTAAGCACGGCGAACATGTTTTTGCGCAACAGATTGAGGATGCCAGTCCTTTGTCGGAGTTTTTCTTCAATCATTTTACCGATGAAACAGATATCAGCAGCCTCGATGGCCGGGCGCGCTTGGTTCAAAAAGCACAGCCTTTTATTGAAACCATTCCTGAGGGTGTGTTTCGTGACATGATGACCGCGAAGCTTGAAACCCTTGCGCAGCACAGGCTGCAACACCATCAAGCATCGTTTCCAACAAGGACAGCCAGCGTAACTGACAGGGGTAAACCTGTGCAAAAGCGTACGTCCATGCGTACAGCAATGGCACATTTGGTACAAAATCCTTCCCTGGTCGGCAGGCTCGAAAATACGGAAGAATTCATCGGGCCGGGCAATGAAGATATCCAGGGTGTGGAATTCTTCCGTGAACTTGTTGATTTCTGCGCCAAACGCCCTAATATCACAACCGCGCAGTTTATAGAGCTGTGGCACGAGCACCCGGCCTTGCCGCATATGGAGAAGCTGGCTGTTTGGCATCTTCCTGGAGACGAAGAAAGCCAGGCTCAGGAGTTTATCGATGCGACGAATCGCATTCGCCTGAGCTGGGTAGAATTATTGCTATCCCGGGTGACCAATATTATTGAGCAACGGGAAGTATACAGGGCGTTACAGCAACGTCAGCAAGCGCTGAAAAAGCTGTTTGAAGGCCAACAAGATTGAGTGAAATGAATTCTCTGGCAATCAGAGTCGCCAGAGTGAATTTCATGGACTATAGTTAATTATCGCGAAGCAAAATTTATGAATCAAAGTCAGCAGTCGCAATTAAAAGATTTGATCACCAAGGGCAAGGAACAGGGCTTCCTCACCTATGCCCAGGTAAACGATCACCTGCCCGATGATATCGTTGATCCGGAACAGATCGAAGACATCATCAACATGATCAATGATATGGGTATCTCGGTGCACGAAAAAGCACCCGATGCCGATACGCTGATCCTGAATGATGATGCAGCATCGACATCCGATGACGATTCAGCGGCTGAAGAAGCAGCAGCTGCGCTGGCCGCTGTCGAAACCGAAATCGGGCGCACCACTGACCCCGTGCGTATGTATATGCGCGAGATGGGTACGGTTGAACTGCTGACCCGCGAGGGCGAAATTGTCATCGCCAAGCGTATTGAGGCGGGCCTGAAACAGGTTCACCTGGCACTGGCGCGTTTCCCGAATACGCATACGACACTTTTGAATGGCTATATCCGGCATCAGGAGGGCAAACAACGTCTGACCGAGGTCATGCTTGATTTTGTCGACCCGGATGCTCCGGAGCAACCCATCCCGGTGGCCAAGAAACCAGCTGATGTAATAAAAAAGAATGCTGCTGCCGCTGCTGCTAAAAAAGGCGGCAAAGTCGCAGAAGAGGAAGAAGAGGAAGAAGAGGATCAAGGGCCAACAGGACCGGATCTCGAAGAAGTCGCGGCACACTTCGAGAAGCTGGGCAACCATCACGCAAAGTTTGTCAAACTGAATGAGAAAAATGGTCCCGGTGATGCCAAGGCCCAGATAGAACTGGATGCAATGGCCAATATGTTCAGGTATCTCAAGTTGCCGGCGAAAATGATTGACCATCTCGTCGATCGTTTACGTTATGCCGTGTCACGTACGCGTGAACATGAAAGGGCCATTCTGCAAATGGTTGTTCGCCAGGCAAAAATGCCTAAACTGTCATTCATCAAGAGCTTTCACCAAAACGAAGCCAATATCGATTGGCTCGATTCAGTTTTGACAGGCAAGCAAAAATGGGTCACTGCGCTAAGTGAATATACTGCCGATATTCGGGAGGTGCAGGTCAGGCTCGCACGTCGTGAAACGGCTAACCGCATCACGATCGCCGAACTCAAGGATATCAACCGCGCCATGTCTATTGGTGAGGCCAAGGCACGTCGGGCCAAGAAAGAAATGGTTGAAGCCAACCTCAGGCTGGTGATATCGATTGCCAAAAAGTACACCAATCGCGGTTTGCAGTTCCTCGATCTGATCCAGGAAGGCAACATCGGCCTGATGAAAGCGGTCGATAAATTTGAATACCGCCGTGGTTACAAGTTTTCGACCTATGCAACCTGGTGGATTCGTCAGGCCATTACCCGCTCAATTGCGGATCAGGCCAGAACGATACGTATACCGGTTCACATGATTGAAACCATCAACAAGCTCAACCGTATCTCGCGCCAGATGCTGCAGGAAATTGGTCGCGAACCGACACCCGAGGAGCTTTCCATACGCATGGAAATGCCCGAGGACAAAGTGCGCAAGGTGCTGAAAATTGCCAAGGAGCCGATCTCCATGGAAACGCCCATCGGTGATGATGAAGATTCACACCTGGGTGATTTTATCGAGGATGCCAATATCGCATCACCGGTCGAATCGGCTACCGGCACCGGTCTGACCGGTACCGTGCAGGGTGTGCTCGCCGGCCTCACGCCGCGTGAAGCCAAGGTGCTGCGTATGCGTTTCGGTATTGATATGAATACCGACCATACTCTGGAAGAGGTTGGTAAGCAGTTTGATGTAACGCGTGAGCGGATTCGTCAGATTGAAGCCAAGGCCTTACGTAAGTTAAGGCATCCGACACGTTCAGAGCAACTCCGGAGTTTCCTCGACCTCGAATAACGCGTGGGGTGCGTAAATATCACGCACGAACGGTGCTTACAAAAACGCAGGGTGGGTAACTTGTTACCCACGATCGCCGTTCATCAAAAATCGTGTCGTAGGGTGGGTAACTTGTTACCCACGTTTTAAATTAACGCTGTTCGTTTTAAATTAACGCTGTTCGTTTTAAATTAACGCTGTTCGTTTTAAATTAACGTTGTTCGTGGGTAACAAGTTACCCACCCTACGTGTTTTTTCGCTCGCTTGTAACGGGTTACACATCCCACGGGCACGTTTGATACAAACACCGTTTTACGTTGTAGCTTCCTGCCATAACTCGCACAAATATCTGTAAACTTCCCCAGCCTTGGCTAGCAATGCTGGTTCAAGGCCAGTTTGTGCGAGCACCATCTCATTATCCATCCCCCACTCGATACCCAATGCAGCATAATCCATCACCAATAACCCCCTGGCCGCATATTCCCAGTCAATCAGATACAGCTTGTCAGTGTTGCCAACGAAATTCGCAACGACCGGGTCGTGGTGGCACAAGCCCATTGGGGAGTTGCTGGCTACAAGTGATTCCAACATTGACTTCATCGGTCCACGTTGATCAAGCAGTGTCTGGTTGGAAAGCTGATCCTTGTTTTCAATGATTTGCCAGTAATGCTCAATATGACTGGAATAATCCATAGCGGGTGCGTCAACATCCAGTTTATGACAACGATTCAGAAGCTCAAACGCCTGCCTGGTAAATGCTTCATCAAACGGTGGCTTCGATGGCAGGCTGTTGTCGATATAGGTGCTGACCAGGAACCTGTTGTTCGCGTCAGCAAACAGCAGGGGCGCTGCGATACCCTGTTGACTGGCTGCTTTCCAGATGTCTATTTCGATGTTGCGATTGATGCCCGGTAAGGCTGAATTAGATGAGTTGAGACGTAATACAAGCTTTTTGCCATCCGACTCCAGCAAAAAACTGCGGTTGCTTCGTCCGCCACTTAATGGCCCCAGAATAACCGGTCTTTTGTAAAAACCACCATCCCACTCGCGCCACCTGTCTATTGCGGTTTCAGGTAGCAACAACTTGCACGTCCAAACGTAAGTGTTCCCGCCATTTGAAATATCCAATAACCGCAATCACCACATAGGCTACAAACAAAAGGGCGGTCAGATTAAGCCCACGGTCGATATAAAGCGGGATCGAAACCGTGTCTATAACAATCCAGTAAAGCCAGTTCTGCAGGTACTTGCGGGCGACGAGGTAGGTGGTGATCACGCTGGCCCAGGTGGTAAATGAATCAACATAGGGCCATGCAGCGGAACTGTGCTCGCTGAGCAGGTAACCGGAGACGATACAGAGAATCGCAATGGCTGCGATTACCAGGGCATGTTGTTGGCCTGACATGGTACGGATCGCCAGCGCATGTGGCTCATCACCACCATTGCTGCCACCACGGGTCCACTGATGCCAACCATAGACTGCCATGGCCATGTAATAGACATTCAGTGCCGATTCCATCAGCAGGCTGACATCCCAGAACAAAACGGTATAAATCGCGGTGCTGAGAAATGCGAAAAACCAGCACAGGACATTTTCCCTGACCGCCAGCAAAAGGTAGGCCATGGCGAAAACAACCGCAACCACTTCCAGCAGTGACATGGATTGTGCTGCGATCAGCAATGTTTGCAACCAGTTATCCATTTAGACCGTTTTATCCGTTAAACACGAGATTCGGGATTCTATCGCAATGAAGGCAGGAGTACCCTATTGTTCCGGTCTTGCCGGCTGTTTGCCGAAATAGCTGGCGAGTTGGATCATCATGCGTTCATGGATATCCAGTTCGGCCCTTTCCTGCCTGATTTTTACGGCCAGTCCCGGATAATCTGTAATAATGCCATCGGCACCCTTGCTTATCATGGCAGAGATGCTGACCGGGTCATTGACTGTCCAGACCATTACTTGCCGTTTCTGTTTATGGATGCGTTTAATAAACTTGCGACTGGCAAATTTCGCATTGACGGCAAAAAAGTCTGCATTGAGGCGTGTGATGTCTCCCATCGAGACTGACGAAAGCAATCCAACCTTCCATTGCGGTCGTATGGATTTCATTTTCTGAACGCCGGGGTAACTCAGCGACATCACCACAATCTGATCCTGCATATCCGCAGCTTCAACCAGCCTGACAACACGTTCTTCAAACTGTTTTTCCTGACCGTAATATTTAAGTTCGATAACGATATTGATACGGTCCTTGCATAATGCCAACACCTGCTGGAGTGTGGGTACCCGCTGGTCACTGAAAGACGGATTCATCCAGGAACCAATATCCACACTCTGTAATTCAGAAAGCGGGGCTTCAAATACCTTCAGTGGTGAACCGCCAATTTTCTTCAGATCGCTGTCATGGATCACCATGACTTCTCCCTGGCGGGTTTCCTGCACGTCGATTTCAACCCAGTCCGCACCCTGGTTGATTGCCAGTTCCAATGCCGCCAGGGTGTTCTCAGGTGCATCTGCAGAAGCGCCACGATGAGCGATGATCATGGTATTTTCTTCGAAGTTAAGCTTATTTATAGATAAATAGACTGCGAAACCTGATGCCAGACTTATGATCAGGGCCAGGCCTGCCAGTCGGGTTGCCGATATGTTCCAAGCCCGGCCTGAGCGCATTTGGGCCTGTCCTTGTTCCAAATATCCATCATCGGTGGTTTTAGCAAGGCGGGTAAACATGGCGATGATCACCAGGGCCAGCACCGAGTTGCCAAAGAAAGCAATTGCCAGGGTACTGATCAGCCAGATAATCGCCAGACTTCCGAGCAGATACGCCAATATCCGGAGTGAATCGTTTGCGAATGCTATTGCACCATCCATTGCAAAGTCCGCCAGCAGGGATAGCAGGCCAAGCATTCCGGCGTTGAGAAGAAACAGGGTCAGCAATATCAAAGCGATTGGAAAACGCATAGCCTTGGAGGCTTCACGACTACTGCTCAGCACTCTTGCAGGGTTTTCGTCATTGAGCAATAACAATGGTAATGCCAACACCCAGCCGGAGAATGTACGCAGCAGAACTCCCGCCATAGTCAGCAGACAGACCAATATGACTCCACCTGCCCACCAAAAGACCGCCGGTTTGGCGGAAAGGTAGTAGTTGATATCGTATTCGGTGAGAAATGCATAAAAGACCAATGCGCTGACTGCAAGGAAAGGCAAGGCTATCAGGGCAGTACGGCCGATTAATTGCAGGGCAAGCCGGAACAAGGGCCAGAATTTCATCAGCAGAAAGCGTCCCAGGTTGGGCAGGCTAACTGTCTGTCCCAAGGCAATGTGCCGGCTCGATGTAATCATTGCAGCCTGCTCAAATACGGCCACTGTCGTATATAAAGCTGCTGCCAGTAGAACAATGGGTAAGCCTGTCGGTGATAGCGCGAAAAACAGGATATCTTCATCGGTCAGGGCCGTTTGCCCGCTTGCCAGGACCAGCCAACCCAAAATCATTGTAAGCAGCGGTGTCAGCACCAGCACTGAAAAGACACTGATGACAAGGTGAATACCGAGATACGTTTTCCAGTTCAATCTGAAAATTTCGAGAATTCGGTTGATCTCTTGCAGATAGCCAAATTGTGGTTTGTTGGTCAGTGGATTCACCAAATGTCAGAAAGCTGTGCGAGCATGTCAAACAGTATCAAACGGGTCAAGCATATCTGTTGGGTGGGGCGATGAAAACTGACTGTGATCGTGCTATGAAATCCCGCTGGAAAGGCTACAATGCGGGGTCGGCAAAGTCTCCCTGGCGGCGCATTTTCGAGTCGCATTTTCGTGGGGTTGCTTTGATTGCCGGGTCATTTGTAAAACACTGAATACAGGATGTCAAAATGTCTGATTCCAAATTCCCAGAAAGTTCGAGAGTGGTTGTTATCGGTGGCGGGATCATCGGTTGTTCGGTGGCCTATCACCTTGCGGATATGGGTTGCAAAGATGTCGTTGTGCTAGAGCAAAGCCAGCTCACATCCGGAACCACATGGCATGCGGCCGGTTTGATGACAACCTATGGCTCCCTATCTGAAACCTCTCTTGAAATGCGCAAATACTCACGCGAGCTTTATGCCAGCCTGGAAGAAGAGACAGGCCAGGCAACCGGATTCCAGCCAGTGGGATTTATCGAAGTCGCCTCCAATCCGGATTATCTTGAGGAGCAACTTCGGGTTTCAGCATTTAACCGCCTGCACGGCATTGATGTGGTTGAAATCTCACCGTCTGAAGTTAAAGAACTTTTTCCGTTGGCGGAGACCAGTGACATCCTGGCCGGCTTTTATACTGCCACGGATGGGCGGATAAACCCTGTTGATGTGACCATGGCCCTGGCCAAAGGGGCAAGGTTGAGAGGGGTAAATATAATCCAGAATACACCTGTGACAGGTGTGCTTGCCTCACAAGGCACGGTGACCGGGGTGTGTACTGACAAAGGCAATATCAAGGCGGAAATAGTGGTCAATTGTGCCGGTATGTGGGCCAGGCAGTTGGGTGAGCTGGCCGGTGTGCATATTCCCAACCAGGCCGCGGAGCACTATTACCTGATAACCGATGAAGTGGAAGGTATCCCAAAAGACCTGCCGATACTGGAAGACCCGTCACGTCATGCCTATTACCGTGAGGAAACCGGCGGTCTTATGATTGGTCTGTTTGAGCCTGATTGTGCGCCCTGGCGGGTAGCCGGTATACCCGATGATTTTTCTTTTGGCGAAATTCCTCCCGATTGGGACCGGATGGCACCATTCCTTGAGCATGCAATGGGCAGGGTGCCTGTATCGATAGAAACCGGGATCAGGAAGTTTTTCTGTGGTCCGGAAAGTTTCACACCGGATTTGAATCCGATTGTTGGTGAAGCACCTGAGCTTAGGAATTACTTTGTTGCAGCGGGTTTGAACTCGGTGGGGATCATTACCGGCGGTGGCCTGGGAAGAGTGCTGGCGCATTGGATTTTGAATGGCACAGCGGACGTTGATATAACCGCTATGAACATCGATCGTTTTCACCCTTATCAATGCAATCCCGATTATCGTCGCCAACGCGCCCTTGAGTCACTGGGGTTGGTTTATAAATGTCATTACCCCAATCGCTCTTTAGAAACGGCCAGAGGGGCCAAAAAGTCACCATTTCATGACCGACTGGCCGCCCAGGGTGCTTACTTCAGAGACGTCAGTGGCTGGGAATCCCCAGGCTGGTACGCGCCACCGGGACACAAGCCTGAGATCGACAAACTCTCATGGGGGAGGGAAAACTGGTTTGAGTGGTGGGAAGAAGAACACCGTGCCTGCCGTGAAGGTGTGATCGCCATGGACATGAGCTTTATGGCCAAGTTCCTGGTCCAGGGCCGTGATGCGGGTAAATTCCTGAACTATGTTTCTGCCAATGAAGTGGATGGCAAAGCAGGAATGATTACCTACACGCAGTGGTTAAATCACACCGGCAAGCTGGAAGCTGACCTGACTGTCATCAAGTTTGATAACGAAAAGTACATGGTGGTGTCATCGGATACCGCACACCGGCATACGGAGGCCTGGTTAAAAAGACACATTAGTGAAGACCAACATGTATTTGTAACCGACGTTACGGCTGCCTATGGGCAGTTGAATATCCAGGGTCCTAAATCAAGGGAGCTTCTTCAGTCACTGACGACAGCAGACCTTTCCAACGAGGCATTTCCATTTCGTGCTGTGAAGGAAATTGATATTGGACTGGCGAGGGTTATCTGTGTGCGGATTACCTATGTCGGCGAATTGGGGTATGAACTCAATATTCCCACCGAACAGGCCGCACATGTTTATGACCTGATCGTGGAAAAGGGTAAGGAATTCGATCTGCGTCATGCCGGGCTCAAGGCGCTGGCCAGCTTGCGTCTGGAAAAAGCGTATCGGGATTACGGGCATGATATTGATAATACTGATGACCCGTATGAAGTTGGTTTAGGCTTTGCGGTGAACCTGAATAAGGATTGTGATTTTATCGGTAAAGAAGCGTGTATTAAAAAGAAAGCCGCTGCACCTTATTCAAAACGCCTGGTCCAAGTGCTTGTAAAAGACCCCGAGCCACAGATGTATCACGCGGAAATTGTTCTGAGAGATGGGATTCCGGTTGGGGATGTCAGAGCTGCCTCATATGGCCACACGCTGGGCGGCGCGGTGGGATTGGCGATGGTTGAAGGTGAAGCTGTTAACCAGGCTTACCTTGACGAAGGCAAGTGGGAAGTTGAGATCGCCGGAAAAATCTATCCTGCCATTGTTTCCTTCAGACCGCTTTATGATCCAAAGATGGAAAGAGTAAGAGCCTGAAGCTACGACCAATGAAGTATAATTGTTAATGAGAAGTATTTTAATTTAATGTAGTGCCAACATCAGCGGGATCACCGGGATTGGCAAAAGGAATATCATGGATCAGCCATATAAAGAAAGAGTCAAAAATTTAGAAGAAATTACTGCCAGGCATGAGCTCCGGGAAATCGAGGGTTTTCACAGCTGGCGCCACTTCGTTGTTCACCAGGATCGTGGTTGGTTAATGATTGCTCTTCAAAAAATTCAAAACCAGGTGGAAAAAGTACGCGATGCTGCTGGTGAGGCCAGCGAAGGAAGTACTGTTGAAGCCGAGCTTAATGAGCTTTTAAGCATGTTCGAAAAAGAACGGCTTAATCATCTTGGCGACGAAGAAAAATAGCAAAGCACGGGTTTCCGGTTTCAACCGAAATTGATTACCTATTGCAGGCTCACAGCATAATATGAAGCCAGTGATTTTGTGAAATACTGGGTAAATTGAACTCAGTCCAACCTGGCGGGGGAGTCTGTGAAAAATTATTTAGTTAGCGTGTTTTCTATTGCGCTTTTCATATTCAACACTGCTCCAGTTCAAGCATTTGAAAGTTATTACTCACATTGGTGGACACCCTATCCTCCAAGCTGTGCCTTTACACTCACGTTGCCTCGGGACCCTGATTCCATGGGTGAAGCCCAACGTCTTGTGTCTGAAACAATAAACCTGGGTTCCGTTGACAGTACATTACCTGCAGTTCCAGTTGAAATGGAGGTCATCAGGCGATCTTGCACAGAGGAAAATAGATCAGCTCTGTTCATTCTTTTGAAGAACCCGGCCGACACCCCATACCAGGCACCTAAGCTCTCGGCTCGCATTGGGGATGATTTTTATCAATTAAGATTAGCGCGAGAACCCAATACACGATACGAGGACTACGCTTACAAACCTCTTGATGGCAACCAGATGTTTATCGTAGATGGAGCTGATTTTGGCGTAATGGAACATGCGATTTCTGCTGGCCAATACAATGCTGCCTTTCGGCTAATTGTTGAGGACAGCGGTGGGACAGGTAATGTATATGAATATGATTTACCGGCAAACAATCCGAACCTGAAACCCCGTCGAAAACTGTTAAGCGGGCGCATGTCAGGGACATGGATTGCGGAAGACACGGCCGATCAGGGCTTTCAGCTATCCATCCAGGAATTATGGACAAGTGGGTCACCAGAACCCCATGCTTTTCTGTCGTGGTATACGTTTGACAAAGATGGAAAACTGCTTTGGCTGACCGGTGCTGGCATTTTTGGGGTAATGGGGGATGATGGGGTATTTCTGGAAATGGAACATGTCACGAACGGCGAGTTTTTGGGCAACAAAAAAGCAGATAGACTGCAATTGCATGAAGCTTATTTATTCGTGGAAAGTTGTAACCGGCTGGGATTTAGCTATGACCTTGAAGAGCTTGGTTTAGGGAAAGGCAGTATTTATTTGAAACGTATTTTTTCACTTGAGACTGCGGGTTACACATGCAGAGATCATGAGAGCAGGCTGGAGGCATTAGCCGATTAAAAAGTGTTTGCGGTCAGAGTGGGGCATCAGAGCAATTTAACGGATGCCTGTGTGCCAGGAAAGCGCCGGGAAAAAATGGTGGGCCCGGTAGGACTTGAACCTACGACCAATCGGTTATGAGTCAAGTTATATGAGCTGTAAATAATTGATAATTAATAATAAAACATAAAATACAGAGAGTTGAAGCGGCATAAATACCTGCATAGCCACCAAGGAACACCATGAAGAACCCAGACTCATTCATTGCTACAGATGGAAATGGCAAGGAATACACCTATGTAATTAGCATATAAAAACCTATTATAATAGGATTTTATATGCATTATATCCATCAAATCACTTATATCCTATTGAGGTAGGATTATATGTATTATTGTTGAATAGCTTAAAATAAATCCTACTGAAATAGGATTATTGAAAATCTTGTCAGAAGTAGCTATATTAATCCTATCTTAGTAGGATTAAATCACATGCCAAAGAGAGTTGTAGTCACCGAAAAACCAGATATAGACGTTCAGGTCAACATGAGACGGCTCGGTCAGTTCGTTAGATTTAAGAGAACCTCTCTGGGAATGACCATTGAGACGGCCGCCAGTCTCTGCGGAGTTTCAAAACAAACTTTCAGCAATGTAGAAAGCGGTTTCAAGACCGTCAAGGCTGAGACAATTTTTAAGGTACTCGACTGCCTGGGTATCGCTCTTTGGATTGACAAAGATTCTATTGAGTCCACAGCAGGTGAAACTGATGAATGGCTCTGACCAATCACCAACGATTGCTGTTTACAGTCAATCGGAACCAGTTGGAATACTAACTTTTGATGAACCGGGTAAATGCTCGTTCGTCTATGATGCTGAATGGATAAGCCACCGGTTTCCTATATCACCTTGCATCCCATTTGATGATCAATTTTCACCAGATACAGTTGCACGATTTTTGAGAAATCTTTTTCCAGAAGGGGAGGCATTTGACCTTTTACTTGGGAGTGAGAACCTGTCCAAAAACAACCTTTATGCAATCCTGAAAACTATAGGAAAGGACACAGCAGGTGCGCTGTCATTTTTTGAAACTGAATATCAACAAACTGCAACACAACTCCGGCTAATTTCTGAGCGGGAATTAATTGATAAGTTAGACACAGGTTCGCATCTCGAGTTAGTCACATGGGATGGAAAATATCGCTTATCTGTTGCCGGTATTCAAAATAAGCTAAATGTATATATTGATGATGAAAACCAGTTGCTGCTGGCTGATGGTGCTTTTTCAAGCACCCATATTCTAAAATTTTCGTCCCAAAAATACAAAACCATTGTTGTCAATGAATTGTTTTGTATGAGGTTGGCAAGTGAATTGACCAGCTTAGGTTCATTGATGGCTGCAAATGTCACCTTTAAAAAATTTGGTGAACACGACGCCCTGATCGTAGAACGATTCGACAGAAAACGTACTGAAGGTGGAGTGCGAAAACGTCACATGATCGATGGATGCCAGGCGTTAGACCTTCCACCCGAGTACAAGTATGAACACAATTTTGGGACAGGTCGTGATGTTATGCACATTAGGGAAGGCGTTAGCTTTAGAAAGCTATTTTCTTTAGCTCGAATATGTAATGTGCCTGCAATGGCAATTCAGCAATTATTAGATTGGTTGATATTCAATGTGATTATTGGCAACAGTGATGCGCACGGCAAAAATGTGAGTTTTTTTGTAAGCAAAAGCGGAATGGTGATCACTCCATTTTATGACTTGGTTTCTGTGGTTTTTGAAGCATCTAAGAATGAAAACCTGGATACATCTCTCGCTATGGCAGTTGGAGATAACTTTGATGTTAATTCCATAACCGCTTTCGATCTCCTAAGTTTTGCCGACGAATCGAATATTTCCTTTTCATTACTAAAAAAGAGGGCGGCATTAATAGCAAAGGTTTCACTCGGTAAAGCATCAACACTGAATTTTGATGACTGTGGCTTAAATAGAAATCAAATTGAAATTGTTGAAGAATTGCGACTACTTGTAATGCAACGAGCAAACCAGCTGTTAATTGAAGTCGAACAATTCGATCTCGTTGCAAAAGAAGCATTTTGACCTCTGTGCTTGATCGAGTGCTATTTGGGGAATTGACTCCCCCGAAAGAACAGGGACATGTTCTCGGAATAAACTGTTACCTACGTGCCAAGAATGCGCCGAGAAAAAATGGTGGGCCCAGTAGGACTTGAACCTACGACCGATTATGAGTCGAGCGCTCTAACCAGCTGAGCTATGGGCCCGTTTTGTGCGGGGTGCAATTGTACTTTGACTGCTGCCAACAAAAAAGCGCTTTGCACGAAAAATTTCTGCAATTTACCAGTGATTTACTCTTCTACACCTTCATAAACGGCTTTTTTGCGTTCCTGTATGTGTTCCAGGTTGCGCCGGTACATCATGACTACTTTGTCAACGCCGGATGGTTGTAGTCCGCCGGTATTGCCGGCTGTAATAAATGTCGCGTATATACCGGACGCTGCCATCAATGCTGCAGAAACCATCTGGGGATCATGGCCCTCATCTTTCAGTTCGTTAGCCAGGCCTATAATCTTGTTTGTACACTCGTCGTGGTCTTCTCTGTCGCTCACGTTATCGCTTCCTTAAATGTCGATTGATAGTATCAATTATAAAGGGTTTGGTCGATCGTAGGGATAATCACAGGTAGTGATTATGGACAACCCAGGCTATCAATGTGGGTCAGGCGTTCGACATTGAGTGTGCCGGAGCCAAAACCGTCTTCGGTACTGGTGTAAGTTGCAGTCCCGTTATTGCAGTTCAGATCCAGTTCCAGCGAACCCCAGGGCTTGTAGTCAACGGTGTCCGGGTCAAATCCGGGTCCGAATATACCACCACTTGTGGTCTCCATGTTATCAAAGACCAGCTTGCCATCAAGGTTTTCACCGAGGCCGAAAAACCAGCGACGGTTTCCTTCCGGGTCGTAACTGAACCAATAAACGACTACCCGGCCGTCGATCAGTACCTCCACGTTGTAACCCTCACCTGCGTGGGTCGGGTCGTACCAGGAACCGCTCAACAGCGCTTCCTCGCTTACAGGTGGCATCTGCGGGTGCCCACAGTCAATTCCCATCAGGGCGGTGATTCTGGATAGTTGCATACGTCCTTTTTGTGTGCCGATTTGATAGCTCATGTCGCCCTGGTTACAGCTTGACCAGATAAAGCTCGCCGATCCGACATCTTCTTCGTTGATTTTTTCGGGGTCGAAGCCAGGTCCGAATTCACCGCCCGTCACGCTATAGAGGTTGGGGAATACAATACGGTTGCCACGTACTTCACCTTTGGCAATATACCAGTCCTGTGCGCCGTTAGCGTCGTAGGTAAACCAGTACATAACCGCGACATTATCGGCAAGCATTTCGAGCAGGAACCCTTCACCGTCGTGAGAAGGGTCGTACCAGGCTGAAGTGATACCAGGTTCCAAAAGAAACGGTGGCGGTAAGGCCTGGTTGCTTACCTGGAAAGATATTGTCTTGTCATAGCCGCCGGTGTCGGATTCGTTACCGCTGTCGTTTTCATATTGCTTCCACGCACCGTCGGTCCAGTCAACCACGGTGGCCGGGTTTGCATCCGTGTTCATACCGGTCATATCTTTTGTCCGAAGCTTCAGTGTTGCCTCAACCTCGTTGCTGACGAGGCCTTGATTCTGCGTGTCATCGGGGAAATTGAGAGTGATCCTGAAGGCATCATCCTGGTAGTTCAGATAACCGTCTGGTGCATCGCCGGGTTGGTTGAGCCAGTCACTTGCTTCAATAGCTGTACTCAGGGCTGAACCACTGACCAGAACGCTGGCATCAACATCCAAACCGCTATCAGCCTGGCCGGGGAAAGGTACAACCTCGCCATCTGCACGCCAACGCATCGGTTTGTTAAACGATAGCCAGAGGTCATAGCTGCGGCCAAGTTGTATGGCCTGTAACTGGTTGGTGAAGAGTGAACGGGTTTCGTTATCTTCAACATCCCACTCAGCCTCAAATACAACTGCTAGATTCTCTGTATCAATGACACGCATGGCCTGTATGGCAGGTGGTCCGGCCTGGCGGTAATAAACTGCTGCAAATGACTGGGCCAGTTCCTCCCGTACCCTGCGAATTTCAGAATCGGGAAGTATAAATCCATCATGGCCGTTCTCACTGATGCCGCCATAATCTGCACCGGAGCCGGGTAACGGTGAGTGGTAGGACTGACCGCCACTTGGCTCGATTTCCAGTGTCCAGGATGGCACCTGGTAGGTAAACGTGAAATATTCGTCTGTGGATCCGATACCCTGGTTTCGGGGTGTGGAGTTTCGACCGGTAAAGTAATAGTGCTTTTCGGCGGGAAATTCGACATGGTGATTAGTAAAAGTACGCAGCACCAATTCAGTCTGCAGGGAGAGGCGTGCATTGCTATTACGCACCCAGAAATGCACCATAGAGAAAGAATGTACATCGGTGTATATACGCAAGCGATCAATGGGGCCGAGATGTGCCGCAGTATCCAGGGCCTGTGTTTCCGGTTCGGAGGCTCCACTCGCCCCATGGTGAACAATCGACTTCAAATTGGATGAAGACCGCCTTGAGTTGCTGGCCCAGAAAGGAGCATTGTTTCGGTTCAGGTCAACGCCGTTGAGGTGATCAAAAGTCGTAAACAGGTCTTCATCAGCGCTAAGCATGTTTTTGCGACGCATGCGACCGTCACGGGGGTAGTCATTCGGATAATCGGGGTCTGATTGCATGTAATTGAGTGCAGGGTAACGCTGGGTCTGCATAAAACCGTCAATGTTCAACGACGGGATAATAATCATGTTCACATTATCACGAAGATAGTCATAAAAATGATTGTCGTTTTCATGCAGGGCTAACAATTCCATTATTCCCGTGACGGTTTCCGGTGATTGCCATTCTCGTGCGTGTATACCGCCATTGGTCAGTGTGGCGGGCTCGGGTAATCCGCTGATTGTCAGTAGGTCATCATCACCCAGTCGGTAGGCCCAGATAGTGCGACCGTGCCGGGTAAGACCAATTTGCTCCGGATGTACCCACGGTGTACTGGTCACCAGGTCCTGATGGCGCATATGCAGGCCGGCATAGCTTCGAAAGCCGTCAAAGGGCAGGGGAGTATCAACCGGTATCGGAACCGGGTAACCCAGTGCGATTTTGTTGGTTTCCTGAGGGGCCCGGGTGTCTACCCATTCAGTCAGTACCTGCGCATTCAACTGGCTGGCGGTCAGTGCAAAAGCGCTGATTAAAAACAGGGACAAGCGGTTCACGGTTGAACCTCCCCGATCAGTTGATCACGGTTGAAATCCAGCGCCATTTGCGCGCGTCTTGCAGCGGCGGTTTCTCCACCAGCGGTATCCTGCAATATTTTGAGCGTCTGGATATCAGGGTTTTGCGCCAGTGCCCATCCGTCACAAACACGTC
>RCND010000995.1_pt1 | contig 19137 bp, 18 predicted proteins | sample 2041351 | NCBI WGS metagenome assembly RCND01 (sample SAMN09708230, study PRJNA481090) | Marine sediment metagenome, whole genome shotgun sequencing project. | biome: marine sediment; feature: ocean; material: sediment; isolation source: Sewage treatment plant 12B marine sediment (STP12B) ... | reverse complement strand
GATCAGGGCATGGAGCGTTTCAATGAGAATATGGAGGCCTTGAAGCACAACTTTCTAACTCGGGGCTATTTTAAAAAACAGGAAAAAGAACAAAAGAAAGAAAATAGACAAAAAATGAAAGCTCTTGATTCGATTTGAATGGTATTATGAATAAGACCTATCTCCTATCCAATGATTCTAGGTAACCCTCCATTAAATCAAAATATTTTTTGACTTCAGAGAGCGCTTTTGTTCTATCCGAATTGCTGGTGGCACTCTTCGCCCGAAGACTGTTGACTTTTGCCCGTACATTGGCGCGATAGCTTTTATAATAAACAAAAAGTCGGTAATCAACCTTCGTGCGTATGGTGGGAAAAAGAGAATTGTACTGTTCTATAAACAAATCTGATAGGTCGTTCTTCCCTAGCGCATCCAGATCCATACAAAGAAAGGCCACCTCGTTCAGTACATCAATCTCTCGATACTCATCATTGAATTCGATACAATCGAAGGGCTGGGGCTCCGGCAAAAGGAAAATATTACGGGTATGCAAGTCGCCATGACAATCCCGAATAAAACCGAATCGCAATCTATCAAGCAGCAAGCTTTTGTTTTTCTCTAAAAAGGTATCGGAGGTTTTTATGGCATGGTCGATACGATTTTCATAATCTGGGCCAAGGTTTTGCGATAGAAATTCTTTTTCCAAACCTAGGTCATTGAATTCGCCCCCAAGGTCAAGTACATTTTTTTCGTTAATAATTGCCGTAGTGTTATGGAAGCCCACTATGCATTCAGCCAGGTTTTTGATATCCGCTGCGCTTACCTTATTTTCCGCCACGAGTACATCCATTTGTTTTCGGGGGTCGAGCTTGCGCATTTTCAAGGCATAGTCGACTAGTACTCCTTCATTATCGCCTATACTAAAATCGCCTTGCAGTTCGCAGATCGGTAGCACTTCAAGGTATATATTACTAGAAAACCTTTGGTTCAGTTCCAGTTCTCTTTCGCAGAACTGCTTGCGTAATTCGAGCGTCGAAAAATCGAGAAAAGAATACTTGATAGGCTTTTTGATCTTGTACACGAACCGGTCACAGAGTATGACCCATGAGATATGGGTCTCGACCAATTTCCACTGAAGCGTGGTTTCTGGGAATTTCCCGTGGGAAAGTAGCTTATTGATTTCCGCTATTGTCATGGTTCAGATATTGGTTTGCCTTTCGCAGCATGTCATCGATGTTATGGTTGGTGGATTTTAGTCGTAAACTCCCTTTATTCAAAGGCTCCCATGCTTGCTTAATCAATTGATAGACCCTATAATCTGCTTCGCTATAAGGCCTGCTTTTTTTTAAACGTTCTATGATAGTAGCTTCATCGGTCCAAACTTCAATAAAATGGATACGCCCTTTAGCATTTTTTACAAATAGTTCTCGTGTTGCTTTTTTATGAAAAGTGGCATCGAGTACTAAATTTTTTTTTTGATTTATGGCTTCCTCCATTTTTGCAAGCAGCATTTCATAAACTTTTGCTTTCTCTTGTTCGAAATAGGTCCGTTTCGGAAATAATTCTTTTCGCAATCGGTCGCTGTTCGTATATTCTGCATTGATTCTTTCTGCGAGACGGGAAGCAAAATAACTTTTGCCAGAACCTGGTAGACCCATAACGAGTACAATCATATTAATTTCAATTTAGTAACCCTGCATTGATGGAAGCAATGCGCCCCTCTAACCCTTCTTGCCCGACCGAGCGGAAATCCTGTTTCAAAGCTATACCACTTCTTTTAGATCAAAAAGGGACGATAAAACATGTACAAGTACAATCTTGCCTTCATTTTTATGCTTTACCTATACCGTTTTATGACTTCTTAATCCTACGCGGATCCTTCAAGGCCCAATAAATTCCTTTGACATCTTTGACCCATACTTGGTACTTTAAGATAAGAGCAATTTCTTCTATGGTTTCTAAAACCCCTATACTAATCATCGCATAAAACAGCCAATAAATAGGAAAGAAAAACAGTGTCCACAGTATAAAAAGGCCTTGAACAACAGCGGATACTTTGGCTAAATAGGTGTGGAAAGCGGTTGCTTTTCCATATTTTTTAAAGGCAATAAGCATTTGCAGAATGTAGAGTGCCAAGGTAATGGCAATAAGCAATAGATTTTCACGAATGAATGTATTTTCAAAAATCCACAGTCCAATCAGGCCCATGATAAAAGTAAGCTGGTCGCCCATTGAATCCAATTGAGAGCCCCGCTCACTGGATATCTGTAATTTTCGGGCCAAAAAACCATCAATAGCGTCAGTGCTATAGCTGATGAGTAAAAACCAGCTAAAAACTTGCCTATATTCAAGTAAGACCAAGGCCAAAAGCACCGGTACCGCAGCAATACGGTAGAACGAGAACCAATCGGCGATATTAAAGTTTTTGAACCTAAACATCTCAGTTTCTTGCTTCAAAAAGCGGATTGAGTTTAGAAATTACTTTTTCCACAAAAAGGGGAATATCACGAATTATAGACTCGCCTGTAATTGCATCAACCCCTTCCATCTTCTCAGTACCCTCGCCCGAAGTGGTCACTACGACCATTTTGTTTATCAAACTTGAATTATTGTCCATAAACGATTGTACAGATTCCGGCGGTTTGCCATATTCCCAAGTATGAATCAAGAGGATTGCATCGAAATCAGCAAGCTCATTATCTTCCAAGGAAGAAATATCGATTACTTTTATAAAGATAGCGTTTGATTTATAATGGTTTGCAATACCCGAAACTATGGAATCCTTGAATTCGCTACCCTGTGTGGCAATCAAAAGTTTTTGCCTCAAACTCGGGGAGTTGAGTTCATGGATTTCAGCGGTTTCCATCGAATATTGGTATTTATACCACATTCCAAATAGAAAAAAGAGACCAACTAAAGCTGCGAATATCCAACTTACTATTTTATACCATTTCATTCAATACTAATTTTCTAGCTAAGAAAGAATTCACTTTAAAGATTAGGGTAGCACTCAAAATTATTAAGGCCATTACCTATTTCAGGCTACATTAGACTTGATTTTGTGATGCTTAACGTCGGCCCATTGCTCACTTTGGAGTACCTGTTCGGTAACAGCCATGACATCTTTTCGTATGAATCTAAATTTTTGTGTAAAAAGTGAAATATCGTCCTCTAAACTTTCGTGTTCCATTCGAAAGACCCGTGTCGGCTTATTTTCGGGGTCTTCAACCGATTCTGCCAATTGAACGAGATGTTTGCTTACTTTCAAGAGTACATCCTTAGATTTTTTTTCGACCTCTAGCATATCCATTTCCAGTTCGCGTACAGCATCAAGATTTTCTCCAAGGGTCATCCAAATGAAATAGTTATCAATCAACCTACGAAAAAAACGAAGTTCATCTCTGTAGAACAAAAACTCAGATTTCCAATGTTGTGTCAGTTCGTAAAGTACCACCCAATCGGAATCCTGAATATATTTGCCCTTTGGTCTTTGTCTGAAATCCGCCATTTTGCCTGTTTTAAGGTTTAATACCTATAAATATACTTCGCCGAATATTCATCCGAAATGATTAAAATCATTCGCAAAAATAATAGCCGACTGACTACCGTCATTTTCAATACTACTTCCTTTTTATAGTTTTATGTTTATTTAAAATATTGAAGTGATGAATACTATATTATATGCCACCGACAATTCAGAGAATTCCGCGGCAGCCCTTCATTTTAGCTATGCCCTAAGCAAAGAACTTAATGCCAATTTGATGGCCTTACACGTTTTCGAACTGCCGTTAACCCTGGCAAGTACTGTTTCGTATAGCTATTCACGTAAAGAAGTACGGGCCTTTGGCGACCATCGTGAAAAACTTATCGCATTCTGTACCCAGCATTTACAAAACGAACATGAACCTTTGAAAATCACTTGGAAAATCGATGAAGGTAAACCCGCCTCCGATGTGATCATCAAAAATGCAAAGGAACTAAAAGCCGATCTTATCATTGTAGGCACAAAAGGAGGAAGTACAATACGTAAAGCACTTTTAGGGAGCACTACTACTTCACTTATCAATACTGCACCCTGCCCTGTTTTGGCCGTGCCTGAAGAGGCTGATTTTGGAGGTATCAAGAAAATCGTCTATGCTACCGATTTCGAGGGAGTAGATATCTTTACCATCGAAAAAATGGTGGAACTGGCCAAACCCTTCGAGGCAACTATCCATTTGTTACATGTATCTCCTGAGAAAACGAACACCAGCGCAGATCAAATGGAATGGTTCAAAGGCATGCTAAGACATAAGGTCGATTATGAAAATATACGCTTCGATCACCGCTTTGGAGACGATGCTTTTGACGAAATACAGAAATATGTCAATGAAATAGAACCGGATATGGTGGCTATGCTAGAACGCCAAAACCATAGCTTGATAAAAGACCTTCGCCACCGCGATTTTGTCAAACGAATGAAAAGCGAAGGGCATCTTCCGCTATTAAGCTATCATAAAAAGAATGTTGGAGCGTACTAGAAGGATTGCTTTTTTTGAAATGAATGAATGTGTTGCTCAGTGCGGTTTCCTTTTAGCCAGACATTTCTTGATATCGGCCAACAGTTCACAAAGTTTGACTAAGTATTCACCAGCATCCAATGCGGTTTTGATATCGCTATTTTCAGATTTAGAGGAATAGAAATAAAGGGCATATTTTTGTTGAACGCGCTATTTGAAATCAGTGCTCATCAAGTTATTCGAGGCGCTAATCGAAACATCAGCACTTATTTTCTATAACTGATCTGTGTCATAGCAATACTACTTCTTTGCCTTTAATTTTGTTTCCTATAATCTGTCAAATTAAGTATCATGATAAAAGAACTAGATTCGAAGGAATGCATTAAACTTTTACAAAATAATTATCTAGGCCGTTTGGCCTACATTATGGGCAAAAGTCCGTATGTGATTCCCATTACCTACTATTATTACGATCAGGCGGACAATAGTATCATCAGTTATTCCTTAGAAGGCCATAAAATCGATGCCATGCGCAAAAAAAAGTTGGTGTCTTTAGAGGTTGATGAAATCGAATCGGTTACCCGCTGGAAATCGGTTTTAGTACACGGCAAATTCGAGGAACTAGGGGGTGTCCATGCGAAGAATTTACTTCATGAATTTTCGCAAGGGGTCAAGGAAATCATTAATCGTGATGAAGATAAAAACGTTCATTTCATTCATGAATTTTCAAGTAAACTCGGCGCAGAAGGAGCGTCGCCAATTGTTTATCGTATTAAAATTAATGAGATTACAGGAAAATGGCGAGCGGATTGAAGTAGGGGTATTATCATTCCGAGCATAGCAAGAAAGGTGTTTGACAGCATTTCCTTCAACCCAGATGCCTTGTTACAGGGCATCGAAAACATCAACAAAGCGGAGGTCGATATTAAAAGTGAAATGTTTGCATAGTTGCCGACCTAATGACCTTCATCATTGTAAGGACCTATGATAGGTCGCTCCTTTGCAAAGTAACTTCTAGCAGTTCTAGAATCTTAAAAATGAAAACTTTAAAATTAGTAGCCGTTCTAGTAAACTTGATATAATTCTCGTGTGTTAGCCAAAAAAAATAGGCGATAGGTTTTCGACGCTATAGCTCCGTTCAATCCTCTTTGAAATATGCTGAATATTTCTGCATCCCTAAATTTACCATTTCCACTACCCCTTCACTGGTTCCCGTTGCACCGGAAATACCATCTACAATTCGGCCAGCATCAATTCTTTTTTCAATATGCTGTTGTAGACCAAAAGTATTTTTATCAAGGTCGATTTTTGTGCCGACAAACTTCTTTTCAAAAGAAGATCGGGTCATGGCGGCACCATACCCCTCGGATTCGGCACTGTGGTTAAATTCAATCTTTTTGATTTCTAATTCTTTTTTATCTACCATAACCTTGGCCCAAATAGGACCCCCAAAGCCAATACCTTTGACAGGAAGAATGACATTGTCGGTGTTTTTAATTTCAAAAATTGGCCAAGCATGTTCTTGTTCACGTTTCATCATCTTCTTATAAAGATTTACGGCCTGGTTCATTTGCACAGCACTAATAGCATCATATTTGTCAAGCTGTTTAAATTCAAATACTTCATTGATATCGGTAGAATCAGTAAGGCTGATACCTGCAAATTCTACAAGTTCTTTTATAGTCTTAGATAGCGGTTTGACGACTTGTACTTCTTCGATAGGTTCTTGCACTTGTGGTTTTGTAGTTTCAGCTTTTTGCTTGCAACTCCCTAGAATTAAAACAACGACCATGAAAGTGGCCCTAAAAAATCTCATATTCTCTGTATTTTGATTTGCTCCAAGTTTATGACATCAACATGCCGCCATCGACAACATGCATACATCCGGTAACATATTTGCTTTCATCAGAAGCAAGAAATAAAGCCATAGCAGCAATCTCGCTAGATTCTGCATACCGACCAAAAGGTACGGCCGACTCAAATCCTTTCATAACCTCCTGCGGATTTTGGGGTGACATATCCGTTTCGATCCTCCGCATCATATTATTATTCACAGGACCTGGATGTATGGTATTTACTCGAATTTTTCTATCGGCAAATTCCAAGGCCGCGGTACGCATGATTCCCACGACCGCATGTTTACTGGCCACATAGGCTCCTAAACCCTGAAATCCTTTTAGACCTGCTACGGAAGACGTAATCATCACACTACCCCCCTCTTCCATGTTCGGAATAACGTGTTTGCACCCTAACCAAACCCCTTTCAGGTTTACCGCAATGACCTTATCGAAGATGTCATCCGGATATTGGGCAATAGGTTTTGAAGTCCCCTCGATTCCAGCGTTGTTAAAAAAAATGTTGATTTTACCGAACACCTCCAATGTTTGTTTTACATACATTTTCACATCGTCAGGTTTGGAAACATCCGCCTGACAAAAAGATAAATTTTCATGGGCCAAATCAACACTGACCTTTTCCAAGGCCTTTTTGTCATTATCGACAATGACTACTTTTGCACCTTCTTCTAAAAACAGTTTTGCCGCAGCCTGGCCTATGCCACCGGCTCCGCCTGTGATTAGGGCAACTTTATTTTTTAAACGTTCCATATTCAATTATTTTATTATCATTCTCGCTCGTTCACTTAGGGTGGCCACGGTGAACAACAATTTTTAGTCATCCTTTAAATCTAGCTGTACAACTTTCCATTGCTTATCCTTACCTTTTACGGCCAATAGGTTTTTCGTAATCATTTTTGCCCTCAGTTCGGGCAGTTCGAAACTTCTTTTTGACATCTTAATATTCTGTCTTTCCTGAATGGGCCATACCATTTCACCTGCCTTGTTTACTACAACTTCGGTGAAACTATGCTCATAAATATTGAGCTTGAATTCATTTTGACCTTTCATACCTTTACGAACAAAGATGCCAATAGCATATCCATTCTCAAAAACAGTGATATTGACGAATTCAGGTTCTATGACCGTTTCGCCTTCGGTATTGATAAACCCATAGCGTGGAATACCCTCATCGTCGAGCTTCGAAATTATACATAGCCCATCATTAAACTGCGGGTATCGAATACCGGCGACGCCCCTTGCATCCACCGCCTCTTGATTCCATACTATATCGTTCCTAAAATCGATAATCAATTGGCCTTCTTTGTTAATAAAACCCCATTGGTTTCCTTTCCTAACAGCAGCTAGTCCTTCACGAAAGGGCGCTACTTCATCGATATTGGAAATTGTCGGTTTGTTGATTTCTGCGACGGTCTGTGAGACACCTAAAAAGGGTAGTGCCATCAGTGCTATACCTACAAATAAATACTTCATCTTACTATTTTTTGAGTCTCGGTAAAAGTAGAAACACTTGATTTCTTCCGAAATGATTTCAATCAGTCAAATAAAAAAGTTAGTAATAGCACTATGTACTTGACTAAAATGATGCGCCATGATACCTAGTTTTATTTTAGGTGAAATATGCATTTGGGTCTTCCGTCGTATTTCCCAAATGACTTTCGTCATTTTAAAAGGTTTTTTTGCCAATTACCTTTAGGTGCTCTAAAGACAAAGATTATCGTCTTCACGAGAATGAAAACAAAAACCCTATAGCATGAAAAATATATTAATTCCTACCGATTTTTCGAATAACGCATGGAATGCCATTTCGTTTGCCCTACAATTACTTAAAAACGAAAAATGTAAAATATACTTACTACACACCTATACTCCCATTTTTTATCGAATGGACTATGCAATGGGAGGCCCTGCTTTTAGTGCTATTCCTGATATGGAAGTAGATGTGGCCTTAGCGGGGCTGGAAAAAACATTAGAAGATGTCAAAGAACAATTCCCTAATCCGAATCATACGTTTGAAATCGTCTCAGCTTTTAATACCCTGACCGATGAAATCAACGACCTCTCCCGAAAAAAGAACATTGACCTCGTGATCATGGGTACCCAAGGAGCAACAGGTGCCCAACAATTATTTCTGGGGTCCAGTACCGTTTTTGTAATCCGAAAGGCACAAGTGCCCGTGATGGTCATCCCAAAAAACTGCACGTTCAGTCCGATAAAGAAGATTTTGTTTCCTTCTGACTTTTTGACTTCCTGTAAAAAAGATGAAGTATATAACATCATCGAAACGGCCAAAATGTATGACGCTGAGATTACAGTGCTTCATATAAAGGAAGAATATGACCTAAGCAAAATCCAAAAAGCAAACAAAGAACTGCTACTAAAACAACTAAGAAATACATCGTATAAAGAAGTGGAAGTGCGTGGTAAATTAATGCCAGAAGCTATTCTGGAGTATATTGACGAACAGCAAATCGACCTGTTGGCGATGATGAACCGAGGACATTCCTTTTTCGAACGGATACTGATTAAACAAAATATAGATCAGATTGGGTTTCATGTTCAGATTCCGTTTTTAGTAGTTCGTGATACCTCTGAAATTATAAAATAATCGATATGAAAAGAATACTCCTACCTACTGATTTCTCAGATAATGCTTGGAATGCCCTTTTTACAGCATTAAAACTCCACGCCGATGTAGAATGTCATTTCTATTTATTGAATGCACATGAACCGAATTTCGCGAAACTCTTGGGCGACAAGGGAAAAAAACGTCTAGCGGTAATTTATGATTCCATGGAAGCCTATTCCCAACAAGAATTGGACAACGTGTTAGTCTATCTAAAACAGTATCATAAAAACCCTAAACACACTTTTGAAAAAATTTCTAGGACTGACGACCTTGTTCAGGCCACCAACGAAATGATTTTGAAAAAAGATATCGATATCATGATATTGGGCACCACGGGAGCCACTGGCGCTAAGGAGGTTTTTATGGGAAGTAACACGACAAAGGTGATCAAATCAGTTCGAAATCGACCAATCATCGCGGTACCAAATGCGCACAACTTTCAAAAATTGGAACGCATCGTCTTTCCGACGGATTTCTCAAAAACGTTCGAACCTTTTGAACTAAAAGCTTTGAAAGAACTGGCATTATTATGGAAATCAGAGGTTCTGATCTTTCAAGTCGGGCAGGAATTTCTGATGAACGACACCCAAATAAGCAATAGGGAACGACTGATAAAAGAACTCGGAACGGTTAAACATAGTTTCCACCAAACGGAATTCAAAACTAGTGTGACCGACGCCATAGGCGATTTTGTAAAGGAAAAAGAGGCCGACATGATTGCGCTTATACATTACGGACACACCTTTATGGAGAAACTGACAGGTGAACCCGTAATCAAAAAAGTTGCTTTTCATACGCAGGTACCTTTGCTGGTACTTCCTGAATAAGCTAGACCCTTAGGGCATTATTATGATGAAGCCTCCATAGGGCTAAAGACAAGCTCGTCTATCGAAATAGGGTTCGCTAAGGGTCCTTATCGTAAATAATTTTTTCATCGCATTTGTGACCCCTTAAAGGCGGTTTTATCATTGACAACAGCAACTAAAGAGCTGCACTGAAATAAAAAAGTTGGTGATTTCCTTCCCTAAAACTCAAAAGAGGAACTTTACCATAGGTCTCCATCCTTTTAACCAAGTCTCGATGAAACCATTCTTTTAAGAGCCCTTCATGCTCTCTTTCCAACATGACCATCAAATCTGCATTTACATCGCTCAGGTAGTCATGTAGTGATTTAAAAACATCATCCGAAAATAGCAACATGAATTCCATTTTATTGTAAGTAACTTTCTTGCCCAACAAGTCTTTAAACCAATCCAATTGCATCTCGCCTTTGTATTCGTCTCGAGTCGAGATATGTACAATCTTGATATCCGCCTCGAGTTTTTCTGCCATTTCAGCCAACTTGCGTATGGCATAAACATCCTCTTCCTCAAAATCAGTCGCATATACTACCGTCTTAATTGGCGTATAGTTGGCGTCAACAGGAATTGCTAAAACCGGGCAAGGAGCTCTTTCTATCAATCGCTTTGTGGTACTGCCCATAATAAGTTCACGTAAGGTATTCTGACCTTTCACGCCAGTGATGATAATCTGGGCATGCCATTCCTTGGCCACCGAAATAATTCCCTTTGCAACCGAATTGTGCTCAGCGGGCTGCAACTGTATATTAGGAGCTTTCCAAGTACTGCCCAAATGTTCTTCACAGAAGCGCTCTAATTTGGTACGGTGGCGCTTAAAACCATTTTCATCTTCATGCCGAAATGGTTCATCAAGACCCTCCAATCCCAAAACAATTGGGAAATCAAAGACATGGGTTATCACCAAACGATACTTCAATTGTTCGGCCATTTCTTTGGCATATTTTAAGGCGGCAACGGAATTTTCAGAATAATCTGTAGCGTAGAGCATTGTTTTCATTGGACTTTCTTTTAACTAAAATTATTTGAATGAAAATATATACCAAATGACCGTGGTCATGAACGAATTTATTTTGCAAACAATAAATGCTAAGCCCTCCTCTTTAATTTGATATTGTACACTGCATGTTTTTACTTTAAGGGTATGATGTCGAAAAAGAATCCCATAAATTTGCAGTTCTAAAAATCCATATTTCTGTGAGCAAAGCCATCTATATTGCCACTACCGAACCCAACAGCGGAAAATCCATCGTAGCCTTGGGGTTAATGCAACTGTTATTGGGCAAGGCGGCCAAAGTGGGCTATTTTCGACCAATCATCGACGATATTGAGCCAGGTAGCATCGACAACCATATCAATACCATTTCCACTTTTTTTAAATTGGATATTCCGTTCGAGGATGCCTATGCCTTTACCCGCAGTGAGGTCATTCGTATGAAGAACGAGGATCGTGATGATGAGATTATCAGTAAAATCATCGAGAAATACAAGGCCATTGAAGAGCGTTTCGATTTTGTCTTGGTGGAAGGAACCAGCTTTTCGGGTGAAGGTACCCTCATTGAATTCGACATTAATATGATTATTTCCAAGAATCTTGGTATACCGGCGATTATCCTTGCCAGTGGGGCAGGGAAAACGCTGGATGGCCTTGTGGGCAACCTTCAAATTGCTTATGATTCTTTTGATGACAAAGGCGTGCAAGTATTGGCCATTATTGCAAACAAAGTACAACCCGAAAATATTTCCTTGGTGGTTGAAGGGCTTGAGAAACAATTACCGCCTACTGTTTTGGTCGGCGCGATTCCCCTGAATCCAATTTTGTCAAATCCTTCTGTAAAGGAAATCAATGATACCCTAAAAGGAGAAGTCCTTTTTGGAGAGACGTATATGAACAACCGGGTCGATGGCTTTAGCGTGGGGGCGATGCAGCTGCGCAATTACCTTATCAATTTAAAACAAAACGGACTTGTAATTACACCCGGCGATAGGGCCGATATTATTCTCGGGGCATTACAGGCCAATATTTCAGCCAACTATCCCTCAGTTTCCGGAATTGTGCTCACTGGTGAGCTTAAGCCAGAAGATGCCATTTGTAAGCTAATTGAAGGCCTTTCGGATGTGGTGCCAATTCTTTCCGTGGAAGGGGGCACATTTGCCATTGCCAATAGTATCGGGGCCATCAAATCAAAGATATATGCCGAAAACACCGAGAAGATAAAGACTTCGATCAGTGATTTCGAGAAATATATCTCCACCGACATTTTAGCAGAGCGATTGATCACCTTTCAGGCTGATGGCATTACGCCGAGAATGTTCCAATACAATCTCTTGAAACGGGCAAAAACCCACAAAAAACATATTGTTTTGCCTGAAGGTCGGGACGAACGAATTTTGATTGCTGCCAAACAATTGATCGATAGCGATGCGGTCAATATTACCTTGTTGGGACATAAACAACAGTTGACCAATACCTTGGACTCCCTTGACTTGGACCTGAACCTGGAAAAAATCAATATCATTAATCCCGTTGATTCGCCACATTTTGAGGAGTATGCCACTACTCTATTTGAAATGCGAAAACATAAAAACGTTGACCTGACCATGGCCCGAGACCTAATGACAGACGTTTCGTATTTCGGTACGATGATGGTCTATAAAGGCCATGCAGACGGAATGGTCTCGGGGGCCATTCACACTACACAACATACCATTTTGCCCGCATTGCAGTTTGTTAAAACCAGACCAGGTGTGTCATTGGTATCCTCCGTTTTCTTTATGTGTCTTCCCGATAGGGTGGTCGTTTTTGGGGATTGTGCGATCAATCCGAATCCGACTGCGCAACAGTTGGCGGAGATCGCGATTTCTTCTGCAGATACCAGTACCGCTTTTGGTATCGAACCACGTATCGCAATGCTATCATATTCTTCGGGAGCTTCCGGAATAGGGGAAGATGTCGATCGAGTACGTCAAGCTACGGAACTTGTAAAACAAATACGTCCAGACTTAAAAGTGGAAGGGCCTATTCAATACGACGCGGCCGTGGATGCTACCGTAGCTAAAAATAAAATGCCCGATTCGCAAGTGGCAGGCAAGGCAACGGTATTTATTTTTCCTGACCTCAATACAGGCAACAATACCTACAAGGCGGTACAGCGGGAAACCGGCGCCTTGGCCATTGGCCCTATGTTACAAGGCTTGAACAAACCTGTAAACGATTTAAGCCGGGGTTGTACGGTGGATGATATTTTTAATACAGTGGTAATTACGGCCATTCAAGCTCAAGGTATCTAGAAAATGAACATTCTTATCATCAACTCCGGAAGTTCCTCGATAAAGTTTCAACTGATCCAAATGCCTTCGAAAAAGGTAGTGTGTTCAGGTATGGTAGAACGCATCGGTTCCGAAAATGCCGTTTTAAACTACAAATCCGACACTATTGATATCAAAGAAGGCTATGCCCTTGCCACGCATAAGGAAGGTTTGCAAAAGATTACAAGCTTCCTTTTAAATCCCGAAAAGGGAGCTGTAAAAAATGCCCAGGAAATTGATGCCGTTGGTCATCGTGTGGTTCATGGTGGAAATTCATTTGCGGAAACGACGATGATTACCGAAACCGTCAAACAGGAAATTAAGAAATATGCAGCTTTGGCACCGCTACACAATCCGCATAATCTTGAAGGTATCATATTTGCCGAACAGCTATTTCCCGATGCAAAACAAATAGCCGTGTTCGATACCGCCTTTCATCAAACAATACCCATAAAGGCGCGCAAATATGCAATTCCTAATGAGCTCTACGATAAATATGACATTCAGGTCTATGGGTTTCATGGTACAAGCCATAAATACGTGGCCGAAAAAACCATTGCGTATTTAGGGAAAATTAATTCAAAGATTATAACCATTCACTTGGGAAATGGTTGCAGTATGACCGCCGTAGTTAACGGAAAAAGTGCAGACCACAGTTTGGGTTTCGCCCCAGGCAACGGCCTCATCATGGGCTCGCGTAGTGGGGATATTGACCACGCTATCATTTTTCATCTCGTAAATAATTTGGGATATAAATTGAACGAAGTAAATACCCTATTAACCAAAAAAAGTGGTATGCTTGGTCTTACAAGATATAGCGATCTGCGCGACATACAATCCGAAGCTGAAAAAGGAAATGTCGATTGCCAACTCGCACTCGATATGAACGCCTACCGCATTAAAAAATACATCGGTGCCTTTAGCGCTGCAATAAACGGAATCGATGCCATCGTTTTTACTGCGGGTATCGGAGAGAATTCCAGCATGCTGCGTAAACTTGTTTGTACCGATATGGACTATTTAGGTTTGGTATTGGACGATGGCAAAAATGAAGCTAAATCAACCGCCCTTCGAGAAATCAATTCTGATGCTTCCAAAGTAAAAGTACTGGTCATTCCTACCGACGAGGAATTGGAGATTGCTAAGCAAGTTTTCGATCTCTGTTCGGGCTAACTGCTTCATTTAGAAAGCTCGCCCTCCCCCATCCACCATTTGGGCTTCTGTAGTTTCCGCACCAATTTGAATTTTTTTATAGCGTGGGTCTTGATATGTTCTGCCATTTCTTCCACAGAATCCGTCACGAAAAGCAGTTTCATATCTTCTGGGCCAATACTCTCGTTTTTCGCCATAATCTCAATGTGTTGGCAAAGTTCTTTGTGATATTCCGAACCAAAGATCACTACCGGAAAATCTTGGATCATTTTGGTTTGTATCAGCGTGATAGACTCAAAAAGCTCATCCAAGGTACCCATTCCACCCGGCATGACCACAAAGGCATAGGAGTATTTCATCAAAAGAAATTTGCGTACAAAAAAATAACGGATGTTGATCCACTTGTGCACATACGGATTCGGTTTCTGTTCAAAGGGAAGGATAATATTGCACCCTACCGAAAATCCGCCGGTCTGGAAAGCTCCTTTGTTCGCAGCTTCCATGATGCCTGGACCGCCACCAGTCATGACCGTGAACCCTATTTTTGCCAACTTCGCACCTACTTTTTCGGCTTGCCGATAAAAAGGATTGTCAGGTTCGAACCGTGCCGACCCAAAGACAGTCACGCAAGGCCCAATAAAATGCATCTTACGAAAACCCTTGATAAAACTAAAAAAGACCCTGAACGCAAAGAACAGTTCGTTGATTCGTGAACGTGGACCAGCAAGAAATTTAGACTCTTCGGGTTGTAGGCGATTGTTGGCCATTTTAAATTAAGTTGATTAAACAAAGAAACACCTTCGATTTTGAACTGTCAAGCCATTTTGGGTTAAAAATCCGTCCTATTCTTTAAGCCTTTGGTAATATGAAACGAAAGCGTAGCATATGGTCGGCTTTACGTAATACCTGAAGCCCTATTTTTTGGCGGTTGCCTCAATGATGTTAGCAATAGCTGGGTATTGAACGGTACACCTAAGAAAATATATGGTGCGCTATCTGATCATCTACCCCCTTGATATACCAACACAGCAACCCATTTTTTCTTCCAAAATCAGAAGTTGCACACCATTGATGTACCAACCACTCGATGTGTATCCTATTATCTTTGGCAGGCAAAGGTTAATAGGTATCCTCCACCACATAGACCACCTGAGCCATCTGGAAGACAGTAGTCCTAATAATTCCTGCGGTTATTTGAATTCTGCTAAGTAGACGTATTGCTAATCCTCAATATCTCTTTATAGACAATATACATTGAGATACTATACCTATAAAATGACCTATGTCATTTCAAAGACCGTTCGTTTCAAATATTTTTGATTGTAGAATTTATAGAGACTCAAAAATGACGAAGAAGTCCTTCAAAAGTGAAGAAAATAAAAAATCCAATGGTCTGAAAAAAACGCCGCCTTTTGGAGGGTATGGTTTTAACTGGTTCTATATTTTGGCGTTCGGCATGATGCTGTGGTTTTTCATGTTCTCGAATCCCATTTCCAATACCAAGGAAATCACTTGGCCTTTTTTACAGGACTCCCTTTTAGCAAAGCGTGAAGTCCAAAAAATCGTGGTCATCAACAAGGAGTTTGCTGAAATTTTTATAAAAAAAGAACAGCTTAGCGCACAGAAACAAAAAGAGATTAGCGAAAAATTATTCCCGTCGGCGGAATATATCGCATGACCATCGGTTCCGTAGAAACTTTTGAAGACAAACTGTATCGGGCACAAGCCGAATTTACCTCAACGGATATGATAGCTGTCCAGTATACCAATCGCACCAGCTGGCTAAATATCTTGTCATGGCTGTTTCCCTTTGCAATTTTACTATTCTTTTGGATGTATATGCTCCGACGAATGCGCGGTAACGGCACCGGTGGGAACCCACTATTCAACTTTGGAAAATCAACACCCAAAATTTCTGAAAAAGGCACAAAAATCTCTGCTTCCTTCAAGGATGTTGCGGGATTGAAAGAGGCCAAGACGGAAGTCATGGAGGTGGTAGATTTTCTTAAAAACCCCGAAACCTATACCAAATTAGGAGCGAAAATTCCGAAAGGCGTTTTATTGGCAGGTCCTCCGGGAACAGGCAAAACTTTGATGGCAAGGGCTGTTGCGGGCGAGGCACAAGTTCCCTTTTTCTCCATGTCGGGCTCCGAGTTTGTAGAGATGTTCGTGGGTGTCGGTGCCTCTAGGGTTCGCGACCTTTTTAAAAAGGCAAAGGAGAAAGCGCCAAGCATCATTTTTATCGATGAGATCGATGCCGTAGGGCGTTCCCGCGGCAAGGTCAATGCTTTTCAGGCCAACGACGAGCGCGAAAGTACTTTGAATCAACTACTGACCGAATTGGATGGATTCGGGCCCAATACGGGAGTTATTGTACTAGCGGCCACCAACCGCCCCGATATATTGGACAAAGCCCTATTGCGCCCCGGCCGTTTTGACCGCCACATTTATCTTGAACTTCCAACCAAAGAGGAGCGCCAAGAGATTTTCGGGGTACATCTGAGGCCCTTAATACTCTCAAAAAATGTGGATGTAGAACTATTGGCAAAACTAAGTCCCGGATTTTCAGGAGCCGACATCGCTAATATCTGCAACGAGGCTGCCCTAATCGCTGCCCGTAAAAAAAAGGAGGAAGTGGAGCAGGAAGATTTTCTGGAGGCTCGAGACCGCGTCATTGGGGGCATGGAACGCAAAAGCAAGATTATTTCTCCCAAAGAAAAGGAAATTGTGGCAACCCACGAAGCTGGTCATGCCGTGGTCAGTTGGCATCTTGAAAATGTAGCTTCTTTAGTTAAGGTGTCCATCATTCCCCGAGGCAAATCATTGGGTTCTGCATGGTACTTGCCAGAGGAGCGTCAAATTGTGACCAAATCACAGTTTATGGATCAAATATGCGCCTCTTTGGGTGGGCGTGCCGCCGAGGATATCATTTTTAATGAACCTTCCTCAGGTGCTTTGGACGATCTTGAAAAAGTGACCAAACAGGCCTACAGTATGGTCGCCTATTATGGGCTGGACAAGGAACTAGGCCCAATCAGTTTTTACGATTCCACGGGAAGGAACGAACAAATGCTCGGCAAACCTTATAGCGAGAATATGGCACAACAAATAGACAAGGAAGTCCAAGACCTTATCGCCACAGCCTATGAAAGAACGAAAAACCTCTTGAACGAACACAGGCACGAATTGGAAAAATTGGCGCAACTTCTTTTAAAACAGGAAGTGGTGGAAAAAGAGGAATTGGAAAGGGTTTTAGGAAAAAGGGGCACAAAGGAATTCGTACGAAACGAGGAATAAAAAGTGAAATGAAATTCGGGGTTAGTCAAAAAAAACCTCCTCTAGGAAGACAAGGTGCAGGTAAGCGGAGGAGTGTCTTAACGCATTAAACGATAAATAAAATAAACTGAATTAGTAATCCATAAAAAACAAAACTATCATGGAAAAAACAAAGGAAGTATTCTACAATGAAAATTTGCATTTTGAACACCAAAATTGGAGGTCAGAATTGGACTTTTGGAAAGACGAACTCAAAACTTTTAACAACCGTTTGAGCGAATTGGTAACCCGCTATACCAATAAGGACGTGCTAAAACAATTGGAGCATTATCAAAATGAATTTACCCTTCATAGTAATGTAATCGACGATTTGCAAGAAACCATTGAAAAACACGAGGCAAGTATCGCAGGTCATAGCAAAACTGGCGATGAATCAATGAATGTGGTCTTAGTCAAAACACATATTGATTTCAGGGAAAAAATGGAAACCCAGCGTCAGATTTACGCTGATTTGAAAAAGGTTTTTTTTAGGTTTTTGAGCGAATATATGTAGTGGCAAAACTGAAGAATAATTCTATTCGTTGTAACTTACTTACAGTGTACACTATCCGGTAAATACATTGTATGTCCATAGAAAATTTCAATATTAAGGGTTTGACTTCTAAGGAGGTCTTGCAAGCTAGAAGCTTACACGGCAAAAACACCTTGGAGGGCAAAAAAGTCCATGGAATTTTCGATGCCCTAAAAAGTCTGGCCCAAGAACCCATGGTCTTGCTGCTATTGGTCGCCTCTACCATCTATTTTATCAGCGGTAATACCGGCGATGGAATTTTCATGGCGGCCGCCATCTTTTTGGTGTCCGCCATTTCCCTATATCAAGATGGTCGCAGCCGCAACGCACTCGAAACACTCAAAGATTTTACCCAGCCCAATTGCAAGGTCATCCGCAACGGGGAAGTCATTGAAATCAAAAGCGAAGAAGTGGTTTTAGGCGATAGCCTAATGGTCGAGGAAGGCACTATTATCCCAGCGGATGGAAAAATCGTTCACTCCAACGACTTTTCGGTCAATGAATCGCTGCTGACGGGAGAATCATTTTCGGTCTTTAAGAATATTGAAAATGAGGATGATCACATCTACAAGGGCACTACTGTTGCCAGCGGTCTGGCTATTGCCATCGTCACCGCTATCGGTAACTCTACCCAATTGGGAAAGATTGGAAAAAGTCTGGATAATATCCAAGAAGAAAAGACACCGCTTGAAGTCCAGATCCACGCTTTTGTAAAGAAAATGGTCATCATTGGTGCCCTTGTTTTTCTTATCGTCTGGGGTATCAATTTCTACAATTCCCGTGATATATTAGATAGTCTACTCAAAGCATTGACCTTGGCCATGAGCATCTTGCCTGAAGAAATTCCGGTTGCTTTTACCACTTTTATGGCCTTGGGCTCTTATCGGTTGATGAAGATGGACATTATCGTTAAACAACTCAAAACGGTAGAGACCTTGGGAAGTGCCACCGTCATATGTTCGGATAAAACGGGAACGATTACCGAAAATAAAATGGCATTGGCCAAGCT
>RCND010000707.1_pt1 | contig 19148 bp, 16 predicted proteins | sample 2041351 | NCBI WGS metagenome assembly RCND01 (sample SAMN09708230, study PRJNA481090) | Marine sediment metagenome, whole genome shotgun sequencing project. | biome: marine sediment; feature: ocean; material: sediment; isolation source: Sewage treatment plant 12B marine sediment (STP12B) ... | reverse complement strand
GGGTGGATGTGGTGACATTGGCTAACGGCTATGAGGAGCGCAACACACCTTGGGCGCATTCGCGCCGTGTCTATGATGCCGGGTTGGGGCTGCGCTCGCTTGATGATGTCGAGACGATGATCGCGTTCTACGAAGCGCGGTTTGGCCAGATGTTCGGATTTCGCTGGAAGGATTGGTCCGATTACAAATCGGGCAAGCCTTCGGTGGCGATTGATCGCCAGGATCAACAGATAGCGGTTGGCGATGGGGTCATGACGGCATTCCAACTCATCAAGACCTACCGCTCTGGCGGGCATATCTATGCACGGCCCATCACCAAGCCGGTTCGCGGAAGCGTTTTGGTTGCCGTTGAGCAGGACGATAAGTTGGATACCGTCGATTACAGGGTGGATGAAACCACTGGCGTGATCACTTTTAACCATCCGCCTGACCCCGATACCCGGGTCTTTGCGGGCTATGAGTTCGATGTTCCTGTACGCTTTGACAGTGACAGCCTGCTCACCAATATCGCGAGTTTTAATGCGGGGCAGGTGCCGGATATTCCGGTGCGTGAGGTGCGGGTATGAATGGTGATTTCAACGCCGCTTTGGCTGTTCATCTGGAAAGTGGGCTGACAACTGTGTGTCACGCTTGGGCGATTACGCGCAAGGACGGCAAGGTGTTTGCCTTCACCGATCACGATTTGCCGCTGCGTTTTGCGGGTGTCGAGTTTCGGGCCGATACGGGGTTAAGCGCGCTGGCGCTGGCGCAATCGACGGGGCTGTCGGTGGACAACTCCGAGGCGTTGGGGGCTTTGTCGGACGCGAGCTTGCGCGAGGACGAGATTGAGCAAGGGCGCTTTGACGGAGCTGAAATTGAGGCTTGGCTGGTCAACTGGGCGGATACATCACAGCATTGGCTGAACTTTCGCGGGCATCTGGGCGAGTTGACGCGCGCGGGTGGTGGGTTTCGCGCAGAATTGCGCGGCTTGACCGAAGCGTTGAACCGCCCAATGGGGCGGGTTTATCAAAAGCCGTGTTCGGCAGTGTTGGGTGATCGCACCTGCCGGTTCAATCTGGCGCAGGAAAGCTATGCGCAGGCGCTGCCCGTTCAGGCGGTGGAGGGCGCACGGCGCTTTGTCTGGCGTGATTTTCTAGCCTATGACACCGATTGGTTCACGCGCGGGCGGCTTGAAGTTCTGGACGGCCCTGCGGCGGGTCTTTGGGGAACGATCAAATCGGACCGAATTGACGGTTCTGCACGGGTACTCGAGCTTTGGGAGCCTATTCGCGGCGCCGTAGAGGCGGGTACGCATGTGCGGCTGGTGGCGGGGTGCGATAAGCGGGCGGATACTTGCAGGCTCAAATTTAACAATTTTGAAAATTTCCAAGGCTTTCCCGATTTGCCAGGGGAAGATTGGATCCTGTCGGTGCCAAGCAGCACGAATACCAATGGCGGCGGGTCGCGCCGATGAAGGGTGCGCGCGTCGTAGCTGCTGCACGCGGCTGGATCGGGACGCCCTATGTGCATCAATCTGCGGTGCGCGGTGCGGGCTGTGACTGTCTGGGTCTCATTCGTGGAGTGTGGCGTGAGATATATGGAGCGGAACCGGAGGCCATCCCTGCCTATTCCATGGATTGGTCAGAACCGCAGGGTGAGGAGCGTTTGTGGGATGCTGCCCTGCGCCATTTGACAGCTAAACCTGTGTGCGCTGCTGCAACTGGGGATGTTCTTTTGTTTCGAATGCGGCAGGGCGCTGTGGCCAAGCATCTGGGACTTTTGTCCCACGTTGGCAACGATGCACGATTTATCCACGCCTATTCGCGCCTCGGCGTGGTCGAGAGTGCGTTGGGTGCGCCGTGGCGTCGCCGTGTGGTGGCGTGTTTTGAATTTCCCGAGGAGGTCATCTGATGGCGACAATATTATTTTCAGCGGCAGGTGCTGCAGTTGGCGGTTCTGTTGGAGGAACGTTGGCGGGGTTATCATCAGTGGCCGTCGGGCGGGCCGTTGGCGCCACGCTGGGCCGAGTGGTGGACCAGAAAATCCTTGGTAGTGGTGGGCAGGCCGTCGAGACTGGAAAAGTGGACCGCTTTCGCCTGACAAGTGCGGGTGAGGGAGATCCGATTACGCAGCTTTACGGTCGTTTGCGAATTGGCGGGCAGATAATTTGGGCGTCGGAGTTCGAAGAAGCCACGACCACCAGTGGGGGCGGTAAGGGAGGCAATTCCCAGCCGAAAACGACTGAATATAGCTATACCGTGAATGTGGCGATTGCGCTGTGTGAGGGCGAGATCACGCGGGTTGGCCGGATTTGGGCGGATGGTGAAGAGATAGCGCCCGATGACTTGAACATGACGGTCTATACGGGCAATGCGGATCAACAGCCTGATCCGTTGCTGGAAGCGATCGAGGGTCCGGGCATGGTACCAGCCTACCGCGGTACGGCCTATGTGGTGATGGAAGCTTTGGGGCTACAACAGTTTGGCAACCGTGTGCCGCAGTTCAGTTTCGAGGTAATCCGGCCTGAGCAGCGCGGCGCGGAATGCGCAACCCATGCCCTGAGCTATGGGGTGGAGGGTGTTGCGCTGATCCCAGGTACGGGCGAATATGCGTTGGCGGCATCGCCTGTGAGCTATGAGGGTGACGGCAAGGCGCGCTGGAGTGCGAATATCAACTCCCCCTCGGGCAAGACTGACTTTGTGACGTCGCTGGAGACCTTGGAGGGCGAATTGCCGGAGCTGAAGGCGGCGTCCTTGGTCGTGTCGTGGTTTGGGTCAGATTTGCGGATGGGGGAATGCCTTGTCCAGCCGAAGGTTGAGGACCCTGATATTGACGGGGAAGAGATGCCATGGCGCGTAGCGGGTGTGTCGCGCAATGCCGCGGCAGTCATCGCGCGCGGGTTGGACAGCCGACCGATCTATGGCGGCACACCTGCGGATGCCGCCGTCGTTGAGGCCATTCAGGCGATGAACGCGGCCGGTAAGGCGGTGATGTTCTATCCCTTTATCCTGATGGACCAGATTGACGGCAATACACTGTTCAATCCCTATTCCGCAGAAGAGGGGCAGCCTGCGCTGCCATGGCGAGGTCGGATTACGCTGGACCGTGCGCCGGGCATTGATGGTTCTACTGATGGGACTGCTGCAGCGGCAGAAGAGGTTGCCGCATTTTTCGGGACGGTGCAGGCTGCTGATTTCACCGTGGCAAACGGTACTGTGACGTATAGTGGGCCGCAAGAATGGACGCTTTCGCGGTTCATTTTGCATTACGCAGCATTATGCAAAGCAGCGGGCGGCGTAGATGCGTTTTGTATTGGTTCCGAGATGCGCGGGCTGACACAGGTGCGCGCGGGGCGAAATGATTTTCCGGCAGTGCAGGCGTTTATTGCTCTCGCATCTCAGGTGCGTGCGATTGTGGGGCCGCAGACAAAGATTAGCTATGCGGCGGACTGGAGTGAGTATTTCGGCTATCGGCCGCAAGACGGCAAGGGGGATCGGCTGTTTCACCTTGATCCGCTCTGGGCCGATCCGCAGATCGATTTCATCGGTATCGACAACTATATGCCGCTGTCAGACTGGCGCGAAGGAGTGGAGCACACCGACGCGCAGGAGTGGGATGAAATCTATAATCTGCGCTACCTTCAATCCAACATTGAAGGGGGTGAAGGTTATGATTGGTTTTATGGATCGATTGAGGAGCGCGATGCGCAAATTCGAACGCCGATCACCGACGGGGCGCATGATGAGCCGTGGATTTTTCGCAATAAGGATATCCGCAATTGGTGGAGCAACTTACACCATGATCGTATCGACGGTGCCCGCAGCAATGATCCCACGGCATGGCTGCCGGGACACAAGCCTGTCTGGTTTACGGAATATGGCTGTGCCGCCATTGACAAGGGGACGAACCAGCCGAACAAGTTTCTCGATCTGAAATCATCCGAGAGCCGTCTGCCGCGCTTCTCTGATGGCGGGCGCGATGATCTGATCCAGATGCAGTATCTACGTGCGATGATCGATTATTGGGCGCAAGATCAGAATAATCCGCAGGGCATTGAGTATGAAGGCCCGATGATTGATATGCGCCGTGCATTTGTATGGGCGTGGGATGTTCGGCCCTATCCGTTCTTTCCAAACAGTCGCGAATTGTGGAGTGACGGGAACAATTATGCACGGGGGCATTGGCTCAACGGGCGCACCTCTGCACGCAGCCTTGCCTCTGTCGTGTCTGAGATTTGTAGCCGTTCTGGTGTGAGTGCGTTTGACACAAGCGGCCTTTACGGAGTGGTGCGTGGGTACGCTGTGTCGGATGTGGGTGATGCGCGCTCCTCGCTACAGCCGCTTATGCTGCGTTATGGCTTTTATGCTGTGGAGCGGGACGGGGTTTTACTGTTCCGGATGCGGAACGGTCTGCGCGAGACTGCGCTTGATGATGCGCAGTTCGCCGTGAGCCCTGACCTCGACGGTACAACCGTGCAGGTACGTGAAGCAGATGCAGCGCTATCGGGGCGTGTCAGGTTGAGGTTCATTCAAGCAGACGCAAGTTTTGACGTGATCTCGGAAGAGGCGGTGCTGCCTGATGAGGAGACACATGCAGTGGCTGCAAGTGAGTTCAACATGGTCCTTACCCGCGCTGAGGGGCGACAAGTGGCAGAGCGATGGCTCAATGAGGCGCGGATTGCGCGCGAAACGGTGCAGTTTGCGTTGCCGCCCTCAAAGATGGCCGTGCGTGCGGGGGATGTTATCTCGCTTCCGGCGGATCAGGAGGAGGGTGCATCGCTGTACCGGATTGACCGTGTGGATCAGGCAGAATTCCAGCAGGTTGAGGCAGTGCGTATTGACCCACAGGTCTATGCCGCGTCGCCGCTTTCAGACGAGTTGGTGGGGTTGCGCCCCTTTGTGGCTCCTGTGCCAGTATATCCGCTCTTTCTGGACTTGCCGCTCATCACGGGGGATGAGGTGCCACATGCGCCCCATATCGCAGCCAGTGCTGATCCGTGGCCGGGAAGTGTGGCGTTGTATTCAAGCCTCACAGATCAGAACTATGGCCTTAACACGATCCTGCCAATACGTTCGACAATTGGGGAGACACTGTCCGTGATGCAACGTGGTTGTGCGGCAATGATGGACCGAGGGGATGCTGTCGAAGTGAAGCTGATCAGCGGACGACTTGAAACAGTCAGTCAGGATGCGCTGTTGAGTGGTGCAAACCTTGCTGCGATTGGAGATGGGAGCAGCGACAATTGGGAAGTGTTTCAGTTTCGCAAAGTAGAGCTGATCGCACCGCTGACGTATCTCTTGAGTGATAGGATCCGCGGGCAGGCAGGATCGGATGCTTTGATCCCCGATGTTTGGCCTTCGGGTTCGCAATTTGTGCTGCTCAATTCTGTACCGCAGCAGATTGATCTCAGGCGGAACCAGCGCAGTGTGGTTCAGAACTACCGGATCGGGCCTGCACAGCGTAGGGTGAGTGACCCGTCCTACAGGCAGTTTGAGCGCGCCTTCGGCGGCAACGGACTGCGGCCCTACGCTCCAGCACATCTGCGCGCAGCGCGGCAAAGCGATGGGACATTATCGATTACGTGGGTGCGACGAACGCGTATTGATGGTGACGGCTGGGAAACGCTTGAGGTGCCTTTGGGTGAGGAAAGCGAATCCTATCTTTTGCGTATGATCAAAGACGGTTCTGTGCTGCGTGAGGAAAGTGTGACAGCGCCGGTGTTTGACTATTCGGCGTCTGCGCAGAATGGCGATGGCGCAGTGGGCGCATTTGAGATCGAGGTCGCGCAGGTCTCGGCCTCATATGGCGCCGGACTGTTCCAACGGATCGAGATCGCGCCATTGTGAGGAGGATTGGACTGATGGACCTGCATCACGCCGCCCGCGCGGTGCAGGGCGCTCCACGAGAGAGGCGAGAAGCGGCTTGTTTTCATCTGATATGGCGTGCGCATGTCGCTGATAAATATGTAAAACGATTGCAGAAACTACACCCGCTCTGGGGTGACGGCAGCTTGAGGGCGGCCGCATTGGCAGATTTGGACGGTATGGCGCATTGGATCATGTCCCCCGACATACTTGACTGTTTTGCCCTTGTTTCAAGGGTTTTGGTTGAAAAGGAGCGTGCGGATACTGACCGGTAAAGATTTGGACGGGTTTGCACTTTGCTCAACTGTGTTAAACAGAGGGGGCAATTGAGAACAAGGAGCCGTACCCATGGCCAACCCGCAAAGCAAAATAGCGTCTGTTGATCCTGTCTGGGACCAAATCAAACGCGATGCGCAGAAAGCCGTTGCCGAGGAGCCGCTGATTGGCGGTTTTGTCCACGCAACCATCCTGCATCACGCCTCCATTGAAAAAGCACTGTCGTACCGCGTAGCGGCAAAGCTTGCCTCCAATGAGATGTCGATGATGGTGGTGCGTGAAGTGGTCGATCAGGCCTATGCCGATGATCCGGGCCTTGTGGAGGCTGCGCGTGCCGATTTGGTGGCGATCTTTGACCGCGACCCAGCCTGTCACCGCCTGCTGCAACCAATCTTGTACTTCAAGGGCTATCAGGCCGTCCAAGCCTACCGCGTGGGCCACTACCTCTGGAACAAAGGGCAGCGTGACCTCGCTTACTTCTTCCAGATGCGGATTTCTGAGATTTTCGGTGTTGATATACATCCCGGTGCGACCATCGGGAAGGGGATCATGATTGACCATGCCCATTCGATTGTTATCGGCGAGACGGCCGTGGTAGGCGATAACGTTTCGATGCTCCATTCTGTGACCCTCGGCGGTACTGGGAAAGAAGAAGAAGATCGTCATCCAAAGATTGGCGATGGCGTTCTGATCGGTGCAGGCGCCAAAGTGCTTGGGAACATCAAAGTTGGCCACTGCAGTCGCATCGCCGCAGGCTCGGTTGTGCTGGAAGACGTGCCTCCGTGTAAAACGGTTGCGGGGATTCCTGCGCGCATTGTCGGAGAGGCAGGGTGTGATCAGCCATCGATATCCATGAACCACATGCTTGGCCCTTGGGACGAATAACTGTCTGATTGACGTGAAAAAGGCCGGAGAGTTTCTCCGGCCTTATTACTTATTACTCTAGAAGGGATCAGGGCGGCGTCCCTCAAACTCCACAAGATCTTTCTAGCCAAAAGAAATATTAGGCCAGCATGGTCATTGGCGCTTCGAGATTTGCTTTGATGGCGTTCAGCAATTCTGCACCTAACGCGCCATCGATCACACGGTGATCTACCGAGAGCGTGACGGACATCACCGTTGCAATTCCAAGTTCCCCATCCGCTCCCACGACTGGTTTTTTGGTGCCAGCACCAACAGCCAAGATTGCGCCATGGGGCGGGTTGATCACGGCGTCAAAGTTATCGATGCCGAACATCCCAAGGTTAGAGATGGCAAAGCTGCCGCCCTGATACTCGTGTGGCGCCAGTTTGCGATCCCGTGCGCGGCCAGCGAGATCTTTCATCTCGGCGCTGAGTGCTGAGAGGGATTTCATCTCGGCGTCTTTGAGTACCGGGGTAAACAGGCCACCCTCGATTGCAACGGCCACTGCCACGTCAGATGGTTTGAGCTTGAAGACTTTGTCACCGGCCCAAACAGCATTGGCATCGGGCACCTCTTGTAGCGCCAGAGCGCAGGCTTTGATGATAAAGTCATTAACCGAAAGTTTCACGCCCCGTGGCTCAAGCTGTTTGTTCAACTGTGCACGGAACGCCATCAGCGCATCGAGCTGGATGTCGCGGCGCAGATAGAAGTGCGGCACGGTTTGCTTGGCCTCGGTAAGGCGTGCGGCAATCGTTTTGCGCATACCGTTGAGGGTGATTTCCTCGTATTCACGGTCGGCATACATCTTGGCAATCACATCGCTGGACGGGCCAGAGGCCATGGCCGCGGGTGCAGGGCTTGATGCTGCTTCAGGCGCAGCTCCAGCTTTGGGTGCCGCTGTTTGCGTCGCGCTTTCAACATCTGCTTTCACGATGCGGCCATGCGGTCCCGAGCCTTTGATCTGCGTGAGGTCTAGACCCTTTTGTGCAGCGATGCGGCGCGCTAGTGGAGACGCAAATACCCGACTTCCGTCCGCCTTGACGCCGGCAGAAAGGGCAGGGGTCGCGTCGGTTGCGCCGCTGCCATCCCCTTTGGCGGGTGCCTTTGCATCCGAGGCAGGTGCAGGAGCCGCATTGCTGGAGCTTTCGGTTTTTGGCGCTGAGGTTTCACCAATGTCGTCAGCGCTTTCGCCCTCTTCGAGCAGCACTGCGATTGCGGCGTTTACTTTAACCCCTTCGGTGCCCTCGGCGATGAGGATCTTGCCGATCACCCCTTCGTCAACGGCTTCAAACTCCATTGTCGCTTTGTCGGTTTCGATCTCGCACATCACATCACCGGAGGAGACGGTGTCACCCTCCTTGACCAGCCATTTGGCCAGCGTGCCTTCTTCCATGGTGGGTGAGAGGGCGGGCATGAGGATTTCTGTAGGCATACTGTCCGCTCCTTATTTATATGTGACTTTTTTCACGGCTTCGATAACTTCGGCCGTTGTCACAAGTGCGTGTTTTTCCAAATTCGCCGCGTAAGGCATAGGCACATCCTTACCGGTGCAGCAGATCACAGGCGCGTCGAGATAATCAAACGCCTCCTGCATAACGACGGAACTGATATAGCTGCCGACACTGCCTTGGGGCCAGCCTTCTTCGACTGTGACCAAGCGATTGGTTTTCATCACCGATTTAATGATTGCCGGCGTGTCCATCGGACGCAGTGTGCGCAGGTCGATGACTTCGGCATTGATGCCTTCCTCGGCCAGCTTTTCGGCGGCTTCCAAAGCATATGTCATCCCGATGCCAAAACTGACGATGGTCACGTCATCGCCTTCCCGCCAGATGCGCGCTTTTCCAAACGGTACCGTATAGTCTTCCACATCCGGCACATCGAAGCTGCGGCCATAGAGGATTTCATTTTCAAGAAAGATCACAGGGTTCGGATCACGGATCGCCGTTTTCATCAGACCTTTATAATCCGACGCGGAGTAGGGCATCGCGACTTTCAAGCCCGGTACCTGCATGTACCATGCGGCGTAGTCTTGCGAGTGCTGTGCACCCACGCGCGCGGCGGCGCCGTTCGGGCCGCGGAACACCATCGGTGCGCCCATCTGACCGCCGGACATATAGAGCGTCTTGGCCGCAGAGTTGATAATATGGTCAATCGCCTGCATGGCGAAGTTGAATGTCATGAACTCCACAATCGGACGCAAGCCGCCAAAGGCTGCACCAGTGGCGATACCGGCAAATCCGTGCTCGGTGATTGGCGTGTCAATCACGCGCTTTGCACCAAACTCGTCCAGCATTCCTTGCGAAATCTTATAGGCACCTTGGTATTCGGCGACCTCTTCACCCATCAGGAAAACGCTATCGTCGCGACGCATCTCTTCGGACATGCCATCACGCAACGCTTCTCGTACCGTTTGCTGCTTGAGCTTTGTGCCTTCTGGCCAATCGGGTGTGGTGTCCGTCTGCGGGGCTGCAGGTGCAGCATTTGCAGGGGCAGAGTCCGACATTTGCGCTGGAGCCGCTGCTTCGGCGGGTGTATTTGACACGACAGCGGCAGAAGCATCTTCGCCTTCTTCCAACAAAGTCGCAATCGCAGTGTTCACTTTTACGCCCTCGGTGCCTTCTGCGATCAGGATCTTGCCCATGACGCCTTCGTCCACAGCTTCAAATTCCATCGTCGCTTTGTCGGTTTCGATTTCGCACATCACATCACCGGAGGCGACCGTATCGCCCTCCTTGACCAGCCATTTGGCCAGCGTGCCTTCTTCCATGGTGGGGCTCAGTGCGGGCATCAGAATTTCAATTGCCATGGTTTAAGCCTCCAGCTCTGCGTAAATGTCTGTCCAAAGCTCGTCGAGGTGCGGCTCGGGGCTCTCTTTTGCGAACTCCGCACTCTCGTTGACGACCTTCTTAATATCTTTGTCGATGGCTTTGAGGTCATCTTCGGTTGCATGCTTACCGGTCAGCAACAGATTGCGCACAGCCTCTATCGGGTCACGCTCGCTGCGCATCTTCTGCACTTCCTCGCGGGTCCGGTATTTAGCAGGGTCCGACATGGAGTGGCCGCGGTAACGATATGTTTTGATTTCAAGGATGTAGGGGCCATTGCCCGCGCGGCAGTGCGCCACGGCCTTCTCACCAGCGGCTTTCACGGCCAGCACGTCCATGCCGTCCACTTCTTCACCTTGGATGCCATACGCGGCACCGCGCTCCCAATAGCTGGGAGAGTGGGTGGAGCGTTTGGTCGAAGTGCCCATGGCGTATTGGTTGTTTTCGATCACAAAGATACAGGGCAAGTCCCAGATTTCGGCCATGTTATAGGCCTCGTAGACCTGACCCTGGTTCGCCGCACCGTCACCGAAGTAGGTGAAGGTCACGTTGTCATTGCCTTTATATTTGTCCGAGAAGGCAAGGCCCGCACCCAGTGGCACCTGTGCTGCGACAATGCCGTGGCCGCCGTAGAAATGCTTCTCTTTCGAGAACATATGCATCGAGCCGCCTTTGCCCTTGGAGTAGCCACCTTCGCGGCCTGTCAACTCTGCCATCACACCCTTGGGGTCCATCCCGCAGGCCAACATGTGGCCGTGATCGCGGTAGGAGGTAATGCGCTTGTCGCCTTCCTTGGCTGCGGCCTCAAGGCCCACAACAACCGCTTCTTGCCCGATGTAAAGGTGGCAGAAACCACCGATGAGGCCCATACCATACAGCTGGCCCGCCTTTTCCTCGAACCGCCGGATCAACAGCATATCTCGGTAATAGGCCATCAATTCTTCGGGTGAAATATTGGATGGGGTTGTTTTGGCACTCGGCTTTTTGGCAGCCATAAAGGCGATCCTCCCGTAGGCGCCAAGGATGAGCGCCAAATATAGTTTAACGTTAAACTATATCATAGCGGATTCGAATAGCATTGGCGAGAGGGCTTTGTGCGGAGCTGTACTGCGATAAATGCAAAGCTTGATTAACGAATTACAATCTCGTCTGCGCGCACCATCCCAAGGACGGAGCGGGCCTGCTCGTCCAGAAGATCAAGGTCGAGGTAATCATCAGAGAGGCGAAGCGTGAGATTTTCCATTTGGACCACTTCGGCGCGGACCTGAATGAGCTGATCACGCATGTCGTTCGCTTCGGCCAAAATCTCGGCTCGGCGGAACAAGCCAAAATCGCCCTGAACCGCAGCAAACGTGAAGTAAAGACTCAGCGCAAAAGCAATCGCAAAGAAAAGAATTGGTCCGAATGCGGGTTTGCTCATGCGCTGATGCCTAATTGGTACCTGTAGAAACTGCCGTCTAAGCCACCTCTTATCGGGTGGTAGGTATTGTATGACACAACCGATTCGCAAAGGGAATCCCTTATGATTCGCAAAGGCGAAAAAACTGCAATTAAGTTGTGGATATCCGGTTAACCGCCCAAAGCCGCGACACCGGGCAGGGTCTTGCCCTCCATCCACTCCAGAAACGCACCGCCAGCAGTCGAGATATAGGTGAAATCATCGGCAACTCCCGCTTGATTGAGTGCCGCGACCGTATCACCACCGCCTGCGACCGAGATCAACACGCAATCGCGGGTTTGCTTTGCCGCCACCTGCGCCGCCGCAACCGTAGCTGTGTCAAACGGCGCAATTTCGAACGCGCCCATCGGCCCGTTCCAGATTACCGTCCTGAGCCCTTCAATTGCCACACGCATCTGGCCGATCGTTGCAGGCCCTGCATCCAGAACCATCTGGTTCGGTTCCAGCACAGTATCCGACCCCAGAAGGGAGACGATGTGCTCCGCACCCGCTTTGAACTCCGTCGCCACCAGCCCGTCCACGGGCAAAAGCACACGGCAGCCCGCCCTAGACGCCTGTGCCATGATATCGCGCGCGGTCCCCAGATAGTCCTCCTCGCAGAGCGACGCACCCAACTGCGCTCCCTGTGCCACGAGGAACGTATTTGCCATCCCGCCGCCAATTATCAATAGATCAAGACGGTTCACGAGGTTCTCGAGCAGCGCGATCTTCGTAGATACTTTTGCACCACCCACAACTGCGCCCACAGGCCGCTCAGGCTTGGACAGCGCAGCTTCGAGCGCGGAAAGCTCGGCTTGCATCAATCGACCTGCACAGCACGGCAACAAATGCGCCAGCGCTTCGGTAGAGGCGTGCGCACGGTGCGCGGCGGAAAACGCGTCATTACAATAGACATCGCCAAGCTTTGCCAGACGCGCCGCAAATTCGGGGTCGTTGGTTTCTTCGCCAGGGTGAAATCGAATGTTCTCGATCAGCACGACATCGGCCGCAGCAACCTCCGCCGTCATGGCCTCGGCCGCTTCCAGTGTCTCGACCAAAGCGACCGAGCGCATCAGCGCACGTTTGAGGGCAGGGACCACTTGCCGCAAGCTCATGTCGAGATTGACCTTCCCCTTGGGGCGTCCAAAATGCGCAAGCAGGATCGGCGTGCCGCCCTTGGACAGAATATCGTGCACTGTTGGCACAATTCGCTCGATCCGCGTGGCGTCCGTGACTTCAAAGTTCTCGACGGGGACATTGATATCGACCCTGACCAAAACCCGTTTGCCATGTAAATCAATGTCGTCTAGCGATTTCCAGCCCATCTCGATCCGTCCCTTGCGTCTGAGGTCAAACTTGAGTGCTGTTTTGCCGTTATCTCGCCTGTGGTCAATGCACCGCCTTGGCAAATGTGCCGCGGCACCCTAGGTAACGGGTTAGATTTATGAAGGAGCGCCCCATGGCCGAGATCAAAGACCCAGAAAACACAATCCTGATGGAACTCAAGGGTGGCACAGTCACCATCGAGCTCTTGCCCGACGTAGCCCCACAGCATGTTGAGCGGATGAAGACCCTCGCGCGCGCAGGCGCCTACGATAACGTGGCCTTCCACCGTGTCATCGACGGCTTTATGGCGCAAACAGGCGACGTACAGCACGGCAATATGGAAAAAGACTACAACCCGCGTGGCGCTGGCACGGGCAACTCCGAGCATCCTGATGTGCCTGCAGAATTCTCCAAGGTTCCACATGCACGCGGTTCCTTGGGCGCTGCTCGCTCCGCCAACCCGAACTCGGCTAACAGCCAGTTCTTTATCAACTTCAAAGACAATGACTTCCTGAACGGTCAATATACCGTTTACGGTCAGGTCACGTCCGGTATGGAGCACGTGGATGCGCTGACCAAAGGCGAACCACCTGCCGATCCTGACCGTATGATCAGCGTGAAAGTCGCCGCAGATGCGTAGCCTTATCGCTGGTGGTCTCTTCGCCACGCTTATCGCGGGTTCAGTTGCGGCCTCCGGTATTCAGATCGAAGTGGCGGGTGAGGCCAATGGCACCATCACCATCGATCTGTTGGAAGATATCGCACCCCAGCATGCAGCGCGTATCACCGAGCTTGCGAAGGCCGGTAAATACGATGGCGTGGTGTTCCACCGCGTCATTGACGGCTTCATGGCGCAAACCGGTGATGTGGAGAACGGCCTTAAGGGCGGGGATATGCGCCGCGCAGGCGCAGGCGGCTCCGACATGCCCGATCTGCCCGCAGAGTTCTCTGATTTGCCCTTCGACAAAGGCATGGTCGGCATGGCCCGTTCGCAGAGCGAGGATTCTGCCAACAGCCAGTTCTTTATCATGCTTGACGCAGGTCATTTCCTGAACGGTCAATATACGGTCGTCGGCCGCGTGACGGACGGTCAGGACGTAGTTGACGCGATCAAGCTTGGCACAGGCAGCAACGGTGCCGTGATCGGTGAGCCTGATATGATGAAAACGGTTACAGCAATCGACTGAGCCAAATTACATTACGTGTAGAAAAGGCGCCTCCAATGAGGCGCCTTTTTTCGTTCTTTGCGGACGCATGGTAAGAATTACAAGGGCGGTTGTGCAGATGGAATGGATGGCTCCTGCGCCAATCGGCGTCGTAATGCGCGATACTGCGGTTGTCAGAAACGGCTCAGCGGAAGAGCCACCCAATGCAAGTTACATCAGTAGGTCTAGATTCGGCCAAGAACATATTCCAGGTTCATGGCATCACTGATGACGGCGAGGTCGTCTTCAATCGCGCACTACGGCGTGCGCAATTGCTAAAGTTCTTGGAGGACCTTGATCCTTGCCTTGTTGGAATTGAAGCATGCGGGACTGGCCATCATTGGGCGCGTGAATTGGTCCGATTGGGGCAACGTCATTGCAGAACTCTGTGAGCAACTTTTATTCTTACATGGGAAGACAGCCAACTGCACCCAAGAGATGACACCGTTGGCGCGACGCGAAGACCGGGTAGCCCTTTTGTAAACGATCCCTGGCGTTGGGCCGATCACGGTGTCCGCCATCGTGGCCACGATGGGGACTGGTAAACAGTTCAACACGGGTAGTGATTTTGCTGCTTGGCTTGGCCTCACACCTCTAAATCGCTCAAGCGGCGGTAAAGAGCGATTGGGACGTATCTCGATCCCTCTCGGGACATTGCTTTGCAATGCCCTGACGAGCAGTGGGGGACAGGTACATTCGACGATTACTGGTTCTCGGTATGATGTCCCGTATGCGTCAAATTACCAGCAACCCGGAACGGTATGACCCAAACCAAAACACAGAGATAGCAAGATCAATGAAGTGATGGAGAATTTGTCAGCCCTAGAGCCAAGACACACCGCGCTTTGTCCTGAACACATGTTGTTCGATGTGCAGAATGGGACTTGGTTTGTGGAAACCATCCACTGCTCGTCAGGGTATTGCGAAACAATATCCCCAGAGAGAGGGCCAGCGGTCAAGTGCCCCGCGCCAACAGGCCGGACACAAGACCGCATCTGACAAACATAAATCATATCAGAAATGTATCGCTAAGTAGGACCCATCCACACGGGATAAAGCCTACTTGTGCTGCAAAGCAGAATTATAACAAGGCTCTGGAGTGACTTAGGTGGATGGGCGCCCCTCTACGCCATATTCCAGCCACGCCCGACCCTTAGGTGTTAGATGTGCATCCATCATAAGTTCGTATGCCTGCAATTCTTTGTCCGTCAGATTGCCGTCCCATTTGCCGCTTGTTCCGCTGTTGAAAAATTCAGTGTCCGATCTCATAAATCCCTTGCCTCCCGAGGGGGCAAAACGTGTCGCGTTTGCCTTCATATTGTCAAAGGTAGCGGCCTGAATCAATTGATCTAAAACGTGAGGGGAGTGTGTTATGTCCAGTAAGTCGGCCAGTTTGGTAAAAGTGCCCGGCAAATCACGGATCATATCCGCGTAGTGAAACAGGGATACATTGGGCCGAACAGCGAGTGCAGCAGCGGCTTTGTAATGCTGGATAATATGCGCCAGCGGCATAGCATCGCCATCAAACCCTTCGGCCCCGCCATCCAGAAAGCGGCGAAATGTGACGCCATCGACATCGTCCTCGGGATACCAATGATCGAACCACGGCATCGGGATGTTGCGCACGTGTTTACGATACGAGAAATGCGCATCTAGCGGATGGCGAAACACGCAAATGTATTGTGCCTGATCATCCAAGGGTAGCCCGTCCATCGGCGTGTGGCTTTTCATACTGCGCCGGTGGGTCATTGCGTCGAGCCGCTCAGCGACCTCTGGCATCTCGCGGATGCGAATATCGACCCAGGGCATTTTGACGGATAATTCCGTTTCGACCTCAGGATCGCCGGAGAGCAACAGGGCAACGATGGTTTGCATCCAAGTGGTTCCGCATTTTGGCGGGGTGACAACGAACACATCGTCGGGGCGAATGTCGAGCATATCCCAACGTCTGTTGTCAGTTAGTGGGCCAAGGTAGAGCTTGCGGTCGGTCATATCTGTCTTCCTTTGCGAATGTGTTTTGGTCATGAGAAGGCGGGAAAGGTCTGAACACAATTAAAATTGGGCGGGACGCTGCACAGTAATGAGAGAATTTCGCGTGTTCTAGGCAAACCAGGAATGAGTCAGTAAGGCCTCAAAACAGCTATTCATGCCGCAGAACATTTTAATCACATGCAAAACGAAAAACGCCGCAGGCAAAACCCGCGGCGTCTATAATTCTCAATTCAACCGGAGCGCTTATGACGCAGGGTTGGACTTTGCTGCTGGTGCTGATTTCGAGCTGGGGTTCAGCGGGTCGTCTTGACGCTGTACGGAACCCTCAAAATGCGCACCGCTCTCGATGGCGATGGTCTTGTGGATGATGTCACCCTCGACGCGTGCCGTTGATGTCAGGCGAACTTTGAGGCCGCGTACACGCCCTACGATGCGACCGTTGACCACAACATCATCGGCAATGACTTCGCCTTTGATGGTGGCGGACTCACCGATGGTGCACAGGTGCGCGCGGATGTCGCCTTCGACAGTGCCCTCGACCTGAATGTCGCCCGTTGTCTTCATGTTGCCCGTGACGTGCAGGTCTGCGGACAGGGTAGAGGCGGGGGGCTTTGCCTTTGGCGCGCTTGCCTTGAACTCGTTTGACTTGGGCGCGGAGGACGGCACGGCAGGAGCCGAGGACGTCGTTGTGCTTGGTGCGTCGGCGCCGCTTGGTGCGCCATCATTGATTTTGCTCTTAGAAAACATCGTTTGCTGCCTTGATATAGATCATTGGATTGACGGCTTTTCCACCGACGCGAACTTCATAATGCAGATGCACGCCAGTCACCCGTCCTGATGCACCCATATCACCAATCCGCGCGCCACGCGATACTCTTTGACCAACCTTAACGCGCATTTTTGACATATGTGCGTAACGGGTCTCAATGCCAAACTCGTGCTGAATCTTGACCAAACGTCCATATCCTGAGCCCCAACCGGCGTGAGTCACAACACCGTCCGCCGTGGCATAGAGAGGGGTGCCCAGGCCTGCGGCAAAGTCGACACCGTTGTGCATGCGGCGACCACCGGTCTTGGGGTCGCGGCGAAAGCCGAATTGAGAGGTGAATCGGAACGCGTTCTTCACAGGATTCGCAAAGGGCGCTTTGGATGCTGCAAGGCGGTAGAGATTGAGGCGGTCCATTTGACCCAGCAGACGGTTGGCGCGCAGGGTATCAGCCGTCGGCTGCTCGCCGCGTGTGGTAAAGCTTAGCGGCGTCAACGGGCCACCCTGACCGGAGTAGCCGCGGCGCACAGTATCAAGCATGCGGTCCGTTGGCATTCCCGCAGCACGGAACATACGGTCGAGCGGCGCAACAGATACAGTCATCGCTTCTTCCAACTGGCGGAAAATCACATCATTTTGCTCCTGCATCACGGCGATCTTTTGGCTCATCTCGTCGGCCTGAAGCAGCGCATCTTGCGCATCAAGTACAACTTGATCACGCTCTCGTGCGGTGCGGGTGAGGGCATCTGCCATCAAATCCATAGGTGCGGTGCTGGCGGAGACCTGAATGGAGCCGTCTCCGTCTGCTTGCATAGCGGCAACTTGATTACGGGCCGTTTCGCGGTCCTTCATCGTATTGCGCAGGGTGGACTGGATCACTTCGATACCGGTCTCAAGCTCGTTACGGCGGGTCTCGGAGGACAAAAGCTCGGACTGCATTATAGAAATCTGGGCGAGGGCGGCGTTAAAGCGCTGTTGTGCTGCCAGCGCTTCTTCGGCGCGGCTGTCGCGTTGGGAGCTTAGATCATTGAGGCGCGCTTGGTACGTGCGTTGGTCGCGTTTCGCCTGCTCGCGGAAGTTACCGGAGCCGATGCTGTCCATCAGAATGATCGCCGTGGCGATGATCGCCCATGCCACCATGACAGAGCATCCCGCAAGAGCCACCAGCTGTGTACTGGAGCGCAATCGGATAAACCGTGTGTCATTGTCTGATTTCAGAAATACGCGGCGCTCCGGAAAGTGTTTTTCCAGAAACGCAGAAGTTGTAATCGCGAGCTTTGTACGCACGTCTAATATATCCCTTTTGTCCCGTAACAGGTCGGCGTGTCCCTCACAGACCCGTTAACCAGATCGCAATACCCCTTCCGGAGGGCAACGAGCAACCCTTGACGCCCACCAGGACGAATCCTCGCCAATTTACGTGACAAATGGGCAAAAATCCGCCTATTTCAGAGCTTTGGAGAAGGGTGTTTAAGTGCCAGCGGCAAGGGGCCAGTAAAAATCGGGTGGAATACCAGCCTCCGCGCGTTTTTCTTCGTTGAAGGGCGGTTTGAGCTGGCCATGAAAATACCGCCGCACAAGCGCATGAAATTGTTCAGTCGGATCAAGCTCGTGGCGGCCACACAAGAAGTGAAACCACTTGGACCCATAAGCCACGTGGTGCACTTCATCGGCATAGATCACTTCCAGTGCTTCAACCGCCTGAACTTCTTTTGCCTGTTTGAACAGCCTTATCATGTTGGGGGTCACATCGAGGCCGCGGGCCTCCAGCACCATCGGCACCACAGCAAGCCTGCCCATGAAATCCTCCGCAGTATCCTCCGCCGCGCGCCACATGCCCGCATGGGCAGGCAGCGCACCATAATGGCTCCCCGCAGCCTCCAGACAGTCGCACATCAGATTGAAATGTTTGGATTCTTCATCGGCGGCCTTGACCCAATCATCGTAATACCCAATGGGCATTTGCACGTCGCAGAAGCGCGCAATAATGTCCCAATGCAGGTCCACCGCGTTCAGCTCGATATGCGCCACCGCATGCATCATCGCGATCCGCCCCTCTGGCGTGCCGGGCTTGCGGTGCGGCACATCTCGGGGACTAAGCAGTTCTGGCGTGGCAGGTCGGGCAGGGTGCGTGGGCGGGTTGGCAGTTCCGATCTCAGGGTGGGATCCATCCGCGCGCGCTGCACGCCATTCAGCGGCGAACTTGTGCGATAGCGTCGTTTTCTCGCGCCCGTCTGCGGTGCGCAGAACTGCCTCTGCCATCTGCGCCAGTGGCATCATAGCGCGCGTACTGCCTCCAGCACCTCTTCCACATGGCCGGGGACTTTCACCTTGCGCCAAATCCGGGCGATGGTGCCGTCCGCCGCGATCAAATACGTCGCCCGCTCGATCCCCATGGATTTCTTGCCATACATGTTCTTCTCAACCCAAACGCCGTAAGCCTCCGTCACGCTACCGTCCTCGTCGGACAACAGGGGCACGGTGAGGTCATGTTTGGCGGCAAATTTATCGTGCTTTGCCATCGTATCACGCGACAGGCCGAACACTTTTGCGCCAACGGATTCAAACGCG
>RCND010000705.1_pt1 | contig 19158 bp, 15 predicted proteins | sample 2041351 | NCBI WGS metagenome assembly RCND01 (sample SAMN09708230, study PRJNA481090) | Marine sediment metagenome, whole genome shotgun sequencing project. | biome: marine sediment; feature: ocean; material: sediment; isolation source: Sewage treatment plant 12B marine sediment (STP12B) ... | reverse complement strand
CATCCACATGGTGTAATCGCGGGGTGAGTCGCCCTGAAACTACAGAAGTAGTTGATGGTGGCTATTCCCCGATAAGATGAAAATACGGGCTCATGACGAGGTGTCTGGCCCAAGCATCATTGGAGAACAGCCATGGACGATTATATCGGACTCGACGTATCAATGAAAGAGACAGCGATTTCCATTCGGCGCGCAGGTGAGCGCGTTTGGCGCGGAAAGTGCAGTTCTGATCCATCGCGAATTGCGCAAATAGTTAGGAAGCACGCACCGAATGTCGTGCGGGTGGTTTTTGAAACTGGGCCCCTGTCAGTGTGGTTTTATCACGCTCTAAAGGAAGAAGGATTGCCTGCCATTTGTATAGATGCACGTCACGCTAAGGCCGCTCTCGACATGGCCGCAAACAAAACCGATGCAAATGATGCGGATGGCTTGGCTCAGCTAGCCGAAGTTGGTTTCTATCGAGAGGTTCGAGTGAAGGGTTTTGATAGTATGCTGGCCCGCTCGCTGGTCGCCGCCCGAACCAAACTGGTGAGGATCACTGTTGAACTGTCAAACCAACTCCGTGGGCTCATGAAGACATTTGGATTGATTGTGCCTTCGGGCAAAGGCCGCAACTTCGAAGCAAATGTCCGCAGACTTCTGATAGACCAGATCGAACTCTCAAACATTCTGTTGCCGATGTTGGATGCTTGGCACGACATCCGGATGCGCGCTGCGGATCTCACAAAATTACTGCTCGCGGCGGCTCGTAAAAGTCATGCTTGTCGGCTTCTCATGACCATCCCAGGAGTCGGCGCAATTACCGCAACCTCATTTGCGACGGCCATTGAGGATCCGAGTAATTTCAAGAACTCACGCGCAGTTGGGGCTTGGCTCGGTTTGACGAGCCGACGATACCAATCCGGGGAAGTTGATTACAGCGGCAGAATATCTCGTCGCGGCGATCGTCATCTGAGAGGATTACTTTATGAGGCCGCGCTTGTCATCTTAACCCGCAGTTCAGCAGAGAGCGACCTGCGAAGCTGGGGGCTCAAGCTCAGGGAGCGCCTCGGCTTCAAACGCGCTGCAGTTGCGGTCGCACGCAAACTTGCGGTCACAATGCATGCGATGCTCAAGACCGGCACAGCGTTCAACCAGGCCATCGACGCAGAAGTCACGCAGTAATTTATCAATAGCGCTTGCAGTTCTGAGCGCGCCGAGACGTCCCTGCCTGGACGTGGGTCAGGCTATTCCGTTTGATGGCATGCACAGCTGGTTCAGCAGAGTGCGTCATCCACCTTGGAGGCCCTTCCCGCGAAAACCCATCATGCGGCGACTGCGTGTCGACCGCGAAGACGACCCTGCACCAGGCATACGAAAACTCAAGGCGTGTAAACAAAGGCTACCAAGCTCAAAACCATGTTACAACGCCGGAACTGTTGTGGTTCCGGGGAGTGAAGATTTGCAAAAAAGGCTTGCAAAACCCTTCCCGATTAGACGACGCCATCAACAAAGCCGACAAACACTCAAGCTTGCTTTTTCTACATTGGTTTGACGTTTGGAAGCGAACTTAGCTTTATCCACATAGGTACTATCAAGCTTAGTACGATGCAGCGTTGGTGGCAGTGAAGGAAAACTGTGAAGCATTTTGAAAAGCGGCCATCGTTTGCTCATCCGGCAACCTTGCTGTCTTCGTCTTCGGTCTCTTTGATCTAGTTGACCGCAGGCTAAACTTCAAAAAATTGATCTCAAAACCTTTTTTAATTTGACTGCTAAATTAAAAAGGGGCTAACAGTATTGATGACCAGAAAATGCTACATTGGATTTGATCTTGGGACCTCGGGTTTGCGCGGGCTGCTAGTTGATGATGACGGAACCATCATTGCTTCGCATGAAGTAGCCTATTCTTCCACGCGCCCTAAAAAGAGCTGGAGCGAGCAAGATCCCTCACATTGGATTGCAGCGTGCCGGACTGTTGTACAGAAATTGCGGGAACAGGTTCCTGCTGATTGGGAGCGTATCGCTGGTATCGGCGTAGCGGGACACATGCATGGCGCAGTCTTGCTCGACAGTAGCGGCGATGTTGTGCGGCCCTGTATTCTTTGGAACGACACGCGCAGTCATGTTGAGGCGGCTAACCTTGATGCATTGGACGGTGTTCGGGAACTGTCAGGGAATATCGTTTTTCCAGGATTTACCGCACCAAAGCTGATGTGGCTCGCAAACAATGAGCCCGAGAATTTTGCAAGAACGGCCAAGGTCTTGCTTCCTGCGGCCTATCTCAACTTCTGGCTTACGGGTGCGTATGTCGCGGATATGTCCGATTCTGCAGGCACCTCATGGCTTGATGTCGGGGCCCGCGCGTGGTCGGACGAATTGCTCAGCGCCAGTGGCATGACAAGAACGCAGATGCCGGACCTCGTTGAAGGCGCGCAGTCTGCGGGAACGCTGCATCCTGATTTGGCAGATGAGTGGGGCCTTCCTTCATCGGTACAGGTTGCGGGCGGTGCGGGGGATAATGCTGCAGCTGCCTGCGGGGTAGGAGTTTTGAAGGAAGGGCAAGGCTTCATCTCGCTCGGCACGTCTGGCGTGTTGTTGGCGGCACGCGACAGCTATGCCCCGAATGCCGCCTCGGCCGTGCATACGTTTTGCCACGCGGTTCCTGACCGCTGGTATCAAATGGGCGTTATCCTTGCTGCAACGGATTGCCTGAATTGGTTGGCTTCCGTGACGGGCCAAACTCCTGCCGAGTTGACACATGCCTTGGGTGGCACGTTGACTGCGCCGAGCGAGCTGAAATTCCTGCCCTACCTTTCGGGTGAGCGGACCCCCCATAACGACGGTCAAATTCGCGGCAGCTTCATTGGTTTGGATGTTGCAACCACGACGACGGACATGACCCGCGCGGTTCTAGAGGGTGTTAGCTACGCATTGCGGGACAGCTATGAAGCTCTGAAATCCGCAGGTGTCGAATTGACCGAAGTTCTCGCCCTTGGGGGAGGGACAAAGTCGCGCCTTTGGGTCGAAATGGTGGCAACTGCCCTGAACCTTCCGCTTGCTGTGCCGAGGGATGGTGATTTTGGTGCCGCTCTTGGTGCTGCGCGTCTGGCGCAATGTGCGGTGACAGGGGCTGAGCCCGAAGCCGTAATGACTGCGCCTGATGTTTCTGAAACCGTGCAGCCAAACCACGATTTGATTGCCGCATATGATGCCGGTTACACCCAATACAAACGATTATATCCAGCAATGAAAGCCCTGTTATGAGCACTGAATTTTTCAAAGACATCTCACCCGTCACGTTCTCAGGGACAAACAGCACCGACCCAATGTCCTTCCATCACTATAACCCCGATGAGATGTTGGGCGGCAAACGCATGGAGGACCATCTGCGCTATGCGGTTGCCTATTGGCACAGCTTTGCATGGGAGGGCGGCGATCCGTTTGGTAGCAACACGTTAGAGCGACCGTGGCACCCACAAGACACAATGGAGCGGGCAAAGCTCAAAGCAGATGCGGCATTCGAGATGTTTCGCATCCTTGGTGTTCCCTATTTCTGTTTTCACGATGCCGATGTGCGTCCCGAGGGCAGCAATTATGCTGAAAACTCCAGCCGTCTGGATGAGATGACCGACTATTTCGGGACTAAGATGGAAGAAACAGGCACCAAGCTGTTGTGGGGGACGGCGAATACATTCTCGAACCGCCGCTATATGTCGGGCGGATCAACAAACCCCGATCCCGATGTGTTCGCATTTACAGCGGCGACTGTGAAAAGCTGCATGGATGCCACGCTGAAACTGGATGGCGAAAATTACGTTCTATGGGGAGGGCGCGAAGGCTACGAGACATTGCTCAACACCGATATGGCCCAAGAGCTGGAACATATGGGTCGTTTTCTGAACATGGTTGTGGATTACAAACACAAGATTGGGTTCAAAGGGGCGATCCTAATCGAGCCGAAGCCGCAGGAACCTTCCAAGCACCAATATGACTATGATGCTGCGACGTGTTTTGGCTTTTTGCAAAAATATGGCTTGGAAAAAGAAGTGAAGCTAAACCTCGAGCAAGGCCATGCGATCCTTGCCGGCCACAGCTTCGAGCATGAGATTGCAACGGCGGCATCGCTGGGTATTCTTGGTTCCATCGACATGAACCGCAATGATTACCAGTCTGGTTGGGACACGGATCAGTTCCCCAATAACGTGCCCGAAGTTGCACTGGCCTATTACCACATCCTCAAGGCCGGTGGCTTTGACACAGGCGGCACCAATTTTGATGCAAAGTTGCGGCGTCAGTCGTTGGATGCCGTTGATCTGATTGCCAGCCATGTGGGGGCTATGGACGTTTGCGCCCGTGGTTTGAAAGCCGCCCATGCGATGCTTGAAGAGCGCGGATTGGAGACTGCAATGGCAGAGCGCTATGCAGGATGGGAGACACCTGAGGCCCAAGCAATGCTCAACAGCGACCTTGGCAGCATTACCGACCGCGTCCTGTCACATGACATCAACCCACAGCCACGCTCGGGACGACAGGAAATCCTTGAGAATTACGTTAACCGATTTGTCTGAGGGCCTGAAAAAATTCGCCCAATGCCTATCCGCGGCGGTGACAATGTTCCCACTTACGCTTGGGGCACAGACCTTGTCACTGCCGCAGGCGGAGGCTGTTTTTACTGAATTTGACACGGATGAAATCGCCCTTGGCCGCCTGCTTTTCTATGACCCCGTTCTGTCAGGATCAAAACAGGTGTCCTGCGCAATCTGTCACCATCCCAAAATGGCAACTGCTGACGGGCTATCGCTTGGGCTGGGGGATGGGGCTGTTGGGTTAGGGCGGGACCGTATCATTGACCCCGAAAATCCGCCCGAGATTCGTATCCCGCGCAATGCGCCATCGTTGTTCAACCTTGGTGCGTCAGAGTTTACGGTCTTCTTTCACGATGGTCGCTTGGAGGCTGATCCGACCAAAACAAATGGGATCCGCACACCTCTGAGCGATGACATGCTCGTAGGTTTTGCTTCTGCCTTGTCCGCGCAAGCAATGTTTCCAGTTTTGTCTGCGGATGAGATGGCAGGGCATTACGGCGAAAACGATGTGGCGAAATCCGTCCGGCAGGGTGTTCTAACAGGGGTGGGCGGTGCGTGGGATATTATCGCAAAGCGGGTTGATGCCATCCCAGCGTATCGCACCAGCTTTGATGCGGTGATCGGAGAAGATACAGAGATTACATTTCCAGCAATTTCAAACGCACTCGCTGCATTTATTGCGGATGAGTGGCGCGCGGATCAAAGTCCTTTCGATTTGTTCCTGCGCGATGGTACGCCGCTGCCTGAGAAGGCGGCTTCGGGCATGGCGCTTTTTTATGGCAAGGCGCAGTGCAGCACCTGTCACACTGGGCAGTTCCAGACGGATCACAGCTTTCACGCTATTGCTATGCCACAGATTGGTCCTGGAAAATCAGCGCGCTTTGAAAGCCACGCCCGAGATACCGGCCGCATGCGCGTGACAGGTAATCCCGCAGATGCATATGCCTTTCGCACGCCGTCATTGCGCAATGTCGCCCTGACGGCACCTTATGGGCACAGCGGCGCTTATGCGACTTTGAATGGGGTTGTTTTGCACCACCTTGATCCTGTGAGGTCATTAGAGAACTATGACATCTCGCAAGCAGTGTTACCCAACATGCCAGATGCGACTGATGAGTGGTTCATGAAGCGAGCGGATGAAGTCGCCGCAGTGGCAGCGGCGAACGTGCTGGCGCCCATTGCGTTGAATGATGCGGAAATTGAACAGGTAATCGCCTTCTTGCATGCTTTGACCGATGACACGTCTCTGCGCGGGGGCTCGGGTGTTCCTGAGACTGTGCCAAGCGGTCTAAAAGTTGACCACTAGCTTGCCTCCGTTTCGGTTTAGCGTGATGTGCTTCCCCGCAGATATGCTGGACCATTCGCTTGCCTGCTGGTCAGGCCATATTACACGCACTTGCGCCGTTCCCACCTGTGCCAATCCGAAATGCTCTGGCACCAACACACCGCCCGCGTGACCACCGCCAATCGTGATTTCGCGTGCGATTATCCTATCTGCTATCTTTAGCTCGATCCACGCGCCAACCGCATTCCGGTTTGGCCCGTCCTGTTGCAACGAGATACTGACGAAGTTTCCTGCCTGTGCATTGGTGTTTTGCCAGACTTCCAAGGGCGCCCTGCGATTGACCACGGCCACATCGAGCAGGCCGTCACGGTTTAGGTCCACCAAGGCTGCCCCACGACTGCGGGCCATGCTTGCCAATCCTGCAGTACCCGCACGTTCCTCAAAACCGTCCGGAGTCTGAACCAGCAGATTGTTCGGATCATCAAAGGCGCTGCCCGGCATCTGATCGACATTGCCTTTTGTGATGAACAGATCATCCAGCCCGTCATTTTGAACGTCACCAAACACCGCATGCCATCCGGTCGAGGGCCGCCCGTCGCCGCCTATGAACGGTACATGCGCTGTAACGCCAAAGCTGTAGGACGCATCGCGGAATGTGGGGCCGCTCCCTTCGCGCAGTTGAAGCCGCTGATCACCCATTGAGGTCAGATAAACATCGGGCAGACCGTCCCCCGAAATATCACGGCTTGCGATGCCCATTCCCCACAATTCATGTTTGAGCCAGCCTTCGTCAGGGCCGAACAAGCGCGGCGTATCCTCCATGGCCCACAACTGTTCCTGCCCTCCGCGCACATAGTAATGGCGGTCGTTTGAGACGCGCAGGTCTTGCCGCCCTGTGCGCGCCCAATCTGTGAACAGCATGGAGAGCGTGCAGAACCCCGGCGCCAACAGCGTGGGGGTGTCGTAGCTCATGCCAAATGGGCGATATAATTCATGTGCGTCGCAGGCTTTGAACGGCCCGTCAGGATCTCTGCGATCAACATAGTTGCCAAATACAAGCGTCGGCAGAGTTGCCTCTGCTTCCCAAGTCGCTGAGAACGATGTTGTCCACCTGTCAGAGGTTGGCAGATTGGCATCTTCAAACTGACAGTCGCCCAACCCGCGCAGCAGCTTATTCTTACCCACGCGGAGCATCGCCAGATCAGTCTGACCATCATTATCAAAATCTAACGGATAGGCGCCGCTGACCCCTGTCAGCGCAAGCGCATCTGGTGTCTCAACTCGGAATGCTACATCCGCACCGCTGGTGTTTCGGAAAAGCGTGGCGGGAGCTGTGCCACCGGCCGCATAAAGCTCGGGCAGCGTGTCGCCATCACAATCAAAAGCGGCAAGACCACCGCCGACAAAATGTTCCCAGCCGCCTTCATAGACATGTGCAGGAATACTGACCGGGGCAAACGACTGCGCATAAACGGGTGCCGCCCAAAGGCAGACCAGAAATCTATGCCACACGTTCTAGCCCGTCGCGCAATGACATCTCCGCCACGCCCACCAAGGCAAAAGCCGCCGCACCGCGTTCCCACATAAAATCACCCCACTTGTGAACGACAATCTCGGGTGGGGGGGCGTCAACCTGTACGATAGATGATCTGATCGCTTCAATGACCTCCTCTGCATAGAGGTGGTCAAACGACATCCGCTCGCCAGATAAAATAATCAGCTCGGGGTCAAACAGGTTGATCAAGTTTGAAAGCCCCATTGCGAATATGCGACTGGACCTGTCAACGATGCTTTTTGCTGTCGGGTTGCCTTTGCGGGCAGCGGTCAACAAGTCTTGTACGCTGCGCTCGGTAGAGCCTTCGCTAAACAATGACGTGTCAAACGATGCTTCGCGCAGCAGGGCGTAGTCTGCAACGTAAGCCTCTAAGCAGCCGCGTTGACCACAGCGGCACAGCGCGCCGTCTAACTGCACCTTCGTATGTCCAAATTCGGCACCACACCCACGGGCGCCACGGTAGACCTTGTTATCAATCACGATCCCCATACCAACACCTGTTTCAATCGTCACAACAATGAAGTTTGCAGTGTTCTGTGCATCGCCCAAATACTGTTCGGCCATTGCTACAAGGTTGGCATCGTTATCTAGAAATATTGGTAAGTTCATTGCTTCTTTAAGCATCGCGGCCAGCTCGAGATTGCGCGCATTGAGGAAAGGGGACCAATGCACAAAACCACGCTTTGCATCGACAATTCCTGCGATCCCTAGACCAATAGCCGACAGATCAGCGAACGAGTAGTCCACCCCATCGAGTGTCGCATCAATGGCTTGTTTGATTTGAGTGATAAGAACGTCCGGTGCGGGGAGGGTTTGGTCACGATGATAGGTGTGTTGTGTCACAACCTTTCCCTCAAAATTCACAAGGACAACCGAAATTATTGTTTCTGCAACTTTCAATCCTGCAACAAGAAACGCATCAGCCCTAAGCTTTAGATCGACACGTGGACGGCCACGACGGGATTGGCCGGTGAATTCTTCAGGGACTACTTCTTCAATCAAACCTTGTCGGATCATGTCTGCAGTTATCGTTGTGACAGTAGCGGGTGAGATGTCTGTCGCCTGTGCCAGATCGATGCGCGCAATGCGTTTCGCGCGACGAATTGCATCCAAAAGTGCCGATCGCGAACTGTCTTTTGCAAAGTCCATTGGCAAGTATTCCTCAAATTACTGCTTAAACTTTAGTTTAGTGGCCAAAGAAACTCCATGAAATTCGGTATTAAAATAGGCGTATAAGTGAAAATTTAGTCGAATTTTTCGATCTGGCTGACTATTTAATTTGCCAGAAGAATTAAAAGTGTTAGAAACTTCATATAGCAACGCGCTGAGTCTGGGCGTTGATGCATTTCTGGGAGGAAATCATGAAGAAATTTACTTTTGCTGCGACAACGGCGATGGCGCTGGTTGCGGCATCGTATTCATACGCACAAGAAATGACAGTCGGCGTAAGCTGGTCCAACTTTCAGGAGGAGCGCTGGAAGACGGATGAAGCGGCGATCAAAGGCGCGCTGGAAGCAGCGGGCATTGGTTACCTTTCCGCAGATGCGCAATCATCCTCCGGCAAGCAATTGTCCGACATTGAGAACCTGATCGCACAGGGTGCGGATGCGCTTATCATTCTGGCACAAGATGCCTCTTCTGTGGGTCCGGCCGTGCAAGCCGCCGCCGACGAGGGCATTCCGGTTATCGCCTATGACCGTCTGATTGAAGACAGCCGCGCGTTCTATCTCACCTTTGACAATGTCGAAGTAGGCCGGATGCAGGCGCGTGCCGTTCTGGCAGCACAGCCGACTGGCAACTATGTCATGATCAAAGGCTCGCCAACCGATCCGAACGCGGATTTCTTGCGTGGTGGCCAGCAGGAAATCCTGCAAGCGGCAATTGATAGCGGTGCAATCACAATCGTTGGCGAAGCTTATACCGACGGCTGGGTGCCTGCGAACGCACAGCGCAATATGGAGCAAATCCTGACAGCCAATGACAACAAAGTTGATGCTGTTGTTGCGTCGAATGACGGTACGGCCGGCGGCGTTGTTGCAGCGCTGACTGCGCAGGGCATGGAAGGTATTCCGGTGTCTGGCCAAGATGGTGACCATGCTGCGTTGAACCGCGTTGCAACTGGAACGCAGACGGTTTCCGTTTGGAAGGATGCGCGCGCTTTGGGCCGTGAAGCTGGTGAAATCGCCGTTGCTCTGATCAAAGAGATGGACGTCGAAGGCGCTACCGAGTGGACCTCACCCAGCGGTACAACAATGACTGCAAAGTTCCTGTCACCAGTTCCGGTTACTGCGGACAACCTGAACGATGTTCTTGATGCGGGCTGGATCTCAAAAGAGGTGCTCTGCGCAGGGTCTGAAAACGCTGCTTGCCAGTAACATAACCCACTAGACCGTTCCCTCCGGTATGCGCCGGAGGGAACACAAATTTCCCCTCTCTGTTTCAGTGTTGACGAAACCTCGCCCTTGAGCGGACTGTTCCGTGGTACATGCACGAAAAGGCAATTCACATGCGATCCCCCCTCAGAAATTTCCTCGACAAGCTTGGCATAGATCTGCGGCTCATGGGCATGATTGGTGCGCTTGTGATCCTTTGGGTTCTGTTTGACCTGATCACCGACGGGCGCTTCCTGACGCCGCGCAATGTTTTCAACATCTCGGTTCAAACGGTGTCTGTGGCGCTCATGGCGACAGGGATGGTTTTTGTAATTGTGATCCGACACATCGATTTATCGGTCGGATCGTTGCTCGGGTTTATCGGCATGACTGTAGCGGCCTTGCAGGTCAAATTCCTGCCCGAATTTGTGGGCTACGGGCATTGGTCCATTTGGATCATCGCCGTAGCGGCCGCCATTTTTATGGGTGCGGTTATTGGCGCGATACAAGGCTGGGTCATTGGCTACCTGCTGATCCCGTCGTTTATCGTAACACTTGGTGGCTTGCTTATTTTTCGTGGTGCGATGTGGTGGGTCACACAAGGGCAAACGGTTGCCCCGCTTGATCCTAATTTTAAACTTTTGGGCGGTGGTGCGGATGGCACCTTGGGAGAGACGCTAAGCTGGGCCTTCGGGGTATTTGCCACATTTGCTGCTGTAGCCCTCATGCTGATGAGCAGACGTCGCAAAACAAACCACGGGTTCAAAGTGAAGCCGATGTGGGCGGAGGCGACACTGATTGGCCTCGCTGCTGGTCTTATCCTCTGCTTCGTGTGGACAATGAATGCCTATCCGATTGCCAAGGGTGCGTTACCACGCATCGCAGAAGCGCGCGGGATTGAGATGACGGAGGGTTTGGTCTTGCATCACGGTGTGGCGATCCCTGTTGTGATCTTGTTGATCGTTACACTTTTTATGACCATCATTGCCAGCCGTACCCGCTTTGGCAGGTATGTCTATGCCACTGGCGGCAATCCCGAAGCAGCAGAGCTGTCTGGTATTAACACCCGCCTGCTCACGGTCAAAGTTTTCGCTCTACTTGGTGCGCTCACGGGCCTGTCCGCTGCCGTCGCTTCCGCGAGGCTTGGGGCGGTGGATGTAGGTCTCGGTACCTTGGACGAGTTGAGAGTGATTGCCGCGGCTGTCATAGGGGGCACTGCCCTCGCGGGCGGGGCAGGAACCATTTACGGCGCTGTTATTGGCGCGTTTGTGATGCAAACCCTGCAATCGGGCATGGCTTCGGCAAACGTGGACGCGCCCTTGCAGAACATCGTCGTTGGATTTGTTCTGGTGTTTGCGGTCTGGATCGACATTGTTTATCGCCGCAAGACTGGCGTGTGAGGAGGCTATCATGACACAGAAAACTCCACTCGTAGAAATGAAGAACATGCGCATTTCCTTCGGGGGCATTCATGCCGTCGATGACGTGTCTATCGATCTCTATCCCGGCGAAGTTGTTGGCCTATTGGGGCACAACGGCGCTGGCAAAACGACCCTGATCAAGATGCTGTCAGGCGCATACGCCGCCGATAGCGGTGAGATCTGGATTGACGGTGAAAAAGCCACGATCAGAAATCCACGTGATGCACGCGCCTATAGTGTTGAGACAATCTATCAGAAGTTAGCACTCTCAGACAATCTGGATGCAGCTAGTAATTTGTTTTTAGGTCGGGAGCTGGTCACTGGGTCGGGCATGCTTGACGATGATGCAATGGAGGCAGAGACGCGCAAAATTCTTGGGCGGCTCAACCCTAACTTCCAGAAATTCGGGGAGCCGGTTTCAGCGCTTTCGGGTGGTCAGCGCCAGTCGGTAGCAATTGCGCGGGCTGTGTATTTTAACGCACGCATCCTCATCATGGATGAACCGACAGCAGCACTAGGCCCACAAGAGACTGCAATGGTGTCCGAACTTATCCAGCAACTAAAAGCAGAAGGGATCGGCATCTTTCTGATCAGTCATGATATCCACGATGTGATGCAGCTGTGCGACCGCGCCAGTGTCATGAAAAACGGCAAGCTTGTCGGGACAGTCGATATCAAGGATGTCACGGATGACGACCTGTTAAGCATGATCATTCTTGGTAAGCTGCCCGAGTAAAGACCCCTTATTGAAAGAGCGTTGTAAATGCCCACTGCCCTAGAACAACTGCAAAAGTTGACTGTCATTGTTGCCGATACTGGTGATGCTGGATTGGTCAAAGAGCATAAACCCCAAGATTGTACAACGAACCCCTCTCTCGTTCTTGCTGCGTTGGACAGTGCGGAGGCGGAGGACCTGATCACAAAGGAAGTTGCCGCAGCGCGGGCCAAATCGTTGGATGCACAGGGACTATGCGATACGCTCACGGTTGCGATTGGTGCAAACCTGTCGACCTTGGTGCCGGGCCGTGTCTCAACGGAGGTTGATGCAAATCTGTCTTTTGATGTCGAAGGGTCTGTACGGCGTGCCCATGCGATTGTTGAGGACTACGCCCGCCGTGGCGTCTCCAAAGATCGCATCCTGATCAAGCTGGCATCCACGTGGGAGGGCATCCGTGCTGCGGAGCTTCTGGAAAAGGAGGGCATCAACTGTAATTTGACTCTGTTGTTTGCGTTCGAGCAAGCGCAGGCTTGTGCGGATGCAGGTGCTTTCCTGATATCCCCGTTCGTGGGACGCATCACCGATTGGTATAAGAAGGCGGAAGGCGTCACGGATTATGCCCCCCACGAAGACCCAGGGGTAAAGTCGGTCCGTGAAATCTATACTTATTACAAGGCACACGGGATCAACACGGTTGTTATGGGGGCTTCATTCCGCAGCACCGCTCAGATCAAGGCGCTTTCGGGGTGTGATAGGCTTACAATTTCGCCGAAACTCCTTGATGAATTGTCAAAAGACGAGAGCCATGTTGAAAGAGCACTGGCGCCTCATGAAGGTGTAACGCGTGTTGCATCCACGATTTCCGAGCCGGCGTTCCGCTGGGGCGTAACCCAGAATGCCATGGCGACTGAGAAGCTGGCCGAGGGCATCCGCAATTTTGATACCGATCACAGGAAGCTATTGAACATCCTTGCTGGCAGGCTCTGAGCGTTCTGCTGACAGGGCACTGCACCCACTGCGGTACGTCTATGTTGTGAAAGGCCCCGTTGTTCAAGTTTCCGACGATTGAACTCTATTGACTGGTTGTTAAATGTATAATCCCGATCTGACCGGTTTGCGTCTTGTTGCTGATACTGGTGGCACGAATGCCCGACTGGCTTTGGCCCGTGACGGTGTGATTGTACGCGGAACTGCTCAAAACTATATCAACGACGAATGGGACAGCCTGTATGCTATTATTGAAGCGTATTTAGCGCTTCAAAATATGCGGCCTGACGAGATGGTCATTGCAGTCGCCGGCCCCGTCAATGACGGTCAGGCGCGGCTTACCAATCGTGGCTGGCTGATTGAAGCCTCACAGGTCGCAGCGCAATTCGAATGTGGCAAAATTCACCTGCTTAACGATTTGAACGCGTTGGGCTATGCGACGCCAACGCTGAAAGACGAGCAATTGAGACAGGTTCGTGCCCGCGGTATGAGCGAGGCGAGCCTGACACAGTCGTTGGTCGTGGGGGTCGGAACAGGGTTCAACGTTAGTCCCGTGCTGGAAAAATCCGATTTGATCTATTGCCCTGCTGTTGAGGCTGGTCACGTCACTCTTCCTTCGAGTGTTTCCCACGAGCTCAGCCGTGCTGGCATTGGTTTGCATCATTTCGAAACAGTAGAAATGCTGTTTTCTGGCCGTGGCTTTACCGTCTTTTGCCAGCAGATGACTGGCGAGCATTACCTTGAAGGACGTGCCGTCATATCAGCCTATGGGCGAGGCGCCACGCAGAGCCAAACGGCAGCTGTTGATTTTTACGCGCAACTCTTTGGACGGCTTCTTGGAGATTTATCAATGGCCTATATGCCAACCTCAGGCATATATTTGGCTGGTAGTGTTGCACGCGCCCTCATGCATGTTGCGCAGGACGTGTGTATTGCGGAGATATCGCGACCCGGTCAAATCTCGGGCAGCTTCAACCCACCCATTTGGGTAATCGAAGACGATGGAGCAGCTCTTATCGGCTGTCTGAGTTACGTATTTGATTGAGAAATTCGTCTGAACATTAGGTGTTCTGCTGGTGTTGTCACGTTAACGGCCAGAATTGCCCATCGCAACACTTGCTCGTAGGCATCTCGGATGAGTACACAATCGATCAGTTACAAGCGCCACCGTTTTCCGCCTGAAATCATCACTCATGCAGTCTGGCTGTATTGTCGTTTCAACCTCAGTCTTCGTGAGGTTGAAGAGATGTTTCTGGAACGAGGGATCGATGCCTCGTACGAAACCATCCGACGATGGATTGTGAAGTTTGGCCCATCCATCGCTCGCGGTTTCCGCCGCAGACAACCTCGACCCGGCGACATCTGGCATTTGGATGAAGTCGTTGTGAAGATCAAAGGTAGGCAGTTCTGGCTATGGCGCGCTGTTGATCAGAATGGCGTTATATTGGATGAAATTCTTCAATGCAGGCCGTAAGCACAATGGATGCCGGTTATACCTTCGAGAGGTGAGCACTCACAGCGGCGAACGATTTCACCGTGAGCACTTCTGCAAAGTTGACGCCCCAAGCATCACTGATGTGAAGCATCGGTTCAGCACTCAAGCGCTCGAACTTATTGCCATCACTAAAAGCGACTGTAACCTCGGTGGAATTGCCCAAGAAGATAGCGCCTCCTTCGCTGAACTGCATTTTCCAGATGAGGTCGAATGTATTTCCCTTCTTCGTCAATGATGTCAGTGTCCAGGAATCCTCAATTTTCGGATCGTCTTTAAACACGCATTCGGGATGAAGTTTTGTCAAGTGCGAGAGAACGACCCGAAGTGCATCTTCGATGCAGTCATAAGGGGTATCCTCTACCTGCTGTGCCACAAACAAAATGGCCATCCATGTTAATTCGGGCAGGTCATTAAAGCTTGCGAGGGGTACTGGCAAATCTCTTGGCTGACCGTGTACTTCGTCAAGCGCCTCCATTTTGTCCGGGAAGAAAGAGGTTACGACTTTGTACATTTCCATATGGTTTACGAGTCCGATCCATGTTGCTTTGTCAAAATCAGGCAAGTTATTACTAATAAGGTAGAGCACCCCGGACAGGAGTTTCAGAACACGCTCATCAGAAGGACGATCGTAGTTGCAATATTCCCTTTCCAATGGCGAATGGTTATCTCCGTACTCGTCGAGACGCATCTTATGTCTTACTTCAACGGCTTCTGCACGAATGTCTTCGCATGCGCCGTTATTGAACTTCTTAAAATCAAGCATGTGATTTTCTTTCTTGTTTTGGCACTGTCTTTTTGACATGTGCGATATTCTTTGAATGGACTGCCTTGGTGAAACCAAATGGACAGACCTGAATGTGAGACTGGAAACAGGGCGAGGTGAGGGGTTGCCCGACCTGAGATTGATGCAGGTCGGACTGGCTGTGATTTACATGGTCATTTTGGGTGTATTCCCGACCATCGCCTGCACTGCTTCGATAGACTTCCACGTGAGGAAGGAGGAGAGATCTTCGCTATCGGGCTGCATGCATTCATTCCATGTCAAAATGTCGTTCTGCACTACCAGAGTACCATCTGATGTGGATGCCAAGACTACAAGTGTCGTATAGAAGTTATCAAACTGCCAATAAATGCGGTGACTATTTCCAACCTTCTCAATCGAAACGGTCTGCCAGCACTCTGCTACCGTAGGGTCATCGCTGAACACGCATGCGTTGGCAGTCTCCGAAAGAAGTCCGATTGCCTCGCGCAAAGATTCGATAGACTGGATTTCCTGCTCCATAATCGTGTTTGCAATGAGGTCGATAAACGCGTGATTGAGCGGTGTCAGGCTGTCCATATCCATCGGGATGCTAGCCGTATTACGTTCTTCGAGGCGGTCATAATAGATCTCCGTCACCATACCGTACAGAAGGTGCTCATCCGTCGGATCGTCAAGCTGAATATCCATAAAGGTCGCCAACCATTCATCCAACATAGCGGACGGGCGATGAGATTTAAGCTCATCAGTGACTTCGACTGAGAACAGCCGGCCGTAAGAATTCTGTTCTGCAGGACATTTCTTAATCTGCTCACGAGCGTCTACGGACTCCAAGTAGCTGTCGTGGAAGGGGTTTGACGGGCTAGATGCAGTAGCGATCATTGCCGACGTATCTGCAGTAGTATTCAAAAATTTTGCCATAACTAAAGGCTCCAGAATAGGTCCCGTTGATTAAACGGGTGTGGGACATTAAACAGAAAGAGGATCTTACTGTCGGTATCACACCCTTTCTGAACCGCACGATTCAGGTGTGTTTTGAAGCCTAAAGTGCAGATGTGCTGCACCGCTCCGCGTGAATGAATCAGGATTGCCTTGACAACCCACGCTTGTTTGCAAAAAGCGGTGCGTGGCGCTGCGAAAATCCGTGCGAACGTCCTTGGTATTTATTAGGTAGGTCTCTGATTTTTGCGGTTCAATATATTTTTGAAGTTTTTTCGAAAATAATTCTGAGACGTTCTTTCCGCCGCCATTTCCGGATATGGCGACGCATGAGACGGGGCACGACAGTGTGTTACAGTTCTTTCTGACACATAGAGTTTCTGCCGGAACCCTGCTCATCGGGGGATGGCTCCTGCGCGCCTTGCGATCTGCATATGCAATACTGGCAGCGATTTCAAAACTTGAGTAAGACAATTCTGTTGCGAGAGTCCGCGTTTCCTTTTTGAGTGTGTTAGTCATATCAATTCCTTTTTGCTGTGTTGTCAGCCGATAGTTTTCCTGAGCCTTTCAAAGTTGATATGCTTGTATTTTCGTAAGCAACGCCTTTCGGGAAATTATCCACAACTCTGGCATCTGATGGCATATTTGCGTGTTACACTTGCCTTTGTGGCTTTAAGCCTTTGGTAATTGAGAAATATCTATTCGGTTATTATCTGCATTTCCTACTGCGGGTCGCACGAACAGGTTGGCGCAAAAAATGCAGCGTGCCATGCGCCACTACATTTCTGTTCGAATAGCGAGCCGCATGATTGGCAACGATAATGCGAGCACGCTAAGCAGCACGGAGCGCAGAATGTGGTTGCCGCTATTGAGACTCCCGGCCAGATCCCAAAATAACTTAAGAAAAACAATTTCTTAGAATAGCGCGCACATAGAATAGCGTCATAGGGGCGATCTCAATCCGTTTGCTAGGTGACCCTAGCCTGACGAGGCCTAACGCGCCTGTGCGCTGCAATTTTGGCCTGTGAGGCGCTATTTTGCAATTAGAGGGGGCTTGCATTTGCGAAGCGATAAATTTCGGCGCGAAAAATCCAAGCCCAGCCGAACTACCCGCATCTGATGAACCCTTCTCGGGTGTAGGCAACGTTGCGGCTCGGCTAGATCTGGCTGCTCAACCGAGAGGTCTTATCAATCTTGTCGACCTCCAATGTGATCTTTGGGTCTCGCCGAAGCTAAAACTTCCTGATGGCCACGTTAGAGTTCCGCCAGTGGCTCTTGCCTCCGACTGATCGATGAAAGGGGTGAACAGTTCTTCGTAACAGCTCATTTTCTAGCGTAACAAGATAAGTGTATGTATTTGTTAGATAAAAGAAGATCGAAGAAGGCCTCAGGATAGCCTGTAACAGTTTGGGAGCAAAAATAATGTTTATTTTCAGCAGCATGCGGGCAGCACTCAGAAAATGTCACATGTTACGCCAAAATGAATGTCTCTATATTGGGGAAAGTACATGAACGTGTGTATGAGATTATCATCATATATGTACTCTTTTTTCTATTTCTTGTAACATATAGATAGAAATAGGTATTATATATATAAATCAGGCGCTTATTTATGTTACTTAAAGTGTTACGGCCTGTAACACCGTAACAGGAATTCACGTTCGTCCTGTACAGACTTTCAGAAGGCTATCGAGAGATTAAGATACTGAAATAACGCAATTTATTTGGTCATTTTTTGTGGATTCAACGCGAAGTTCATTGATTGGGAAATCTTTTATGGTGATCGAAAATAACCCTCTGATCGGTCTTCGGTGCGGACTTTGAGGTACCCAAAAAAAGCACCGGTCACCGGGATCTGCGCGGACAAAGCATGCCATCGAAGTCAAAAACCCACTTTAAGAACCAAACCGAATAATTCTTGTAACAGAATATTTGACCTGAATTCAGCTGGAATGTCTGCTGCGTGACAAGAAACACCGCCGAAAAGAGGGTGTGAATCAACCCTTCAGACAGCTTTTTGAAGGGCTGATTTAGTCTGATTTACGGCATTCAAGGACTTCAGCTAGAGGTATATTGGAACGTTGGTTGCTGGGCTGTGGACGCGATTTTGTTCGACCCGAACGAGTTAACATCGGGGTTGGTTTGACGTTTCATCTTCAGAAGCAAGCGCACTTCAAATGGAATTCTGAAGCTCTTCTTCCGGAGGGCTATCTGCCAAGACTGCGGACAAGGAGTGACCATCCAGTTCACGGTGCTTGAGGAGCGCTGTAGCCACGCGTTTGATAAGTGGACCGTTACTCTCCACGATGGTCTTTGCTTTTTGGTAGTGCGTTTTTAGGTCAGCGTTCACGACTGATCCTAAGGGCGACAATGGATCAAGTTGTGCAAGCTTCACGTCATTGAGCGTTGTGAGGTTGTTTCCATGAAGACCCCATCTGTAACGCGCCCTGAATGCCAGGCGCGTTGCTTGCTCCAGATCACTTTCAGCACCGGTCGAGACGCTTCCAACGATACAGGCTTCGGCTGCTCTGCCTGCGAGCGTCACAGTAATTTGATCGCCGATAATCTGGCGGGTCGCGGCGAACGGGAGCACTCCTTCATACGCGCCGCCCCGTGCCATTACCCGAACCGAGTTTGGCAGGGGAAGACCAAGGGCATGTGCGGCCACAGCATGCCCGGCTTCGTGGATTGCGATACGGTACAGATCCTCGGGCCGGCCCTCTGGTGCAATCCGGTCCAGCGCCTTGGAGAAATGGGTTTCCGACAATCTAGCCCGGTCGCGGCGGGCTTTGCCCCGAGCATCGCGGACCACGGCTGCCACTTGAGCGCCTGTCATCCCGATCAGGCGGTCGACAATCGGCTTCGGGTCAAATTCTTGCTGGTTGCCCGCAAGCTCAATTCCGAGAATGTGGGAGAGGCCTGTACGATCCGGCAGATCAAGAGCAACGTGCCGATCAAAGCGACCCGGTCGGCGGACCGCCGGATCTACGTTATCCCGAAAATTCGTGGCGCCGAGAACGATGACGCCGGGTGTGGCGTTGAGGTGGGTCAGATGCTCCAG
>RCND010000702.1_pt1 | contig 19214 bp, 18 predicted proteins | sample 2041351 | NCBI WGS metagenome assembly RCND01 (sample SAMN09708230, study PRJNA481090) | Marine sediment metagenome, whole genome shotgun sequencing project. | biome: marine sediment; feature: ocean; material: sediment; isolation source: Sewage treatment plant 12B marine sediment (STP12B) ... | reverse complement strand
TCTGGAAAACCAGAGGTCGACGGATCGACGCCGTCCCTGACCACGAGAACCCCGCTGAAGGCGGGGTTCTTTGCAAAATCCCCTGTTCTGCAGGGGATTTCGGCATTCGGTTGCTTTGTGCGGTCGCGGTGACGTGCCCGTCGCGGTGCCCTCGGGCCGCACGGTCTACATGAGAACGGTCAGCCGGATACTGGGTCCCTCGCGCCCGGGAGGCTCACTCATCGCGGTGCAGGTTCTTTTAATGAACTCCATTTCCTCAGTGTCGTGCGGCGTGTGGTCTGCGCGGAAGATGTCGTGGAACCACTCCTGCGGTTCTTCAACCGGCTCGCCGCCACGGTCGGGTAGCTCATTCCTGCGGGGTCCACGCATAGACGGCTGTTGGGGTGCCATACTTGGATACTGCCTGAGCATCTTGATCGCAAAGGGAGGCCGCATGCGGCGAATCACACTCCTTGCTGCGGCGATGGCACTCATAGCTATGGCTTGCAGCGGAGCGGAGACCGAGACTTTCTCACCTGACCCGGAAGAAGACCTGATTGCGGCGATGTCGGCCCAAGCCATGGAGGACCCGGACCGCCCCTATGAAGACGATGCAGTCTCCTGCATCTCGCAAGGGATCGTCGACGAGTTTGGAGTCGATGGGCTGGCTGAGCTGGGCGTCACCGCGCAATATCCGGAGCTCCAAGGGAGCAGCGTCTTTGCCACACCGGAGACGGCTCGCCGGGCAGTGGACGTCGGCATGTCCTGCATCGATATGTCTGCGGCCATCACCTCATTCCTCCCCAAGGATGTAGGGCTGCTGGAAGAGTCGGTGCAATGCCTCGCGGAACAGATGCAGAATGACCAGTTCAGCGACCTCTTCGCCAGTCTCGTCGTCGCTGGCGGTGATCCCGCCGACATATTCACGTCTCCCGCAGCGCAGTTACCGATTGCCGCGCTGTTCCTCAGGTGCCTCAGCGCCGAGGAGATGTTCGGAATCGCTGACCTGCTGAATTGATCGCTGGGCCGCTGCAGGGGCTATTGGCCCTAGGCGAGACAAACCCCTTGGGTGCTATTCGGGTGCCCTACGCCGACGACCTGTCGACGCTCTCGTGACACCCGCAACAGCTTCGATCGACACTTGGGGCGGGTGACGGCGCTACCCGAGAGCGGACGTGCTGATCTTGGACACTCTCAAGAATGATCGCTATGGCAGCCGATTGATTGATCCTGGGCGGGAGCGTCAGCGGCGCCGAAGGTATGGGGACGTCACCGCACCCTTGGGTGCCGATCTCGCGCACCTGAGGTTTCGAGCACGCCGTGAGGTACCGACGGCCGTCGTTTGCGATTCCATGACCTCCGGCATAGCGATGCTTCTCTGCTCATCGATTGAGGCGAACGCCCGAGAGCGACACAGACGCGTCTTGGACACACATCGATGACAGCCAACGTGGAATCTACGGTCACCTCTTCGGGCAAGACCAAGGTCTTGGTACCCCCGAGTCACTACGCGGCAAGTGTTCCTGCGAAAACCTGCCACGCGAGTGCCGTCTTGGCGGTCAGACTGAGCACGCGGTCATCTGATGGGTCAACAGGGTCTTAACGAGATCTGTGTCGATCGGTAATTCGTTGTCGTGGAGAGACACGGACGGAAGCCTAACTGCCCCATCCTCCCGCCTATATCCTCAATCTCGGGTGCACCCGACATCGTGCTCTGCGCGTCGAATCAAACGCTGTGGCGATGCCTGAACGATGGTTTCGGATCAGCACGAGATCCCTCGGTACGACAGACTTCCACGCTTGCCGCGAGCACCCGTAGACAGTCTTCCAGGTGCCCTTCAGGTGCCTGCGGACCCGCCTGCAGGCGGGTCCGTGCGGCGAACCCACTACGTCTCAGTACATCCCAGTAGGTCTCACAAACCCTTTGAAATGGGACCTATCGGGACGTACTGAGACGTACCGCGACATCCACTATGGGTCTGAAAAACCAGAGGTCGACGGATCGACGCCGTCCCTGACCACGAGAACCCGACTCGGAGAGTCGGGTTCTTCGCAGTTTGCGAAGCTAAATGCTGAGAAAGTCCACTCTCCGAGTCGGAGTTCGCTGCGTAGTCTCCTGCTACTTCTATGAGTCTGCGACCAACTCGCGCTCAGTCGCCTGCTGTTGGAAGGTGCGCTCCTGTTCAGCCCAGTTTGATCTGAAGAACTCGAGAATCGCCAAGATCTGCTCGTCGGTCAGCGTGTCACCAAAGGCAGGCATCACGCTCTCTCGAAACGGGCTTCCCTCGGAGATGAGTTGCACCAAGGTCGGATCTCCGTGGTGCCACGTGTGCCCGGTAACGTCCTGTGGAGGCGGGTTGTAGGTGCCATCGGCATTTGGTGTTCGCCAGTCGGGATGGCCCTCGAGGTTCGCCCCGTGGCAGGCCGCGCAGTACGTTGCGTATAGCGCCGCTCCCTCCTCTACAACTGTCGCGATGTCACCTGACGCGAGTTCAACGGACGAATTGTCACCGTTGCCACACGCCGTCGCCAATACGGCTAGCACCGCGACGACCGTGACCAGGATCCGCGGCCTAGTCAAGAGACACTCTTCGCAACAACATGGCATTGATGGAGACGATCACGGTCGACAGGCTCATGAAAAGGGCCCCCACCGCTGGATTCAGGATGATTCCAAACGATACGGCGACTCCGGCCGCCAATGGGATGGCAACCGTGTTGTAGCCGGTGGCCCAGGCCAGGTTCTGGACCATTTTCCGATGCGTGGCGCGGGCAAGAGTCAGCACCCGGGCGACGTCCGAAGGATCGTCCTCGACCAGTACAAGATCGGCTGACTCTATGGCGACGTTTGTTCCAGCCCCGATCGCGATACCGAGGTCTGCCTCAAGCAGCGCAGGCGCGTCGTTGATCCCGTCGCCGACAAAGGCAGTAGGACCTTCGCTCTTCAACTCGCGCACAATGCGGGCTTTCTCTGCGGGGAGGACACGGCTGTAGTAGCGGTCTATCCCAAGCTCGTTGGCGACTGTCGTTGCCACTGCGTCGGCGTCCCCAGTAATCATGACCGGTGTAACCCCGAGGTCTCGCAGGCGCTCCACGGCAGCCATAGCGCCCCCACGGACCTGATCGGCCAGAGAGATGACGGCGAGCGCCCGTTCGTCGTCCGTGAGGACGATGGCGCTTTCACCCCGCTGATCTGCACCGTCCAAGGCAGCGTTCAGACCATCGGGCATGGCAATCCCCAGCTCGCTCGCCCATTCAGGACGGCCCGCTCTCACGAATCGTCCGTCGACAGTTCCTTCGAGTCCGTAGCCGGGGACGGCGTTGACATCCTTGGCAGATTGGGCAACTACGTCGTGGTCGGCTGCAGCTTCCACAATGGCCGCAGCCAACGGATGCTCTGATGATCGCTCGAGCGCCGCGGCGAGCTGGAGCACATCGGCTTCAGACATGCCGTCCGTGGCAACACCGGAGACCACAAAGCGTCCCTCGGTGAGAGTCCCCGTCTTGTCGAACGCCACGAACTTGACGTTCCGGCCCCGTTCGAAAGCCTCCCGGTTACGAACCAGGATCCCGTTGCGGGCCGAGATGGATGTGGCGTTCATGTTCACCAGCGGGATCGCCAGCCCGAGAGCGTGCGGGCATGCGATGACAAGAACAGTCACAGTCCGGGCGACGGCAAACGCGGCTCCCTCCGATCCGAATACAAGCCATGCGGCCAGGGTTGGAACGGAGGCACCGACGGCGATGATGGTCAGCCAGTATGCGGCGCGGTCGGCAAGAACCTGGAACCGACTCCGTGAAGCCTGCGCCTCCTCGACCAGACGCATGATCTGGCTGAGGGTGGTGGCTTCGCCGGTGCGGGTAACCGACACGGTCAGCGCACCTTCACCGTTCACCGCACCTGCGATCACCTCGTCGCCGTCGCCTTTGCTGATCAGTCGAGACTCTCCGGTTAGGAACGCTTCGTTCAGGCTGGATCGACCCTCGACGATGTCGCCGTCGGCCGGGACTTGTTCGCCTGGTCGGATCAGGATGTGATCACCGTTCTCGAGAGAGGTGACGAGCACATCGGTAACTGCTCCGGAGGCGGCAACGAGATGTGCGTTCTGCGGAACCATGGCAGCCAGGTGCTCCAGCGCCGTGCTCGCAGACTGGATCGACTTCATCTCCATCCAATGCCCCAGGAGCATTACGTCGAGCAGGGTGGCGAGCTCCCAGTAGAAGGGCTTCCCGTCAAGCCCCAACGAGACCGCGATGCTGTAGAGGTAGGCGACGGAGATCGCCAGCGAGATGAGAGTCATCATCCCCGGCAGTCGGTCCCGCAGCTCGCGCTCGGCACCTTTGAGGAAGACGGAGCCGGCGTAGACGAATAGGAACGTGGCCAACACCGGGCTGACCCAATCGGAACCGGTGAAGGACACCGCCTCGTAACTGAACCAATCCTGGATCTGCTCGGAGAAGTACAAGATGGGGGAAGTGAGCGCAAGGCTCGCCCACAAGCGATCACGGAACATCGCGGGAGAGTGACCCTCGTGTTTGTCATGACCGCCTCCCTGGGCAGGGTGGCCGTTGTGGACTTCGTGGCCCTGATGGTCGTCAATAGTGGCGGTCATCTGCTCAGCTCACTTTTTCGTTCGGTGTATTCGTCGCTGTCGATCTCGCCTCGGGCGTAGCGCTCGTCGAGTAACCCGAGTGCTCGGTTGCCGGGATGCTGGCGGCTGTTGCCCAGCAGCGCCCAGGCGACGACGGCCACAAGCACCGCCATCAGTACCCACCCGATCATCATGCCGGCCCACCCCCAACTTCCCATGTGGTCCCAGCCGTCTCCGGCGGCAATCGCAGCAGTGGTTGTGTAGAGCATCTTGGTGTCCTTGTTGGCAGGTTGTGTTCTTTATACACCTTCCATCCGACTGGAAGGTCAAGTGGCTATGATGGGAAATATGAGAATCGGTGATTTGGCCACCCTGACGGGTGTATCGACCAAGGCAATCCGCTACTACGAAGAAGTGGGTGTCCTTCCCAAACCAGAGCGGTCCGATAACGGTTATCGGGTCTACGCCCAGAGTGCCGTCGACCGCCTCATCTTCGTGAAGGATGCGCAGGCCACAGGGCTCAGCCTCAACGAGATCGCCGCCATCCTGGGCCTTCGAGAGCGGGGAGAGGCTACGTGCAACCATGTGCTGCACCTGCTCGAGCATCATCTCGACCAACTCGATACCAAGATCGCCGCACTCCAGAAGACCCGCACAACCCTCGGGACCATCACCGAACGCGCTCGTGCTTTGGACCCGGCCGATTGTCATGACCCGAACCGCTGCCAGACCATCGAACCGGTCTCCGGTACGACTCGGGAGGCGCAGCTCCCTGCCGTAGACGAGATTCATGCCCCGATGGGGCATTAGAAGCTCGGTTCGCCGACACCTCCGCGGCACGACCCTCCCGGCTCGGGAGCATTACTGGAGCCAGCAAACTCGTTGACAAACTGGTCGATCCGATCGTCCTCGGGCGAATCGAGGTACAGCTGATTGGCCCACGCTGTTACCAGCACTGGGTCCTCGAGATTGGCCACCGGACTGACAATGATCTTGCGGTCACGACGGACCAGGCCCCGCAGCTGATCAATGCCATCTTGGCCAATGCTGGGGTTGTACGTGATCCACACGGCGCCGTGCTCGAGCGAATGGACCGCAAACTCTGAGTCAACCTCCGTGTCGTAGTAGCCACAGTTGAGCCAGACTGGGTTGTGCTCCCCGCCCGCGGGTACTTCGCCCTCTTCGTGAAGTGCGCCCTCAACATGGGCAGGCTCACCAACCGTGACCGTTTCGGTGCCGTCCGGAACACCGCTGGCCGGTTCCGAGGAGAATGCGATGACTCCGACGATCCCGGCAACCACCAGTAGCCCGATTCCCGCTCCGATCCGCTTCGCCCACGGTGTCGGAGGTGATTGGCTCGTCGCCGCGGTCTTGCGTTTCGCCGACGGCTTTCGGTTTGGCTTGTTACTCATTCACACTCCATAGATGGTTGACGTCCGGCTAGCGGATGCCCTCTTCGAATTGCAGTTGCCGCACATAGGCAACAACGTTGTTGATGTCCTCATTGGTGAGACCGTCCTGGGGCGGCATTTCCCCGAACGGCCAATGGTGCTGCCGGACACCGACACGCACGGCTGCGAGAAACGCTCCATCGGCGTGGTGACCGGGGCGGTAGATCGGGTCCAAGAAGGTCGGACCTTCGTCTGTGCCTACCGCGCCGACTCCGTGGCAGGCGGCACAGGCTCCGTTGAACACAGACTCACCGACGGCGGCGTCACCTTCGCCTGCCAGCGGATCAGCAATGGGCTCGCCCGATGAGTTCCACAGGAGCAAGACGACCATCAGAATCACGGTCGCGCCGGCTCCGATGAATGCCCGGCGTCGAGACTCTGAAGATGGATTCTTTGGCATAGTGCTCAATCTTGCTGGGACGTAGCGGCAGGGAAGTGGCTCGTCGTGTCTAGGCGCTGAGGCGCATCGGAGCTTTCATACCGGCTTCGTAATGGCCGGGTATCAGACAAGCGACCTCGCTGTACAGCGTCGTATCCTCACCGAATGTGACAGTGATCGATCCCGTCTCTCCAGGCTCAACAAGCAGGATCACATCGCCACCTTCGTGATGTTCGCCCGCGGCCTGATCGTCATGGTCGGCATGGCCGGCGGCCAGGTGTTCCTCGATGCGGTGCTCATTGGATAGACGGAACTCGTGCTCGACGACACCCAGGTTGGAGACCACGAACTCAATAGTCTCACCTGCCATCGCCTCAAACTCACCGGGCTCGAAAGCGAATTCGTCCATTGCTACTTCCACTGTCCTGTCCACATCAACCGCGCTGTCCGCATCGTGGTCATCATCTGCGTGATCCCCCACTGCCTCTTCCTTCGCAGCGTCGTCACCCTGGTCGTCGCCTGAGTGGTCGTCCGATGCCTCGTCGCTCGCGGCGCCGTCGTCTACATGGTCATCCACTGCCGCGGAAGCTGTCGTCGTCGAAGCCAGAGCGGACTCGGCCTCGGATTCGGAAGCACCGGCACCGCCCCCGCATGCTGCAACCGCGAGGATCAGGGCCATAAGCAATGTCAGCTTCCTCATGATTCCTCCATGGGAATGGTCGTTCTCACGAGGACAGGATGGACGACCAGGCGGTAACTGGGCAGTCGCCCATCTGGACGGGACCCCTCGTCCATACGATTTTGAGAAAGGGACCTGTGACGGTCAGTCGATGATGCCGCGCCGTAGACCTACAGCGACAGCCTCGGCGCGGCTAGAGACGTCAAGCCGCTGAAAGATCCCCCGCAGGTAGGTTTTGACCGTACCCTCGGAGAGCCCTAACTCAGTCACGATCTGCTTGTTCTCGAAGCCGCCGGCGACAAGCTGCAGCACCTGGCGTTCCCGCGGGCTCAAAGCTGACCCCGATCCGGGTCTACCACTCAGCTCATTGACCAAGGGTTGCATCAGGTCGCCTTGGACATACGCTCCGCCTTCAAGGACAGCATCAATCGCCGCGATGACCTCATCCCTGCTCGCACTCTTGAGCAGATACCCGGCTGCACCAAGCTCGATGGCGCGACGTACATACCCGGGAGCATCATGCATCGAGAGCATGATCACACGTACCTGCGACAGCCCTTCCTGTAGGCGCTCCAGCACCTCGAATCCGTTCATCCCCGGCATGCGGACATCGAGCAATACAACGTCGACTGGATCGGTCTCGAGAAGCTCGATGAGCTCCTCCCCGCTGGAGGCTTCGCCTGCAATCTCGATTCCGGGAGCATCGGCCAGCATGTAGCGAATGCCGTCGCGGACTACACGGTGATCGTCAGCAATAACCAACCTCACGACGCATCTCCTCGGGGGATGGGAAGCCAAGCTTCAAACCGGGTACCACCACCGCGTCTAGATATCAGCTTTACTGACCCACCCAGAGCCTCGAATCGTTCTGTTGTTGTCGTGAGCCCGAGACCTGGATCACCGTCGGAGCCATCCCCGTCATCGTTGACGTGCAGCACGAAACGACCATCCTTCTCGAAAACGTCAATGCGAGCGCTTCGAGCATTGGCATGTTTGCGCACGTTTGTCACCGCCTCCTGAGCGGCACGGTACATCGCAGATAGCTGGACCCCGGACGGCTCGGTTCGAAGGTCGACCGAAGCAGCGACGGTGAGATCGGTCTCCCGCTCGGTCACTTCGGCAAGGTCGGCCAGCGCCATGTCGAGCCCTACATCCTCAGCTAGACCGTGGTGGAGGAGGCGCAACTCGCGCCGAAGGGTCTTGTCGACGTCGCGCACAATGTCTTCGAGAGACCCAATGTCGTCGGCGACCTCAGAGCGATCGTCTAAGCGGGCACGGGCACCCTCAAGGCCGTAGAGCAGCCTATACAGCGGCTGGCCAATGTCATCGTGAAGCGAACCCACAATCCGCCGTCGCTCCTCTTCCTGAGCATGAAAGGACGACCGTAGGAGACGCTCAGCCTGGCGGCGTCGCCGATTGAGCTCCCGAGCCCGGGCGGCTCCCAGCGAAGCCACGAATAGGCCGAGGACTACCAGCCCCACCACGATCGAGACCCAGACATTGCGAGTTATGCGCCCCAGCGCGTCATTGAACTCGGCGACGTCCTGCTCAACCTCAATCACGGAGGTGACCACTTCGCCGCCAATCGGGCGTGGCACGTAATACTCGATCAGTTCACCTTCACCCCGATCGAAAGCATGCGCCGGATCGCGCAGGTCCGAGATGGTGGTGCCGGTGTCACCAGAGAAAGCCTGCCGAGCTGGAGCCGACAGTTCGAAGGTCTGCCCCATCAGCTCCTCGGCATCCGAGTACACGATGGTTCCCTGGGAATTCCACAGCTTCACTCGGACAGTGTCGGACCCCAGCACAGTGCGCCGGACCTCAGCATCAAACCGGGCGAACTCTTCGAGCGTCGGTGGGCGATCGAGAGGGAAATCCGAAAGGTCGGCAACGGCAGTCTCGATCAACGCTGCTCTTGCGCTCAGCAACTGGCTGCGCACCGTTGACGTGATCGAGAACCCCAGGACCACAGTGACGACCGCAGCAATCCCGATGCCGACCAACGACAAACGCCCCAGGCCTCCGATTTCGCGCCAATCGGCACGAAGACCCGATACCAATGCTCCCGATGTTGTGCGACCGCTGCTCATGAGCAACAACTTATCCCATGCCACACTCCCGTGTCGCACCGCGCCCGCCCGTGCTCATGGGCCTATGGGTCTGAAAAACCAGAGGTCGACGGATCGCGGTGGTGCAGCCATGACAGAAACAACGACGATTGCAAGCGTGAAATATCCTTCTCATGAATGTCTCCATTTCCTGAGGTCAAGGTCTGGTTGCTCTGCTACGCATGTGATCGGTATCCACCTCCCAAGTAGCGATAGGTCCACCCTGCGCCATGCATCTGAAGGAAACCTGAAGCCATGCTGGTGCGGTGACGGTGCGCATTAGCAACCGGAGCCGATATATCCTCGGCCTGCCGCTCCGTTGCACCGTTGTGCAATCAATGGGAACCTGAGGTGGGTCGCGGCACGTCAGAGGCGTAGGAAGGTGATGCGATGATGTCAGTCGGCAAGAAACTTGGATCAATAGTGATAGCCGGAGCAGTGGCCTTGTCCGCATGTGGCGGAGACGTCGAGGAGTCCATTGTCGAGCAGTCGACAACCCAAGCTGACACGACACCTACATCCACTACCACACCCACAACAACCACCACCGAAACTAGGAACCTCGAGATTGGGGATGTACCAATGAGCGAAGCTCTCGATCCCGCAGGATCCATCGCCGGTGGGAACGTTGGCCGGTCCTACGTTGCCACCACCTACCCGACCGAACTGACCGGCATCGTTGGCCTCGCCATCTCGGATCTGGCCGGACGGCTTGCCATCGACGAGTCGGCAATCACGGTCGTACTGGTCGAAGAGGTTGTGTGGAGCGACGGAAGCCACGGCTGCCCCCAACCCGGCATGTCCTATACCCAGGCGCTCACCGACGGGCTGCGCATCGTTCTCGAGGCGGATGGGCTCTTGTACGACTACCGCAGCGGCGGCTCTTCAGATCCGGCGCTGTGTGTGCAGGCCGAGGACAAGGACGAAACACGCGCCGGGATGTTTGAATTAACTCCGGAAGGCGAGGTCATCCCGGTCACGGTCCCGGACAAAGACACCGGCACCCCCACCGAGGGCCTCAACCCCCCGGACGAATAGGCCGCGTCGAGCCAACGACAACGAAGAAGAGGGGCGCCGCAGGCGCCCCTCTTCTTCTGTTTCGTTTTCGGGTTGTGTTAGGGGACGGTTACGTCAACCAGCGTGAGGCCGATAATCCCCGTATCGCTGTGGGACACTGCACCGAGGTAGTCCCCAGCATCCACGACACTCCAGCTGACATCGACCGTACCGGTCGTTCCAACTGTGGCTGACGCAGGTGCGCTATCAACGCTCAGGCTACCTCCCGAGGCCACGGGCACGTCCCAGAAGTGCAACATGTATGGCAGTGGCTGATTCGGGACGGACCAGCCGTGGACCACCATGGTGTAGGTGTCGTCAGCTGGCAGCAGCAGTTCGATGAGCTCGTCGGTTCCTCCGTTTGTGCTCGTAGCGACGGTGTTTCCGTCCGAGTCCTCGAGGAACAGATCGATATCGTCATCCCCCGGAATCACCAGCTTCCATCTAAGGAACGCAGAGCCACTCACGACGAAATCGATCCTGTCCACGCCGTCGTCATCGGGATCGCCGGGGTTGTACGTCTGATCCTTATCCTGGCTGATCGTGTCGCTGGTCGGAACATCAACGACCAGGCCATGCGCCGCAGCCGCATAGGGGCCCGTGTAACCGAACTGCACATCGAAGCTCGCTGCGCCGCTTGCACCGGTACCAGCGATCTCAGGTGGTGCGTTGAATAGCGCTCCGTTGACCGCGATCGGGCTGCGAGCTTCGTAGCCGCTGCCCTTCCACGTGAGTGAGCCGAAGCTCCATTCGCCGACCGCGCCGCCACCGTTGTTGGTGATTGTCACCTCGTAGGTGGCAGTGTCGCCCGGGTTTAGGGTGAGCTTCCTGGGCGTCACGGTGACGTCGTAACCCGCCGGAGCCTTCACTTTGGCTTTCCAGGTGACCTTCTTGTCGGCAACGCTGGTCACGGTTCGAACGACTGTCTGGGACCCGGCGAGAGCGGCGACACCGATCGACGGGTAGTTCAGGTCGCTGGCGTCGGACGGGATCCCGATACTGTCGAGGAAGTCGCAACTTCCCGGACCGAAGATGCCAAGGTCGGCACCGCAGGTGTATCCCACGTACTCGAACAGGCCCGCGTCGTACACCAGGCCAGGGTTGAACGCCGAACCCTTCTTGTCCACCTTGCCCGGATCAACGTGGCCGGAACCCATGGCGAACGGAGTCGCCCAGGTCTTGCGGTCGTTGTCCTTCACCTTCGGATCCGCCGTGGTCATCAGGGCAGACTTCGCCGCCGCCGGACTCCAATCCGGATGCGCTTGCTTGATCAGCGCAAACAATCCGGCGACATGCGGGCTGGACATCGACGTTCCAGCGATCGCCTGGAAGTTATCGCCGACCGCATTCGCATACGGTGACGCTCCGGCCAGGATCTGTAGACCCGGTGCCGTGATATCAGGCTTGATGATGTCAGGAACTGGACCGTTGGGACCACGGGACGAGAAAATGGTCATGGATGGCTCCGGATGCCACTTCTTCTCAGCGCCGGTCTTCTTGATCTCGGCCATGGGAATTCGGCCCTTGCGGAGCTCCTTCGCTATGTATCTCTTGAGCTTGAGGCCTTCCTTGAGGTCGACATGCACGGACGGCACAGAGTGTGTGTCGGTGAACAGGTTGTCGACGTTGTCGTTGTTGTACAGGACCATGCCAACCCCACCAGCCTGGGCGACGGCAAGGCTCTTGTCGGCGCGGCCGATGGCGCCCCGTCGGCAGAGCACGATCTTGCCTGTCACGAGACTCGGGTCGAGCGACCCGGGGACACAGAGGTCGCCACCGGCAAACTCCGCATCGACGAACCAGAACCTGCCGCCAGTGCCGAGTGTCAGCGAAGCACCCTTGACCGTGGGTCCGCCCTTGGTCCTGACAGTTCCCTGATAGAAGCGCTTCTGGGTGTTGGCACCGACTGTGGTGATCCACGGGGCGTTGCCGGGCGAACCGACCGTGTCAGGAGCGGAGCCGCTGTTACCGGCGGAGGTTGCCACGAAGACACCAGCATCCGCTGCGAACAAGAACGCTATGTCATCCGGCCCATTCGGGACGGATGAGCCGCCGCCGACTGAGTAGTTGATAACATCGACACCGTCGAATACAGCTTGGTCGATGGCGGCCGCGAGATCCGAACCGAACCCACCGCCGGATCCAAGACCCTTGTAGGCGATTACCCGGGCCCTTGGAGCGATACCGGACACCTCACCCAGGTCCACGCCGTACATCGAGGCCGGGACTCCAGCGTTGCCCGCCGCAGTCGAAGCCGTGTGCGTACCGTGTCCATCATCATCGCGAGCCGAATCGAACTCGAACGGGTCAGCACCGATGAGCTCACGATAGGTGTCGAGCATCTGTCGAGCACCGAGCAGCTTGTTGTTGCACGTGAACGGGGCGTCGTCAGGGTTGTGGGCAGTGTTGCCGAATTCACAGTTTGGTCGTGAGTTGTCGAGCGGTCCCTTGGGAGCCGGCCCGTAGCTGCCGTCATCGGCAAAGCTCGGATGCTCCGGCCAAATGCCGCTATCGATAACGCCGACAATGACACCCTCGCCGGTGATGCCGCTGTCATAGGCACCGCCACGCACCGTCAACCCCATGTACTCGGGGCTGGCGTTGGTATCGAGTTGGCGCAATTCGTCAGGCATGACGAGCGCTACCTTGGGGTTGGCCGCGAGAGCTTGCGCTTCTTCGTAGCTGAGGATGGCGGAGAAGCCGTTCAAGGCGTTCGTGTAGGTATTGACCTTGTCCGCGGTCGCGGCACCGGCGTCCTCGAGTGCATCGTCCTGCACTTCTTCGAGTTCGGCGCCCAGGCTATCTGCTGCGGCAGAATCGAGATTGTCCTGGCCTACCACCGCGACGAGAGGCTCTGCCTCCATCACCACGATGTAACTGCCTGTTGGACTTTCTTCGACTGACTTGTCGGATGCCGGTGCGGCATCGTCTTGAGCTGCACCAGCAGCTACGGGTGAGAGTGCTCCCACCACGAGCGCCAGAAGCGCGAACAGAATCAACAGTCTCCTCGACATGTTGTAGATCCCCTTTTTGTGTCGGTTGTGCCTGATTAGGCATTTCCAGAGTCGCAACACCCGAGATTCAGGGTGAAAACCCTGCTCTACCGTCTCGGGTTGTTCCGCTCCCTCCCAAACGAACATACCGACTCAATGCATCTATTTCGCCCAAACGCAAGGTTGGTTTTCGCGACCTAGTAACCATATTTGGTCTAGTTCCTACCCCGAATATGAGCGCCAACTCCTGCCAGGAGCACCTGCAGTATCGCCGCAATCCCCTGCCCTGCAACAGATTTAGTGCTCTTGACCTGCTGCGGTAGTTCCACCACTGTCTCGTTGACCGCCTGAATCGCCGTCGCCGGTGCGGTTGCACAACACTGGCACCCCGCAGGGTTGGTGCCTGCTCTCCGGTGACGATCTCAAAGGCCTCAGCCAGGTGATCCCGGTCGTAGTACCCGATGCGAGTGGGGTGGGTGCCTTCGATTGCCCAAGCGACGATCGATGCGAGGTGCTCGCCACCTGCGGTTGAGGTGCTCACTCCCCCACCTCCTTTGCTGCCCTTGACAATGGATTTGTCCCGGTGCAGCACCCGAGCGCCAAGCGCTGATCATCGGGCGCAAATAAGCGGCTCCCGCACTTCGCTACTCAGTCGTCGTCGCCTTCATCCATCCCCGGCGTCAGTTGCAGGCCGGCGATGAGGTCGGCGATCTCTTGATCGCTCAGCTTTGCCTCGGGGTGAAGTCCAAACAAGGTGTAATAGCTCGGCGGCATCGACCCCTTGCGGATCTCCTCAATGGTCTCATCCGCATCGCCGTCGTCGATAGTGAACTCCGAGTAGTTGACATGACCACGCCCGCTGTCAACGTGGGCAGTGACAACCCACGAGACGGGTGCGATATTGGAGTACCAAGGCCACTCGACCTCATTGCTGTGACAGCCGTAGCACGCGTTGACCATCAGTTCCCGGGTCTGCGGCGAGGACCAGGCAGGCTCACCGATCGTCGGTGGGTTGCTGTGGGAGCGGCCGTAAGGGACCAGCTGAATGAGCCCCAAGGTCAATACAGCAGCCAGTGCAAAGTAGGTGAGCACGGTGCCGCCGCGTGCACCGCCTTCTCCACCCATGCGGCGGCTCCGCCAAGCCAATAAGGCAAATGCGACAAGCGAGGTCAGCACCCCGACAACGCCGACCAGCAGCGCACCGCCCATGATGATGCCAACGACGACTGCAGCAGCAACAACGCCAAGTCCCAGGACTACAGCCATTCGGTTCGCCAAGATCATCCGCCACAAACGATCGAACAATGGAATACCCATGGGCATGACGCTACTTTCCGGGACAAAGGGCTTGCGGCATTGATCCTACGCTCACCGCACCGTGGGCACAGATCACATCGCCTTTTTCGGCTGAGTGTGGGACCCTGCTCGGTATGAAACAAGACTGGGGCAGATATCGGCGCGCCCACCACCGCGACGCGTCACCTTCGAGGGTACGGTGATCGCCAAGATCCGTGCTGCGCTGCGGTCACGCGGGCACACTGCGTTCCTCGCCGCTTCGGTCTTGTTGGGCATCCTCGTCGGCATCGGAGCCTCGCTACTCGTTTGGGGCATCGAGCTGATCATCGAATCCATTTCCGATGCTGATGCCACCCTCAACTGGGGTAAATGGATGGTTGTGGCCTCGGTTCCGCTTGGTCTGCTGGCTTCGTGGCTCCTCGACCGCAAACTCGGACCGGGCGTGGCGGGGGGCGGCGTCGCCGAAACAATGGTGGCGGTCAATCTCGAAGGCGGATACCTCGCCACCAAACCCATCCCGACAAAACTCGTGGCAACCGCGGTGACACTGGGAAGTGGTGGATCAGGAGGACGCGAGGGCCCGATCGTCATGATCGGTGCTGCCATCGGATCATCGTTTGCTCGTCACAGCCGCTTTGACCTCGATCGCATCAAGAGCTTCGTTGCGGCGGGAGCGGGCGCCGGCATCGGGGCCAGCTTTAACACTCCCATCGCCGGAATGATGTTCGCCCTCGAAGTCATCCTGAGCTCGTTTGCCGTCCGTCACATCAGCGCCGTGGTCATCACGTCGGTCGCTGCCGCGGTCACCACCCACAGCCTGGTGGGCGAGGAACAGTTCCTGCGCTCTCCGGCTTTCGAGTTGGACCATCCAACCCAGCTGATTCTCTACGCCGTCATGGCCGTCGTTGTCGTGCTGTTTGCCATCCTCTTCCTCCGCATTCTGGATCTGTCCAGCCGGTCCAAGTTCCCGGCGCGGCTTCCGGCTTGGCTTCTTCCCATCAGCGCCGGACTCGCTGTGGCATTGATCGGGGTGGCCTACCCAGAAACCCTGGGCACGGGGCAGGACTTTCTGACCGACCTCCTTTCACTGCGCGATCACGGCAGCTACGTCTGGTGGTCGCTGATCATCGTCTCGGTGCTCAAGGCGATCACGTCAGCGATTACGCGACGAGGAGGCGGGTCCGCAGGGACGTTCATGCCCGCCCTGGTGATGGGGGGCGCCATCGGTGCAGGGTTCGCCATATTGATCGACCCGCTCTGGGGGTTCTCCGAAATCGAACCTGGGGCCTTTGCGTTGGTTGGCATGGCAGCGGCACTAGCGGCGATGGTGAGAGCACCACTGACCGCGGTGATCCTCGTCTTCGAGCTGACCGGTGACTACGGCCTGGTCCTGCCGCTGATGCTTGCCGCAGCACTGGCCACTTTCATCGGAGAGCGGCTCCATCCCGACTCGAGCTATACGATGTCGCTCAACCGCAAGGGAATCAGGCTGCCCACCACCGAGGACATCGATCTTCTCGACACCGTCGAGGTCGGCCAGGTGATGTCAGATATCGACAGTGCGGCCAATCCAGAGATGAATCTGGACGAGCTGCAGCTGCTCTTGGACCGGACCCATCACCACGGAGTTGCGGTCGTCGAAGATGATCGATTTGTGGGTCTCATCACATTGAGCGACATCCAGGCTGCCGGTGGTCCCAGTCCCACCAGGATTGTTCGCGACGAAATGACGATCCGACCAATAACCGTCACACCAGACATGCCAGTTTCAGCGGCGCTCGCCCGCATGGCGTCGCTCGGTTTGGGCCGGCTCCCAGTCGTTGCGGACAACAACACCACGCAACTGGTCGGGATGTTCCGCCGCGAATCTGTCGTGGCTGCCTATCACGTTGCGCTGGGGACCTCGACTGATCGCCATCTCTACCGAGACCGAGTCCGGGTCCGGACCCTGCCCGGTGCTTCCTTCTTTGATGCCGCGTTGCCCCAGGAGTCACCGCTTGCGGGCAGGGCTGTCAGCCAGGTTCCCTGGCCGGCCGACGCCACATTGGTATCCATCCGCAGGGGAGCATCAGTACTGATACCGCGCGGGCAGATATCGCTGGAAGTTGGGGACACCCTCACCCTCTTTGGTACCGGGGAATCGCGCGAAGCGGTGAACCGCCTCATCGAGTCCGGATCAGTCAGCCTCGGTGATCAGGGTGATCTGACCTAGAGAGCCAACTTCACCCGGAGCCCGCGGTCGCCCATTTTGGCGAGCCAGTGGGTCTTGTGGTCGCCCGCCTCTTCCATCTCTGACGACCAGTCCTCAAGACAGACCAGATAGGTATCCCGGTATTGCGGAGCAACATCAACGATATCCAAAGCTACCTCCCGACAACCCAAGCCCATCGAATCAGAGCGACACAATCGATAGGCGATAGGGCACCTAGAGTGCTCCCATGACACCAACCTCACCCGACATCAAGGCGATAGTTTTTGACCTCGGTGGTGTGCTCATCGACTGGGATCCGCGCCACATGTATCGCTCGGTCTTCGACGACGAGACTGAGATGGAGCACTTCCTCACCGAAATCGCCACACTCAAATGGAACAGCCAACATGACGCCGGCTTGCCCTGGTCGGAAGGGGTTGCCAATCTCAGCGACGAGCACCCCGAGTACGCCCACTTGATAGAGCTCTACCAACAACGTTGGATCGAGATGCTCAAAGGACCCATCGAAGGGACCGTGGCAATCCTCGCCAGGCTCAAGGCGACCGGCCACGAACTCCACGCACTCACCAATTGGTCGAGCGAGACTTTCCCCATCGCACTCGCTCGTTACGAATTCCTGAGCTGGTTTGAACACATCGTGGTCTCCGGTGAGGAAAAGGTCATCAAACCGGATCCCGACATCTACGAAATCCTCCTCGACAGAATCGGTCGCAACGCCTACGAGTGCGTGTTTATCGACGACAGCATGAAAAACATCGAGGCCGCCCGACAACTCGGTTTCGCCGGGATTCATTTCATCAGCCCAGAGCAGCTAGCCAGCGACCTCGCCGCACTCGGCGTCGCCACCGACTAGCCGGGCCACGCGTGTCGCCACGCCTGAGCACCGCCGACGGGAGCCGCCGGCATGCGTACGGCGCCTTCGAGTGGAGCTTGCTTGGGGCAACCGCGCTCATCTGGGGCTCTTCGTTCGTCTTCGTGGCAGAGGCGCTCGAGTCATTTCGGCCGCCCGTAATCACAGCAAGCCGCCTCGTCCTCGGGTTTGCGGTTCTGGTCTCGTTTGCCCCGGCCCGCCGTCCGATCGATCGCTCCGACTGGCCAACAGTCGCTTTTCTTGGCGTCATCTGGATGGCGATTCCGCTTCTTCTGATACCAACCGCTCAGCAGTGGATCGCGTCATCCATCGCCGCCATGATCAATGGATCGGTGCCGCTGTTCGCCGCATTGCTCGCCGCGATCATGCTCAGGAAGGCACCGGGCCGCATCCAGCTTGTTGGTCTTGCCGTTGGATTCACTGGAGTGTTCTTGATCTCGCTGCGCGGCGACAGCAGCGGGACTCAATTCGGCGGTGTCGTCTTGATGCTGATTGCATCGTTGCTCGAAGGTCTCGCCATGAACATCGCCGTCCCACTGCAGCAGCGCTACGGGGCGCTTCCAGTGCTGCTGCGCTCAGTTGGTGTCGCAGCCATTGTCACCATCCCGATCGCCATCGCGATGGCTCCGACCGAGCCGGTGCAGCTTTCGTCAGTTGCCGCGGTTACCTCTCTGGGCCTGCTCGGGACCGGCATTGCCTACATCGCGATGGCGACCCTGGTAGGCCGCATGGGGGCAACACGAGGTGCTGTCGCCATCTATCTGATGCCGGTCGTTGCTCTGGTCTTTGGCGTGGTGCTCCGCAACGAGACCGTCACAACCGCCGGAGGTCTTGGAATCGCACTCATCCTGCTCGGAGCTTGGTTGACGACTCGACGCGATGCATCTGTCAGCGCCTAGCCCGGCACGGCACGCTCTCAAGTGACAGAGAGGGACACCATTGAAAAGCAGTTCGCCACCGTTCTTGGCAAGCAAATAGCAATTCATGGGTGGCATCAAGGAATCTAGGTAGGTGGGAACCTGAGAGCCTTTTCGGGTCGTCAGACGGTCATAGAACAAAAAGGGACGGACCTCAATGAAGAAACTTGTACTACTCGTCGCCGGTCTCGCACTGGTAGCGACTGCCTGTGGCGGTGGCGAAGACGATGCGGCGGCGTTGCCTATCAACGACGGCACCGATCCAGTGATCGACACCGCCACCTGTCTGGCTGGGGAGCCCGACTGCGGTGATGACACGCCCGGCGGAGAACCGACTGATCTGCCGCAATCGAGTGATGACGAATCAATGGTCGCGATACCCGTTGTCGACGCCATCGGTACGAACGGGCCAGCCGTAGTGACCGGGTTTCTGGTCGATACCGGCGGTGAGTATCGCCTTTGTGAAGCCTTGGCCGAGTCCTTTCCCCCACAGTGTGGTGGGGCGAATATTGCGCTGACCAGCATCGATCAGATTGATCCTGACGATCTTCAGACTGAAGGCTCCATTACCTGGACCGACTATGCGGTGACCATCTCCGGAGAGATGGTCGACGGGACCTTGGTCGCTGCCGAAATCGAGTAGCTGCCTTCAGTCCAGGACGATTATGTGCACCCGGCGCG
>RCND010000977.1_pt1 | contig 19217 bp, 20 predicted proteins | sample 2041351 | NCBI WGS metagenome assembly RCND01 (sample SAMN09708230, study PRJNA481090) | Marine sediment metagenome, whole genome shotgun sequencing project. | biome: marine sediment; feature: ocean; material: sediment; isolation source: Sewage treatment plant 12B marine sediment (STP12B) ... | reverse complement strand
CTCCAAGCCACACATTATGGTGGCTGGGAGTAGTAAAATGTTTATGTATGTTAAGGATATGGGGAAAATCTATCAATTGGGTCCATATGGTCCCAATCATGCTACCGCCGGGACTTTTGCTTTCAAAAAAGAACTATTGAAATTGACCTCTTTTTCTAATGAAGAAACTATTTCCGAAGAACGTCATTTTCTGAAAGGTTTTTCCATTCCAATGGTTCAACTTGAGGCTAAAAAAACTATTCTTGTATTTGCACATTCTCAGAATACCTTTGACAAGACACGGCTTTTGTATGGGCCTCGTGCAAAGTACACAAAAGAAACAAAATTTCTCCCATCTGTTTTTGTCAAGGATAAAGACCTGTGTGAGTTTTATGCCAATCAATAGAGATTCTCTTCAAGGCAAACAAATATAGTGATGTCATCCCGGCGCTAAGGACGGTGCGACTTTTGGGTTATTGAATTACAAATAAATGGTAGAATAATAGGTCACACCCTCACTCCTCCCAGTATAGGAAAAGACATGTTTGACGACAGTTTTGGCATTAAAGAATTCGATAGTGAACTGGCTGCAGCCATAGCCAGTGAAGAGCAGCGTCAGGAAGATCATATTGAACTGATCGCTTCAGAAAATTACGTCAGCCCAAGGGTAATGGAAGCCCAGGGGTCGGTACTGACTAACAAGTATGCTGAAGGTTATCCAGGTCGCCGTTATTACGGCGGTTGCGAATATGTTGATATAGCTGAAAAGCTCGCCCAGGACAGGGTCAAGAAGCTGTTCGGGGCTCACTATGCCAACGTGCAACCGCATTCAGGCTCACAGGCCAATGCTGCTGCTTATATGGCGCTGATGGAGACGGGAGACACCTTGATGGGTATGAATCTGCAGCATGGTGGTCACCTGACTCATGGTTCCAAGGTCAATTTCTCAGGACGTCTGTTCAATGCAGTGCCATATGGGATCGACCAGGAAACCGGTGCAATTGATTACGATGAAATGCAGCGTATTGCTGAAGAATGTAAACCACGTTTGCTGGTAGGTGGGTTTTCAGCCTATTCACGGGTTATGGATTGGGCCAGGATGCGTGAAATTGCTGATTCGGTCGGGGCCTATTTTCTTGTTGATATGGCACATGTTGCCGGACTGGTTGCGGCGGGTGTTTATCCCAGTCCGATGCCGCATGCTCATGTGGTGACCTCCACAACGCATAAGACCTTGCGTGGCCCGAGGGGTGGTATCATTCTTGCCCAGGAGAATGAGGCTATCGAAAAGAGACTGAATTCGCTGGTATTCCCCGGTACCCAGGGTGGTCCGTTGATGCACGTGATCGCAGCCAAGGCCGTGGCTTTCAAGGAAGCATTGGAACCTGGTTTTGTTGATTACCAGAAGCAGGTTGTGGTCAACGCCAAGGCAATGGCTAAAGTTATGATGGATCGCGGTTATCGCATTGTTTGCGGTGGCACCGATAACCACCTGTTCCTGGTTGATCTGATTGGCCGTGAATACACCGGTAAGGATGCAGAGGAAGCCCTCGGTCGGGCGTCTATTACGGTTAACAAGAATACGGTGCCTGGCGAACCGCGCTCACCTTTTGTGACCAGTGGTTTGCGTCTGGGAACACCGGCAGTGACAACACGTGGGTTTGATGAAAATGACTGCTCGAACCTGGCAGGTATTATCTGCGATGTGCTTGACCATGTGGGTGATCCAGTTGTTGAGAAGACAGCCTGTGAAGCCGCGACGGCCTTGTGTAACCAGCATCCGGTCTACCCGCGCTAACAAGATATATGTGGTGTCCGTTCTGTAATAATGATGACACCCGGGTGGTGGACTCCCGGGTCACCGGCGATGGCATGCAGATCCGTCGCAGACGCGAGTGTGTCACCTGTGCCTCGCGCTTCAATACCTATGAAAAACCCGAGTTGATTGCACCCAGGATTATCAAGGCAGGTGGGATTCGTGAGGATTTTTCTGAAGATAAATTGCGTAACGGCATGCTGCGGGCACTGGAAAAAAGACCGGTTGAAACCCGTGAGGTCGAACGTTCCATACGTACGCTGCTGAAGGAAATCCGCAGTGTTGAAGAAGCGGAAATACCCAGTAGCCTGATAGGTGAATGGGTCATGCGTGAACTAAGCCAACTGGATCAGGTTGCTTACGTGCGGTTTGCTTCGGTTTACCGACGTTTTGAAGATGTTCAGGCTTTTCGTGACGAAATTGAACTGCTGGAAAAAGAGAACCCGGGTAGTCAGGACCAAAGGCAGATTTCCCTGTTGCATCTGCGCGCCAGGGATAAGAAACGATAGTGCTCCTTCCGCAGCCTGAGCCTGTATATGTTGCATCGATGGAGCACAGGTAAATGAGCTTTGATGCTTTCGATCAACAGTGTATGACCCGGGCATTAATGCTGGCTCGCAAGGGTCTGAATACAACCCATCCTAACCCGCGTGTCGGTTGTATCATCAGTTGCAACGGCGAGGTAGTTGGCAGTGGTTGGCACCGGGAGGCCGGCAGTGCCCATGCGGAAATCAACGCCTTGCGTGAAGCCGGAGACAGGGCAGCAGGCGCAACGGCCTACGTAACACTCGAGCCCTGCAGTCATACGGGCCGCACACCTCCCTGTGTTGATGCCTTGCTCAAAGCGGGAATTAGCCGGGTGGTTTTTGCAATTGAGGATCCCAACCCCTGTGTCAATGGAAGCCAGCGTTTGCGTGAGGCTGGTGTGGTAGTGCAAAGCGGATTGATGGCGGCGCAGGCTGAACAGCTCAATTGTGGGTTCCTGAAACGCATGCGTCACGGGCGTCCGTGGATACGGGTCAAGTTCGCCCAGAGCATCGATGGTCATATTGCATTGGGCAACGGCAGCAGCCAGTGGATTAGCGGGTCGGCAGCACGGCTGGATGTACAAAAATGGCGCGCCAGGTCAGATGCAATTCTGACCGGGATCGGTACCGTGTTGACAGATGACCCATCCCTGAATGTGCGCAACTGTGAAGTTCTCAAGCAACCGGCACGCATTATCGTCGACAGCCACTGGCGTACACCGGCTGATGCGAAGCTATTAAACCTGCCCGGCAGTGTGATCATTGCCGGTCTGAATGAAAACCCCGTACCGGAAGCTCTCGGAAAAACGAACGCAGAGTGCATGACTTTACCATCGCGTGACAAGCGCGTGGATATGGAAGCAGTGCTGATTGAACTCGGGGCACGGGGTTTCAACGAAGTCCAGGTTGAAGCCGGTGCAATTCTGTGCGGTACATTGATTCAACAAGGCCTGGTTGACGAACTACTCATTTACCAGGCACCTATTATTCTGGGTGGCGATGCTGTCAGTCCTTTTGCAATACCACGACTTGATAATATGGAAGATCGCGTCCATTTGGAATGGATAGAGTCAAGACGTATCGGTAAGGACATGCGTTTGCGGTTCAGACCGGTTAATGAGGGATAAATGCTCGCAGGCATTTCAGATTAAGTGAATTTACCCATGATCAGATTAGAGGTTTCTCAATAATGTTTACAGGAATCGTTGCAGCCACCGGAGAAATGAAATCCCGTGTATCCTACGATGGTGATTTACGCATCCGCTTTGATGTGCCGCCGGTCATGATGGAGGGTTGCAAAATGGGTGACAGCATCAGTGTCTCAGGTGTTTGTTTGACCATGCTCGAGCCTGATGAAACAGGTTTCAGTGCGGATGTGTCAGTTGAGACCCTGGATAAAACCAGCCTGGGTAAGCGGCAACAGGGTGACAGTGTCAACCTGGAGTTGGCGATGCGGGTCTCGGACCGGCTTGGCGGTCACATGGTTTCCGGTCATGTTGACGGTTTGGCCAGATTGCTGTCGCGGGTTGGAGATGCCCGATCTGAGCGCTTTGTATTTGAAACCGAGCGGAAGCTGGCCCGGTACATCGCACCAAAAGGGTCAGCCTGCCTGGATGGAGTCAGTCTGACAGTTAACGAAGTCGACGATAACCATTTTTCCATATGTATCATTCCGCACACCCTGGAGGTAACAACGCTGGGTGTGCTTGCGGTCGGGGAAGAGGTTAACCTGGAAGTCGACCTGATCGCCCGCTACCTGGATCGTCTGAATCAATACGGTCATGCAGATAACAACGGCACATAGGACAGTAAAACACTATGAAACTTAATACCATTCCAGAACTCATTGAGGACATACGTGCCGGTAAGATGATTGTTCTGATAGATGATGAGGAAAGGGAGAATGAAGGCGACCTGGTGATGGCAGCGTCCATGGTCAGACCCGAGGACATCAATTTCATGGCTCACCACGGTCGTGGTCTGATCTGTATGCCGATCACGCGTGAACGATGCGAACAGTTAAACCTGTTGTTGATGGTCAACAAGAATGAAGCCAGGTTTGCTACCAATTTCACCGTTTCGATAGAAGCTGCGGAAGGTGTCAGCACAGGCATTTCCGCCTATGACAGGGCACACACTATACGCACGGCTGCCCGTCCGGATGCGGGTCCGGCAAATATTTCCCAACCGGGACATGTTTTTCCACTAATGGCACAGCCAGGCGGAGTGCTGACACGTGCCGGTCATACCGAGGCTGGCGTAGACCTGGCGATGTTATCCGGCCTTGAGCCGGCTGCAGTTTTGGTAGAAATACTGAATGAAGATGGCACTATGGCAAGACGCCAGCAACTGGAGACCTATGCACAAAAGCATGGTCTTAAGATTGGCACGATTGCCGAATTGATTCGCTACCGAATGGAGACGGAACACTCGGTTGAATGTCTGTCCAGCCATGATGTTGATACTGATTTTGGCCCCTTCCGGCTTTTGACTTATCGCGATAGCATCAATGATCATGTTCACCTTGCCTTGCTCAAGGGTGAGGTTGACCCGGCTGAGCCTATGCTGGTCAGGGTGCATGTGCAAAACCCACTCAGCGATGTGCTGGGTATCAAACGTGATGATTTCGGTTTGCCACTCAGGTTGGCAATGGCGGAGATTGAGCGTGAAGGCACCGGTCTGGTGTTAGTGCTTGGTGGGCATGAGGGTGATGATGAACTGTTACGGCGCATTCAGAAACAGCCGGAACCCAGCGTACTCAAAAGTGGTGACAGCCGGCAATCCAGTGAGCTGCGGACCTATGGTATCGGTGCCCAGATTATCGTTGATATCGGGATAAGGAGAATGCGGGTTCTGAGCGCGCCTAAACGTATGACCGGTCTTGCTGGCTTTGGCCTTGAGGTGGTTGAGTATGTTGAAAGTGAACATAGCGCCGAAGCGCCTGACGAGGAGTAGCTGATATGAATGAGTTTCCCCTGGAAATACCCACTCGCGAGTGCCGCATCGCCATCGTCGCAAGTGAGTTCAATCACTTCATCGTACAGCAATTGGTGGATGGCGCGCTTGATGCGCTGAACAGAAATAGTATTTCCGAAAAAAATATAAGCTTGACCTGGGTGCCGGGAGCATTTGAACTACCGCTGGCGGCGGATGTACTGGCCGCTGCCGGACACCATGATGCCGTGATTGCATTGGGTGCAGTCATCCGTGGTGGTACACCGCATTTTGATTATGTTGCCGGCGAATGCAGTCGGGGGCTCGCCCAGGTTGCCCTCAAACATGAGTTGCCGGTTATTTTTGGCGTATTGACCACGGATGATGTTGACCAGGCACTTGAACGTGCCGGATCAGGTGCCGGTAACAAGGGTTTTGATACCGCAATTGCTGCCTTGCAGATGATTTCCGTGTTGGATCGTATTCATGCCGAATAAAACGGAAAACAGATTTGAAAGCCGTCGTCGTGCCCGTCGTCGCGCCCTGCAGGCTTTATACCAGTGGCACCTGACAGGACAGGAAGTGGGTGAAATACTCGATCAGTTTCAGGAAGAGCAAGACTTCAGCAATGTTGACACCGAGTTGTTTGCAACCCTGGTCAGAAAGGTCAGCAAGGACCAGGCGGACATTGATGAGAAAATCCAGCCGTTTCTCGACCGCCCGGTGGCGCAACTGGATGTCATCGAACACGTTATTCTGAGTATTGGTGCCTACGAACTGTTGAACAGCATGGAAGTTCCCCACCAGGTGGTCATTGATGAAGCCATCAACCTGGCGAAACAGTTTGGTGCCGAACAGGGCCATAGCTTTGTCAACGGTGTGCTCGACAATGCTGCAAAACAATGGCGGGATCCTGCCTCATTTTCACCATTTGTTTCGGTTTGATGGTCGGTTTGATGGTATGAAGGAGTTTCAGCTGATTCGAAAGATTCAGCGGGAGACAGCCGTTTCCTTTTCCTCGGACTGTGATCACGGGGTCAGACTGGGTATCGGTGATGATGCCGCAGTTCTTGAGGTTCCGACCGGTCAACACCTGGTTGCTGCAACAGACACGCTGAATGCCGGGGTCCACTTCCCGGTGGATACTTCAGCCTTTGATATTGCCTACAAATGTCTGGCTGTCAATTTGAGCGATCTGGCGGCCATGGGTGCGACCCCCCGCTGGGCTTTGCTTTCGTTGTCATTGCCCCAGGCCAATGCTGCATGGATACAGTCTTTTGCTGCCGGTTTCAAATCACTGGCCGAGGTGTATGGCATCTCACTGGTGGGTGGTGATACGACCAGCGGGCCGTTATCGGTGAGCCTGACTGCCCTGGGTTATATTGAGCCCGGCAAACAATTAACACGCAGTGGTGCAAAACCAGGTGACCTGATTGTCGTATCCGGTACGCTTGGCGGTGCCGCCCGGGTTCTGGATTTGTTGGAAGCAGAGAAATCTGCAACCGAACGGCATCTGCTCGATCGTCCACAGCCACGGGTCAGTTTGGGACAGGCATTGAAGGCTCATGCAAACGCATGTATCGATGTGTCTGATGGTCTGCTGGCAGATCTGAGCCACATGCTCAAAGCGTCAGATTGTGGTGCCAGTCTTGAAATCGAAGACTTGCCATACGATGACTCTCTCGCCGGGCTTGAGGATGGGTTGAGATGGAATTACCAGTTGTCGGGTGGTGACGATTACGAATTGTTGTTTACACTTCCACCTGAGCACAGTGAGTTACTGGCGACCTGGGGTCAGCAGTTGGATATCGGCTTGACCGTCATTGGTGAAATAGAGGGTGATACTGGCATCACCTGTTTGAAGAAGGATGGGACGGTATATGAACCTCAAAGTGCGGGCTTTGAACACTTCCGGCAGAAGTCATGAATTCAACCGATAAAGAAGAATTGAAGCTGGACAGACTGAAATTGAAGAAAGTCGCGCTGGGTTCACCATCCGGTTTTCTGGCTTTTGGTTTTGGTTCAGGCTTGTCTCCTTTTGCACCAGGTACCATGGGCACACTGGTTGCGGTTCCTTTTATTTTTGCACTAAAGGCGCTGGGTGAACCCGGATTCTGGATAGCACTGTTATTGCTGTTTTTGCTCGGGGTTGTTTTGTGTGAGCAAGTCAGTCGTAAACTGGGCGTGCATGATCATGGCGGAATTGTCTGGGATGAAATGATTGGCTACTGGTTGTCTGCAGCCTTTATTCCATTGCAATGGCATTGGTTGCTGGCCGCTTTTTTATTGTTTCGTTTTTTTGACATCGTCAAACCGTGGCCAATCCGTCAGATTGACAGCAAAGTCGGCGGTGGTTTTGGCATTATGATTGACGACGTGGTTGCCGCATTATTCACCATGGCTATATTGGCCGTTCTGCAAAACATCTGGTGACGTGTCAGTCCGTGTAGTCAAAAATCTTAACGACTTTTCCTACACCGCCAATATTGCGCACAATTTCTACTACCGCTTCGCCTTCCTCGCGAGTAACCATTCCCATCAGGTAGACCGTGTTTTGTGAACTGGTGATCTTGATTCTTGATGCGTCAAAGCCCGGTATAGGGTTCTTTGTAAACAGCGCAGAGCTCACCTTACTGGTGAGCCATGAATTATCCAGTTTGTCACCGAAATCAGCTTCTTCGCCAACCTTGAGATCATTTACGACACGTTCTGTTAACCGGGGTTTTTCAGCCAGTTCAGTGGCCAGGGCCTTATTCTCTTCAGAAACCGTTTCTCCCGCCAGCAACACGACACCCTGGTGAACTTCTACCTTGATATGATCGTCCTCACTAAAACTGGGGTTGGAGTTGATGCTTTTGCTGACGGCGCGTTGTAACGACTGATCGTTGAGTACGGTCCCGGTTGTGCGTCGTGGTGTACCGCTACACGCAGCCATGCTCAGTATGGATGCCATCAACACGGCAAAAATTATTTTTGAAGTCATACGTTTGTGAATCCCTATGCTATGGTTGAATAAAAGGCGCTCTCGATCCAGTCAATTCCCTGATCGCCTTTTTGCGGGTCAATCGATATTACGTCAAATCGACAAATCTGTTCGGCTCTGTGCGGGTTTTTTGCCAGGTACCAGGCTGCAGTACGTGAGATTCGGCCTTGTTTGTGAAAAGTGACCGCATCTGCTCCACTACCATGTTGGTTGCTTTTTCGATATTTCACTTCGACAAAAACAACCGTCTTTTCATCTTCCATGACCAGGTCAATTTCACCAAACCGGCTGGAGAAATTTCTTTGCAGTAACTTGAGACCACGGGCGCGCAAAAAAGATTCAGCGGTCTTCTCCCACTGTGCACCCGATTGCCGACTATTCAAAATGGGGTACTGGCTCAGTGGGTTTCTGGCCATTGATAGGGGACTGGCCGACCGGCAATGAATTGCGCCCATGCCGGTTGTCTGAGTAGATGACCGTTTTCCTCCAAACGCAGGTCCCCGACATCGCCCGGAAACCACAGGTCGGGGTCTTTTTGCATCAATGGCAGCCATGGCAATAAACGCCAGGCGTCCTGGCCGAGTGCGTACAGGTTTCCATACGCACCACCACGGATGCTTTTCAGTGCCGGTTTGATGGTGCCGACTGCCTGCAATTGCCACCGGGTAGCAGGGAAAACGATACCATTCAAATCTCGATCAGATGACCGTTCCGCTCTGCCGCTAAAAACACGACCTATGGTGTACACGGGTACGTCACCGGCATCGTGAAAGCGTAACAGGGGTTTAAGTTCCCTGCCTTGAACAGGGTTGGCCACCAGGAAAATAAAGTCAAAGTCTTCACGGCGGCTGGGCTCAAAATTTAATGGAACGCCAATCCGGGACTGCAGATTCTTCTTGCGTTGTGTGCTTTCGTCTATCTTCAGCAGTTGGGTCAACATTGCACTGTGGTCACTGGTATTTTTACCAAATCGTGCAATGGCAGGGATACTGCCACCACCGGTTTCAAAAGCGCTGGAAAATGCAGTCTCAATACGTGTGCCCCAGGCGCTGTCCGGAACCATCACGATGGCATGTTTCTGACCTTGTGCCAACGCGTTGGCGGCAACGGTTGCGGCTTCTTCAGTTTGCGATAGTGACAAGCTGTTGACGATGTTGGATTCGTCACCCGGGACAAAAGTAGTGCCGCTAGCCTGGTTGAGCAACAAAATCGGCACGTTCTGAGCATGGCTCAGATTGGTTTTTTGGCTGGTTTCCTGGCTGGTCTCCTGGCCTGACTCCTGCGTCACGGACCAGAATCCCGACGGGTTCTCCGTCCCGGCCTCTCCCATCCTGACCAGGTTGGCGAGGGCAAGGGTGGATTCCATACGCAGCGGGCCAACAATTTGTGTAGCACCCTCTGCTTTTGCTTGCTGGTAGGCGGCGACAGCCGATTCACTGTTTTCCCCGCTGGGATAAAACCGTATGACAGAATCACCCGGTTGTTCAAAGTAGGCGCTCAAAATACCATCCCGAATGGCTTTGGCGGCTGCGGCCAAACTACCCTCAACGGGTAACAGCACGGCAACCTGGGAAGGCATCGAAAACAGGGCGCGGTAGCTGGAAACCAATTCAGGAAAATTGTCCCGGGTGATGGCATGTCCGTAGTGGTAATTGGCCCAGTTTTGCGCGACAGGAGAAACCGTGCTTGCGCTGATCATCAATGTGCGTATCAGCAGTGACAACTCAAGCCACTCGGTGAATTCCGGATCCTGTGTCTGGCCATCAATCATGGCCGTGAGCTGACTGGAAGATACAGACTCAAGAGAACGTAAGATTTCCAACGCCAGGTCTGGCTGGTAGCCGGACCAGCTTTTAGATAGCACGATGACCTCTTCCAGGCTGCGCGCAGATGGATCCGTTGCTATCCGGTCCTGAAGATCCTGAAGCTCGCTGTCAGTTTCCGTTGGGAGGGACAGGCCAGGATCTGGTTCAACGACTGGTGCGGGACCAGTTGTGCCGCATGCGCCAAGCATCATCAAGATGACAACAGACAATAGGATTGGGTAAAGACGTAAGCTCATAGGATTTTTACAAAGTTAATCGCTTCAGAATGATAACCTATATAAAGTTGACACTACACTAACACTTCTGGGAACGTCTTTATGTCGCAAGCCGGCTTATATGTTGTAGCAACACCTATCGGAAACCTCGAGGATATTTCCTATCGAGCTGTCAGGATTTTGACCGAAGCTGACCTGGTCGCTGCTGAAGATACACGTCACTCGCGGGTGTTGCTTTCCCATTACAACATAAGTACCCCAATGCAGGCAGTGCACGAACATAATGAAGCACAAGTTACAGGTCAAATCCTGGAACGAATTACAAACGGGGAGGCCATCGCGCTGATTTCCGATGCAGGAACACCATTGATTTCTGACCCCGGTTACCGCCTGGTACAAGCGGCACGTGAAGCGAATTTGCCTGTCCATGCGGTTCCCGGCGCAAGTGCGGTTACAGCGGCACTGTCAGTTGCGGGTCTGCCTCCAGACCGTTTTGCCTTTGAAGGATTCTTGCCGAGCAAAACTTCTGCGAGGAGAAAAAAGCTGGAGTCGCTTGGACGTGAAACCCGGACCCTGGTGTTTTTTGAATCCAGTCATCGTATCGAAGGCTCGATTGAAGACATGTCTAAAGCGTTTGGTGAGCAACGTCTGGCTGCTGTGTGCAGGGAGTTGACGAAAAAATTTGAAACCGTCCTGAGAGCTCCCCTGGCGGAGATCAGTAAACAAATGGCGCAGGATAAAAACCAGACCAGGGGTGAATTTGTGGTGGCTGTTGATGGCTTTGAAGGCAGTGAAGATGAGGCGATGTCCAACGCGCACATCATGGCAACAGCATTGTTGGAGTTTTTGCCCGCTTCCCAGGCAGCGCGGGTAGCAGCCAAACTCAACGACGTGCCACGAAGAAAAGTCTACCAGATGCTGGGTACGTAATTCATCACGCACGGTTTTGAACCAATATTCATTACGTTCGGTTTCGGACCAATACTCATTGCGCTTGGTTTCGAACCAATTCGTGCCGTAGGGTGGGTAACTTGTTACCCACGGTTTTAAACCAATAATCATTACGCTCGGTTTCGAACCAATTTGTACCGTCGGGTGCGTAAATGTTACGCACGAGGTGTTAAATCTTGTTACATACTTTTTATTGACTTTGACTCGTGGGTAACAAGTTACCCACCCTACTATCATTGCAACTGCCAGTAGTGGACAATGGCTGCGGGAGTCGGCCAGGCAATCGCGCTGCCGCCTTTGGGTGGCAGGGAGGAAAGTCCGGGCTCCACAGGGCAGGGTGCCAGGTAATTCCTGGGGGGCGTGAGCCTACGGAAAGTGCAGCAGAAAAGATACCGCCTGCCTCTCGAGGCAGGTAAGGGTGAAATGGTGCGGTAAGAGCGCACCGCGCAACTGGTAACAGCTTGTGGCATGGTAAACCCCACCTGGAGCAAGACCAAATAGGAAGGCTATGTCGCTGCCCGCGATGTCTTCGGGTAGGTCGCTTGAGGATGCTGGTGACAGTAATCCCAGATGAATGATTGCCCACGACAGAACCCGGCTTATCGGCCGGCTCCCTCTAATTTAACCACCATGATGCAGAAAGAATCCACTGAACTTAGCGGGGATGTGGGGGTGGGGGGTACCACCTGAGACCGTGAGCGACACGACTGCATGGACGCAGGAGGTAGAGCCACGCAGGAGCAGTTGCCGAGGGATGTCGCGCCCGAGCTTACATGGATGTACTTGCAGCGAGTCTCAGGTGGTACCCCCCACCCCCGCAGCACCGCGGCCGGTGGGCACCAAACAGCTCAATAACACAACATATAGATCATTTTCCGCTTTCAGGATCAACATATTGGATTCTGGCACTCAACAGTGCCCCAAGACTGTCATAATAGTGTCACCTACCTGCCTTGCCTTCTTGGTCTACTCCCTTTATCCCGCTTGACTTTATTGCTTTCAGCCTCTATCGTGCATAATTGTGGGTAAATGTGGTAAACAAGTATAATTTAGTGGGGAAAATAAGTGTTTTTCGGTGAAACAGCTATTAACCTGGATGCGAAAGGGCGACTCGCGGTACCAATTCGGTACAGAGAATCCCTGGTCGTGCAATGCCAAAACCGGCTTGTATTGACTTATAGCGCCTTCGATACAGGTTCTTTATGGCTGCAACCCGAAAAGACATGGGAAAGCGTTCGTGATGATGTCATGGCCTTACCCAGCTTTAACCCCGCCCACAGGACCCTGCAACGTCGCCTCGTTGGTAGCGCAACTGCGTTGGAACCAGACGGTAATGGAAGAATTCTATTACCGCCCAGTTTGCGCCAGGCGACGGGTATTGAGAAACGGGTGATCATGCTGGGCATGGGACAACGTTTTGAAATTTGGAATGAAGAAACGTTTATTGCCAAGCGCGAGGAAGAATCAAGTCTCGATGAGCAGCCTTCAGCAGAGATGGCCCGCTTGGTGTTATAGACAATTAGTTGTAGTCCGTTGCTCAATTTGAGCTGAATGATTTTAGACCGGAGGTTATGAGCGGAACTGATGAAAACGTACCAGCATCAAGCTGTTTTGCTGGAAGAAGCGGTTTCATCACTCGAGGTTCGGGGAGACGGGTTTTACCTCGACGCAACCTTTGGCAGAGGCGGGCACAGTCGGGCCATTATGGCCGGACTGACCGAGCAAGGACGCTTATTTACGCTGGATAAAGACCCGCAGGCGGTGGCAGCGGGATTGGAAGAATGGGGCGATGACCCGAGGTTTTCCATAGTTCAGGGTAGTTTTGCAGAGATGGACCGCATGGTCGAGGAGTGGCACACGAAAGGAAACCTGGATGGCATTTTGCTTGATCTTGGAGTTTCTTCACCACAACTGGACGATCCGGAGCGTGGCTTTTCGTTTATGAAAGAAGGCCCGCTGGATATGCGGATGGATCCAACAAGGGGTGTGTCTGCGGCCGAGTGGCTCGCAGGTTCATCGGAGCGGGAAATGACCCGCGTGTTTTGGGAGTTTGGAGAGGAGCGCCATGCGCGCAGGATCGCCCGGAGTATCGTGCAAGCCCGACAGCAGCAATGTTTGGAAACGACCACACAGCTGGCAAGGCTTATCGAAGCTACGATTGGTAACCGGGAAAAAAAGCATCCGGCAACACGATGCTTTCAGGCGATCCGGATTTTTGTTAACAACGAGCTGGGTGATTTGGCCTCCGGGCTGGAAGCATCAATTAGGCAGTTGCGCCCGGGAGGAAGGCTGGTGGTGATCAGCTTTCACTCCCTAGAAGACCGCCTGGTCAAACGGACATTTAGAGAAGCCGTAAGACCAGGCCAGGTTCGGCGCAATATTCCTGAGCACCCGGACTGGTCTCCAAGTCTAAAACTGGTTGGTAAAGCCATTCGCTCTTCCGAGCAGGAACTCTCCGCAAATCCCAGGGCGCGAAGCGCCATTATGAGGGTTGCGGAGAAAGTAGAGTGAATTCACAGATACTAATTCTACTTCTTGTTTTGCTCGCCGATGTCAGTAGCGCTCTCGGAGTAGTTTATACCCGGCACCAAAGCCGTCTTCTCGCCGTTGAATTGGGGGTTCTCGAAGCCCACCAGGATGAAGGCTTGGCTGAATGGAGTCGTTTACAGATAGAGCAGGGCTGGTTGGCAGATGCAAGCCAGATTGAAAAAACCGCGCGTGAGGTGCTGAAAATGCAGCAACCTGACGAGACTAAAATACTGGTTGTCCGTCCTTGAGCAAACAGAACAAACAAACTATACCCAGCAGCAGGCTTTACGCCATGTTGCTTATATTCTTGTTGTGTTCAGTTGCTTTGATCGCACGGGCAGTGAATTTACAGGTCATGGAGACTGACTTCCTGCAGGGTCAAGGAAAGGCCCGGCATTTGCGGGAAGTCACTATTGCATCGACACGGGGTGTTATTACAGATCGTAATGGAGAACCCCTGGCGGTGAGCACACCGGTTGATTCTGTTTGGGTACACCCCGGCGAATTACTTGAATACCCGGAAAAAATCAAACCGCTTGCAGACCTGATAGGTGCCAATGCGGAAGAGATTGAACGTAAATTGACACAGCGCTCCGGCAAGGAATTTGTCTGGTTGCGCAGACGGTTGAATCCTGCCATTGCCGATGATATCCGCGCATTGGATAGCCCTGGTGTCTATTTACAAAAAGAGTATCGCCGCTTTTATCCGGCAGGAGAAGTAACTGCCCATGTTATCGGCTTTACCAACATAGACGATATTGGTCAGGAAGGACTGGAGCTCGCCTACGATAGCTGGCTGGCAGGAAGCCCCGGCAGCAAACGTGTTATCAAGGATCGAAAGGGCCAGACAGTTGAAGAAGTTGAGCTGATCAAGGAATCCGATCCGGGTCAGAATTTACACCTGTCCATCGACAAACGTTTGCAATACCTGGCGTATCGCGAACTGAAAAGCACCGTGCTGAAACATGGCGCGCGCTCAGGCAGCGTAGTGGTGCTGGATGTTAATAGTGGTGAAGTGCTGGCCATGGTCAATCAGCCATCCTACAACCCCAATGATCCCGGGCACGATACCGATGGCATGCGCAACCGTGCAGTGACGGATGTGATAGAGCCAGGCTCGGTGATGAAACCCATTGCGATTACCTCGGTACTCGAAAATGGTATCGCCGTGCCCACCACTCCGGTTGAAACATCACCCGGTTATACCGTGATATCCGGCCATACCATCCGTGACCACAACAATTACGGTTTGTTGGATGTCACCGGTGTCCTGACAAAATCCAGTAATGTGGGTGTCACCCAACTGGCCCTGCAGTTGGAACCGGAACAGATGTGGGATACCTACAGTCGCTATGGCTTTGGTGAGGCAACCGGAACCGGTTTCCCCGGTGAATCTGCCGGTGTACTGCGGAACCATCGTCGCTGGAGACGCCTGGAGCAGGCAACCATCTCATATGGTTATGGAGTTTCCGCTACACCTCTGCAACTGGCGCAGGCTTATGCAGCCATTGCCAACGGTGGTAAGTTACATCAACCCGCTTTCATCCTGGGTTCCGGTAACCCACCTATTTCCGCCATTGATCCCGATATCGCTAATGCAGTAGCGAAGATGCTTGAAACGGTGACTACCAAGGCAGGTACCGGCTCCAGGGCGCGTGTTGCCAATTATCGTATTGCCGGCAAGACCGGTACATCCCACAAGGCCAGTGCATCGGGTTATGCCGCCGCCAGGTATGTTTCGAGTTTCGCGGGATTTGGCCCGGCCAGCAATCCACGCCTGGTCTGCGTGGTGGTGATCAATGACCCGACCGGTAAAGAGTATTACGGTGGCCTGGTTGCAGCACCACTGTTTTCCGAAGTCATGACCGGCGCAATGCGCATCTTGAATATTCCCCCGGATGATTACCCGGCCATGCTGGTGGAAGCCGGTGACAACGTGGGGGGGCAGTGATCTTGAGCATTTATCTGCATGAATTACTCGAAGGGTGGGTCGATGACGCACCCCAGGTCAGGCTCTCCGGTATCAATCCTGACAACCACAGTATCGAGGCCGGTGAAGCATTTGTGGCCGTGCAGGGTCAGGTGGGTCACGGGCTGGACTATGCGCGGGCTGCCGTAAATGCCGGCGCTGTCGCGGTGATACATGATGGTTTGCGGGTACTGCCTGCACTGGATGTGCCAGCCGTTCAGATAAACGACCTGGGACACAAGCTCGGAGAATTGGCATCGCGGTACTACGCGGCACCTTCAGAGCTCATGACAATTGCCGGCGTGACAGCAATGGCAAAACCTCGGTTGCACACTACCTGGCCCAGTCCTGGCAACGTGTATATGGGAATGCCGGAGTGGCAGGCGCGCCAGGTGATAGTCTGGGTAACAGTCGCACAACACCTGGTGCATTTGGAATTCAGCAGGTGTTGGCCGACTGCGCAAGATCGGGGATTGAACACCTGGCCATGGAGGTTTCATCGGAAGCCCTGAAACAGCAACACGTTGAGACAGTGCAGTTTGATGCGGCGATTTTGACAAACCTCAGTCGCAACTATCTTGATCGCCAATCAGATACGGTTGGCCAAGCTGTCGCTGAGCGGCTTCTATTTACCGATTACGCACCGTCCTTCGCCATCATCAATCACGATAACAGCCTGGGCCGAAGATGGTATAGCGAATTGAACAACGGTATGCAAATGCTCAGTTTTGGTCTTCAGAAAGGCGCGGAACTAAGGGCAGAAATACAATCCATGCATATCGGCGGGACGACTTTCCGCATTGATGGGCCATGGGGCTCAGAAAGGGTTCATACCGGTTTGCTGGGTAAACTTAACCTTATGAGCCTGCTTGCAACAGCGGGAACACTGGCCTTGCTGGGAATGCCCTGGCACCGTGTTTTGCATCAACTTGAGGTCATGCAACCCCTGCCAGCAAGAACAACACGTCCGGGAAGTATGAAACGTACGGATGGGGACCAAGGCCAGGCCGCCATCGTAACAGACCATGCGCACATGCCGGATACGCTGGAGATTGCCGCATGATCCATATGAGTCTCAGCCGTTTAGCAACCGTGTTGGGGTGTGGTCCGTTGCATAGTGATCTCACCTTTACCGGCATTACCACGGACAGTCGCCAGATTAATCCCGGTATGGTGTTTGCAGCACTGCCCGGCGAGACCTTTGACGGCCACGAATATATTAAACAGGCAGAGGAGTGCGGTGCAGTAGCCGTGCTGGTTTGCCGTGAAGTTGAAACAACACTGCCGGTACTGTTGGTTGCCGATGTACTGACAGCGCTGGGTAAGCTGGCCGCAGACTGGCGTCAGCAATGCCTGGCAAAGGTAGTGGGGATTACCGGAAGCAATGGTAAAACCACCGTCAAGGAGATGATTGCCAGTATTCTCAGACAAAAGGGAGCTGTACTCGCCACGGACGGCAATTTCAACAATGAACTGGGCCTGCCACTGACCGTATTCAGACTGGATACATCGGATGATTATGCCATCCTGGAAATGGGCGCCAGCAACCCCGGTGATATAGCTTATCTTGCCGACATCGCCCGGCCGGATATCGGAGTTATAACCAACATAGGTCCTGCGCACTTGCAGGGTTTTATCAGTGTGGAAGGTGTGGCGCAGTCAAAAGGCGAGTTGTATGCATCGTTGCCCGCTGACGGAACCGCGATAATCAATGCAGCCGAGCCGTGGGTCGATCTGTGGCAAAGCGTTAATAATGCCGGAACTGTCAGCTACTTCAATGGCGATGATGAGAGCCATATCCATGCGCGTCAAACAGAAGACGAGGTGGTGATTTGTACACCGGTTGGAGAGTATGAACTGAAGTTACGCTTGCCCGGACATCACAACCTGGCCAACGCCATGGCCGCGACTGCGGTCTGTCTTGCCTTGGGTGCATCGCTTGACGAAATCAAAGCCGGCTTGGAAGCAGTCAAACCGGTGCCGGGTCGCCTGAGTCTGAAGCAATCCGACTCGGGCTGGACCGTGATTGACGATACCTATAACGCTAATCCTGCCTCATTATATGCAGCATTACAGGTTTTAGCCAAGCACAGTGGTGAGCCCTGGCTGGTGCTTGGGGATATGAAGGAATTGGGCGCAGACAGCCGCAAGATGCATGCTGAACTGGGTGATGCAGCACGAATCCTCGGGGTCAAGCGCCTGTTTGCCCTCGGAGATGCCAGCGCCGCGACCGTTGATGCTTTTGGGGACGGGGCCGTTCATTTCAGCAGCATGGATGAACTGATCGAGTTCTTGCGCAAACAAATAAGGACGGGAGTGACCTGTCTGGTAAAGGGTTCCCGATCCATGGGTATGGAACACGTCGTCGATGCCATTTCCAATGGTGGTGAATACCTGGAGGTTAATGGCTGATGTTACTGGACCTGTTCAATTGGCTGGCCGAAACCAACCCTGATTTCAGTGTATTTGGCTACATTACATTACGGGGTATCCTCGGTGCCTTGACCGCTTTGGCGCTGTCCCTGGTACTTGGCCCGACCTTCATACGCAGGCTGGTCAAGAAGCAGGTACGTCAGCCGATCAGGAAGCTGGGCCCGGAATCGCACTTTTCCAAGGCCGGCACGCCGACCATGGGTGGCGCGTTGATTCTGTTTTCCATCGTAGTTTCTACATTGTTGTGGTCTGACCTGAGCAACCGGTATATCTGGACGGTATTGCTGGTGACGCTGGCATTTGGCGTGATTGGCTGGGTTGATGACTACAAAAAAATGGTACTGCAGAATTCTGATGGACTGGCGGCGCGTTGGAAGTACCTGTTTCAGTCGATTGTTGGCATGAGTGCTGCCATCTATCTGTATTCAACCGCACAGTCACCGGCCGAGACCGAGTTAATTGTTCCGTTTTTCAAAGGCGTGGTTATCCCCTTAGGGTTGGGTTATGTCTTTGTTACCTACTTTTTCATTGTGGGTTACTCCAACGCGGTTAATCTGACCGATGGCCTGGACGGACTGGCTATCATGCCGGCCGTATTTTTAGCTGTCGCGCTTGGCATTTTCGCTTATGTGAGTGGTCATTCGGTATTTTCAGACTACCTGTCCATTCCCTATATTGCGGGTGCAGGGGAGCTGACCGTTTTCTGTGGTGCGCTGGCCGGTGCCGGCCTCGGGTTTTTGTGGTTCAACACCTATCCCGCACAGGTATTCATGGGTGACATCGGTGCACTGGCCATGGGCGCTGCACTGGGTTTGATTGCCGTCATCGTGCGCCAGGAATTGGTTTTCACACTGATGGCCGGTGTTTTTGTCATGGAAACAGTGTCGGTCATTTTGCAGGTGGCCTCGTTCAAGCTAACCGGCCGAAGAATATTCCGCATGGCACCGATTCATCACCACTTTGAATTGAAGGGCTGGCCTGAACCGCGCGTTATTGTTCGCTTCTGGATTATTTCTGTAATCCTGGTACTGGCTGGCCTGGCTACCTTGAAGATA
>RCND010000700.1_pt1 | contig 19227 bp, 17 predicted proteins | sample 2041351 | NCBI WGS metagenome assembly RCND01 (sample SAMN09708230, study PRJNA481090) | Marine sediment metagenome, whole genome shotgun sequencing project. | biome: marine sediment; feature: ocean; material: sediment; isolation source: Sewage treatment plant 12B marine sediment (STP12B) ... | reverse complement strand
GCAACTCCTCCAGCTTGAGAAACAAAATAATCATCATCTAAACTAAAAGGTGCTCCATATCCCTCTTCAAAAATTAATTGTTTTCGAATGTCTTCTGGTAAGCGTGATAAATGATCTGGATGAATTGGTACACGTTTTTCATCTTCTTTTCTTGAAGTCCCAATAACTCCCAGGGTAAGTTTTTTCATAAGTGTTCCTCTGCTAATTTTGTTATTAAACAAAATAATGTTGGCTCGACAATCCGTAATTCAATAAGAAAATATTTGCTGGGCAAAATGGAGTTATGACTGATTGAAATCAAAAATGATATAAACCTGTTGTAAAGATACTTTATTTTTTCAAGCTCGTTCAGCACGACTTCTGCCAAACCATTTTCTATATCTTTGCTTTAGGGAGGGGGGCATCCTGATCTTGTCAGGTTAAATGAGGACATGAACAGGAACTCTGTCATTCAAAATATTTTCATGGAATGCCAGCAAACAACTCAACGAAAGCCCGAAGTGGTTGTTTTTCAAGATAATCTTGAAACGGATAAAACTATCGGCATCACGGACATTGAGAAAGATGGTTTTTCCGTGAATAATATCCCGCAGATTATGGATAAAATAATATTTGAATCCATTCCCTTTGAGAAGATTGGATTGAGAAATAAGTGATTACAAACTAAACATTACAACAGCTATAGGGCACTAAAATGAGTAAAGATTTTTAGTAAAATGCTTCCTGATAGGTGGCACATCACTGGGCGCTTGCCAATGGCGGCCCGGGTGACTGGTATACCGGAGAAAAAGAATTGCTTGCCTGAATAGACTTCCTTAACTTGTTGATGAAATAAATATTTAGCAAGCCCATTTGGTCGAGCAAAGAGCCAGTCCGGCATATACACTGGACCCTTATGGGCAATGCAGAAAAAACACCAAGCGAACATGCAACTCATTAAACCTATTGTACTTTCTTTCTGCATGATACTTTTCTTAAGTATTACATGTTATTCACAACAAAAAGAACTATCGTGGGAAGAACTACGTGAACAGTATGAATTTCCGGAATGGTACGTCGAAGCCCGATTCGGAATTTGGGCACATTGGGGTGCGCAGACTCAACCTAAAATGGGGGGCGGGTGGTACGCCCGCCACATGTACCAGCAAGATGTCGGAGACCAGTTGTGGGGAGAAAATGCATACGAGTACCATCTAAAAACTTATGGGCACCCTTCAGAAATAGGTTACAAAGATGTACTCAATGAATGGAAAGCTGAGAATTTAGATACTGATTCACTACTCGAATATTTCCAAGATATTGGTGCAAAGTTCTTCATGATTTTAGCAAATCATCACGATCGCTTTGACAATTTTAATTCAACACATTTTATGTGGAATTCTGTGAATATTGGCCCCAAACGCGACATAGTAGGAGAATTTGAAAAGTCGGCAAGAAAGTATGGGCTCCCCTTTGGTGTAAGTTCGCATGACGACAGATTTCTTCAATGGTGGTTGCCTGCTTTTGGTGCTGACACAAGCGGGGCATATAAAGGGATCCCCTATGATGGGCACATGACTAAAGAGGATGGAATTGGTACATGGTGGGAAGGTTTAGACCCAGCTGAACTCTATGGTTTGCCACCTGAAGAAAGGACACCCGAGTGGATTAGGCAAATGAAAGAAAACTGGGTGCTGCGTACCAAAGAACTGGCAATTAAATATGATGTGGACATGCTTTGGTTTGATGGTTATGGATTTCCATACGGAGAGTATGGTAAAGAAGTGTGCACGGCCTTCTTTAATCATAAGCTGCAAAAATGTGGGAAGCCAGATGCCATAATTGCCGGGAAATTCCAAAATGAACCGTCCACGGTTAAAGATATTGAACGGGGGGGAGCTTCTGAAATACTGCCATATCCGTGGCAGGGAATTACTACAATTCGTACCTGGTTCTACAAGGAAGATCCACAACACCTGGAAAACAGACATAATGCCAGAACAATTATTGAAGTATTGGCAGATTATAATAGTAAAAATGGAAATTTGGTATTGAATGTAGAGCTTATGCCCGATGGGACTATACCACAAGATCATAAGAAGATTCTTGATGAAGTTGGGGCATGGGTAAACTTGAACAGTGAGGCTATTTATGCAAGCAAACCATGGAAAGTGTACGGCGATAACATCGATTCATACCTGAAGATTCTTGAAAAGAATGGAATTGACGAAGCCGACCTTGAGGCATTGAAGGAACAAAATAACAGTGAGCACTTTAATGAAAGGACCTTGGAAAGCCCGGCCTATGGGCCTGATGAAGTCCGATTTACAACAAAAAATGATGTTTTGTATATAATTGTATTAAACCCTGAAGAAGGAGCAATTGAACTGCCATCATTAGGAGCAAAATCAGAATATTGTTCAAAAAAGATTAATGCAATTAGAATGGTAGGGAGTAAGGATGAGATTGATTTTGACCAACTTTCTGAAAAGCTAATCATACAAGTTCCCAGTGAGAGACCAAACAAATACGCAACTGTGTTTAAAATTGAGGGATTCTTATAGATGCAAAAGATCGCGCCAGTTAACATAGCATCCCTGCCGTTCTCGTTAACTAATTAATCAATATGAGAAGAAGCCAAATCTTTTTAGCTAGCCTTTCGGTTCCAGGTTACGATTTACGGGACCCTAAACTATCTATTACTCCGAATGGTAATATTATGGTAATAATTGGTGGTCCGGATTTTATTCCATTAGATGACGAGCATTTTGTAGGAGGAGGAAGAATAGATGGGAATTTCACAGGACTAATATCTTTTACCAGGGATGGTGATTTCAGAAATGTACTTAAGCTACCCTTATCATATTTTGATAGTAAGAAATAATAGCTGGTTCATGAGTTCTCCTGAGAAGATTCGGAGCTACATACAACTTCGCCTTTCCAAGGATCTGAAGCTCTCTCTATTCTTATTTCTATTCCTTTTACAACCCACGTTCATATTGGCTCAGCTTCTGCCCGGATTTAAAGAATCTGAATCTAATAGGGAACAGCAAATGGTCATAGAGAACGCTCCGGCCAACACACGCATGTTAATCAATGCACCGCTAAAAGGATTTGGGACAGGTAATCAGGTTTTATTGATTTTCTATGCACTTCCAAATGGAAATACCATTGAACAGACTTTTGGGAAGACACTTAAAGAAAGCGATGACTGGCACCATAACATCCAGCATATTGCTGCACAAACGCGTTTTTTAAGGCGGGTTCTTAATAATCAAACAGTTGTTGTTGTATATCTTGAGGCCAGGCAGCTTAGTTGGCCACTATGGAAGAAGAGTAGTCCTAATTACCTGCAGGAAACCTTAGGTATTGTTGACAATATCTCTGCAATGTTTTCAGTATGGAATCCCCAGATAGTATTAAACGGTCACAGCGGGGGAGGAAGGTTTATTTTCAGCTATCTCGAAGCAGTGGGAAAGATACCTGATTGCGTAAAGCGAATTGCATTTCTTGATAGTGACTATGGGTATGAAGATTCAATTCATGGTCCTAAATTAGTCCTTTGGTTGAAATCCGGTGAGGATAAGTTTTTATGCACCTTGGCATATAACGACAGTGTAGTGATTTACAATGATAAACCCCTGGTCTCACCAACTGGAGGGACATGGTACCGAAGTAAAATGATGAAGGATTTTCTTGCTGAATCATTTCATTTTAAAGAGGAGGACAGAGATACACTTGTGTGGTACACGTCTCCAGATAGAAGAATAGAGATTATCCTTAAGACAAATCCAGACAAAAAGATTTACCATACAGCACAAGTAGAGCTTAATGGTTTTATTCATAGTATTTTGAGTGGGACAAGGCATGAGCAGGAGAACTACACCTATTTCGGAGAACGGGCATATTCTTCTTTCATTGCCGACACTGTAATTGTTCCGATCCGGCGCTTAAATATACCTGAGCGGGAAGCGGATGCAGAATCGGGCTCATCTTTTATGAAACGTATTGCCCCATTGTCTCTGGAAGACCGTGAAGAGGAAATCTACAAAACATTATCTGCAGGCAATATGCCTGATTTTCTTAGAAACACAGTGACCCTCCAGGGTGAATTTGCCGATTCAGCGGGAATAGTTCATAAGGTGCAATACGAGGTGGTACCAGATTATTTGTCGGTTGGTGATGATTCGGATTTTTGCATGATCCCCATGAATCCGCATACAGCTCAACGACTTGCAATAGAATATGGAGCTTCCCTGCCTACATCCCAACTCAGCGATCATATTTTCAGGATGGCCCAGCTTAAATTAACTCCCTTTCCCTATACACCAGTAGGTAATGCAAATGAGTCTGTTGCAAAATTTGTAGAGCACAATGCTCAGATTGAGAAGCAGAAAGCAGAGGTAGGAGGGAGAAATGGACAATTAGTGGCAGGAATAAAAAAAGATATCATTTTATCTTCCAGAATGGCAGAACACCCCGATAGGGTAGTGATTTACGGCTGGCATAAACCTGATGGAAAACCCATACAACCTGTATATGGAGGGCATATAGACTGGTATGTTGATTATAGTCATGGAATTCGGCTTATCAATATGCAGGTACTGGTTGATGGGAAACATCTATTGTTGACTGATGTGTTAAAAGATCCGGTGCTTTATAAGGTTTTTAGCGATGAAGATTCCCCTATGGTACAAACAGTTTATATCAAATGATTTAGAATATAAATCTGAAGACACGAAAGAAGAAGCAAACGAAATATAATTTTCTCATTCGTTATAATGCGAGAAATCCTCTTAATATTTGTACTAACTAAGTAAAACTAACATGGAGATAAAAGCACATATCTATTTGGTCGGCCTGGTCCTATTTTCAATTCTACCTGCTTGTAGTGATTCGCACCGATCTGGTAATGAGTCTAATATTGATCAACAAGAGGAACTCAAGCAACAAGAAGAGGTGAAAGCCACACTGGTAAAGATGTGGGATGCTATAGAAAAAGAAGATATTGAACTGTATGCAAGTTATCTCCATCCTGATTTCACTCAATTTGGAGAATCTGATCCTAAGTTGACAATTGGCAGAGAGGCAGAAGTAAATGGGACAAAGGAATGGATAAAAAATTCCTCTGATATTCATACGGAGATGGAAGAACCAATAGTCGTAGTAAAGGACTCGGTGGCCTGGATTCTTTACTACTGGAAAGATAGAGGAACCACCGGGGGAGAAGCATTTTCTTCACGGGGGAAATCAACCCGGATCTTTGTTAAAGAAAATGGGAGATGGTTATGTATTCACGGTCATTATACTCTGTTGTAGCATGAAAAAGATCTACCTGATATTCTTAGCTATTACACTCTTGTTGTCAGCTTGTAATGCGCCATATAAAATTGTTGATTCATATATTTATCTGCAAAAAAGCGATAGGGAATTAAAGGATTGGCAAATCATTTGGGAAGATAATTTTGATGGTTCAGAGTTGGATACCAGCAAATGGACCCGAATTCCACCAAATACCGCTGACTGGGGTAAACATATGACAAGTGACCAGCAATGTTATAGAATTTCAGAAGGAAAGCTTTTTTTGAAAGGGATTGTCAACCCGGATACTTTGAGTGATTCAAGACCTGTTTTGACGGGAGGAGTATATACCAAAGGAAAGTTTGCCTTCCAATATGGTAAGATTGAAATAAGGGCGAAGCTCGAGTCTGCACAAGGTGCCTGGCCAGCTATATGGATGTTGGCTGAAAAAAAGAAATATGGTCCCTATCCAAAGAACGGAGAGATAGATATTATGGAGCACATCAATTTTGAAGATATCATTTACCAAACCACGCATTCTTACTATACTCTGGAACTGAAACAAAAGGATAAGCCACCGAATGGTGGTACTGCAAAAGTAGATATCGATCAATTTAACACCTATGGATTAGAATGGTATCCAGACAAATTGGTTTTTACATTGAATGATAAAGAGACATTTATATATCCAAGAGTTAAGGATGTAGATCCTTCACAGTGGCCATATGATCAAGCCTTTTACCTTTTAGTGGATCAGCAACTGGGAGGATCATGGGTTGGAAAGGTCGAGCCAGAAGACTTACCTGTTCAAATGATTGTTGACTTTGTAAAAGTTTATCAGTAATATTTAAAGTAATAAACCTTGCGGAACACTGTGAAAAAAGCTCTATTTATAAGCCTGTCGTTCATTATTCTACTTTCTTCATGCAAAGAATACCGGCCACTTGATAATTACAACATCATATGGGACTCGCCCAGTGATGATGCATCGGAATCTATGCCCCTGGTGGGGGGCGACATAGCTTGTAATGTATGGGTCGAAGAGGGTGACCTCATGTTGTACGTCCAGCGAAGTGGAAGCCTGAGTGAAAACGGCGAGTACCTCAAAATGGGACGTTTCAGGATTCAATTATGGCCCAACCCTTTCGTAGAAGAAAACTCATTCCGGCAGGAATTGAAACTGGAAGACGGATATATAGAAATAGAGTCGAAGAGCGGAGGAAAGCAAACTGCCCAGATCAAACTATGGGTCGATGTGTTCAGTCCGCTTGTTCATGTGGAAGTTGAATCTGCCAGGGCTACTGAAGTGAGCGTGACTTATGAAAGCTGGAGAACCGAAGACAAGGAGCTGTCGGGAAAGGCAGGGGACAGGTTCGAGCGTTTCACCTGTTTTAGCCTGGATGGTTACCCGGGAAAAGTAGTTCGGGTAAAAGATGAAATAGCACATACAGAAAATGGAATTCTCTTTTATCACCGCAATCCAAAAGACAAGCTTGTTCCAGAAGTGTTGCTAGAACAGCAGGAACTGGAAGAATACAAAGACGAGATTTTTGATGATATCAAGGATCGTACTTTCGGCGGTTTTGTTTTTGGAGAAGGTTTGGTTCCGGACGGGACAGGAGAAGGCAAATATCAGATAACTCCCTATAAATCATGGAAGCTGAAAACAGAAAAGCCTGCAAAGCATCATAGTATTTCCATTGCCACTCATATAGAACAGACAGAAAGCCTGGAAGATTGGAAGAAACATCTATTTGAAACTGTAAGCATCGCACAAAAGAAGCCTCAAAAGGCCTTTGGAAATACAATCAGCTGGTGGAATGACTTTTGGGAGCGCAGCTTCATTATTATTAATCCGGAAAATCGGGATACACAAGACTCTGTATGGCAAATGGGTCGCAACTATCAACTTTTCCGATATCAACTGGGTGGAAATATTCATGGAGAATATCCAAGCAAGTTTAACGGAGGCAGTTTGGCTTTCGATCCGGTTTTGGTGGATGTCAATAAAGATTACGACCCCGATTGGCGACAGTGGGGAGGGGCAGTGCACACTGCTCAAAATCAACGCCTGTTGTACTGGCCCATGCTGAAGTCTGGTGATTTTGATGCTATTATTCCTCAATTCGAACTGTATCGAAAAGGATTACCTGGAGCTACAGCTCGTGTGAAAAAGCATTTTGGCCATGAAGGGGCCGTATATACTGAATACATGAACGCCTCGGGTTTGGTCCTTGGTGCGGGCTGGGGTTGGGATGTAATTGGTCACCGGGGCAGAGGCGAAGAAGTACCCTTCGGGGATGAGCGTGCCACCGGAGCCTTAGCTTACAATGATCTGGTAGAAGAGGGCGTTCAGGCCAATCAAAATTGCGCTTATCATTGGGAATCACAGCTGGAACACGCCTACATGATTATGGAATATCATCGTTTTTCCGGGGAAGATATTTCGCAATACATGGCCTTTATCAAAGCTTCGGTGATATTTTTTGATGAACACTACCAGCTTCGTCAGCTTATGCGAAGCGGTGAACCATTGGATGAACATGGGAAGCTCGTTATTTACCCTTCTACCTCATGTGAGACATATCGTGGAGCCACGAACCCAATCGATGTGCTCTCTGGCTTAAATGCTTGCCTGCTTAGCCTGCTTGCCCTGGATCAGAGCTATGTATCTGAAGTAGAAAAGGAATATTTCAAAGAATTTCTTTCGCGTATTCCTGCCTACCCCATGGAGGACAAGGACGGACTGACTGTTTTTAAACCGGCAGAAAGTTGGATTAGTATCAAGAACATAGAACTGCCCCAGTTTTATCCACTTTTCCCCTTCGATCAGTTTAACCTGGGCGATGAAGAAATTAAATATTTCCAAAATACTTATAAGCTGGCTCCTGATAATCTAAAAGGAATGGTCATCAGCTGGCATCAGGACGGTATCCAGTTTGCCCGCATGGGAATGTCCAAAGAAGCTGCGGAATACAATACCAAGAAGCTGCAAGATAGTCCCAGACGCTACCCAACCTTCTGGGGGCCCGGTCATGACTGGGTGCCCGACCACAACTGGGGCGGATCGGGTATGATTGGCTTGCAGGAGATGTTGCTGCAAACCATTGGAGACCAGATCGTATTGTTCCCGGCCTGGCCAAAAGAATGGGATGTTGAGTTTAAACTGAATGCTCCGAAACAGACAGTTGTAGAGGCTCAGTTGGTAAATGGAGAATTGAAGAGGCTAAAAGTGACACCCAAAGAACGGGAGAAAGATTTGGTCCTGATAAAAACAAAAATATGAAAGCAATAGGCTTTAAAAAATCATTACCGATTACAGATAAGGAGAGTTTTATTGAGTTTGAAATTAATACACCAACTCCAACAGGATACGATTTGCTGGTAAAGGTATTAGCAAACTCTGTTAACCCGGTAGATTTTAAAATCAGGGAAAGTGCCGCAATGGATACTGTTCTTGATACCCCAAAGATAATTGGATGGGATGCCGTGGGAATTGTTGAAGCAAGAGGTGATAAAACGTCAAAATTCAAAGTTGGTGATGAAGTATATTATGCTGGAGACATTACCCGAAGTGGTAGCAATGCGGAATACCAATTGATTGATGAACGTATTGTAGGCTTTAAACCCAAAAACCTTAGCATAGCGGAAGCGGCAGCTATTCCATTAACGGGATTAACTGCATGGGAGTCGCTTTTTGACCGTATCAAAGTGAATCCTGAAACCGACAAGGGAAAAACTGTTTTGATATTAGCAGGTGCCGGTGGCGTAGGTTCCATTGCGATACAAATTGCAAAGAAAGTGGCAGGACTAACGGTTATTGCAAGCGCTTCACGACCCGACTCCGTAAAATGGTGTGAAGATATGGGAGCTGATTATGTGGTAAATCATCATGATTTGAAAGCAGATTTAGAAAGAATTGGTCATAGCCAGGTAAATTACATTTTGGATTTTGTGGATTTAGAAGGGTATTGGGAAACTGCCGCTGAAATTATTAAACCGCAGGGACATATTGTTTCAATTACCGGTAGCAGCAAACCATTGAATTTGGATATCCTGAAAATGAAGAGTGTAAGTTTTTCATGGGAACTGATGTACACCCGTTCGATGTTTACTACTGAGGATATGGAAAAGCAACACACAATTCTAAATGAAATTGCAGAATTACTGGATGCCGGAACCTTAAGATCAACACTGACAACAACTTTAGAAGGATTTACAGTAGACAATCTTAAAGAAGCCCATAAAATGCAGGAGTCAGGAAAAACTATCGGTAAAACAGTTATTCAATTTTAAGCTGAATATTTATGAATAAGCAAAATCTCTATGCTGTTTTACTGGGTGGGAAAATTCGTAAAAACCACTTAATGGAGGACCATCATCTTGTTTTTGTGGTGGCTGAAAATGAACAGGAAGCCAGAAAGTTGTCGAAGAAGAAATGGGATGCAGAGGATATACATGTTGATGGAACACAAAAAATTATCATGGTTGATGGTTACAAACTAGTTCTTCAGAAAACTGATGAACAGGATGATGATTTAGGGATAAATTCAGAGTATTCACAATAGAAAGATGAATAAGAAATTAGTAATAGGAATTCTATGTGGAGGTGTAATTCTGCTCTCCTGTCAAAGAAGGATGGATAGCCTGTCCTTTAAAAATAGTTTCGAACCAATCACTGAAGAGAACATCCTTAAAGAGCCTGGTTACCACAACTGGGGTTCTTCAATCATAAAAGGGGATGATGGAAAGTACCATCTGTTTTATTCCAGATGGCCTGGGGACTTTGCTGCGTGGCTGACATTTTCAGAAATTGCACATGCTACTTCAGCTAGTCCTAATGGTCCCTGGGAATATAAGGAAACTGTGTTAGAGGGAAGAGGGAAAGGACACTGGGATGCTATTACAGCCCATAACCCTAAAATAAAATACTTCAGTGGAAAGTATTATCTATACTACATCTCAACGAACCTGGGTGATTTAAGCTATACTGACCAGGATTTGTTTGATACACACGGAAAATCATTGGAGCAAAGTCCAGTTCGAAAAACCCTTCGTGAAAATCAAAGAACAGGCGTAGCATTTTCCTCCTCATTGAGCGGACCATGGCTTAGGCTGGATAAACCTATAATTGAACCCTCCGGGCCAATTACAACTTTGACTGTAAATCCAGCCATCGATAAAGGGAAAGATGGAAAATACTACCTCATTGTGAAAGGGGATAAACCCAATGAAGAACGTTTTATCCGAAATCAGGCTATTGCAATTTCTGATTCACCCACCGGCCCTTTTATCATGCAGCCAAAGCCAGTAATTGATTACTTAGATACAGAAGATATGTCCTTGTGGTATGATAAAAAGAGAGGCCATTTTTATGGAGTCTTTCATGCCCATAATTATCTTGGTTTAGTATGCTCAAAAGACGGTGTTAATTGGGAAAAAGCAAATAATTTTGAAGTTCTCAAGAAAGAAATACCAATGAAAAATGGTGAATCTCTGAAACCAGATAGAATGGAGCGTCCTTTTATATACCTTGAAAATGGTGAAGCTCTTACCTTATGCCTGGCAGTATTGGAAGGTAATGAATCGTATATGGTTTTTGTGCCAATAAATACTAATAAATGAATTCCAAAAACACTAAATACAGCCAATACCTTATCCAGTACTTAGTCTTTAGTTTTCTAATTATTTATAATTTAAATGCCCAGGAGCCGCAATTGCTAAATGAAAAAATAATGAATCATTAAATCTGTCTATTTATGAGAAAAATATTGGTGGTACTTGCAATTCTTTTACTTCAGGTCGGATGTGTGGAATCGAACAAATCTCAAAATCCAGAACTTTTAAATAAAATACATGAAGATGAGCGTTTGGATGTGGTTTTGGAAATGGCAAAAAAAACATTGAAACCTGAAAGTGGCCAGTTTAAAGCAGGTAGCAATTATCCGGAGACATGGATCAGGGATTTTGCCACCTTTATTGAAATTGCACTGGAGGTTAATTCTAAGGAAATAATCAAAGAGAGGCTCCTGTTATTTTTCGATTTCCAGGGGGAGGATGGGAATATTGTAGATGGTTTTACGGAGATAGACACTGAAGCCGGTTACGATTACATATATTCAGAAACAGCACCAAATTACAAAGCACACAAAAATACTGTTGAAACAGATCAGGAGTCCTCATTAATTCTGGCTATTGCCAGATATATCAAGGTTACCGGTGAAAAAGATATTTTATTTGAAGAGATAAATGGAGAAACAGTACTTGAGCGATGCGAAATGGCTCTTAATTTTTTGAAGGATAATATGTACTCCGAAGAATATGGATTACTCTTTGGTGCTACAACAATTGATTGGACGGATGTCCAGCCTGAATCTCCTTGGGGCGTTTTTATTACAGAAGATACCCACTGGTGTATCGATGTTTATGACAATGCCATATACATACTTGCAATAAATGAATATTTGGAGTGGATAAAAGATGATACTGCGAAGTATGAATTTTGGAGCGAAAAAAAGAAGGCCATAGCCACAAATGTAAAAAGACATCTATGGGATGAGCAGAATCAGAAATTCATTCCTCATGTTTATTTAGAAGATTCGCCCTTTTCAGGATTTAATGAAGATGAGATTTATTATTTGGGGGGGACGGTATATGCTATTTTAGCAGGAGTATTAGATGAAAACGAGATATCAGCATCTTTCAATAAAATGTTGGAGATAAAAGAAGTTTCAGGCTCTATGACAATCGCCATTATTAATTATCCCCCATACCCTGAAGGTAGTTTTTTTAATGGTGCAGGAACCTTACCGTATGTATATGTAAATGCTGCCGATTGGACATGGTGGGGAGGCAGGACAATTGAAGCCATGATAGAAACCGGGCATTTGGACCTGGCATATCAGGAGATAAGTCCATTCCTGGACAGGGTAATAAAAAACGATGGATTTTATGAATGGTACTCTGTAATAGATCACCAACCACATGGTTCCAATACTTTTCTTGGAGCGGCAGGTGCATTAGGAAAAGCCATTAATTTAATGAAGAAAGTAGCTTATGAAAACTGATAAAGAAAATATTCCGGTAGAAGTTTTTGCAGGTACTGCAGTACAAGCCAACCTGGTAAAAAGTCTTTTAGAAAATGCAGAGATTGATGCCTATCTGAAAGATGAATTCACAGGGGTGTTATATCCATGGCATACCTCTCCTGGTGGAGTTGGAGCCGTAAAGGTATTAGTCTCCGGTGTAGATCATGCAAAAGCACGAATAGTTGTTGATGAATATGAAAGTAACATGAAGACAAATGGAGGATAAATAGTCCCTTAAGCACTTGATTATGCATCAGAGCAGACTATATAGGACCGCAGTATTTTCCTGTTTATGGTATTTGAGTTTAAGTATTTCTTATGCTGGTCCTGGTAATATTGCTTCTTCTGCAAATGTTACTGCTTCATCATCATTGAGTACTGACTTTAATCCATCCAATGCAATAGATGGTAGCATAAGAATACTCAATCAAAATGAATGGGTTTCAAATAGCCAGATGACCTTTTGGGGAATGATAGATTACCCATGGATTCAGTTGGATTGGGATTCTTCCATAAACATTAATCAGGTAATATTGTACGATCGTCCATGCGAGCAATCGCATATTGCTGGTGGAATACTGCATTTTAGCGATGGGAGCAAGATACATGTATTGCAAATCCCCAACGATGGAAGCCCAAAGGTGCTTGCTTTTCCAGCAAAGAAAGTAGATTGGATTCGTTTTGAAGTAACTGACGGCGATGGTGTTGGATTAGGATTTTCTGAAATTGAGGTATTTCCTTCTCCTTCCGAATTTTCGGATTTTGTTTCATGGGTTGATCCTTATATTGAAACCACACGCGGTAGATATTTTTTCTTTGTTACCGGTAGTCGCCCATTTGGGATGATAAGTGCAGCTCCAATGACCCGTAATAAGAATCAGTATGGAGGTGGTTACAACTATAATTCAATGGAAATATTAGGATTTCCGCAGGTCCATGGCTGGATGTTGTCCGGATTAACCTTTATGCCAACATCTGGTAATGTCGATCCTTCCAGGGGAGAGCAGAATTGGAAATCAAGATTCTCACATGATGATGAGATTGTTCAGCCGGGATATCATCGTCTTTATTTGAGTGATTATAACACCTGGGTTGAGCAAACTGCAAGCGATCGGGTAAGTATGTACCGTCTGACCTTTACGAAAGATAGCGATGTTAATATTTTGCTAAATCTGGGAGGATACCTTTCCACTTCAACCATGACAGATGCAGTTGTCAAAAAAGTTAGCAATACTGAATTGGAAGGATCTTTTAATACCAAGGGGCGCCTGTGGGGTGGACCTGAAAATGTGAAGATCTTTTTTACAGCTCGGTTCGATCAAGCTTTTGAGACCCTGGATGGATGGTCAGATACAAGCAGATATTATAATATCTCTGAATTAAAAGGGCTGCCGGGCAGCATTCCTAGAAGGGAAAAGGGCTGGAGTTATCATGACGCTCCAACTGCAGGGATTAGTGCAAATTATACTGTGAAAGCGGGTGAAAAAATTCATGTTAAGTTTTCAATTTCATATACCAGTATTGACAATGCTCGAAATAATCTGGTAGATGAATGCGATCATTGGGATTTTGAACAATTGAAACGCGAAACGTCTGATGAATGGGACCGATGGCTTGGACAGATTGAAGTGAAGGGTGGTAGTGAAGCTCAAAGAATAAAATTTTATACGGACCTCTGGCATATCCTCTTAGGCAGGCACAAACTTGACGATATAAGTGGAGACTACCCGGACTATACTCAAGGTGAGCGTGAAGGCTCGCATACCAAAAATGCCAGGTTGATAATCCGCACCTTGCCCAGAACTTCTTCAGGCGAAATCAAATATCATATGTATAATTCAGATGCTTTTTGGTTAACACAGTGGAATTTGAATATTCTCTGGGGCCTGGCCTGGCCTGAAATGCTTGATGAGTTTTCTGCTTCGCTTGTTCAGTATGCTGACAACGGAAAATTATTACCACGGGGACCATGTGCCGGGGGCTATTCTTATATCATGACCGGCTGCCCGGCAAGCAATCTGATTGTTTCTACATATACAAAAGGAATTTTGAAGAAAATAGAGGCTGAACATGCTTATGAAGTCATGAGGTCCAATCATATGCCAGGAGGAATGATGGGGATCAATGATCATTATATCAGTAAAGGATACTATCCGGGAAATGCCGGGATAAGCTTAGAAGCAGCATTTCAGGATTGGGCATTGGCACAGATGGCCAAAGGCTTAAATAAGAAGAATGACGTTGAGTATTTTTTGAAGCGATCATCAGGCTGGAAACAGTTATATAATGAAGATCAGAAATTGATCTTCCCAAAAACTAAGAACGGAGATTGGTTGCATCAAGATCCATTAAGTGGTAAGGGTTGGGTTGAAGCTAATTCGTGGCAAGGGACCTGGTCAGTATCACATGGCATTGAAGAATTAGCAGCAATGATGGGCGGTAATGATACTCTCTGTGAAAAATTGAATTTTGCATTTGAACATGCCGCTCCGCAGGATTTTGTATTTGGCTATAGTAGTGGTTATGTGAGTTATGCTAATCAACCAGGATGTTCAAATGCCCATGTGTTTAACTATGCAGGAAAACCCTGGTTAAGCCAGTACTGGGTAAGACGAGTAAACGAACAAGCCTATGGAGCCATTTCGCCTGACGGGGGTTATGGGGGGCATGATGAAGATCAAGGACAGATGGGCGGAGTTAGTGCATTGATGTCCTTAGGACTTTTCAGTCTTCGGGGAACGGCTTCCTCTGATCCGGTTTATGAAATCACCAGTCCGGTTTTTGATGAAATAATTATTCATCTGGATACTACTTATTATTCAGGTAATAAGTTTGTTATAAAAGCATATAATAATTCCCCTGAGAATTGTTACATACAAAAAGCTGCTTTAAATGGTCAGGCTCAAAATCAGTTCTGGTTCAAGCATAGTGATTTTGAAAAGGGGGGAGAACTCGAATTATGGTTAGGAGACAGGCCCAATAAGAATTGGGGTGTGGGAAAACAATGAGAATTGAATGAAAGTTTCAAAACGAAAATGTAGACCAATACGCCAAGCATTAAGTAAAGAGCAGAGTTGCCATGAAACAAATTCTTCTGATTTTTCTGATTCTACTACTTAGTAAAAGTGCTATTGCACAGGATGATTCAATTAATTGGGCAAGTGATTTAGCTTATATTAAGCGCGAACTTCCTGAGAAGCATTATGATTTATTCTTTAAGCAATCTCAAGCTGATTTTGAGTTAGAAATGAATATACTGATCGCCAGTGCTTCAACTTTATCTGATTATCAAATCCTGGATCATCTATCGCAAATCATTGCAAAAGTGGGTGACAGCCATACCCATATTGATTACGGTCGATTCAACAAAGCTGATAAGATCTTACCCTTCAGGTTATACTGGTTTAGTGATGGTCTTTACATTACACATACCAGAGTAGGGTATGAGAGATTTCTTGGCCATAAGTTGACAGAGATTAATGGCTACGCCATAGAACAGATTGCTGATAGTCTAAGCTCTTTGATTGCCATAGATAACGAAGCAACAATAAAACATACAATTCCGCGAATGATTGGATTTGTGCCACATTTAGAATTTTTCAGTTTCTCGTCTGATGTAAAAATTGATCTGACAACAATTGATTTGAAAGGAGTAGAATCAATCAGTTCAATTGATAAAACAGAGCTTAAATATGATAAGCTAGTTCGATACGAACCCGATTCAATGTCCTTGTGTTGGTATAACAGGAATACCTTCTTTACGAATGTCTATCTGGAAAAGGATAGCATCCTCTATATTCAGTATAACCGATGTTGGAGCAGAGAGTTAGAAAGAATCCTTGGCTCACGCAAAAGAGCAAAAACCTTTCCCTCCTTTAATGATTTTCAGAAAGAGATCTTTGAACATATCGAAAGCAAAGAGATAAATGAACTAGTTTTTGACTTACGGTTTAATGTGGGTGGTTCATCACCTCAGGGTACCAGGTTGATTAAAAAACTGGCGGAATTTGAAAGCGTTAATAATAAGGACAAATTGTATGTCATAACGGGAATGGCTACCTATTCGTCAGGGATTATTAATGTGATGGATTTCAAAGAAAATACCAATGCCACCTTTGTTGGAGAACCGACTGGTGGCAGACCGAATCATTATGGTGAGATTAAATATTTGACACTTCCAGTCTCCGGACTAAAAATCAGTTATTCAACCAAGTATTTTAACAAGTATAGTCCGGATTCTGACTCCTTTTATCCAGATATTGAAATCGAAACCAGTTTTGATGACTATAAAAATGGGATAGATCCGGTTTTTGAATATATAAAAACACAATAATGAAATACATATCAATCATTATAATTACAAGCGCTCTCGGCTTAGTTCATTGTACTACACAGCCATTTTCAAAGCATTGGGAAAACCTGAGTTACGCTAACGATACGCTGGTTTCTCACAGGATGGATATTTATTTGCCCATGACAGGAGAAGCTCAGCATCCTGCAGTAATAGTCGTTTATGGAAGTGCCTTTTTTGGCAATGATATGAAGCATACTGCTTATGAGGTAATGGGGGAGGCGCTGCTCAACAGCGGTTTTGCAGTGGTGGCTGTCAATCACCGATCAAGCAGGGATGCCATCTTTCCCGCACAGATACAGGATATAAAAGCAGCTGTCAGGTTTATCAAAGCCAATGGAAATAAATTCCAGATCGACACTTCCTTTGTTGGAATAGCGGGCTACTCCTCAGGGGGTCATCTGTCTGCAATGATTGGGACCTCAGGACACACTATTCAGAAAACAATTAATACTAAAACCGCTCAAATAGAGGGCGAAGTGGGTAATTACACATCCTACAGCAGTTCGGTTAATGCAGTGGTTGATTGGTTTGGGCCCATTGACTTTCAGAGCATGGACTCCTGTGGCAGCACCATGGTCCATGATGCCCCTGATTCGCCCGAATCAATTTTTATTGGCGGCCCCATCCAGGATAATGATGACTTGTGTGCACTGGCGAGTCCCATCTCTTATATTGATACCGATGATCCTCCCTTTCTTATTCTTCATGGAGATGCTGATCCCCTGGTGTCTCATTGTCAAAGTGAAATGCTTTATAAAGGACTTCAAAAGGCGGGTGTGTCCTCCTCATTTGTTTTAGTTCCTGAGGCTGGTCATGGACCGGGTTTATTTAAAGAGGAGTATTTCAGGATGATGTGCGATTTCTTCAATTGTAATGTTCTTTAAATATCTCTATCAGTTTCTCGGGAGGAATGAGCTTATCGGGGTAAAGATTCATCTCGGTAAGTACCCTGTTTGTAGCTAATGGATTAAGTCCTATTCGTATACCGACATCTTTTAGAAATTCAATTTCCAGATCGCTGCTTTCCTGGTCGATATTCATTAGCAGAACAAAACGGTGGAATTGTAATATCCGTTCAAATTCAGATTCAGGGGGCGTGAATTCAATATAATCCTGAAAGAGGGAATCGAAATCATCTTTACTTACATCAAGTGATTTGGCTATGGTCAGTAAAAATCTATACTCTTGATCGCGTACTTGCTGATCGCAACGTGCAAGTTTGATGAGCTCTGTGAGAAGACTTAGTTTTTCTTTCATACTTTGAAGCTTGAGATATATCCCGAAATATACAAGTTTTGCTGTAAAATAATTTGACTTCCTTAACTTGTGAGAAAATTGTTTAATACATGAGAATAAGTGGTTTTACGATGGTAAGGAATGCTACCAAGTATTACTTTCCAATAAAAGAATCGATTGAATCTGTACTTCCCATTGTAGATGAGTTTATTGTTGCCCTGGGTAAGGGTGACAAGGATGACAGGACAAGACAGGAAATCGAGTCTATTAAATCTGATAAAATAAAGATTATAGATAGAATCTGGTCTGAACAGGATTTTATCGATGGAAGAGTTTTCGCACTGGAAACAACTTTTGCTTTGCAGCAATGTACAGGTGATTGGTGTATTTACCTGCAGGCCGATGAAGTGATCCATGAGAATGACCTGGGTGTCATTCAGGCAGCCTGTTCTGCGCACCTAACAAATATGAGCATTGATGGTTTCCTCTTTGATTATTATCACTTTTTTGGGGACTATGAGCATTATTTGCCCTTTCATGGCTGGTACAAGAATGAAATCCGGATTGTTAGAAATAATGTGGAGGTCTATTCTTATAAAGACGCTCAATCCTTTAGAAAAAGCAATGATCAGAAACTGAATGTACTTCCAATTGATGCGCATATTTATCATTATGGCTGGGTACGTCCACCCGGTAAAATGCAGTCAAAAAGGAAAGAACAGGACTCCATTCACCATGGGAAGAAAAAAATTGAAGAGGCCTATAAAACCAAACCGGATGAATTCAATTACGGAGCCCTGGGCCGAATCCCTGTTTTCAAAGGAGGGCATCCAAAAGTAATGGATGATTTTCGTTCAAAAATTGCATGGAAAGCCAAGCTCAACTACACGAAGAAATCTGTGATCAACAGAGAAAAAATGAAGCATGAGAAATTCAAGTATCGTCTTTTAACTTTCTTTGAGAATACCTTGAATGGGGGTAAGGAAATTGTTGGTTATTCCAATTGGAGGAAAGTAAAAAATAATAACAGATCGAAATGAGGATATTAATCGTTGGAGGAAAAGGAACCATAGGAAGCAAAGTATCTGCTCACTTTGCCCGCACAAATGATGTTATTATTGCGGGGAGATCCACAGGTGATGTCAAAGTTGATATTGCAGATAGCTCTTCCATAAAAGCAATGTTTGAAAATACAGGCAAGGTAGACGCAATAATTTGTATCGCCGGACAGGCAAAATGGACTGATTTCGACGATCTGAGTGAAGAGGA
>RCND010000698.1_pt1 | contig 19249 bp, 22 predicted proteins | sample 2041351 | NCBI WGS metagenome assembly RCND01 (sample SAMN09708230, study PRJNA481090) | Marine sediment metagenome, whole genome shotgun sequencing project. | biome: marine sediment; feature: ocean; material: sediment; isolation source: Sewage treatment plant 12B marine sediment (STP12B) ... | reverse complement strand
GGTGGAGAACGATTTTTTGTCACAAGGGCTAAAGCGATGAGCCCGTCAGAACGCCGTGAGATGATCCGCAAAGAGAACACCGATTTGAGCCTGACACGCCAATGCAAGCTGCTCAAGATCAGCCGTTCATCGATCTATTACACACCGGTTGGCGTGAATGCTGAGACGCTTAAGCTTATGCATGAGATTGATAGGGTGTTCACAAAATACCCGTTCTTTGGAAGCCGCCAGATTGCGGCCTACCTTCCTCAGTCTGGCTTCTCAGCCGGGCGACACCGTGTTCGACGCCTGATGAACATCATGGGGTTGCAGACCATTTATAAGGGGCCGAACACCAGCAAGAAGCACCCACAGCACCGCATTTATCCATACCTACTGAGGAAGTTGCCAATCACACGGCCCAATCAGGTTCCCCTCTCACACATACAAGCATGTGCTGCCGGTCAAAGGGTGCAGCGACATCACCTACATCCCGGTCAGGAACGGCTTTCTGTATCTGGTGGCAATCCGCTGGCTGACAGGGGTGTTTACACCCCGAGAAGCATGGATTGGGCAACCCGCAAGGTGTTGTCCTGGCGGCTCTCAAATACGCTGGATGCTAGCTTCTGTGTTGAGGCGTTGGAGGAGGCTATCGCAAAATATGGAAAGCCAGAAATAATGAATACGGATCAGGGTAGCCAATATACAGGCGCGGGCTGGATCACGACCTTGACCAAGGCCGACATCAAAATATCAATGGACGGTCGGGGCCGTTATCTGGACAATATCTTTATCGAACGGTTGTGGCGATCCCTGAAGCAGGAGGCCATCTATCTGCACGAAATCACCGACGGCTTCCAAGCAAAACGGATCATTGATAGCTGGATCAGTTTTTACAACTCCGAGCGCCCTCACACCGCCCTTGATAAGCGCACGCCGGACACCGCATACTTCGACCAAGCAGAAATACGAAAAGCGGCATGAACACAAACCAGATGCATCTTAGCAGAGCCGAAAACCTGTCCTAAAAAGTAGGACCACTTCATAGGTCGAATACTCACAGTCGAAAGGAGACAGCAATGACCATGCATTCACTTAAAGAAGTGTTTCACGATCGGCTTCAAGGCGATTGGAGTGCGAGCAAGCAGTCCTTGGAGGTGGTAACAGCACTGGGACGTGCGGCGATAGACAAAGAGCTGTCAGAGGCCTTCATTTGGGCCGCTTTCTTCTTTTGCCAAATCCAACGCGTCTTTCAGGTGTGTGGAGGGGCCCACAAATTCAAAGCCCAAATCCCCTCGGTGTAGGGAAAACGGGTGTAGGCCCGTGGAGTTCCATCCAACTGATCCGAACAGTGCTCTGATCGAGTGCGACATAATCCCATGCCAGCGCAACGGTGCCTTCGCTGTCAGAGAGGCGCGGTGTTTGAACGCTTTCGTTGCCAACTCACAAATGCCATAGAGAGGAACATCGCGACGCGTGAGGGGACTTCGATCTTGGGACCTCTCATCGTGATGGGCCTGCCTGCGATGCGGGCAATCGTGTTTTAGGCAATCTTCCTGATTAACGCGCGGTCCCAGCGGTTTCCTGTGAGTTGTGAGTGCGCTTTGATATAGGCATTGAGGCTGCTATCGATGGTCTCACGCGCGTCCTCTGACGTAGTCGTACCGCGCAAGGATTGACTCACGATTGATTTTATCACCGAAACGGCGTTTTTCACACGGCGGTTCAGCTCTGTAATCAACACGTCCTGCTGGACCATGAGGTGGCGTTTATTGTTGATGTCGATCATCGCAACCGTCGCACCGCGCCATCACTGGCAAACACGGGACGGCAGATGATCCGTATCCAAAAGCGAGAGCCGTCGCCGCGTCGGTAGTCCACGTCGAGCTCTGCGTACGCTCCCCCTCACCAATAACCTTTGCCAAGGGGTATTCATGGCTCTCTACCGGTCGGCAATTCTCGTGAAATGATGTCCATTTTTCATGAGATTCAACGTCCTTCGAAGTGTAGACCGGATGCTTTACCATTTCCTTCGAACGCAAGTCGCCTAAGCTGATATGACCACTGGGTGCTTCGGCCAGAACAACGCCGATGGGCATGGTTTCCAGCATCGCTTCTGGAAAGGTGACGCGGTTTAAGGAAGTTCCATTTTCGAGCGCCTCGTTGCTTTAGTTTGACAAAGCATCGGCCAAATCTCGTTTTAGCCGCACATTTTCAGCATTCAGCTGTCTAAGTGACTCCTAACCCTCTATTCTACATCATTTTATGTGAAAAATGTGTTAACGAAACTCTCTGCGCAGAGGCATCAATATAGACAAGTGTCCATTTCTCATGAGGTTCCGGCAAGTCTGCATCATTAAGGACCCAGTTTAGCGTTTTGAGGCTGTTGTTAGGAAGACCATAGTAATAATTGGCGACAGTGCCCCCAAGGCCGAAGTTGATCAAGGCTATCCCGCCGAGGTGGCGACCAAGCTGTTCTTCGATGGAGTATAGAGCCCCAACGGTGCGGCGTTTGCCGGTAAAGTCGATCATGCTCGCAATCGTCTTATTGAGAAACATGTCACCGAAAGCGACGAGGAAGAAGAGTAGGATCAAGGTGAACAAGATGCTGCTGAGCAGGGCAGGGGCCAAGCTGAATATCCTCGCAGCAACGCCCGTTCGGCTCACAACCTCCACTTCAACAGTTCCGCTGTCTTGCTCGGCGAGAAATTCCTCTGCCGCAGCTGTGGCTTTGTTGATCGCTTCGAGTGTGCCGCTGGATGTAGACAGATTTGCTTTGATTTCCTCCATCAGCGTGTGAAGGTCATCGATGAATCGCACTGTGGGCCCGCTCGGTTGAACCAAAGGCAAAAGGATCAGTGCGGTCAAGCTCGCTGTGAATGAGATCGCAGAGACAAAGGGTGCGATAGCGATCCGCTCCGAATAACGGCGCGGTCAGTTGAAGGCGACGTAACGGTTCAATGCGCTACTGGAGATCCTGCTCTTGCGGCTGCGTCACATCTGTTGGGACCTCTCTTTGTAGATTGGTGTTGAGATCGTCAAGGGGGTGCTGTTCGCAGATCATTTCTACTTGTTTGACCCGCCAGATTGCGCGCATCCCTACTGTGCCAAAACACTTTCTGCTGCAGCCGCTGATGTGCATCATCGGGACGCTTGCGATTTCAAACAATTGGTCGACCGTGGTCGTTATGCTGCTGTTCTCAGGCATTGGATCCTTGCTGGACCGCCAGATGTTTCAGTCCCTATTTGACGCAGTTTTGATTTGGGTGCGGGCATGTTGCATCCTGCAAGGAGTGCGCGCACTGTTCGAGGCCTACGATGTGATTGGTCCAACACTTTGGCGGCTGACGGTTGGCGTGGGCACCGTCGGATTTCTTTTGGTCGATCTGATACGTCAGAAAACAATGCCGCAAACGACGGCTGTGACAGGTAACCCTTTACGAGTGTCTTTGATACTGAAATGCAAACTTTGCACATCCCGCAAGAGCAGCCAGGTCATCGCTAATCACCCAGATAGGGATAGTATTGCATGTTAGGATGGTACTGGGTTCACGGAACGCCTTGATGCAAGATTGTGGTGAAGTTGATATGATCGAAACCGCGACACTGCCTGCCAAATATAGACCGGTCGACGGCATATAAGCGAGCGACAGATCCCTTAAAAGAATACCCAAAAGACAGGAATAGTGGTCTATCGCAGTGGTGACAGCAGGTTGGTCTTCCGTTCCGTAAGCCGCAATGAGTGCTGCGGCATCTATGTTTGTGCTGCTTGTGAAGGGCTGGCAGAATTTGATAAACCCACTCCCAGAGAACAACGCTTCGATTGTTTGGAATTTCTGGTGTTCAATGCCCAATTCCCAAAGTCTTTGGACAATGCTCAGGGGCAAGCTGATGTGACCGGCCTCTACCGCGAGACAAGTCACTGCGGTCGTGCTTTGGATGACAGGGCTGACGTTAAACCAGTGCCTATCCCAACAACCATGGATTGGGAATTCGCGCTTTGCGTCGGAGCGCCAGCGCTGACAAGCGTCAACTGGTCGCTCTGCAGTGTGGGGACAGCATAGCCTAAGGCGGTCGAATCATTTAGCAAGATTATAGGTACGTTGCCGTAGAGCTTGGTCAGATGATCGCTCTCGATCAGCCAGTCTCGATTTGTAAGGTGTGCTTGGTTGTCCCGCACGGGCCCGGCGACGGCCAGCACAATTTCTGTCACTTTGATCTCATCGGTGGCCAACAGAAAGTCGTCAATGATGGCGTAAAAGCTGTCCCAGATCCGGTTCGAGTAACTTCGTATAGTACCTTCTAAAACCTGTCCTGATTGGCACAACGCCAAACGTGAATTGGTGCCACCAACATCTGCGATCAATCTCATCTGTTCGTCCCAAGCGCAGAAAAATGTTCAAAGCCAATTTGCATCAGATGTATCTGCTTACAAAGTTCTCTTAACATATTTGCCACCCGACTGTTGGGGGAGGAGCGTTATGCTTTATCAATCTATCACAGCAAATTGTGGTGGGATCGCGTCCCAACATTGAAGGGTTTCTGATCAAACCCCTGTCTGCTGAAGACCTATCCATTTCACTCTCATGGGCAAGGCTTTATGTGAGCGATACGATCGCGGTACCTGACAAGATGTAGGTCGGAAAACCGGCCATGCCCGCCATGTATGCAACGGACTTTTCCTTTAGGTCAGGATATTGCCCCCCGTGGGCCGCTTGTTTGGCAACATCGTGGCCGCCGTTCATCCCAAGCTGACCCAAGCCGCATCGCGTTTGGAAGACCGCAAGCAGGCATCAATAAACGCGACGCCCCTCAAACCGTCTGCTGCGTTAGGGTATATAACCTCGGCCGGTTGCGGTGTCTTTGCGCTGTAGGCGCGGATGGCGTGCGCTGCTTCGGAATAGATGTTTGCAAAGCCCTCCAAATACCCTTCGGGATGACCAGGGGGAATGCGGGACATTCGGGCGGCAGCATCACCTGCGCCGGCGCCGTTGCGGGTGATCATGCGCTTGGGTTCTCCCAGCGGGGTGTACCACAAGGTGTTCGGTTCTTCTTGTGCCCACTCAAGGCCGCCCTTTTCACCGTAGATACGAAGTGTGAGCGCGTTCTCATTGCCCGGGGCCACCTGACTTGCCCATAACATGCCGCGTGCACCACCTGCATAGCGCATCATCACAGTGACGTTGTCGTCAAGGCGGCGACCCGGTACAAAAGTGGTTAACTCCGCGCTGAGTTTTTCAACAGTGAGGCCAGAGACGAATCCCGCAAGGTTGAACGCATGTGTGCCAATGTCACCAATGCAACCGCCACCGCCCGAACGATCCGGGTCAGTGCGCCATTCCGCCTGTTTTTGCCCGGTTTCTTCGACGGCTTCCGAAAGCCAGTCCTGAACATATTCCACATTCACCAACCGGATTTTGCCAAGAAGACCACTGGCAATCATCTCGCGGGCCTGCCGCATCATCGGATAGCCGGTATAATTGTGGGTCAGCACAAAAAGCGCATTCGATGTCTCGGCCAGTTTTGCCAGCTTGCGGGCGTCGGGCAGGGTGGATGTCATCGGCTTGTCACAGATTACATGAATGCCACGCTTTAGAAACTCGCGGGCCACTGGATAGTGCATGTGATTTGGTGTGACGATCGCAACTGCCTGAATTCCGTTCTTTAGCCGCGCCTCGCGTTTTGCCATCTCCAGATAATCGCCATAGGCGCGGTCATCTGCGACCCCAAGGTCGGCAGCACTGGCTTTGGATTTTTCCGGTGTCGAACTGAAGGCACCTGCGATCAGTTCAAAATGATCATCAATGCGCGATGCGATGCGGTGGACGCCGCCGATGAAAGCATCGCGACCGCCGCCGACCATGCCAAGCCGGATACGATCCGGACGGGCGTCAGATTGCCCCTCGATCGCCATCAGTCCAACCCCAGCATCTTGCGATTTACGCCCGCATCAGCGCCGTCTTGAGTGAAGTCGTCGAACGCCTTTTCCGTGACGCGGATCGTATGATCCTTGACGAATTGTGCGCCCTCGATCGCGCCGTCTTCGGGATGTTTGATTGCGCATTCCCATTCGACAACGGCCCACCCGTCGAAATTATTGGTCGCCATCTTGGAGAATATCGTTTTGAAATCAACCTGACCATCGCCCAATGACCGAAAGCGGCCAGCACGGTTTTCCCATGATTGAAAACCACCATAGACGCCTTTGCGGCCTGTGGGTTTGAATTCCGCATCTTTAACGTGGAACATGCGAATACGGTCTTTGTAGATGTCGATATGGTCAAGATAATCCATGCATTGCAGCACCAAATGTGATGGATCATACAGCATGTTGCAGCGTGCATGATTATCGACGCGTTCCAAGAGCATTTCGAAGGTATCACCGTCGTGCAGGTCTTCACCGGGGTGTATTTCAAAACAAACGTCAACGCCGTGATCCTCGGCATGATCAAAAATGGGGCGCCAGCGGCGGGCTAATTCATCAAACGCTTCGTCCACCAGACCTGCGGGGCGTTGGGGCCACGGATACATGTAAGGCCACGCCAATGCGCCTGAAAAAGAAACAGTGCGATCAATGCCTAGATTGCGGGATGCGGTGATGGATTTCTTGACCTGATCAACTGCCCATTCCTGCCGTGCCTTTGGATTTCCGCGCACCTCTGGGGCCGCGAAGTTGTCGAAAGCGATGTCATATGCGGGGTGCACCGCGACTAACTGCCCTTGAAGGTGGGTGGAAAGGTCGGTGATTTCGACGCCATTTTCACGTGCTTGTCCGGCCAGGTCGTCGCAGTAATCTTTGCTGCTGGCCGCCTTGTCCATATCAAAGATACGTGCGTCCCAAGACGGGATTTCGACGCCCCGATAGCCATATTCAGCGGCCTTCTTGGTGATGCCGTCCCACGTGTTGAACGGCGCTTCGTCGCTTACAAATTGTGCCAGAAACAGGCCTGGTCCTTTGATGGTCTGCATGTCGTATCCTCCCAGCTAAACGTATTTATTAACGATGTTTTCCAATATTTCCTGCCGGCCTGATACCGGCTGCGGATCAAGCTCTTCGGCCTGCTCCGCTATTTGCTCAAGCGTCATTTTGCCCGCCAACATGTCAGTGTGGTGCGCCCAATCTGCATAGCGGTTCGCCAAAGGTTGGCTCAGGGCGGCGTCATCAGTCATTTTTTGTGCGGCAATAAACCCGCGCGCGCAGACATCCATGGCACCTGCATGGGCGGCAAGCAAGTCTTCGGAGTCCAAGGACTGGCGCCGCAGCTTGGCATCGAAATTGGTGCCGCCGGTGGTGAAGCCACCTGCCTGCAGGATGTGATAATAGGCCATCGCCACTTCAGGAACGTTGTTGGGAAATTGGTCCGTATCCCAACCGGATTGATAGTCGTTCCTGTTCATGTCGATGGACCCAAGTATGCCAAGCGCACTTGCCAACGCGATCTCATGCTCGAACGAATGGCCCGCAAGAATGGCGTGGCCCTGTTCGATGTTAACCTTGACCTCATTCTCTAATCCGTGACGGCGTAGGAACCCGTAGACCGTGGCAACGTCATAGTCGTATTGATGCTTGGTCGGCTCTTGGGGCTTTGGCTCAATCAGGATTGCGCCTTTAAACCCGATTTTATGCTTGTACTCGACCACAAGGTTCAAGAACCGCCCAAGCTGTGCGTCCTCTTGCCCGAGGTTGGTGTTGAGCAGGGTCTCATAGCCTTCGCGCCCGCCCCACAGGACATAGTTTTCGCCATTCATCCTATGTGTGACGTCCATGCAATCGCGCACAGTGGCCGCGGCATAGGCGAACACATCAGGGTCGGGGTTCGTGGCTGCACCGGACATATAGCGGCGGTTGGAAAACAGATTGGCCGTTCCCCAAAGCAATTTGGTGCCAGTCTGGTTCATCTTCTCTAGCATGTAATCGGCCATCGTATTGAGGCGCTCACGGCTTTCTTTCAGGCTGGTACCCTCCGGCCGCACGTCGTGATCGTGAAAGCAAAAATAGGGCACACCCAGTAGGCGGAACATGTCGAACGCCACGTCTGCTTTGCGCTTGGCCAGTTCCATTGTGTCCGCAGGGAACCAATCTCGTTGGAAGGTGTCGCCACCAAACGGATCGGTGCCGGGCCAGACAAAGCTGTGCCAATAACACACCGCAAACCGCAGTTGATCTTCCAGCCGTTTGCCACCCACAATACGGTCGGGATCATAGTGGTGAAAGCCAAGGGTATCCGTGTTGTCCGGGTCAAAAGCCAGCGGCTCGCTGCGATCAAAGAATGGTGTCGTCATATTGCTTCCTTATAATCCAGCGGTTTTCATCGACTTGGCGATATGTGCGAAACCGTCTCGGTAAACTGCTTCGGGGCTTTCTGAAAAATCACGCCAGACCTTAGTGGCTGCGGCAAGGTCGGGAAGACCACGCCCGAATGCTTCGATAGTCAGCCAGCCGTCATAGCCGCTGTCCTTGATCGCCGCAAAAGTCTCTGGCCAAGGGATGTTACCCCGCCCTGGTACGCCGCGGTCATTTTCCGAAATGTGGATGTGATGCACGACATCGCGATTGCGGATTAATGCACCTATTGGATCTGTCTCTTCGATGTTGGCATGAAACGTGTCATACATTGCGCGGATGTTTGGATGACCAATCGCACGTATATGATCGCCAAGTGCATCCATTGTGTTGAGCAGGTAGCATTCGAACCGATTGAGCGCCTCAAGGCATACGGTTACGCCACACTGCTCCGCATGCTCACCGATTTTACGCTGGCTTTGGATGGAATACCCCAGCTCGGCAGTCGTTGGTCCTTCACCGGAAAAGTGACCAAGCGTGGAATGCAGCGGGCCAGAAATCCGGTCAGCGCCCAATGCCGCTGCACAATCCAAGGCCCATTTCATTTGATCAATGCCTGCATTTCGGACCGCAGCATCTGCCGATATCAAGCTATGTGATGGATCACCAAGAGCGGTAACTGCAGTTCTCTCAAGTCCCAGTTCGTCCAGCATGCGACCGGTCGCGGCAAAATCGGCTTCTTGGCCTTCAAATACAGGAATTTCGACGCCGTCAAAGCCTGTTTTACGTATGTCGGCCAGCAAAGGTTTATGTTCTGGGCCTATCCGCGTGGTCCACAGGAACATGCACATGCCAATTTTCACTTGAGATTCCCCTTCTGTCACTATCTGGTAATACCAAATATGCATGATTGGTCAATCCTGATCTGATCGAGCGCGTTCTCGTGCAGGCTGCAATTCACAAATATGTCCATATAATTAGACGTTATCCTGAAAAAAATAGAATTTCGTATTTTGTTACACTTGACCAATTTAAATTTGAGATGCTAACTGGTCTAGCCAATTTTCTACACCGCTGTGCGGGCCAGACGATTTGAATCGTCCTAGATATTCGATAAGGAAGAGGAAAAATAATGCATCTATCAACTCACAACTGGATGCGGGCGGAGCCGCTCGAAACAACTGTCCGGCGTATCAAGAAGATGGGCTACGAGAGCATCGAGATTTCAGGCGAACCAGATCAGTATAATACCAAAGAGACGCTCGCACTGTTGAAAGAACATGACATTAAGTGCTGGGGTGCTGTGACGTTAACGCTGGGCGAACGAAATTTGGCGGCCAAAGATCAGGGGCAGCGCGAACGGTCAGTTGATTACGTCAAAAGCGTTCTGACAATGGTTAGCGAACTTGAAGGTCAGATCATCACATTGGTGCCTGCGACCGTGGGAAAAGTGGTGCCAGACGGAACGCCTGAGGAAGAATGGGGATGGGTGGTCGACGCCACCAAAGAGTGTTTTCACCACGCTAAAAAAGTAGGTGTACGGATCGCGGTCGAGCCTCTGAACCGTTTTGAGACTTACTTCTTTAACCGTGGAGCTCAGGCGTTGGCCTTGGCTGATGCGGTCAGCCCCGAAGTGGGTGTGTGTCTGGATGCCTTCCATTTGAATATCGAAGAAGAAGACATGTTCCAGACAATCCGCGATATCGGTGATCGCTTGTTTGACTTTCACGTCGCTGACAACAACCGTTTTGCCGCAGGACTTGGCCACATTGACTGGCCAAAGATAGTCCAGACACTCAAAGATATCGGCTATGACGGAGCGCTCACAAATGAATTTGTTGCCCCAGTGGACCGGACGCCAGCAGCGCCATACCCGGACATGGTTGACACAAATCCAACAGATATTTCGCCCGAACAACTGAAGTTCATTCAAGACCACGGGTCGAGCGTTCTGACCGAGGAGTTCTATGCTGAACAGATGCAGATTACGGCAAATACGATCCTGCCGTTGATTAAGTAAGTTTGGCTTTCTTCGGCCGCGGTGTCTCCAGCTGTGGCCGAATGACAATGGGCCCAATTACAAAGGCGATATGATGAAGATAACATCTGCTCAGGCGTGGTGGGTCCAGATACCGATTGAATTGGAACAGCAGCACGTCAGCGATTTCGGCAGGCTGCGGACCTTCGATGCGGCGATCTTGCGGCTGGAGACCGATGACGGATTGGTCGGATGGGGCGAAGCAAAGAATGCGGCTGGCAGCGCAGGTGATTACGGCACGCTGGTGCATTTACTGAACACGGAATTTGGCCCTCGCGTTATCGGGCGTGACCCCGCCGATATCACATGGATTTGGGAAGACCTGTACAACGGCGTGCGCGCCGAGAAGGCCCGTACATCGGGGCATGTAATGCCGGAGTTGGCGCGGCGCGGTCTGACGATTTCTGCAATCAGTGCAATAGATATCGCGCTTTGGGATATCCTTGGTAAGGCAGATGGGAAGCCCGTGTGGCAATTGCTGGGCGGGCGCAAGGCCGACCGTTTACAGGCCTATGCCTCTGGTGGCTGGGCGGACAAGGACAACATTGGCGATCAGCTCCAAAGCTATATCACCAAGGGTGGCTTCGACGGCGTTAAGATGCGGGTGGGGTCCATGGATGGAACACCGTACCGATCCGCAGAACGCGTGATTGCGGCGCGGCGCGCCCTTGGCGCGGACGTTGATCTGATGGTGGATGCGCATGGTACCTTCACTGTCGCTGATGCAAAGCGGTTTGCCTATCTGGTCAGAGATTGTGACCTTGCATGGTTCGAGGAGCCGGTAACAGGTGACGACAAAACGGGTATGGCCGAAGTGCGCAGCGCATCACATATACCAATAGCAGCAGGAGAATCCGAGGCGACCCGATTTGATTTTCGCGATCTCATCGTGGGGCGTTGTGTCGACATCTTGCAACCAGACCCTGCGTGTTGCGGCGGCATTACCGAAGCGATGCGGATTGGCACGCTGGCCTCAGCGTTCAATCTTCGGCTTGCGCCGCATTTGTGGGCTGGCGCGCCCTGCTTCTTTGCGGGACTACATGTCTGTGCAGCAGCACCTTCCAGCTTTACGGTTGAGTTCTCGTTGGGCGCCAACCCAATGATTCACAACCTCTCGAAAACCCCCGTCGAGGTAAAGGATGGTATGATTGCAATTCCGGATACTCCCGGTATAGGGCTGGATATGAACGAGGCCGTGATCGGTCAATTTGCCAAAAAGACCCAAACCTAAAAAGGATGATATGCAGCAAACGGATTTCCTTCCCAAGTTAGCGACATACTTGATTGCTGTAGCTGAGGCTAATGCTGGAAAAGCCCCCTCGGAACGGGAATTGGCAGAGCATTTTGCCGTCAGCCGTGGGCAAGTTAGGGAATCTCTTGCCATTCTTGAGGCCATGCAGGTCATTGAACGGCGAGCCAAGTCGGGCATATATTTACGCAAAGACCAGCGTGGGATCGAACAGCTTGCGTTTTTTGCACGTGCAGGATTACCCGTAGACCCCCGACAGATCTACGAGGCGGTAGAGGTTCGCAAGATTCATGAGATCAAAGCAGCCGAATTGGCGGCAGAGCGCGCGACCGAGGAGAACTTTGCGAGCCTTGAGCGGACTTTGGCCGCTTCTGAAGAACGGATCGCGGCGGGTGAAGGGCTTACCAATCTCGATCATGATTTCCACCTTGAGATCGTCCGTGCGACGCAAAACGAGGTGTTCTACAACCTGTGTACAACCTTCTACGTCCTAAGTGAAAAGCGTCTGTCGCTCTATTTCCAAGACGGCGATCGCAGCCTCAAATCGCACCAGGAACATCAGCAGATCTACGATGCCCTACGGCGGCGCGATGGCGCACTGTCGATGGCTTTGATGAACTCCCACCTGCGTGGCGCGATGAGCTATTGGTCAGAACTGTTGGAAGACAAAGACGCCACTCCCCTTCAATAAGAGGTACGCATGTCAGGCCCCAAAGTCATCTTTTCTACCCATGTCCTTCATCCTGATGTGACCCACGCTTTACAAGCGCTTGGTGATTACCGCGTTGCTTCGGCCCCTACACCGACCGCGATCAATGTCGAAAGTGCTGGCGCGGAAATCATTGTGGTAAGGGCAAAGATTGCGCCCGAAATAGTCACACGCGAAAATGGATTGATGGCCTGTGTCAGGCATGGCGCCGGACTGGATATGATCCCTGTAGATGTTGCGACGAAAGCAGGTGTGCTGGTCGCCAATGTGCCGGGAGCCAATGCCACAACGGTTGCAGAACACGCCATTTGGTCAGCACTAGCGTTGTTTCGCAAGTATCCGGTGGTCAACAGCGATCTGCGGCAAGGTGGTTGGGAAGTGGGGCGTAAGCACTCAAACGACGGGCGTGAATTGTCAGGCAAAACTGTTGGTATTCTGGGTGTTGGTAACATTGGCCGTAAGATTGCGCTGATGGCGCGGCAAGGTTTCGGGTGCAAAGTTATCGCGCAGACGCGGACGCCCGCAACTCTGCCTGACGGGATCACGCAGGTACCGTTGGATGATCTCTTGGCGCAATCGGATGTGTTGGTGCTGTCCTGCCCATTGACTGATCAAACTGCGGGTATCATCGACCAACAAGCCATCGCGAAAATGAAACAAGGTGCACTTCTGATCAATGTGTCGCGGGGGCCTGTTACGGATGAAGCCGCCCTGATCGAGGCGCTTGCATCGGGGCATCTTGACGGTGCTGCGATTGATGTGTTCAGTGAACAACCGTTGCCGTCTAACCATGCGTTTTTCAGCTTGCCCAATGTAATCCTGACGCCTCATATGGCCGGAATCACTGAGGAAAGCATGCTCCGAATGGGGCAGGGGGTTGTCGCTGAAACCAAGAGAATCCTAGCTGGAGAAAAGCCTGAAAATTTCTGCAACCCAGAAGTTTGGGACAACTACCGTGCGCGGTTTACCTAGAACAGGTCAGGCCAGCGCGAGGTTGCGCCCGTTAGCGGGATCAAAATAGAGGACCTTCTCAGGTTTCCATCCGAACCGCACAGTTTCATCGATGCTGATTTTCACTTGCGCCGATACAGTCGCGTGTACATGAACGCCGCCCATATCAAGGGTTAAAATCTTGATGACGCCATGGTTTTCGACATCAAATACTTTGGCTTCTGCTGGCGCATCTGCGGCGATCACCACATCCTCAGGCCGGATACCAAAGCGAACTTTTTGGCCGTCTGCGCCCTTTGGATTTGTAAGTGGTAAAGCGTGGCCGCCGACATCAAGCACAGCAGTGTCAGCTTTGATAATACCGTCGATTAGGTTCATTGGTGGCGTCCCGACCGAACGGGCAACAAAAGTGTTTATTGGCCTCGCATAGATGTCATCAGGTGTGCCTACTTGTAATAGTTTGCCCCGATCCAACACGCCAATCTTGTCGCCCATTGACATGGCTTCGACCTGATCGTGGGTCACAAAGACGAATGTCGCGCCCAAATCCTGATGCAGTTTTTTCAGCTCCACACGCAGCACGTCCCGCAGATTTGCATCAAGTGCCGACAGCGGCTCGTCCATCAAAAACACGCGGGGATTTCGAACGATTGCACGCCCGATTGAGACACGCTGCATCTCTCCCCCAGACAGTTTTTCAACTTTGCGGTCCAACAGTGGAGTGATTTGCAGCGTCTCTGCCGCACGCTCAACCCGTTCTTTGATCTCGTCAGAGGTCAAATTGTGTGTGCGAGATTTCAGCGGGAATTCAAGATTGCCGCGGACAGTTAGTCGCGGGTAAAGCGAGTACTGCTGCAAAACCAGTGCAACATCACGTTCCGCCGCATTCCAGCCTGTCGCATCTTGACCTTCGATCATCACGGTCCCTGCGTCAGGTTTTTCAAGCCCTGCGATTACCCGCAAGGTTGTGGTTTTACCGGCCCCTGTTTGGCCAAGCAGGACAAAAAACTCGCCGTCCTTGATGTCGATGTCCACGCCGCGCAACGCTGTATTAGGGCCAAATTTTTTGGAAATACCTTGAAGTGCAATATCTGCCATCAGGCGGCCCCCCGCAAATTCAATTCAGTCTTATTGTCAAAGAAATGGGCCTGTTCTGTATCAAGCCCAACCCAGACAGGCTGCCCCTCGCCATTTACAAAGCCACTTTCGGTTCGGACCCTCAAAATCGTGTCACCCAGCCGTACGTCAACAATGTCGTGACTGCCAAGTGGCTCGATATTGGTAGTCACGGCCTCGGCTTGCCCTTTGGTTTTAGCATGGCTCAAGAGGATTGCTTCGGGGCGTAGTCCTAATGTGACGTCAGCTTCGGACTTCGCCAAACCGGCTAGGGTGCTTTCACCAAAAGTGAACCCTGTTCCGACACCTTTCATTGTAACCTCGGAACCGTTGATCTGGACATCGGCAACATTCATTACAGGCGAACCCACAAATTTCGCAACAAACAGGTTCTTGGGTTTCAAATAGACCTCATCAGGGGTGCCGACTTGTTGCAGTACCCCATCGTGCAGAATGACCATTCGGTCAGCAAGGCTCATCGCTTCGATCTGATCATGTGTCACGTAGACCGATGTTGAACCACGCGCGATATGGAGCCGTTTAAGTTCTGTCCGCATCTGCTCGCGCAGTTTTGAATCGAGGACACCAAGGGGTTCGTCCATCAACAAGGCCTGCGGTCGGCGGACCAACGCACGGCCAATCGCCACGCGCTGCATGTCGCCACCAGACAGCGCGGACGGTTTGCGGTCCAGGTGCTGGGTGATTTGCAATGTTTCTGCGGTTTCATTTACAGCTTGGTCACGCGCGGCTTTGTCCATACGTACCGCCCGCAAAGGAAAAGCGATGTTTTCACGAACTGTCATATGCGGGTAAAGTGAAAAGGATTGAAACACAAAGGCGATGTCACGATCAGCAGCTTTGCGGTCCTGCACCTCGACACCGTCGATCAAGATTCTGCCAGATGTGACTGTTTCCAGCCCTGCGATCGCACGCAATGCCGTTGTCTTACCACCGCCTGACTGACCGAGCATTACAACGAATTCGCCGTCTTCAATAGTCAGATGTAGATCCTTCAGAACCTGATTTTGACCGAAGAACTTTTGGACATTTATCATTTCGATCTGTGCCATCAGCGGTCACCTCCGGCTTTGTTTGTATCGTCGCCGTACTCATCCAGAAATTCTTCTTCTGGCTCTGGATCGGGTGCAATTTTGGATGTAATCATAAAAGCGATCAGCCCGAACAGCGTCAGGGTCACCCCGTATTTATGCAAGAACAGGCTCCATGGTTGGCATAGTGAGATGATGCCGAATATCATCACGCTTTGGGCCGCGGGGGCAAGGAAACGTTGATTGAAAGACCTGAAACTCATTTGCGGATCGCCCCGAATGACATGCCGCGCAGCAGGTGGTTGCGCAGAAGGAAGGTAAAGACGGCAACGGGGATCAGGAACAGGAATGTACCTGCCGCAATCACGGTCCAGTCTGGCAAGCCTGAGCCTACTTGCGACGGGATATAAGGTGGGGCGGTTTGTGCATTGCGGTTGGTCATGATCAGCGCGAAGGCGTATTCGTTCCAAGCCGTGATGAAACAGAACACAGCCGTTGCCGCCATACCAGTCAGCGCCTCGGGCAGCACGACCTTAAAGAATGCCTGCATGCGGGTGTAGCCGTCGACCAGTGCGGCCTCTTCATATTCTTTGGGTATCTCGTCGATGAAACCCTTCATGATCCAGACTGCGAAACTGAGGTTGAAGGCGGTATAGAGGATGATCAGCCCCAGGTGAGTGTCGTTCAACCCGACCACGCGATACATCAAGAACATCGGGATCGCGACGACGACGGGGGGTAACATTCGGGTCGATAGGATAAAGAACATCCAGTCGTCCTCACCCTTCACTTTGAACCTGCTAAAGCCATAAGCCGTAAGCGTGCCCATACTGACGGCCAACACCGTCGAGGTGATCGCAATGATTAGGGAATTCTTGAACCTGTCGGCATAGCCGGACGGCCGCACCTCGCCGGTCTTACGGTTGCGCACCACTTTTTCACCGCCGTCGAATACCATTTGTTCCCACCATGGGGCGGCATCGTATTCTGCTTGCGTGGGTTGGTCGCGCAACTGGGATCGTTTGGTAAATAGCTTTACGAACGGCGATACTTCCGGTGTGAACACTACAGTCGGCGGGATTGTCGTGGCCAGATTGCGTGGTTTGAATGCTGTCGCAGTGATCCAATAGATCGGCGTCAACATAATGATCAGGGCGACAAAGACCGCTGCAATCGCTGTGCGGTTTACCCATTTTTCGCGGGAGGTACGAACACCGGCCATCTTAGCGCGCCTTCACTTTATTGAGGTATTTTACATAGATGTTGGTGATCGCCACGACCATTATCAACACGATGTAGGCAAATGCCGATGACATCCCAGTTTGCCATTCTTGAAACGCCATCTTGTACAGACGGATGGCAATCAGTTCGGTGTTGGGTTGGGACGATAGCACATAAGCGAGGTCAAAAGTCTTGAACGCTTCCATCGTGCGAAAGATGATTGCGATCATCAAAATGGGGGCGACCAACGGTAATGTGATCCGGAAGAAGGTGTAAAAGCTGCCAGCGCGGTCGATCTCAGCAGCCTCGTAAAGGTGCTTAGGGACCGCAGACAGCCCCGCCAGCGACAGCAGCATGACGAAAGGCGCCCACATCCATATGTCGACAATCGCGATAGCATAAAGCGCCATGTCGGGATCGGCGAGCCATTCGAATTTTCCAAGGCCAAGGAAGTAGTTGATGATGCCAAAGTTGGGATCATAGAGCAGCTTCCAGAATAGGCCGACAACTGCCATCGACAGCATCATTGGAAGCAGCAGAAGCGTTGTAATTAGGCCCTTGGCGGGGATCGTGCGGTTCAGCAACATTGCCAGTCCGAACCCGACAATCACCTGACCCGTGACAGAGATCAGGACATATTTTGCTGTGATTGAGAAATTCTTCCAGATGAACGGATCGTTGAGCAGATCGCGGTAGTTCTGAAGCCCAACAAAATTTGCAGGCGCATTTGTCGATGCGCGAAAGTCTGTGAATGAATACCCAAGCGAGTAGAGCAGCGGGAAGATGTTGAAGACGATCAGAAATACGATGGTTGGTATAATAAACAGATTGCGGATGCTTAGATCACTTAGCCCTTTGGCTGCTGCGCGTGATTTTGGATCCAATCGGGTCATGACTTCGGATGGCACTGGATTGCTTCCTTCGCGCTTCGGATAATTAGGGGTGGGAAAGGGGCGCAATCGCGCCCCTTAGGTTGTTATCCGAGGAGCAGATTACTGCCCGCGACCGTATTTCTTGAAGGTCGCTTCCCAATCGGCGGCTAAAGCATCCAGCGTCTCTTTTGCTGAGCCTTCGTCACCGACGATGAACGGATACAGGCGCTGATTTGCCGACGTCAGCAACTCGGCAAATTCAGGTACAGCCCAGAAGTCCTTGACCTTGAACATGGTCTGATAGAACGCCTCGTTATAGGGTGTGGAATTGCGGAACTCGTCTGACTCAAGGACGGCAGCGCTTGCTGTATAGCCGCCCAGTTCTGCCCAACGTTTCTGGGTTTCATCCTTGATGAACCACTCCAGGAATGCCATCGATGCATCCTGATTTTCGGAATACTTGATCACCGAAATACCCTGACCTCCAAGGGCGGCATACTGATCACCATCAGGACCCGCCGGATTGGCGAAGAAACCCGTGTTGGCGGCATGCGGGTTTGATGCCTCGTTCAAAAGGGCAGGGAAGAAGGCAAAATAGTTCATCGACATGGCCACAAGGCCTTCGGTGATCGCCTGATTGTTCTCGACAAAGAATGTCTTGGCCCAGCCCGGAGGGGTCATGCCATACAGCTTTTTGTAGTTCTCAAGTGCAGCAATGGCTTGTGGCGAGTTGACGTAGCCCTCGACTTCGTATGTCTCGAAGTTACCCAGCTCTGCACCGTAGGAAAAGATCGCGTTTTCGACACCCATGACCAGCGCATCATAGCTGTTGTCGGTATAAATCGCGATGCCATAGCGGTCTTCGTCAGGGCGATGAAAGAACTCTGCAATGTCAGTCATCTGCGCCCAAGTTTCAGGTGGTGCAAGATCGTAGCCGTACTTTTCCTTGAAAGCAGTCATTTCAGCGGGATCTTCAAACCAATCCTTACGATAGGACCAACCGACTGCGTCGCCTTGCGCTGGAATTGCCCAAAATTTCGAAGAGTTGCTGGGGTATTCTGCATAATATTTCACAGTCGCAGGGGCCATCATTTCGGCCACACCGTGTTCGGTGAAGAAGCCCGACAGATCAACGTAGTGACCACCTTCGGACGCCGCGCCCAGCCACTGGCTGTCCCCGACAATCATGTCATAGGCGCTGCCGCGTGCGTTGAATTCAGTAAACGCTTTGGTCTGGAAATCCGACCATGGTGTTGTCTCGACAGTCACCGAAATGCCGGTTTCCTCTTCGTACTCATTCACCAGTTCTTGCAGATAATTTGCAGGATCCCATTCCGCCCAAAAAATCACCAGATCTTCGGCCAACGCAGATGATGCAGAGAGTGCACCAATTGCCACGCCGGCCAGCATTCCATTCAAAGTTGTTTTCATTTCGCTTCCTCCCAGATTTCGTTCCAAATTGCCTTTTCGGCGTCTTGGCCTCCGCAGGTCTCCAACAAACGGAGCACATCGATGGCAGTCGTCATCGTTAGTCTCTTTTTGGTACTACCAGATAAAAGAAGCTGTCAAGACTTTGTTTGGCGGTAGATATTCTATGGTTCCTGCAAGAAAGTGACCGAAAAACCGATATTCTGAATGAACGGGCGAATTTTGAATGTCTACTGTGGGAGAGATGGCTATGAAATTGATGGACTTTAGTCTGTATGTCCTCATAATTGGCCAGACCAGTTTGGGGGTGTAGGCGTTTCGTGATTTATCTTGTGGGCACATTTGACACCAAG
>RCND010000697.1_pt1 | contig 19262 bp, 19 predicted proteins | sample 2041351 | NCBI WGS metagenome assembly RCND01 (sample SAMN09708230, study PRJNA481090) | Marine sediment metagenome, whole genome shotgun sequencing project. | biome: marine sediment; feature: ocean; material: sediment; isolation source: Sewage treatment plant 12B marine sediment (STP12B) ... | reverse complement strand
CCAGACCATTGAGTGATGGTAAATATGCTAATGATTATGTTACCTATAATCTTGGTGGAAGTATTCCTGATGGCGTAAAGAAAAATATTGGATCAGGTCAGGGATTTTTTGTCAGAGCCATAAAGTCTGATAAAGTAAGTTTTGATCCTTCAATCATTCTTGCTGGTTCTAACGATCAATTTTTTAAAGAAACAAAAGAGAAAAGTATTGTTGAAAAAAACAGATTATGGATCAATTTAAAAGGATCGGATAATTCCTTTAAACAAATTTTAATAAGCTTCGATGAAAATGCAACTGACCAGATGGATTCCGGTTATGATGCTCTTTATTTAATGGGTAATCAACCCATTGCATTTTATTCTTTGCTAGATAACAGGAAGTTGTCGATTCAAGGTTTAGGACCTTTTAACGAAGATAAAATAGTGAAAATTGGTTTTGATACAGAGGTAGAAAGTATTGAAATGAAAATAGAGCTTGATCATATGGAAGGCTTGTTAAAAGATCAGGAGATTTTACTTTTAGATAACGAAAATGGAATAGTACATTATTTGAATATGTCGCCCTATATTTTCAAATACGAAGGTAAAGGATCTTTTGAAGACAGGTTTAGTCTGGTATTTAATAGTGCTGTATTGGGTTTAGATGAGGATATATTAGATGAGGATGTTAAGATATTTATGAAGGATCAATACCTAATTATTGAGACCCAGAATTTAATTGAGCAAGTTAAGTTATATGATGCTTTAGGAAGGTTAATGTTTAAAGAACATCCTCGATCAAACTATAGTGAATTAAATCTTGATAAGATAAGGATGGGAGGGTTCTTTATAGTTGAACTAGTTGATGAAGCAGGAAAAACTTTCAACAGAAAAATGATCAAATTTTAACTTCTTACAAACACCTTTATAGAGAGTCAACCCCAATTTTAAGTAATATTAATATTTGTCACCTTTGTACTAAAAGGAAAGCAATGCAGAACCTTCTTTTACTAAAAATTAAGACGATCTCTTTAAATAGCTCTAGGATTCAAGCGGCACTACCAATACCGGAATATTTGCTTTTTTGATCACTCCTGAGGCAACACTGCCAAAAAATGCCTTATACAAAATATTATGTTCGTGATGCCCTGTAATGATAAGATCTATTTCCAGTTTCCGTGCTTCTTCCATGATCATGTCAATGGTTGCACCTTGAATTAAAAGGCCTTCACATTCCTGATTCTCAAGCCTGATCAGATCGGCATAATCTGCTATTAAACGATGTTCTTTTCTCAAATCGTCAGCTCTACCATCTCTTACATATTGAGGCCCCACGCCGAATCCTATAAATTCTGGCTCGGGAGCCACTACATGAAGCAACCAGATTTTAGCATCAAATGCTTTAGCCATTTCAAGAGCCTTATCAATTAATAATTTTTCATTATTGTTAAAATCGATGGATACAAGTATATTTTTCATGATGTTTGCATTAAAATGAGACTTTGATTGAATACAAACCTTGTTTCAATACCTTTCTAAGGTATAAATTTTGAATTTGCCATGAAATGATGGGGGTCATTGTATTTACTGATCCAGGTCAAAATAAGGATCTTAAAATCCAGTTTCACATAATAGTTTGCAAAAAAGATTTATTGCCTGTGTATGGTTGTAGCATCACTTTGTGCCGCAGGAAATATAGTCATATCGGCAATCTGCACATGAGAAGGCACATTGATACAATATAAAATACTATTTGCAATGTCTTTTGCAACTAAGGGATCAAAATTACTATAAACACTTTTGGCCTTTTTTTCATCACCTTTAAATCTTACGATAGAGAATTCTGTTTCAACTGCTCCTGGTGCAATATTGCTCACACGTATTCCATGAGGTACCAACTCGAGTCTCATCGCCTTGCTAATCGCTTCTACTCCTGATTTACTCGCACAATAAACCATTCCCTTACCATAAGTTTGTTTACCTGCAATAGAACTTATATTAATGATCTGACCTTTTTTACGATTGATCATCCAAGGAACAATTACCTTGGAAACATATAACAGGCCCTTAACATTATAATCGATCATTTGTTCCCAATCATTTACCTCACCATCAACAAACAGGTCGAGTCCGTGGGCTCCTCCCGCATTATTGACCAAAATATCAATTTCTTGCCAAATTCCGTCTAGGGTATGCAGACTTTTGAAGACCGCATTTTTGTCGCCGACGTCGAAACTTAGCGTCTTAATGGAAACAAGAGAACTCAACTCTTTATCGAGCTCAGCTAGTTTTTCTTTTCTTCTACCACAAAGAATGAGGTCAATGTTATTTTTGGCAAATAATCTGGCAGTGGCTTCTCCTATACCTGAAGTGGCACCGGTAATAAGGGCAATTCTTTTCATGCGTGATTCGATATTTGTTTTATACAAATGTATGTTAAAAATGGATGGAACGAAACCATTTTAGAACAACAGGATATCACGTTTACGGTAACATCAACCTTGTAATAGAGAGTTATTAAAAAATCAGCGTTTTACATGGTGACTTTTTAAAGTCTGGCCAATGTTTGATTTAATATCAAAAGTTCTCTGTAATGACTTGTTCAATTTTTTCTATCGCCTCTTCGCAAACAGGTTCCTGACCGGTTCTTACATATCCTACTTTGGTATGCTCGTTGTAATAAAAGAAAACGGGTTTTTCATTTCTTAAAAGATCAAGAAAATGATCATATTCAGATATTGAATAGCGAAGATGTATTCTGTCAATATGTTTGGAATTTGATGGAATAAAGTAACCTTGATGATAGAAATAGGCGGTCATCACTGGTGTTAACTGGGTGTCATTATAGCAATTAATAATAGCGTTACATTGTAAATTACTTTCTGAAGCACCTGTATATAGGGTTGCTGAGTATTTTATTATTAAGCCCATGATATCAATAATTTTACATTGCCCCTAATATATAGGTTAAGAAGGGAAATTTTGATGATCCTGATCAATGGGATGCTTGATTTTCGTCAAATTGAAAGATTATTAGCAATCTTCAAAGCACTTTTTTCATTAAAAAAACCGACATGAACATCATGCCGGCTTTTAACCTAATCTGAAACCTAATTATAATTATGAAAAAAATTATATGTTGTGAGCCTGATCTAATTTCAGGCTTATGCCCATTCTACTAGAACATCATCTAATTTTTGCTGGTTGCTAAAAATGATCTTTTGGAATTCCAATTGGTTTATAATGCCTTTTTTAAGATTCATAATGGCATTTTCAACCTCAATTTTTATTTTTCTGGCCTCTATTCTACAAAGAAAGCCTTCGTTAATGTCTGTAAATTTTAATATCCCTATAGCAAGTACTGCTTGTAAAACTGAATTTTTCATGTTGTTCGTGGTTTTTAATTATAGTACGAATGTACATGTAGTTAATCTAATGAATTACGACATTGTATGTCCGAAAACAAAGAATACAGTTAAATATATGTTAAGAAAATTAGGATTCTGAAAATGGAGTTTACTATAGTTGTGTATTTTTCATCTTGAATTATATCCTATTCAGGATTCTTAGATATTGATTTGGAGGTTTTGGCATAATCTTTGGCTACCTTGAAAACGTAATCATTTACTTTATGAAAAAAATTAACACTGTATTATTCGTATCCTTAGTATTTATATCAAATATAATTGCACAAATGGATCCGGCAATCATAGAAGTAGCTGGCAAAGCTACGGTTAAAGAGATGCCCAAAGAGATTGTGTTTAGAATTCCATTAAAGATCATTGATTCAACTTATCTGGGTTGCAATGAAAGATTAACCTACACGCTCAATGAATTACAAATGGATTTCAAAAAAAGAGGTATTCAGGAAGAAGCTATTCATACTGCGAATTTTAGTATCACTGAAAATTTAATTTTCGAGGGCGGTAAAAGGGTCCAGAAGGGGTTCAAAGGGTCTGTGAATGTAATGTTGGCATCCGATTACTCTCCGACATTAATTCACCAGGTACTTGAGTCGGTCAATAGTTATGAGTTAAGTTATACCATAAACTTTTCTATGTCAGAAGATCAGAAGACACGTTTGACAAAGATTGCGATGGTAGATGCTGTGGAAGATGCAAAACAAAAGGCCCTGATTCTAGCTGAATCAGCAAATGTGGAATTAGGAAGTATTCTTAAGATTTCTTATGGAATTGATCAATATAGACCAGGGCCATTTTTATCAGAGCGAATAGTGAATAGCCAAGCGGATGATATCAGTCAAAATCAATTGAATTTAAGCCCTCCTTTTACGTCTTTGTTTAAATCAGTGTTTATTGTTTGGGAGATCAAATGATACATGGTGCTTTTTGAAAGCTTTCGGGTTCCAAGCTGTAAATACCTACTTCCAAAAGAGCTTAGCTAAAACATCTTTTGCTCTCACTTTTGGCTACTTTTCGCTAAAAAGTGAGTCAGAAGGGGTTTATAAATATTTTTCCCTGCATATTTTATAGTTTAGGTCCTGATTAAAGGAATTAAACTTTTTTGCAAATGACTTAAGATCGCGGATTTATGTAACATATTTTTTATTTGTTCGGTTTTATGCGTTGAATCAGAGTGAATAGCTAAACAGAAACACTTTGTTTAACTTTTTTAACAAAACTTTAAACAAAAAAACAATTTTGCAATTTGCTTAGCATGTATCTTTGTTGAAACTAAAAACAATTATCCCATGAAAACTATTAAAAAATTAACACTTGGAGTATTATTCTTGACTTCAACAATTGCATTTGCTAACAACAATGATCCAATCAAAAAAAGCAATGAAGAAACTTCTTCAGAACTAAGAGGGCAAAAAACTGCCACTATCGTTGGAGTTGCTGCAGCAAATGAAAATTTCAGTACACTCGTAGCTGCAGTAAAAGCAGCAGATTTAGTAGGTACTTTGAATTCAGAAGGCCCTTTTACAGTTTTTGCACCAACTAATGAAGCATTTGCAAAACTACCTGCTGGAACAGTAGAATCTCTTTTAAAGGCTGAGAACAAAGGAACTTTATCCTCTATTTTAACTTATCATGTTGTTGCTGGTAAATTTATGGCAGCTGATGTGATGAAGGCCATTAAAGATAACAATGGTAAATTTGTCATTACAACAGTGAATGGAGAAAAATTAACAGCTCATATCATGAACGGAAAAGTGATGTTACAAGATGCTAAGGGTAATTCTTCAACTATTATTTTAACAGATGTTGCAGCAAGTAATGGTGTGATTCATGCTATTGACACTTTGGTGATGCCATAATTAAACTATAGGAACTGATTTTTATAGATGATCTTGCTTATGACTTTTAGGTTACGACATAGATTTTTAATGAAATGATGATGTATGAATTGAAAAAGTAAGTTCAATAAAAAAAAGATTAGTTCTCATAAAAAAAGCTCCGGTAACCCCGGAGCTTTTTATCGTTTAATGGTATGCGGATTGGTATGATAGTTAAACAAGTATTTTTTCTAAAAACTTTGTCTAAAGGGTGGTCTCAAGATTTCTATTACGAGCCAGTTTTTTTCCTTTGCTTTTTTCAACTCTGTCTTCAATAACGTTCAGGAGTTTTTTAACCATTTCGCTTGTAGTAATGTGTTTGCGTATCATTGTGTTTCAGTTTAGGGTATTCTTTAATCTAACAGAGCCAAATATAAGGCTAGAATCTAAAGAAAAATCAAAGATTTGAAAGGTGATGGAATATTAACCATTCCTTACTATTGAGGTAGATCAGTCAAATTTGCCTTATCTCAATATCACTTTTTTTATTGTCAAATTGGAGATAGGTTGTCAGGCAATTTTTAAAAAAAGCATGTATGATATTCTCAATATTTCGGCGAAACTTGAGATGTTCAAGTTGAATTAAATATGGTGCTTTTCGTTATATTCTGCTCTGATAAGTATAAAGATCGTAATAGCGGCCTTTTTTATCTAATAACTCCTGGTGCTTTCCACTTTCTACGATTTTACCTTCTTCTATAACCAGAATCTGGTCAGCTTGTTGGATGGTGCTCAATCTGTGGGCTATTACAAAAGTAGTTCTATCATTCATTAGTGATTGTAAACTTTTTTGAATAAAGGTTTCGCTTTCAGTATCCAAATTTGAGGTAGCTTCATCAAGTATGATCACCTTAGGATTTGCCAAAAGTGCCCTTGCTATGGAAATTCGTTGTCTTTGGCCGCCAGATAGTTTAACACCTCGCTCACCTATAACGGTTTCTAGACCATCATCGAAACGATCAGTAAATTCGTGCACATAAGCGCCTTTAACAGCCTCCATTAATTCTTCTTCACTGGCGTCTGGTCTTGGAAATAATATGTTTTCTCTAATAGTGCCCTCATAAAGAAAATCATCCTGAAGCACTACACCTAGGTGCGATCTGTAACTATTAAGATTAACTTTGGAAAGATCAATACCATCTAAGGTGACCTTTCCTTTGTTTGGATTTAAAAAAGTCGCTGCGAGGCCTGCAATGGTTGATTTCCCTGAACCTGAGGATCCTACAAGGGCTGTAACACTTCCTGCCGGTGCTGAAAAAGAGATGTCGTGTAGTACTTCCTTTCCTTTTTCATAACCAAATGAAACTTTGTCAAAAAGTATGTCTCCTTTTACTTCTTCAACCTCTAAAGTTCGCTTCTTGGGATCATCCTCCTCTTCCATATCCATTAATTCCTGAGTCCTATCCAGACCAGCCATAGCTTCAGTGAGTTGGCTACCGATATTACTCATCTGAACGATTGGTGCAATCAAAAAGCCAAGAAATAAAGTGAACGAAACAAATTCTCCATAGGTCATATCGCCATTCATGATAAAATATCCTCCCATACCCATAATCCCCGCAGAAGCGAGACCCAATAGAAGGGCAGAAGAACTGGTCATAAGAGCCGTTGCCGTAAGGCTCTTTTTTACATTGAGAAACAGGCGTTCCACACCATCTTCAAAAGTGCTTAATTCCTGGGCTTCGGCATTAAACCCTTTGATGACCCGAATGCCGTTAAGAGTTTCTGTTAGTCTTCCTGTAACTTCAGCATTGATCTTTCCTCTTGCCCTGAAAATGGGACGAATATAACCGAAGGCTTTTAAAGCAATTACTGCGAAAATCGCTACTGGCAACAGAACAAAAAGAGTCATCGTTGCATTGATCTTGATCAATATAACTAAGGAAATAATTGAAGTCAAAGACCCACCAATTAATTGAACCAATCCAGTACCAACAAGGTTTCTTACACCTTCCACATCGGTCATTACTCTTGAAACCAGCGCCCCTGATTTATTATTATCAAAGAAGCTAATAGGTAAGGTTAATAGTTTCTTTTGCACCTTAGCTCTTAACAAGGAAATAAGATGTTGTGCTTCCACACTTAGTAATCTTGTCAGTGAAAATGAACTTACAGCTTGTATGATTATCGAAATGACAACAATAACAAGCAAGATCGATAATGCCTTCATATCCTGAGAAGGAATAATCTCATCTATAAGATTCTTCGTAGCATAAGGTAGGACTAGTCCTGCTAAACTTTTAAAGATAATCAGGATCAATCCGATTAAAACGATTTTTTTTCGAGGCCATATAAACTCTTTAAATGCCCAGGTGAAGGAAACTTTATTTTTGCTCATAACATAGCTTTGTCCAATATCAAGCCAAAGGACCCTCAGGTGACAAGAAGTCAGTCCATTTAGGTGGTAATTATCTGTTTTGAGGCAATTTAATTGCTTTTAAAGAGTTTTAAGATATATAGAAAGCACTAATTAAATCAAATTTGAAATTATGAGAACACACATTTTAAAATTAAAATCACTTGTATTGGTTGCATTGATGGCCTTTTCTTTTATGGCTTGTAGCGACGACGACGATGCATCATCTTTTTTAGATAAGAATGGGGATACCGTTTGGAAATTTGATGAACCCACACTTGGAGGTACTATTTACGCTCAAATTAATAATAGCGAAGTGAATCCTTTTGAGGTTTGGCAATCATTATTTGAAGATTCTTGTTTCATTTACCTTAGTTTTACTGAAGCAGGTGATGTTGAAGTGATAGAGAATACTAAAAATAAATTGGTTTTGAGAATTGATGAAAGTTCCACAGAATATGTTTTATTGAAATTATCTGTTTCAGGTGATCTTCTTACCGTTGTAACCGAAGAATATGAAGATGGTTCTAAGGTAGAAGAGGAAACGATTATTTTAAACAAGTCATCAGACAATCCCGATGATTTGGAGCAATGTGATTTTTAAAAAAAAAAGTATCATTTTGGAATAGTATTAAAAACGGGGCATGACTGTCCCGTTTTTTTATGGAATTCAAAATTGGATTTTAAAATCAGTATGAAAGTGATTCTTTTGGTTAGATACTCGCTTAGTGCTTTGAGCAGCGTTGATAAATTGGAGTCAATAGCTATTTCTTAAAACAATTTTTTTATTATTATTTCGTTTTATTGGGTATAATTAAAATAAAATTCACGCTATGAAATCAAACATTTTAAAACTTAAGGCATTTGCTATACTAGTGATAGTGGTAATTTTCTTCAGTGCGTTTAACCTGAAGGAGAAGGAAGATAAATCTTTTCTTGAAACCTATAAAGGTTCTGTATGGAAATACGGAGAAATAAAAGATGGACTTACCATTTACGCTCAAATCAATAGGTCAGAGACCGAGCCTTTAGACATCTGGTTATACAATGTTATTGATGGTTGTTATTTTTATGAAAGATACTCCGAATCGGTATCAACAGAGGTTCTTGAGAATAAGAAAAATCGAGTACAGATAAAGATAAAAGAAAGTTCCAATGAATATGGGATTTTCACTTTAACCATTAATGGAACTGCATTGAAGGTAGAACTAGACTCTTTTAAAGATGATAAACTTATAAAGGAGGAGAAATTTAGTCTTAATAGAAGTAATGATAATATTGATGGATTAACAGTGTGTGAAAACTAAAAATGATGATCCTGCATAATAAAAGAAGCCCTAATGGGCTTTTTTTTCTATTTCACCCTAATCCATTAACCAAAACAAGAATCATCTGGGAAGCTTTAAAATACTCAATAAAACTATTATGAACCATAAGAGATAGGTGTTTTGTTGTGAAAAATATCTAAGTTTGAATACAATTATAATTCATTTCTCTTGTTTGAGAAGCTTCTAAATAAATCAAATTTAAAACTATGAAAGCACACATTTCAAGATTGAAAGCATTGGCTTTGATCGCGTTAATCTCATTTTCTTTTGTTGGCTGTAGCGATGATGGAGAAGAAGAAAAGTCATTTTTAGAAACACATGGAGGATCCGTTTGGAAACTTGGTGAACCGGAAGACGGGTTTAGTGTATATGCACAAATCAATAGTACTGAGAACAACCCGTTTGAAATTTGGATATATGATGAAACCAGGGATTGTTATGACTATCAGAGTATTACAGATGAGGGATCTCCAGAAGTAGTTGAGAACAGAGAGAATAAAGTTCAAATTAGAATTGGTGGTGATTCGGGAGAATATGTGATTCTTACAATGACAATTTCGGGTGATGTTTTAAGAGTTGAGTTAGACTATTATGAAGATGGTGTATTAGATGATGAAGTTCAATTTGTTTTGCAAAGAACAAGTGACAATATCGCTGATGTAACCGTTTGTGCAGTATAACTATATTTTCATCTGCAAATGAAATTTAAAAGAGCCTCTGGGCTCTTTTTTTGTTTCTACACTATATATTTTCATAACCACGGTCGAAGCTATTTCATTCAAGCAAAAGCTTAACAAAAAATAAAGAAAATTTCCCAATTAATTTTATAATTTCATATCTTCATTGAAGTTGGCGATTTTATTAACAATCTAAAAGCAGTAATTATTTCCCTTTAGTTGATAAAAACTTTAATCGGATTCTAATTCTCATTTACAATATTCGTAATTTTGCACCTTACTTCTGAAACGACTGATGTATGATGAAAAAATACGCTATACTTTTCTTCTTTTTTATATTGTCGGGAACTGTAATGGTTTCGGCCCAGTCGGACCCTAATAGAGAAGATTTACTGACTATTAAGGATAATTTTGCGTTGAACGATGCAGTTAGTATGTATCCCAATCCTGTCGAAAACTATTTGACAGTGCGTTCTAATTTGCCAATAACAAGAGTACAGGTATACAGTTTACTTGGAGATTTGGTTAAAGATATTAAGACTAATTTCTTGCAAATTGACCTGAGAAATCTTAATTCAGGCATTTATATGATCAAGATCTATTCGAATCAATTTTTTGTAACTAAGAAGCTCATCAAAAAATAGCTTGCTTATTTCGGGGGTTACAAAGGTATTTAAGGCCTAATTTACTACCAATACATTCTTTAATTGATTATTAATACTTATTTTTAAATATCCAATTTGGGAGAAATCCATAAGATGACTTTTATGCCTTGCAAGACACTTTTTTTTAATAGAAACTTCAAATAGTATTCATGGGAAAGAGTCAAAAAAAGGGGTTTCTCTTACCTCCAGCGGTCGGATATTCATTCAAGGTATTGTTTTATCTTTTTGGCAAACATCCTATTTCTTTAAAGTTTTTAATTCGGACGCTATTAACCCTGCTGATCAACTTAATCAATTGGCCTTTTAGGGCCTATGAGAAGCTGTTTATCAATAAAAAGTACAGTCAATCTAAAATAGAAAAGGATCCTATTTTTATTATCGGTCATTGGCGAAGTGGCACAACACATTTACATAATATCCTTTGTCAGGATCCCCAAATGGCTTATGTAACAACTTTTCAAAGTGTGTTTCCGGATACCTTATTTAATAAAGCAGGAAGATTCTTATTCGAAGGATTTGCAAGAATCTTAATTCCTGGAACCAGAAAGGGAGACAATGTGACATTAGGGACAACGCTTCCTCAGGAGGAAGAATTTGCCTTAGGAGATAAAACACCTATTAGCTTTTACTATTTCTGGATGTTTCCAAGATCTTTAAAGAAGTTTTACGAGCAATTCATACGTTTTAATCATATGGATATATCTATGATTGATTCATGGAAGAAGGACTATAAACTGTTAATCAGTAAAGCCATAAAAAACACAGGAAGAAAAAGATTTCTTTCAAAGAACCCGCCAAATACAGCCCGTATAAAAGAGCTGTTGGAAATGTTTCCCAATGCGAGGTTTATCCACATTCACAGAAACCCCATAGAGGTCTATTTATCTACCCATCATTTTTTTGATAAAATGCTTCCTCATTTGCAGTTACAAAGTATTGATGCATCAGTATTAGATGCACACATTTTTGACTTGTATAAGAATTTGATGAAGGATTATCTCGAGCAAAGGGAGTTGATTCCCAAGGGGCATTTGGCAGAGTTATCTTTTGATACTCTCGAAACGGATCCCAAAACATGTATTCAGAATTTGTACAAGGAACTTGATCTTTCTGGTCATGATGAAAGTAAATCTTATTTTGAAGCTTATTTGAACAAAATGGAAAGTTATCAGAAAAACAAACATCATATCTCTGCGGCCTTGATGGAAAAGATCCAAACTGAATGGGGTTTTGCGATGAAGGAATGGGGATATGGTATTCCGAAACATATTGAAATTGAAAATTAATGAAGCAACATAAACACTTTTTCAGCCTTTGTTTCTTATTATTACTCCAGTTTCACTTAATTGGTCAGGAAAAATGGGAGCTCATCAAGGATAAAGACGGTATACAGGTTTTTACAAGGGCTAATACAGTTTCATCCTTTAAGGAGTTTAAAGCCACTATGCAAATTGAGGCAAGTGTGAATCAATTTCTTGCAGTATTGTATGATATTGAAGGACTTTCTGACTGGGCCTATAATATCAAAGAGTCAAAATTACTGCATCGACCTGATGATATGAGTCAAACCTATTATGCCTTGGCTAAAGCGCCATGGCCCTATAAGGATAGAGATGGTATATATTTGAATCAGATCACTTGGAACAAAACATCCAAAGTTCTTATAGTGGATATTGAAATGCTTGAACAGAATATTGAAACGAGTGGAGATTATGTGAGGATGGATGGATATGGTTATTGGCAGATCAAAGAAGTCTCAGATGGAAAAGTAGCGGTTATTTTTCAGATGCAGGTTGATCCTGGGGGTTCCATTAAAGCCTGGATGGCAAATATGTTTGTATCGGATTCTCCATATCATACGATGCTCGGGCTAAGGGATATTATACAAAAAAAGAAATATCAGGGTCTAAGCTATGATTTCTTAAATGATTGATTCCTACTTTACGGGTTTTAAGCTTTCCACCGTAAATTCGGCATCATCCAATCCCTGGTCAAATTTGATTTGTGTGAGAAAAATTTCAGTTGAGTGATTCTTGCTGATATTATTCATGATAACCTGTTCGGCATACCAATATTTGCCCTGTTTTTTATAGGTGTAGGTCGCAAATTTAAAATAAGCCTTGTCTTTATCAAAATACTCCATTTTCAATGGATAAAGATGTGTCTTGTCAAGATAAACGATGATCTTTGAATATCTTGATTTCATTGATTTGGGCATCAGTTCCAGTTGGTAGATCTGATCATCAGATGAAGGAAGTATCCTCGGGGTAAACCTTTCACTGTAAGAAGTGCCACTCATGTCTTCATAGGAAAAATCTGTCCCTGTAAATGCTTGACTTTTACTTAGTAAGGTAACTTTAACTGCCTTGTTAAAGGCAGGCATATACAACCAGATGATATCATCGGGCAGAGAGAGTGTTGCTGTTCCAACTTGTTTTTCCGGAAAAGTATAACTGTAGAGCTTGTGATATTGACCTTTTTGTTTCATAATGGCCTCTCTTACTTTTTCTTTTCCAGATCGGTCTTTTAAGATCATTTTTACCGCAGCCTCCTTGTCTTTTGGGGCCGACATTAATTCATCCATGCCTTGGAGTAAGGAAGCTGCACTTTGACTATATGACTGGATAGCGATCATTAGGAAAAGTAAACTTGGAAGTATGATTTTTAAATTCTTCATAAGGAAGGGTGGCTTGGTTTATTTTTTTTATGAATGATGATCAGTATTGCCGGCAACAATGTCATGGCGCCAAGGCTTGAACTCACCATACTGATCGCAATCAGTATGCCAAAATACTGCAAAGGAACCATCTCTGAGAAAACAAGAACTAAAAAACCTGCAGAAACTGAAATAACATTTACGATAATCGCATTTCCACTAATAAGCAGCGTGTCATTAATTGATTTTTCCAAAAGTCCCGTTTTATTATAAATTTCATTGAAATGAGATATGATATGAATGGAGTAATCTATGCCTATTCCCAGTGCCACACTTGCCACAAGAACCGTTGCGATATTCAGCGAGATTCCTGTAAGTCCCATGACACCAAAAAGAATAATGATAGCAGCAATGATGGGAATAGTAGCATACAGTCCATTGATCAAAGATCTTAGCATTAATCCAACGATGATAATCACAAATAAAATGGCAATAGAGATACTTCCTAATTGACTGTTTATTAAGCTTCTGTCCATTGTAATATCTACAAAGGGCATGCCCGTAATCTGAATTTGACAGTCTTCCCGGGAATTTTTTTGAATAAAGTCATTCATGTATTTGGCAAAAACTATTTTTGCTTTGTTATCAGGTGATTTGAATTTAGAGATGATAATTCCCTCCGTAAGCTCTTCATTTACAAATCGCTGCATGATTTCATTTCCATCCAGTAAGAACCATAATTGTTCAACCATAGCCATATCCTCCGGTACTTCCCGGTTACCCATGATCGCCAGGTTAAGTTCAGAGATCAGTTTGGCCACCGACATTGAAGTATTGATGTCCGGACTTTGTTCCATATAAGCACTGGTGGCCATCATAGTTTTTAGTACTTCCGGATCCTGCATATTTCCTCTAAAATGAACAAAAACAGGTTTAGTTCCTCCAAACTTTTCCACCATTATCCTCTCGGCTTCTCTTGTGGGATTGCCTTTTTTGAAATAATCCTGAATATCAACACTTCTTTCGATAGACATAATTCCCGTTAGGCTAACAGCAATTGCGAGCAACCAAAACAAAAGAATAATTTTAGGCCGTTTGAACAAAACACTTACCAGAGGAACCAGGAGTCTTTTTTCAATGAATTCGTTTCTTTCTTTTTTATCCTGTTCTTTTTTAGATGTTTTAGGAAAAATAGACAGCATTGCAGGAACAAAAAATATAGCCATTAAGCAGGCAACAAAAGTTCCCAGAGCGGTGAAAATACCAAAATCAACAATCATGTCGAGATATGCACCAAACACAAATGACACAAAACCAATTACAGTTGTTATCGCAGCAAGTATTACGGGAACCATAACATAGTTTAAAGCGGATCTGATGGCGTCATTATCTTTTGATTTTTCCAATTGATTTACCCTGTTCACCACATGAATAGTATATGCGCTTCCTATAGCGAGTAAGATGATCGGAATGTTATTTGAGATCATAGACATTGAATAGCCCATAAGAGACATAGTGCCCAAAGACCAAATGATTGCAATAACAGCAGAAAGTAAAGGAAGCACAACACCTTTGATCGATCTGAAACTCAAAAAAAGTATAAAGGCAATTAAAAGGAAGGCAATGGGAAGAAGCATTACCAGATCGTTCTTCATCAGTTCAGCAATGTAGGTAATCAGCATTGGTGACCCAATATAATAGAGTTTTTCGGGAAGTTGTAAAGTCTGTGTTTTATCAAGTACGGCTCTGGCCACCTCATTCACATTGGCGCCATCTTCCAGGGTGAAAATCACCAAACAGGAGGTCTCATCATCTGAGACAATAGATCCTTTATACATTTCATTGGCAGCTATATTGCTGCGAAGCACATCGAAATCTTCTTTGGTTTGAGGCAACTCGTATTCATCAACAAGCCTGCCTATTTCAATACCAAAATCACCTCCTTTTATATTGATAATATTAGTTATGCTCGACACAGAAGAAATACCATCAATTTTCCCAACAGTATCCGTTAAGGCACGGATATGTTCAATCACTGATGTCTGGTAGATATTGTCAGTTTCCAGTATAACGATCCCCATTCTATTTCCTCCAAAATTTTGACCGATGTTTTTGAGCATCAAGGCATGTTTGTCATCATCAGGTAGGGAGCTGAGAACATCGGCATCAATAGTGAGTTTGGTGGTTTGGAATGCAAAAAAAGCGGTACCCAAGATCACTGTCATTACAATCAGCCATCTAAATTGTAGGATTTTTTTTGATATAGAATCGATCTTCACGAGTTTATTTAATCATTTTATCTGCCAAGCGATGCTTTTAGCAATTACGTATTCAGTCGTTTGAATTATCTATTTGTTTAATGATCCTTGCCGGATTTCCTCCAACAACAACATTGGCAGGAACTGATTTGGTAACCACTGCTCCAGCTGCTATTACTGCTCCGTCACCAATACTTATTCCAGGATATATAATTGCGCCACCGCCTATCCATACATCATTTCCAATACTCACAGGTTTGGCATATTCAAGCCAGGAATTCCTTGTTTTCGCATCCAGCGGATGAGTAGCCGTATAAATTTGGACATTAGGCCCCACAAGTACATGATCACCAATCTCAACCTTCATTACATCCAATATAACGCAGTTGAAATTAAAAAACACATTTTTCCCGGTTTGGATATTATACCCATAATCACAATAAAATGGAGGCTCTACCCAAAGGCCCTTACCGGCATTTTTAAGTAACTCATAAAGAAGTTTTTTTCGCTCTTTTTTGTTCTCGTCTGAAAGCTGATTGATCTTTTGAAAAAGAAGTCTGGCACGATGTCTTTCAGAGACCAAAATAGGATCATTTGGATTGTACAATTCTCCTGATAACATTTTGGACTTTTCTGTCATAGATTGGATTCGCTGGATTGATAAGTCCAAATATAGACAATAATCAAATTTTTTGCCCAAAATTTGGAAAGGATTTAAAGGAATTTAACAGATCTGTTAAGAGATCGAGGTGACTGCAAGATTAGTTCTTTAACCAGGAATTTTGCCTTTGCCGCACTTCTTTGGAAATCTGTTCTATCAAAGTTGTTTTAAAAGATGGGTCTTTATCAAAGGTTATTTCGGCTTTATATTGGTTTTCAAATCTATTGAATACGACTTTCACAGAATTTCCCACCTTGTATGCATTTAAAAATTCATTGGGTTTTACTTTGTTGTTGGTCAATTTTCCATCGATGGAAATAATTTCATCTCCTTTAGCCAGTCCTCCATTGTAAAAAGAAGAGTTTTGCCTGGGATTGGAAGTAATCAGCCATTTATTATTCTTATTTTCAATGACTGCACCATAAGAAGGTCGGTCATCATATTGATCAGAAAGTTCAATTCCCACTGAAGCCAGTAAGGAGGTGTAATCAGGCATTTTACTCTTGTAAATGTAGTCACTAAAAAATTGTTGGCTAAAAGAACGATCAACATAAGCTGCTAATAGGTTTTCAAGATTTTTTAAAGTATAAGGAATTTCATCTGTTCCATATGTCTGCCAAACAAGTTTCATAAATCCATCGAGAGACTTATCTTTATCCAGGTTTCTTAAACTGAGGTCAAGAGCCAGCCCTAACACATTTCCATATGTATAATAGGAGATAAATGTGTTTTCTCTATTGACTTGGTCAACTGAGGTAGCCGCATCCACAAAAGGTGCCTGATAACTCATTTCAACAGGGTTAAAATAATTCCTTCCAGGTGAGTTCCAAACAGATCCAAGGTTTTTAGACAAACTGGAAGCGTAGTTTTCTTTTGTTATGATTCCGGTCCTGCATAGTATAAGAGAGGTGTAGTAGCTGGTAAACCCTTCAGCAAACCACAATTCCCCTGACATATTAGCCTCTGTATAGTCGAATGGTTCAAGGGATGATGGTCGAATTCGTTCCACATTCCAGGCATGAAAAAACTCATGGGCAACCGTGCCAATATTTTCTTCAGCACCACCTTCTGATATGGAATTCAGATCAGTTAGAATCGTGGAATTTCTATGTTCCATTCCATCTCCATCAACGTTTGACATATAACAAGCCAAGAAATAATAGGAACCGTAATCAAAATCAGGAAGCGCTCCAAACACCTCTTTTTCGGCCAAAACTATTTTTTTGACTTTTTCAAAATAAGCATCATATTCTGCATATCCGTTAGCCTGATGTAACACAAAATTAATATCATATTCTTTGCCGTTAGAATTAACTTTGAAACTCCTGATTTCGTGGTTGCTCATCTCTAACGGACTATCCATAAAATAGTCAATGTCTGGCGCATAAAACTCGTTTTCACCGAGCTGTTTTAGTTGAGTAGCCACCTTCCAATTGAGGTCTTTGCGAGGATGTAATTTAATTTGAACAGGGCTTTTCCTTAAGGCGGGAGCATACATAAAAGTAGCAGGAATATTCAGATGGGCATGCGTTTCATCTACTTGAGAATAGGTGCCGTCTCCGTAATTTGCAAACAAGATATAAGAGATTTTGACAGTACCATTATGACCGGAAATATCCCATTGATGCGGGTTTGGTCTGCTAATATTTAGATCATTGCCCTTATCATCTAAAGCCTTGAAGCCATAAACATTTTTGGCAAACTCATGAACCGCATAACGTCCCGGAGAAGTGCGACTCATTCGCAGAGAAAGCGTATCCCTGTCAATATTTTTATATTCAACAGAGATTTCAGCTTCATGATGAACAGCATTTTTGAAAGAAATTTCGTATTGAATATTTGATTGAGAAAAAAGGTTCCCTGTTATAAACAGGCACACCATGATAAGGTAGTATCTTGATTTCATTGAGTAGTAAGTGACTGTATTTGGCAGGTAAATATATTCATAATAATTGCCAAATCATAGACACATATATAATTACAGTTTTGTTAAAAAAGAGATACCTTTGCCTCAAATATGGAAAACGGTAAAATTAACAAGCTGGTTATTGTAAAAAAGGACCAGAAAGGGTTTCATCTTCAAGATGAAAAAGGACAAGAGATCTTTCTTTCGAATGAAGAAGCAGGAATTGAATTAGAAGAGGGATCATCAATAGATGTATTTATATACAAAGATCGCTCCCAGATGATCAGCACAAAGCTACCTTTTGCACAGGTGGAAGAATTTGCCTTTATGGAAGTGAAGCTGGTCACTGAGAATGGCGCTTATGTTGACTGGGGCCTGGAAACTGATTTATTTGTCCCTTTGGAGGAGCGGATGGAGCCTTTGGTTTTAGGTTCATCGTACCTGTTCTTTATTTATGAAGATGAAGATAATGGTGCTATTCGAGGCTCTCAAAGGGTAGAAGATTTTGTGTTTTTTGATGAGATTGATATCAAGAGAGGTGATGAGGTTGATCTTTTATTATATCGAGAAAGTGATTTGGGAATCAATGTTGTGATCAATAATCTTTATCAAGGTTTGGTTTTTAAGTCAGACGTACACAAGGAAGTAAAAGTTGGCGATCAGATCAAGGGCTATGTTAAACAAATAAGGGAAGATGGTAAAATTGATATTTTACTGGAACCTTTAGGCTATAAGAAAAGTGTTGAATCAAATACAGATGTTTTACTGAAAGCCATCAAAAAAGCCGGAGACTTTCTACCATTAACAGATAAAAGTAAACCGGAAGAAATTAAGAGTTCTTTAGGTCTCAGTAAGAAAGCTTTTAAAAGAGCGGCAGGGCATCTCTATAAAAAGAAACTTATTGAAATCCGTTTAGACGGACTTTATTTGGTCAATAAGAAATAAACCCTTTTGAGTTTTTACACCAAGGGATTCATCCATTTGAACTGATGTTTGGTATCAGGAACAACGATTCTTTCGGCAATGCGTTCCATTCTTTCAGGTAATTTCATTAAATAAGCTCTGGCTTTTTCAGCTTCCGCATTTAAGCCGGTGATTTTGTCGATATTCCAGGCGCTGTTTAATTTTCTCATAATGTCAACATAGTCAAAACTTGTATAAACACCTGCTCTTTGTGCCACTTCAGAAAATTTCTCAAAAAGACCTCCCTGATGTTCGAAAGACTCTCTTAAATGCATTGCAGGCATGGTGATTTTAAGTTTCATCATATCAAAATAGGCCAGCATCATTTCACTTGGGTCAATTGCAAAGATTTGTCTTATAAATTCGGTATAGGCCTTGTGATGTCTCATTTCATCACCGGCAATGATCTTACACATTTTACCAAGATTCTTCATTCCGGCCTTTTTGGCGATTTTTGCCACATTATTGTGGGAAACATAGGTAGCGAGCTCCTGAAAACTGGTATATACAAAGTT
>RCND010001075.1_pt1 | contig 19278 bp, 21 predicted proteins | sample 2041351 | NCBI WGS metagenome assembly RCND01 (sample SAMN09708230, study PRJNA481090) | Marine sediment metagenome, whole genome shotgun sequencing project. | biome: marine sediment; feature: ocean; material: sediment; isolation source: Sewage treatment plant 12B marine sediment (STP12B) ... | reverse complement strand
GAAACCTTTTTCGAAATCACCGTGGATGACGCCTGCGGCTTTGGGCGCGGAGGTGCCGGATTTGATGGTCCATGCGCGCGCTTCTTGGGGGCCTACGGTAAAGTATGTCTCAAGGTGCAGCAGCTCATAGCCTGCGCGGATGAGGCGGTCGAGGCCTGCTTCTTCAAGGTTCATGTCGTCGAGGAACATCTGGGCGTCCTCGGCATCAAGCTGGCTGATTTCTTCCTCGATTTGGGCGGAAATGACCACGGCGGAGTTGCCTTGCGCTTCGGCCATTTTGGCCACTGCAACGGAGTGGGCGTTGCCGATGGCCGCGTCATCAACGCCTACGTTGCAAACGTAGAGGACGGGTTTGGTCGTCAGCAGTTGCAGCATGCGCCATGCTTTGGCGTCGTCCTCGTCTACGGCGACCGTGCGGGCGGGGTTGCCCTCTTCAATCGCGGCTTGGGCGGCGGCGAGCAGGCGGTCTTGCTGCACGGCATCTTTGTCGTTGCCCTTCATCTTGCGCACGAGGCCAGCGCGACGTTTTTCGATGCTTTCAAGGTCTGCGAGCATCAGCTCGGTGTCGATGGTTTCCGCGTCCGCCACGGGATCCACGCGGTCCTCGACGTGGGTGACGTCATCATCCTCAAAGCAACGCAGCACGTGGGCAATCGCGTCTGTCTCGCGGATGTTGGCGAGGAACTGGTTGCCGAGGCCTTCGCCTTTGGACGCACCTTTGACCAGACCCGCGATATCCACGAAGGTCATGCGCGTCGGAATGATAGATTTGGATTTGGCGATCTCGGCCAACGCGTCGAGGCGCGCGTCGGGCACTGCAACCTCGCCCACGTTCGGCTCAATCGTGCAAAAGGGAAAGTTAGCGGCCTGTGCGGCAGCCGTGCGGGTGAGCGCGTTGAAAAGCGTTGATTTGCCAACATTCGGCAGACCGACGATACCCATTTTGAAACCCATGATAGCATCCCTTTTTGCGTTTCGCACCTATTATGGCGTCACACGCACAGACGCAAGCACAGCGTTGCAGCCTAGCCCGCGGCTTCGCGTGACGTGAAGATCAGCAACCATGCCAGCAAGATGAACATGGGATGCGTGAGCCCACCGCTGAAGATAAGTGCGGGCACCCAAATGATGAAGATAAACACGCCCAGAAACGGGCGGCCCGTGAGCATGATTGATAGCGGCGGAAGCAAAATGGCGAGCAGATAATTCATGCAAGGGAAATAGGCATTCTGTTTGAAACTTCCAGCCCCGCATTGATTTCCGCTGCGGAATTGGGCATTCATCCGCAACACTGACCGGAAAGGCCATTCCATGACCCGCATTGACGCCAAATTCGCCGACCTGAAAGCCAACGGTAAAAAGGCATTTGTGTCTTATGTCATGGCGGGTGACCCTGATTTTGACCGCTCGCTGGAGATTGTGCGCGGGCTGCCGGGGGCGGGTGTGGATATTATCGAGCTGGGCTTGCCCTTCACCGACCCGATGGCGGACGGGCCGACGATCCAATTGGCAGGTCAGCGCGCGCTGGATGGTGGGATGACGCTGCTGCGCACGCTTGAGTTGGCTTCAGAGTTCCGCAAGGAAGATGACATCACGCCGATTGTGCTGATGGGCTATTATAACCCGATCTATTCAATGGGCGTGGATGCGTTTTTGAAAGCGGCAAAAGCTGCGGGGATCGACGGGTTGATCATCGTGGATCTGCCGCCCGAAGAGGATGTCGAGCTGTGTATCCCTGCGCAAGAAGCCGGGATCAACTTTATCCGTCTGGCAACCCCTACCACCGATGACAAACGGCTCAAGCGCGTGGCGCAGAACACGTCCGGCTTTGTTTATTACGTCTCAATCACGGGCATCACTGGTGCTGCGGAAGCAGATGCTGGCGATGTGTCCCCCGCTGTGGTGCGTATTCGTGAAGCAACGGGGCTCCCTGTCGTCGTTGGCTTTGGCGTAAATACACCCGAGAAATCAAAAGCCATCGCACAGGTGGCCGATGGTGTTGTCGTAGGCTCAGCGATTGTGAGCCAGATCGCAGCGGGCAAAAGCACGGACCAGGTGCTGGCCTTTGTGAAGACGCTGACAGACGGGGCGCATTCAGCCTGAGAGTAGATCGCTTTTTTGCGTGCGCTCCGTTTTCTCAAACTGAATTGTGACACCAACCCGCGCGCCAAGAGCAACACGAGCCGTCATAGTGGCCCTATCGCCTCAATTTTCGGAGTGCAGGGGGAAATTCACATTATACGGCGGGCATCTGTTGTGTCGCGCAATGAATGCCGCCACCCATCTCACCCAAAGGATCAACATTTAACGTGACTATTTCACGCGAGGGATAATGGCGGGCCAACGCGTCTACCGCAATCTTGTCGGTCTCGCTGTCCCCAAACTGCGCAGCGACAACAGCGCCGTTACAGACATAGTAGTTGGCATAAGACGCGACAAAATCGACGCTTTTGACGCGGCGGCGATTTGGCTCTGGAATGACGTCTACCTCCACCCCCTCGGCCACCAGCCGATCATGTGTGTCCAAGGCCGCGACATGGAATGGATCATCCATGTCGGGCATGTCCGGCAAATTAATGAGCACCCGATTGGGCCCCGTAAACCGCGCAAGACTGTCGATGTGGTAGTCTGTAATGTCTTCACCCCAGACGCCTTCAGACCAAACCATACGATCTGCCCCATACGCGCCTAGCAGGCGCCTCTCGATCTCTTCGCGGGACAAACCTGGGTTACGGTTGTCGTTCACCCAGCTGCTCTCATGAGCAAGCAATAACCCGTGGCCATCATGCTCAACGCCACCCGCTTCACCAACCAATCCAGTCGGCAACAGTTGCACCCCAAGGCGGTCTGCAACACGCGCTGCAATCTGTTTGTCGCGCTGGTTCACTTGCTTTCCGCCCCACCCGTTAAACTGGATATGGCTTACAGCAAGATCACCTTGTGCGTTCACAACAAAAAGGGGTCCAGCATCACGACACCACAGGTCTTCAGTCGGAATATCCCATAGCTCAACAACGCCTGACAGTTTCTTCTTTGCGCCCGCGTGGTCGCTTTGCGCCGCCAGCATTGTCACAGGCTCAAATTCTGAAATAGCATTTGCAACATCGGCAATCGTCTGCTGTGCCATGTCCAGAAATACACGGTCAGGATGCACGCGCCGGTTCACAGGCCATTGCATAAAGGTGCGCTGGTGCCGCGCTTCTTCAGGCGGAACGTAATACCCTGAACTGCTTTTTGCCGACGATTTACCTGACAAACCTACCAAACCATAAGCGCCACCTGCCGCCAAAATTTTACGCCTGTGCATAGGATCAATCCTTCAGTCATTCCCACCCGATACGGGCAAGACTATACTGCCTGATGTCAAAGCAACAGTTGGCGCTTGTAACGCGGGGGAGCCAGCGGCAGAAACGCGTGGATTAAATATACGTAACGGCCCCGCTAACCCGCCTATCTCCCTCATGAGGCGTTACCAAAAGTCCCCAAAATCCACCGTTGATCTAAACCATCTTAATTGGTAAATAAACATGACCAATCACACGGGAAGCCTGCCATGCCTGTCATTACGAACATCGACGATCTTAAACGCATTCACCGCCGCCGCGTCCCAAAGATGTTCTATGACTATGCCGAAAGCGGCAGCTGGACCGAGCAGACCTTCCGCGAGAATACGTCCGACTTTGATCAAATCCGCCTGCGCCAGCGCGTGGCCGTGGATATGTCGGGGCGCAGTACCGCGACCAAGATGATCGGACAGGACGTGGCAATGCCCGTGGCCCTTGCTCCTGTGGGCCTGACGGGGATGCAACACGCCGATGGTGAGATCAAAGCGGCACGAGCGGCTGAGGCATTCGGTGTGCCGTTTACCCTGTCGACTATGTCAATCAACTCCATCGAGGATGTGGCGGGGGCAACGAACAAGCCGTTCTGGTTTCAGCTTTATACCATGCGCGACGAGGATTATGTCAGCCGCCTGATCGAGCGGGCGCGCGCCGCAAAATGCTCTGCGCTGGTGATCACGCTAGACCTGCAAATTCTGGGCCAGCGACATAAAGACATCAAAAACGGTCTGACCGCCCCCCCAAAGCTGACCCCCTCCACGATCGTAAACCTTGCTACAAAGTGGCGCTGGGGCATTGAGATGCTGCAAACCAAGAACCGCAGCTTTGGCAATATTGTCGGCCATGTGGAGAATATCTCCGATACGTCGAACCTGAGTGCGTGGACCGCCGAGCAATTCGACCCGTCCCTCGACTGGGGTAAAATCGCCAAGATCAAAGAGCAGTGGGGCGGCAAAGTGATCCTGAAAGGTATCCTTGATGCAGAAGACGCAAAAATGGCCCTACAAGTCGGCGCAGATGCCATCATCGTCAGCAACCATGGCGGGCGGCAACTCGATGGCGCGCTCAGCTCGATCCGCGTATTGCCCTCAATCCTTGACGCAGTGGGCCACGAGATCGAGGTGCATATGGACAGCGGCATCCGGTCGGGACAGGACGTCCTCAAAGCGATGGCGATGGGGGCAAAAGGCACCTATATCGGGCGTGCGTTTATCTATGGCCTCGGTGCGATGGGACAGACGGGTGTGACACGCGCGCTTGAGGTCATTCACAAAGAGCTCGACACAACTATGGCGCTGTGCGGTGAGACCAATGTGAACGATCTGGGCCGCCATAACCTGCTGGTCCCAAAGAACTTTGAGGGCGACTGGCAAGACTGATGCTGATCTTTTCCGAGCAAAATCTGGTGCTCTTCTCGACCCCAAAGACGGGGTCGACGGCGATGGAATCGGCGCTAAAGCCGTGGGCTGATATCGCGTTCTACAAACATCGCAAGCATACACCAGTGGGCCGCTATCAAGCTAAGATCGCACCTTTCCTGCGCGAAGCCTATGATCTGGAGCCCGAAACAATGGCCGTCATCCGCGCACCGCTAGAGCATCTGCGCAGCTGGTACCGCTACCGCGCCGCGTCGCTAGAGGTAGGTTTTGATGGCTTCGTTCAGGCCATCATATCGGACAATCCCCCTCCTTGGGCGCGCATCGGTACACAATTGAAGTTTCTGACCGACGAAAACGGGCACTTGGGCATTACCCATTTGTTCGCCTATGAGGCTCAGCCCGTGCTGCGCGACTTCCTCCAAACCCGCATGGAGAGCGAGATTAACTTCAAACCTCAAAACATTTCGCCCAATGCCCCTACCCGCGCCAGCCCGGACACCCTCAAAAAATTCGAAACCCGCTACGCCGATGAGATCGCTTTACACGCCCACGTCACTGCATCCGGCGGCCACCTGATTACCGAAACCTGACACACACCTATTCTCATTTGGCCCAAAAACTCCGGGGAGGCTTTGCCTTGTGCAAAGACGGGGCAGCGCCCCAAAATGTCCCCCACCCGTTGCGGGCAATTAAAGCTTCCCATGAACCCGATTCCCGTATATGTGCGCGACTTCACGCGAAGCGACAGCCTTGGAGGCGCTTCGCCCTAATTTATGGAGAATTATTATGGCCGGAGAGATCCCAGATCTTGAAGTTCAAGCACGCACGGGGACAGGCAAGGGCGCCGCTCGTCAGGCACGCCGCGATGGCATGGTACCGGGAATTGTTTTCGGTGGTGATACAGATCCACTGCCGATCCAGATGGATTTCAACAAGCTGCTGACCATGCTGCGCAAAGGCCGCTTCAAAGCGACCTTGTTCAACATGAAAGTTGAAGGTCACGATGACGTACGCGTTATCTGCCGCGACGTTCAGCGCCATGTTGTAAAAGACCTGCCAACGCACGTCGACTTCATGCGCCTCAAGCGTACCACACAGATCAACCTGTTCATCAACGTCGAGATCACTGGCGAAGAAGAATGCCCTGGTCTGAAAAAGGGTGGTACACTCAATGTGCTGCGCCCTGAAGTCGAACTGGTTGTAACGGCTGCTGACATTCCTGAAAGCATCGTTGTGGACATCTCCGCGCTGGAGGTTGGCGACAACATCACAATTTCAAGTGTCACATTGCCAGATGGCTCCAAGCCTGTGATTGACCGTGACTTTGTGATTGCACAGGTCTCTGCACCATCCGCACTCGTCTCCTCGGGTGATGATGAAGATGATGTCGAAGCAGATGCCTCCGCAGAAGTACCTACAGAAGGCGGCGAAGAGTAATCTTCGACACTTTTTCCAAAAAATAGAAACGGGGTCGCTCATTCGGGCGGCCTCGTTTTCCTTTACTTAGAGCGCGTTACGGGCCTATCGAGATATATGAAATTAGCGCCTCCTCCCCCGCCTGATATCGGCGGCACACTGGCCCGTGTGCAAGAGCGCAGCGTCACATGGCTGGCAATTCTTGCGCCGATCACCCTCGCCTATCTTGTTGGTGTATTCTCCCTAGCGCGCAGTGCACTCGGCCCTTCAAATCTGCTTGGGCTGGCACCCAACAGCGCAGAAGCGATACTTATTGATCTGCTTTGCGCAATCACTCCGCTGGTGGCGCTGATTGCTCTTTATATGCGCCATCTCAACCGCCGAGATATTGCGCGGCGGTCTGCGTTTGTCGCCACCTATGCGCACGACAGGCTGGTGAAGCCGCGTATGTATCCCGGCTTGGTCTACCGTGTGCAGGATGCGCAAATGCAGATTGTGTGGAACGCTGATGGTGCGGTGCTTGGCGGAACTCACTATCCACTGCTGGAGAAGGATCAGCTTTTGCCATTCAGGCCAGACCATTTCATACAGACAGGCAGCCCCTGACACACGCTGGCGCTGGACGCTGCCCTGCCCGCTCCATATGATGCGGCACAAGCAACGGAGCAGCATATGAAACTCATCGTAGGTCTCGGCAATCCGGGTGCCAAATACGCGCGCAATCGTCACAATATCGGGTTCATGGCGGTTGAGCAGATTGTGGCGGATCATGATTTTGGCCCGTGGAAATCCAAACATCAGGGAAGCCTGAGCGAAGGCCGTTTCGGCAGTACGCGCGCGGTCCTGTTGCGCCCCGAGACGTTCATGAACAAATCCGGTGACAGCGTTGCGGCAGCCATGCGGTTTTACAAGTTAGAGCCGGAAGATGTGATTGTTATGCATGACGAGCTGGACCTCGCGCCCGGTAAAGTGAAGTTCAAAATGGGCGGCGGGCATGCGGGGCATAACGGCCTACGCTCGATCCACAGCCATCTGGGGCCGGAGTATGGCCGCGTGCGACTGGGGATCGGGCATCCGGGTCACAAGGACCGCGTGGCGGGCTATGTGCTGAGCGATTTTGCCAAGGTCGAGGCAGAGTGGCTCGATGATGTGCTGCGCGGGATCAGCGACGGGGCCGAATATCTTGCGGCGGGTGATAACGCCAAGTTCATGAACGCGGTGAGCCTGCGCACGGCTCCAGCACGTTCCTCGACGGGCACAAAAGGTCCGAAGAAACCCAGCCCGTCAAAGCCTGCACCAGTTAGCGCAGAGCGGCCCAAGCAAGAAGAACCGCAAAGCGCACTGCAAAAACTGTTAGGACGGTTCAAATGATCCTGATAAACGCATTTCGCCATCAGGCCACCGCCTGCGCGGCTTTGGGCAGCCCCTTTATGGAGCGCTTGCTGACCCAGCTGGCCGACCATTGGCCGATGGGGAGCGCAATCGCACGCAAATTTGCCAGTTTTGGCGGCGATATCGGACCAGCGGGTCATTCCCTGCCCCTCCGCATTGCCGGTGGCTTGCATGCACTGGTGTTAACGCAGCGCGACGCAGATCTCATGGCGGTCTATCCACCGCATATGCCCGATGAAGATGCCTTGTGTAGTGCCGTGCTGGCCGCGTTGGAGACCCACGCTGACTTCCTGCTCGATTGGGTCGAGAGCCCGCCGCAAACCAATGAGGTCCGCCGCTCCGCAGCACTCATCGCAGGGGCACGGGTGGCGGTGGCGCAATTCGATCTGCCTGTACATCTAAGTGAGTTGGGAGCGAGTGGTGGCCTTAACCTGATGTGGGACCACTACGCGCTGGAACTGAGCGGAAAGCGATACGGACCCGATATGCCGGTGCTGTCGCTTACACCAGAGTGGCGCGGTCCTGCCCCGCTGGATGTCACGCCGCGGATCGCAACGCGCGCAGGTGTGGACCTGAACCCGCTTGACCCACAGCGCGCCGATCATTTGCTACGCCTGACCGCCTATCTGTGGCCGGACCAGCCGGAGCGTTTGTCACTGACCCGCTCTGCCGCTTCTGTGATGACTGCGCGGATTGATCGCGGCGATGCTGTGGATTGGTTGGCCGGACGCCTTGCTCGTGCGCCCCAAGGGCATTTGCACCTCATCCAGCACTCGGTTGCGTGGCAGTACTTTCCACGCGATGTTCAGGCCCGTGGCACCGCATTGATAGAGGCAGCAGGTGTGCGAGCAACCCCTGAACGTCCGCTAGCGTGGCTGTCCATGGAGAGTGACGGGGACACAACGGGCGCCGCGGTGACCTTGCGCCTGTGGCCCGGTGACATCACTCTGGCGCTGGGGCGTGCAGATTTCCATGGGCGCTGGATTGAGTGGCGGCATGGCGGCGCTACTTAACTGTGCGGCATGCTTGTCTTGCGCCCATCTTTAAACGCATGTTTGCGTATGCCCTCACAGATAAGGACGACAAACCATGCGCACCTTCGGAAAATGGATATTCCGCCTCTTTTTGATGCTGGTGCTCGCTGCTGTGGTGGTTGGACTGTGGCAGCGTGAACAGATCACGCGACTGCTGGCAGTGAACTCACTCTTTTCGGAAGAGAAAATTGTGAATAACTTTTCCCACATGGACGCGGCCTTTCTGACCATACCTGTGGCGCGCGGGAATGGACCTACCGCCGAGCTGCTTTATGGCGCGGATGCCAGTTTGCCTTCGGAGGCCATGGACTGGGTTGAGGCGCGTGATGTCACAGCGCTTGTCGTGCTCAAGGATGGCCAGATTGTGCATGAGAGTTACTATAAAGGGACTGCGCCCGAGGATCTGCGCATTTCGTGGTCCATGGCGAAAAGCTACTTGTCGGCGCTGGTCGGTGTGCTGCTGGAGGACGGAACCATCGCGTCGATCGATGATCCGGTTGTGCAATATGCGCCTACGCTCAAAGGCGGCGCTTATGACGGGGCGAGCATCCGAAATGTTCTCAATATGGCGAGCGGCGTAACGTTCGACGAGGATTACCTCGATCAAAGCTCGGATATCAACCGGATGGGCCGTGTTCTGGCCCTTGGCGGGAGTATGGATGACTTTGCCAGCGATCTGACGGACAGATTCGCGGATGCGGGTGTGGGGTGGAAGTATGTCTCGATTGATACGCATATCTTATCGATGGTGGTGCGTGGCGCCACTGGGCGGCCCATCTCAGAGCTGTTGAGCGAGCGGATCATCGCACCCATGGGAATGGAACGGGAGCCTTATTACCTGACAGACGGCTTCGGCACCGCCTTTGTGCTGGGTGGGCTCAACCTGACCACCCGCGACTACGCGAGGATGGGGCAGATGTATTTGCAAAACGGTGCCTATAACGGCCAGCAGATTGTACCACAGGCATGGGTGGAAGCCTCTACGGCGCCCTCTGCCCCCACTGCGGCGGGAGAGATCGGGTATGGCTACCAATGGTGGATTCCAAAGGGGGCTGTGGCGGGTGAATTTATGGCACGAGGTATTTACGGGCAATATACTTACATCAACCGTGCGCGTGGTATTGTGATCGCCACCAACGCGGCGGACCGCAACTTCCGGGATGAGGGCGTCGCAGATGAAAATGTCGCGATTTTCCGCGCCATTGCCGGTAGTATTTGAGGGGAGATCAGATGAAACCTGACGAAAGTATCAACGTAGAGGGCGGTGCCTTAGCGTTGTGCGGGAGCGATCCGGTGACCGGTTTTTTCCGTGATGGGCATTGCAACACCTGTGCCGGTGACGAAGCCAGCCATACGGTCTGTGCCGTGATTACAGCTGAGTTTTTGGCTTTTTCCAAATACGTGGGCAATGATTTGTCGACGCCACAGCCTGCATTTGGCTTTGCAGGGCTGAAACCCGGAGATCCATGGTGCCTATGTGCGGGGCGGTTCTTGCAAGCCGCCGAGGAAGGGTGCGGGCCAAAAGTGCATCTGGCCGCGACGCATATCCGCGCGCTCGATGTGGTGCCGCTTGAGGTCTTGCAACAACATAGCTGGGAGAATGAAGCGTGAGGTCCGCGCTCCTTGCTGGGCTTGCCCTGCTCCTCGCTGGTAGTGCGGTGGCGCAGGAAATCAGACCGCAGGAGCAAGCGCGGCTCGACAGGTTCGAGCGTCTGGCGGGAACAGCTCTGTTAGAGGCGATGGCGGGGGGCTCGGATAGTGATGTGGCCGCGCTGACCACTGCCCTAGGCGGTGTGCCCCAGGTGGCGTTTGATCCATCGCTGCAAGGGGAATGGAAGTGCCGGACGATGAAGCTGGGCGGTGAGCCACGGTTGGTCGTTTATACGAACTTTAAATGCAGCATGAGCTTGGACAATACAGGCATCACGTTTGAAAAACTGTCAGGCTCCCAGCGCACATCGGGGCGGATCGAGATGCGGGAGGGGCGCGCGATCTATTTGGGCGTCGGGTATGTCTCATCTGAGAAGCCGCAAAACTACGGTGATCTCGATCCTGCATTTGAAGGCAGTGGGACTGTCACACCCGATGTTGGGGTGTTTGAGAGGATCTCGGACAGACGGGCGCGGTTGATGTTTCCCGCACCCGTCAATGAGAGTGATTTTGATATTCTCGAGCTGACCCGTTAGGGCTTAGGCGAATTCGCCCATTTCGAAATTAAGCGCGCGAGCAACGGTAAAGATATCTTTGTCGCCGCGGCCACACATGTTCATGACCAGCAGGTGATCCTTGGGCAATGTGGGCGCAATCTTGATGACATGGGCCAGCGCGTGGGACGGCTCCAGCGCGGGAATGATCCCCTCCAGCTCACAACATTTCTGGAACGCGGCAAGCGCCTCCACATCGGTGATCGACACGTAATTCGCGCGGCCGATGTCGTGCAGCCATGCGTGTTCTGGCCCGATACCGGGATAGTCTAGACCGGCAGAGATAGAGAAGCCTTCGAGAATTTGGCCGTCGTCATCTTGCAGCAGATAGGTGCGATTTCCGTGCAGCACGCCGGGTCGGCCCCCTGTAAGAGAGGCACAATGCTCCATCTTTGCGTTCACACCTTTGCCGCCAGCCTCGACACCGATGATGTTGACCTCTTTGTCGTTAAGGAAGGGATAGAACAGACCCATGGCGTTAGACCCGCCACCGATCGCGGCGATCAGCGTGTCGGGCAAGCGGCCCTCTGCCTTCTCCATCTGGGTGCGGACTTCCTTGCCGATGATGGATTGGAAATCACGGACCATGGCAGGGTACGGGTGGGGACCAGCCACGGTACCGATGCAATAGAATGTATCGCGCACGTTTGTAACCCAATCGCGTAGAGCGTCGTTCATGGCGTCCTTGAGCGTGCCGCGGCCTGAGGTGACGGGGATGATTTCAGCACCCAACAGACGCATGCGGAAGACGTTCGGGGCCTGGCGCTCGACATCATGTGCGCCCATGTAGACCACACATTTGAGGCCGAATTTGGCGCAGACGGTGGCAGTAGCAACGCCGTGCTGGCCCGCGCCAGTCTCAGCGATAATCCGTTTTTTCCCCATGCGGCGGGCGAGGATGATCTGACCCAGAACGTTGTTGATCTTGTGCGCACCCGTATGGTTCAGCTCGTCACGCTTCATATAGATTTTGGCACCACCGAGTTCTTCGGTCAGGCGTGAGGCATGGTAAAGCGGGCTGGGACGGCCCACGTAATGCTCCCAAAGATCGTCCATCTCAGCCCAGAAAGTCTCGTCTGTTTTCGCTTTCTCGTACTCGGCCTGAAGCTCAAGGATCAGCGGCATCAGCGTCTCGGAGACGAAGCGGCCACCGAATTTGCCAAAGCGGCCATTTTCGTCTGGGCCATTCATGAAGCTGTTGAAAAGATCTTCTGACATTGTGCATCTGCCTTTCGGGTATCTGTTGCGCACAGCAGTACCGTTCACGCGCGCAATGGTAAAGAAGCCAAAGGAGCGATGTTTTGTCTCTAAGGGGGTCACAAACTCTCACAGAGTGTTTGTATGCGGAGCAATTGGCGGAGCCGATGTTCATGCGAATAAGAGACGAAACCCCTTACATAGCGCAGATTGCCGAAAGATGATTGATCAGGCGTTTAGGGCCGCAGTGACAAGCGCGTGGATCAGAGCCGCATCTTTGACGCCTGCGCTACTCTCCACACCGGAGGATACATCGACCTGCCGTGCGCCTGTACGCTTGATCGCCTCGGCCACGTTGAGCGGCGTAAGACCACCAGCAAGCATCCATGGACAGCGCCATACGCGATTCTGAAGCAGCGTCCAGTCAAAGGCCAAGCCATTGCCACCGGGAAGGTCCGCGCCTTTGGGCGGCTTCGCATCGACGAGCAGTTGATCAGCGACACCAGCATACGCATCAATCTGGGCCAGATCAGCGCGTTCCCCCACCCCGATGGCCTTCATCACAGGCAGACCGTAGCGGGCTTTTACTTCAGCGACGCGTTCAACGCTTTCGCTGCCGTGAAGTTGGAGCATGTCGAGCGGAACAGCGGCGGTGAGCGCGTCGAGCATTTCATCGTCGGCGTTGACGGTAAGGGCGACCTTACAGACCCCCATCGGGACAAGCTCAGCAAGGGCCGCAGCATCAGAGATTTCCAAATGACGCGGGGATTTAGGGAAAAACACAAAGCCCACGTAGCGCGCACCGGCCTCGGCCGCAGCGGTAACGTGCGCAGCATCGCGCAGGCCGCAAATCTTTACAGAAATATCATCGGGCATTTCGGATTAGCTGGCTTTGTCCAGCAGAGCCATCACTTCGTCTTTACCTTCATGCTTCTCCGCCTTGAGCTTATCCAGTTCACGCTGGAGGCGGCGCATTTCGCGGGCCTGTTTGGCCGCCTCCGCACGCTCGCCGAATTCGCGAATCCATTCCCAGACGAAGCCGACCAGTAAACCAGCAAGGATGCTACCAAGAATAACAATAAACAGAGGCATCTCGATGGACGGGTTCACCGCGAACAGGCCAGACACTTCTGTCGGCAGAACCTGCAAGGACACAAGTCCGCGGTTGGCCAGAGCCACAGAGACAAGAGCCACAGCGAATGTGGCAATACAGAGGTAGCGAACGTAACGCATTAGGATTTCCCGTTTAGCCGATCACGGAGCAGTTTGCCCGTTTTGAAAAACGGTACATGTTTCTCCTCGACATGAACAGTCTCACCTGTACGTGGATTGCGCCCTACCCGCGCATCACGCTTTTTCACCGAGAAAGCACCGAAGCCGCGCAACTCGACCCTGTCGCCCTTGGACATGGCGCCCGTTATCTCGTCAAATATGGTGTTCACGATCCGTTCAACGTCCCGTTGGTATAGATGTGGATTGTCGTCTGCGATCTTCTGGATCAATTCTGACCGGATCATCTTAGTTTCCTCCCGCAGTTGTTTGCGTCAATATGACGCCACTATAGGAAAATTCCCCCCCATCGAAAAGTGACTGAAACGACCAAATGTCGTGTTTTCTCGCATCATTCCGGCGAATCACTGAGAATCAATACAACCGTGAGCAGAGATAACAGGAATTCCGCCAATGCGTTCGAATTAATAATAATTTAGACGAAACCCGATTCGCACAAAAAACCCCGCGCATTTCTGCGCGGGGCTAATGATCTTCAAGCAAGGCTTATGCCATCGCAGGTTTAGTCGTCGGAGGGCTTGAGTGCCGCGCCGAGGATGTCGCCCAATGATGCACCGGAGTCAGAGGAGCCATACTGCTCGACGGCCTCTTTCTCTTCTGCAATCTCACGCGCTTTGATCGAGACGCCGAGACGGTGTGCTTTTGCGTCGACGTTGGTGATGCGCACATCAACCTTGTCGCCAACCGAGAAGCGCTCTGGGCGCTGCTCTGCACGGTCGCGGGACAGATCGGAGCGGCGGATGAAGGCTTTCATGCCCTCGTATTCCACTTCGATGCCACCGTCTTCGATGGAGGTCACAGCCACAGTCACAACGGAACCGCGCTTCACGCCGCCCACTGCTTCCGCGAACTTGTCGCCGCCCACGCCTTTGATGGAGAGCGAGATACGCTCCTTCTCAACGTCGACTTCGGAGACAACGGCCTGAACCACATCGTTCTTGTGGTAGCTCTGGATCGCTTCTTCGCCGCGCTCGTCCCATGACAGGTCGGACAGGTGAACCATGCCGTCGATGTCGCCGGGAAGACCAATGAACAGACCGAATTCGGTGATGTTTTTGACTTCGCCTTCAACTTCGGTGCCTTCAGGGTGCGTTTCTGCAAACACTTCCCATGGGTTGCGCATGGTCTGCTTGAGACCAAGGGAAACGCGACGCTTGGCGCCATCGATTTCCAGAACCATGACTTCGACTTCCTGAGAAGTGGACACGATCTTGCCGGGGTGTACGTTTTTCTTGGTCCAAGACATCTCGGAAACGTGCACGAGGCCCTCTACACCAGGCTCCAGCTCTACAAAGGCGCCATAGTCCGTGATGTTGGTCACGCGGCCAGTGTGTGAGGATTCCAGTGGGTATTTCGCAGCAACCAGATCCCATGGATCTTCTTGCAACTGCTTCATACCAAGAGAGATACGGTGTGTCTCTTTGTTGATCTTGATCACCTGAACCTTGATCGTTTCGCCAATGGCGAGGATCTCGGATGGGTGGTTCACACGGCGCCATGCCATGTCTGTCACGTGCAACAAGCCGTCTACGCCGCCAAGGTCAACAAACGCACCGTATTCGGTGATGTTCTTGACCACGCCGTCGACTTCTTGGCCCTCGGTGAGGTTACCAATAACTTCGGCGCGCTGTTCGGCACGTGATTCTTCGAGGATCGCACGGCGCGATACAACGATGTTACCACGGCGACGATCCATTTTCAGAACCTGGAACGGCTGCTTAAGACCCATCAATGGGCCAGCATCACGCACGGGGCGCACATCAACCTGAGAGCCGGGCAAGAACGCAACAGCGCCGCCGAGATCCACAGTAAAGCCACCTTTGACACGGCCAAAGATTGCGCCTTCGACGCGCTCTTCTGCAGCGTAGGCTTTTTCCAGACGGTCCCATGCTTCCTCACGGCGCGCCATCTCGCGAGAGATAACAGCTTCGCCACGGGAGTTTTCGACCTGACGAAGGAATACTTCGACTTCCTGGCCTACTTCGACATTGGGAGCTTCGCCTGGTTCGGCAAATTCTTTAAGCTCGACGCGGCCTTCCATCTTGTAGCCTACTGGCCCGCTTCGATCGCGATAACCTTACCTTTGACAACAGAACCCTCTTCGGGCGTGTCCATTTCGAAGCTTTCTTCTAAGAGTGCTTCGAAGTCTTCCATTGAGTTCATAGCCATGTAGCTTGATTTTCCTTTAGTATTGAGTTTCTGGCCGTGCGGTTGTCTCCGCCGGTCTTGAATGAAAATTGGACCTCGGGGTGAGAACCGGTCGGGATAAAGAAAGAGGGCCGGAACAAACCGACCCTGTATTAGATACCTCGCCCGGTGCGTGTATCCGCCCCTTAGACAATCGCGCGTATAGGGGATTTGGCGGAGCGGCGCAAGGACAGTAAGCCCTACAGCGGCCGCATCCGCACAAACCCGCACTAGATCAGTTGATAGCTATGCGGAACATAGCGGTAGCCGCCTTCGCCGCGTGTCTCGATGAAACCCATACCGGGGAACGGCATGTGGTAGCCGATGAGCGGGAAGCGATCCGCGCTGGCCATGTCCATGACCTTTTTGCGTGTGGCTGCAGCTGCGGCTTTGTCCATGTCGAACTTCACTTCCCATTCGGGATAAGCCACCGACCAGACGTAGTGGTTGGCAGTGTCGGCCATCAGCAAAAGCTGCTTACCACCACTTTCCAGCATATAGCCCATATGGCCCGGTGTGTGCCCGAATGCCTCGACGGCGGTGATGCCGGAGCGCACGTCCTGCCCGCCATTGAGGAAAGTCATCTTCTCGGCCAAGGGGCGCACTTTACCCTCAAAACCTTCATTTTCCTGTTTGGCCCACGCATCAAACTCAACCTGACCTGTGAGATAGGCAGCACCCGCGAATGTCTCTGCGCCGTCTGCATTTGTCAGACCGCCGATGTGATCACCATGCATGTGAGTGATCACAACATGGGTGACGTCGGACGCAGCGTAGCCTGCGGCCTCCAATGCCTTTGTCGTTCCTTCAGCGTTGAGACCTGCATCAAACAGAATCACTTCGGAGCCGGTGTTCACGACTGTGGGTGTGAAAAAGAACTGCGCCGCATCAGTGGGCAGGAAATTCGCGGCACTCACCTCGGCAAAAGTGGCATCATCGACATTCATGCCAAAGATATTATGCGGAGCCTCGACGCTACGGCTGCCGACGAGCAAAGTTGTCACTTTGAAATCACCCAAGGTGAAATCGCGGTGTGTCGGCATCGATGTAGCGGCGTGTCCAGCGGCAGTAACCAAGGTAGGAGTGGCAGCCGCGAGAGGCAGTGCTGCCCCCGCGAAAAGTGCATTACGGCGTGTCAGTAACATTGTAGCAACCTTTCTAAGAATTATGCTGTCGAAGTTAGCTCTGATTGGACCGGCGGCAAGGAACTGTTTCGTGAACGCACGCCAGGGAGACCGCATTGCGCCTGAGACAGGGCGCAGTAGAAATGAAAAAATGGCCTCAAAATGGACCGGAAGCGTCAAACGCGCGCGCTGTAAGCTGAGCAACAAGTGCTGTCATGACACTCACCACGAGGCCAGTGGTATTCGAACACGAATATTCCGGTATAAATTGCACTGCCCGCGCATTTCAGCACGGACAGCACTGTAGCCTTCAGATCAGGCCGAAAAGCCCAACTTTGCCACATGGATCTCGAACGTCGGATGCATTTGGGCGCCCACGACCGTGTCCTTGTGATGGCGGTAGATGGAGCGCCAGTAGGGTTGAATGATCACACCTTCGTCCTGCATGAGCTTCTGCAGCTTTGCCATCACGTCGCGGCGTGTGTCCGCATCGGCAATCGCCAGCGCATCGCCCAACAGCGCGTCAAACTCGGAATTGGCGAAAGCACTCTCGTTCCATGCCTCGCCGGAGCGGTACGCGAGCGCCAGCACCTGAACACCCAGCGGGCGCTGCGCCCAATCGGTGGTGGAGAAAGGATATTTCACCCAATCGTTCCAGAAGGTCGAGCCGGGCAGCACAGTGCGCTTTACGTTGATGCCTGCATCGCGCAGCATGGCGGCCGCCGCGTCAGAGGTGTCCTTGCGCCATGTGTCGTCTATCGAGATCAGCTCGTGCTCGAAGTCAGCCATGCCGGCCTCTTCCATCAGCGCTTTTGCACCTGCGGGATCAAACGTCGGTGCAGGCATTTCAGCGTATTCTGGGTGGATCGGGGAGACATGGTGGTTCTCGCCCACGGTACCATTGCCGGAAAAGCCAAGTTCAAGCAGAACGTTGTTGTCCACCGCCATGGCGAGTGCGCGGCGCACGCGGGCATCTGCATAAGGCTTTTTGCCATCCACTTCGGCGTCTTGATTAGTGCGCAATACAACCGTGTTAGCAGTGATAGCTTCGGATTTGCCCCAACCCATGTCGTCAAGCAGCAGAATAAATTCGCCAATCGATTCGTAGACCATATCCACTTCGTCAGAATCCACACCCGCGACGATGGAGGACTGGTCCGTGCCGTAGTCGATATACTCGATCCGGTCGAGGTAGGCGCCCTCACCCCACCATGTGTGGTCTTCGTTTTTGACCAACACCGCTTTTACACCAACTTCGAATTCGGCTGGCAGGTAGGGACCTGTGCCGATGGGGTTGTCGAGCGGATCGCCGTTGAACGTCTGGTGCACGATGGAGGCAGGATAATCGGAGAAGCCTGCGATCAAAGTGATGTCTGGGGCGCCGAGCGTCAGCTTGACCGTGGAGCCATCAACGACCGTGATCGCCCCCTCGCGCGCTTTGCCCGTGTCCGCGTCAATCAGTGAATCCATACGCGAGGCCATGGAATTGCCTTCGACTTCTTTTTCGCACCAGCGTGCGATGTTGAACGCCACATCTTCCGCGGTGAAAGGATCGCCGTTATTCCACGTCACGCCAGAACGTACTTTGAGCGTGTATTCGGTTGCGTCATCATTAACCTCCCACCCCTCAAGGAGCATCGGCGTAATGGTGCCATCAATTTGGTATTCCGCCAGATATTCCAGATATCCGCGCGTGAAGTTCGACATCTGCGGCCAGTCATAGGTGCGCGGATCTTTGAGCCCTTTAACAAGGGATTCGATTCGCAATGTGCCACCTGGTGCAATATGAGCTGCCGCTTTTGCAGGTTGCGAGAGGCCCAGCAGACCGTAAGCTGCGGTGGCGGTAACGCCCAGTACGGTCGCACGGGTCAGGAACTCGCGCCGCGACAGCGTACCTGCGGTAACTTCCACTGCATATGATTGGGCAGCGGAATGGATATTTTTTGATTGGGTCATGGATGTCTCGTCAAATTCGGGAGGGGAAAATGGAGAGCAGTCCACATAAACAAATCGGAGAGACCACCCAGACCGCGATCATCGCGACCATTTGAGTGCCCCATAAGATAGCCCAAATCCCAAAAAATCAAGAGAACTGATGTTCTCGGGCGCAAGCGCTAAATCATGCGCCACGCCCAAATTGATGGCCGCGGCGCGAAACATCAGGCCTCAGTCGGGCCGCCCGCGTCTTTCCATGCCGAAAATCCACCAATGTTAGTGACAACCGCATACCCCATATCTTTCAGCGTTTTGCCTGCGAGGGCGGCTTGCCCACCTGCGCCACAAACCAGATAGATTTCCGCATCCTTTTGAAACACAGGATTGTACATTGCCTCAACAGCAGGATCGGCGCGGAATTCAATCATCCCACGCGGGACGCGGTGGACGCCTTGAATGGTGCCGCTTTCCTGTATGCCAGCACTGTCGCGCACATCGATAAACACGCCTTGCCCTGCGGCATGTTTAGCAATTGCCGCCGTGACGTCCATTTTCGGTACATCGTTGTTTGCGGCCTTGAGATAATCTTCTGCGGTTTTCATTCCAGTCTCCAAAATATAGATTGATTTACACTAAATTGGGGCACGCACCTCCAAACTCAAGGCCTAAAGCGCTTCGCCCTTTTTACGCAACTCCTCGAACAGCTCGCGGTAGATGCCATTGGAATCACCCCCGCCGAAAACCTGTGCGCCCCCCGAATAGCTTTGGCCGTAGCTGCG
>RCND010000696.1_pt1 | contig 19279 bp, 20 predicted proteins | sample 2041351 | NCBI WGS metagenome assembly RCND01 (sample SAMN09708230, study PRJNA481090) | Marine sediment metagenome, whole genome shotgun sequencing project. | biome: marine sediment; feature: ocean; material: sediment; isolation source: Sewage treatment plant 12B marine sediment (STP12B) ... | reverse complement strand
GGATGGGTACTCTTTTTTCTTGTTTTTTTCTAGAGGTTCCGAAAACACCGACAGTAAGTAAACTCATAAGTTTTTGTTTTTTTGAATTCTGTGATTTATTGATCTTAAAACGTTTTAACACAATTACGTATCAGAAACTGACGAAAATTAGAGATACTAAAATTATCCAAATGGCTTTCATATTCTTCTCTATAATGACCACCAGCTCATGAGTATAGCAAAGATGAACTCTATTTCTATATCGCGATATAAATGTACTGACATCTATATCCGTAATCTATGATATAAATCATAAAAGCGAAGCGCTTCTTAACGCATTTAAAATTTAAGCGTTTTAAGAAAAAACAAGTATAAAGGCGTTAACTGTTTTGTTGTATTTATTATAAAAAAAACATGACTTAGACAAAAACAAAACAGACTTGTAAAAATAAGAATATCTGCTATACCTAATAAAACATAACAAAAACGCGAGTTATAATAACCGTAAACACTAAAATTGATGCAATAGTAGTTCGCACAAATCTCTTAATTTGGTCTGATAGTCCCCTATTTCTTTTCATGTTTTATGATTTTATTTTTGGAGCATTTTTTATCCTTTCAAGATGGTTTTTAATACTTAACCTTTATTTGATTTTTAGTACAGAAAAACTAGTCTTTACATTCCAATTCGTTATTCATTGTTATGATAAGATTATTGACAACTATTTTAAGTAACGTTTCTAAAAGTTGAATTACACATTACATAACTGACTTATTTCCTTACCTATTTTCTGTTGCCTCGTTTCAGAAATTCCTAAATGATCTAAATAGAAATGGTCTTTCAGTAATTGCTTGCACAAAACGATATCACGACTTAATAAAAACTGTTTTTCTCTGGCCGTTAATAGCGTTGAAGATGTGATTGGGTACAAACCTAGGCGATCTATGCGATTTCTTATAGAATTCCCTTCTGGATAATCCCAACTTAACAAATACAATCCAACACATTTACCATATTGTATGGCATCTGTTGTAAAACGAGTATTAGTAACTACCCATCCTTGATTGGGCACTGAATTTAGTTTATCATTATGTTTATACTGCGTAACAATATCTTGATATCTTGAGTTGATGTATAATGGAATCTTAACATCACAATTGCGCCCTTCCTCACTATGAAATTTGCATTCGGTAACAATATATTGTTGGTCTTTTTTTGCAATAACATCGACTTCATGAGACACACATTTGCCTTGCATAATTTTATCTACCTCTACATTGTAGCCCGAATATTGTAATATGGCTGCAATAAATCTCTCAAAAGGAAAACCTGTAGGCCCTAACTCATAGATGGCTTTTTTAAGTTTATACTTTGATGCGAAAATGCCTTTCTTGTGTTTCAGTAAACTATAGGCACGATTATAAATTTCTTTCGTAGAGATACCTTGATATAACTCATCTTTTACCACAGTTAAAATATGCTGAACGGTATCCTTGTCTGCACCACTTCGTGTTAAGGAATTTTTAAGTTTCTGAAATGAAAACTTAACTTTCTCTCCTGATGATTTGATAATATTAAAATCTTGATTTACGTCCATAATTTAAAGACTTATTAATACTAATTTTTTAAAACTCCTTATCTAATTTAGTCTAGTTTATGATTGCTTTCATTGGGTATATAATAAAAACAACCTTAAGTAATCTTCAATCATTTAAATTGGATCTGAGAATGACATGTCGTCCTACCATTGCTCCGCTAATTGCTCCTATTAGAGATAGCACCCATGCACTACATATAAAAATCCATAGAGATGTTGTCCAAAAAGTGGGTTCAATGATTGCAGAAACTATCCACAGCGCATTGCATAATATTGGCGTATACCAAACACTTTTCGGATTATGTCTGCATATAAAAAAGCAAGCTATGGCAACTATAATACCGTAACTGATATAAGCAATTTCTTCACTTAAATTCTTTCCTATCATTGGAATTGAGCTTAACAAGGTGGCAATTAGAAACACAAGAATAAATGATATTAAAGCAGTTATTAATGACAATCCCCAACTTGGTAATTTAGAAAAGAAGTCCCTTATTTTTGATGTTTCCATATTCTCACAATAGTTTAATTTATCCTATGTAACATAACTATCAAATATAGCTACCCTTTAAAAAAACGGCAATGATAATTATCAGGTAGCAAGGATGTATTAGTTAATATAATGGAAGAACAATAACTCTAATTTTATTCAAATTAGGGCTGCATATAAATTAATTCAAGATTCGTTCATGTTTTATGCGAGTGAATAGTTTAGTTGTCATTTGCAACCAAAAAAACAGTTATCCCATTGACGAATATATTATTGAAAGATCTAATCCTTGGATATTGGATATGCTGGTACATACAGATTATTATAACCAAAAGTAAAAAGGCCATTATTACAAATCTCTTGAGGTATGATGAATATCATTTAGAATCTCTTTTCTACTCTATAACTTTACATAATAATTAATTATGTAATTATGAATGAATTTAGAATTAGACCTAAAGACAATTATATTGAAAAAGCAAATTGGTCTCAATTATATGTTTTAACAACGCATTGGAAAAGCGATTTGGAATTCTATATGCTTGACTTGGAATTTTTACAACACGTTATTGATAAATATTTTATTTGGATGGATAATAAAAAGGACATCGATAATGTAAGGGAAATTGAAAGCATATTAGTGGATACTACAGTTCGTTGTGGTCAATTAAAAAAGAAGACAGCCAGACATTTAAAGCATTTGGGTGATTTGATAGATGACCCATTTAAATATGACTCTCACACGTTTAGAGATGAGCATGAACAGCTTGAAAATGACATAGCTTCTTTTGTTAAAATATTTCGAAAAAGTCGTAAAGATGTTTTTCATATTACAAAGCAAGTGCTAGATAGCGAGACTTTAACAGCGTTATTAAAGTAACCATTAAAATATTTGAATGAACAGCCCGATAACAATTTCTGCTTTTAAACATCCAAATATGGATAAACAAGGTTGAAAAGGTTATCTAGAAGGTATGAAACAACATATAAAAACGCATCAAAAGGAAACGTATATTTCAAGTTATTTTTCTTTTATAAATATCCCCTAAAATCAGTGATAATAAATGCTCTAGTCAGCTTGGATTAGGACGAATTTAAAAATTTAGAAATTATGAGAACAGATGCACAAATTAAACAAGATGTATTAGATGAATTGGTTTTTCAACCTCATATTGATGAAACTCAAATTGGTGTTATTGTTAAAAACGGTATTGTAACTCTTACGGGAAAAGTGTTTACTTATGCAAATAAAATAGCAGCAGAGGAAGCTGCTAAAAAAGTAAAAGGTGTAAAAGCTGTCGCTGAAGATATTGAAGTTGGATATGAGACCAAAGCGCACAAAACTGATACTGAAATTGCAAATGCAGTTATTGATGCGTTCATATGGAATAGTGCCATACCCGAGGAAAAAATCAGTATAAAGGTTGACGATGGTTATATCTACTTAACCGGAGAGGTCGAATGGGCTTATCAAAAAGAAGCTGTAAAACGTGTTATACAAAATTTAATAGGAATTAAGGACATAGTTGATAGTATTACAGTAAAGGAAATAGCAGAAACACCCTTCCAAATAAAAGAAAAAATAAGCAAGGCTTTTGAGCGCTCTGCGCATATTGACGCTAACAATATTACTATCGAGTTAATGGATAATCATATTATAAAGTTAAAGGGCAAAGTACATTCGCTTAAAGAAAAAGAAGATGCGCAAAAAGCTGCTTTTAATGCTATTGGTGTTTATGAAGTAGAAAATGAATTAGAAGTAGTATAACGAGCATATTCATATTCTATCGTCATAATCAATCTCCTTGGTTTAACTACTTCTAATTCATTATCATAACTGCTACTTCCAAAAGAAGTCTTTCCAATTCATGTCTTATTTTGAATGGCTACAGTAAAAATCTTAAAGAAAAGCAAATAGTAATCCTGTGATAATGAGTATACCAAATCCTATTATAAGCTGCCAGCGGATAGATTTATCACAAAGGATAATTCCATAGATCATTTTTAACAGATTATTACTTATAGTTGCTATAATTACTGCGGCTACTAAAACAGTCTCGCCAATATTCCACTTGCTTTGAAATAAATTAATGATAAATGGATCGATATCGGTAACTCCAACCAACAACGATAAAACTTTGATGCCACTTTCTCCAAAATTTTTGGTCACGTAATCAGTTACTAAAGCAAAAAAGATAAAAAGTAACGCGAAGACCAAAGCAGTTTTAAATTCTAACGGATTTCTATTAGAATTAGTAAGTTGTGAGGTTTCTTTCTTTACAGCGTTTGATTTTCGAAATTTTAAGAAGTAAAGTGCTATTAAAACAGAAACTACTATAAACAGAGTAAAGGATGGTGCTAATTTTAACGCAATATCTTTATTGAAAAAGTAGGCAAGCAATAGAATACGCAAATACATCATAGTTGTGGCAAGTAATATAGCCGGAACCATTTGAGAATTTTTACCTTGCTCTTTGCTTTGCTTTGCAAGAATAAATGTAGTCGCTGTACTACTGTATAAGCCTCCTAATACGCCTGTAAGTAACATACCAGCTTTCGGAAAAACAAACTTTTTAAGTAAATAACTCACATAAGAAATACCTGAAACTGCAACTATGGCCATCCAAAACTTATAAGGAGAAATATTTATATGTTCTGAAATAAGCGTATCGGGTAGTAAGGGTAAAATAACACCAATAATGACCAAGAATTTTGCTAGCGTAATAAATTCTTGATCATCAAACTTTTTCGAAAATTCAAAAAATACGCTCTTAAGTTCAGTTAACCACAAAACGGTGACAACTATTAAAATCACTAACCATGCAGGTTCTAAATAGATTAATGGAGCCAAACAATAGGTAATAAAGGCGATCACAAGAGATGTGGCACTAAACGTTTTGTGCACTTTAATTTTTCCCCAATAATAAGTTATGAGAACAGCAGTAATACAAATGCCTCCTCCGGCAAATAGGATGAGTCCATTGGGCTCTATAATGTATAGCATATAGCCCAAAATCCCGATAAGTGTAAACGTCCTGTCTGTGCCAAATAAGCTTTCAAATTTTAGTTTTTTGTGCTGACTTCTTTGCTCCAAACCGATAAGCAAGGAAAATACTACCGTTAACACAAAATTTAAAATGTTGACCGGAATTTTATTTAGTAGTTCTTCAAACATTGGTATAGAATTATGATCTCAATACGTCCAATAGGTAGAAAGTATCTTTTTTTAATAGTGTTTCAATATTCATAAAAGCCTGTTTAAAATTTTATAAATTTTCTTTGCAATAAACCATTCAACTCAAAATGTATTTATTTTGCAGATTTAGATTATCATCAAAGTCATACACATATGGAACACCTGTGGGAACTTCAATTTCAGAAATTTCGGTAGCAGGAATATCATCTATTTGTGACATTAGAGCTCTAATAGAATTTCCGTGTGCCGTGACCAATACTGTTTTATTTTGTACCAATTGAGGCGCAATACATTCAAAAAAGTATTCTACTACTCTTTTACGAGTGTCCTTTAAAGATTCACTTAGAGGTAAATAATCAGGATTGATATGTTTGTATTTATCATCAAATTTTGGGTGTCGCTTATCATCCAATGCAAGGGTTGGTGGCGGTGTCTCATAGCCTCGTCTAATCTTCCAGTACAGGTCCTCTCCCACTTCTTTCTTTACCTCATCCTTATTTAGTCCTTGCCAAGCTCCATAATGTCTTTCGTTTAAACGCCAGCTATAAAGGCAGTCAATATGCATCATATCTGCTGTATCCAAGATAATCCAATTAGTTCTTATCGCCCTTTTTAAGTAAGAAGAAAAACAAATAGATACTTCTATCTTATTTTGTTTAAGTAGTTCACCTGCTTTATTGGCTTCTACTATGCCTTGTGGCGCAAGGTCTATGTCGGTCCATCCTGTAAAAATATTTTCTATATTCCAGAGACTTTTGCCATGCCTTACTAAAATTAATTTTCCCATTTTTATGAATAAAAAAAGTCCTATTTTAATTAGTTACTACTTGCCGCAATACCTAAACTAACTTCAGATGCTTCTGCTTTATTAATGTTCTTAATACCCGAAATAAGTGCGTCTAGATTAAATGAAATACTATTGATTCCATTTTCGACCAAAAATTGAGCAAATTCTGGATAATCACTTGGTGCTTGACCACACAACCCTATTTTTGTATGTGTTTTATGAGCTGAAGCAATGACCATTGCAATCATTTTTTTAACTCCTGGATCATTGATATCAAAAATAGCACTCAACAATTGCGAATCGCGATCGACGCCTAATGTCAATTGCGTTAGATCGTTAGAACCAATGGAAAAACCGTCAAAAAATTGAGCAAATTCTTCTGCTAATATGACGTTATTTGGTATTTCGGTCATCATGTAAAGTTGCAAACCATTTTCTCCTCTTTTTAGCCCATTTTTTTCTAGAAGGCGAACGACTTTATCTGCCTCTTTTAAAGTGCGACAAAATGGAATCATTATTTTTATATTGTCTAGGCCCATAACCTCGCGTACTATTTTTAAGGCTTTACATTCCAATTCAAAAGCATCTTGATATTTTGGATGGTAATAGCGTGAAGCTCCTCTAAAACCTATCATAGGATTCGATTCAATAGGCTCAAATTGATGTCCTCCAATAAGATTGGCGTATTCATTAGATTTAAAATCGCTTGTACGCACAATGACGTCTTTAGGATAAAAGGCTGCTGCGATTGTAGCCACACCTTCTGCTAGTTTATTTACAAAGTAATCTTCTTTATTTGGGTAATGATGTGTTAACTTTTCAATCTTCGCTCTAACCTTTTCGTCTTTTATTAATTCGAAATGTTTTAAGGCCATAGGATGTATTTGAATAGAATTATTAATCACAAATTCTAATCGCATAAGTCCAACACCACTACTTGGATAAAAGGATAGTTTGAACGCTTGTTCTGGATCTGCCAGGATAAGCATGGCTTGGGTTTTAGGCGTTTTAAGAGTCTTGATATTCACTTCCGATTCTTTCCATTTTAGTATCCCGTCATATACGACGCCGGTATTGCCTTCGGCACAAGAAATAGTAATCTCTTGACCATCCTTAATAACTTGTGTTGCATTTATAGAGCCCACAATAGCTGCAACTCCAACTTCACGAGCAACTATAGCTGCGTGACTGGTACGTCCACCTTGATTCGTAATGATACCTGCTGCTTTTTTAAGAATAGGATCCCAGTCTGGATCTGTCTTTTCTGTAATCAGAATCTCTCCTGGTTGTAGCTTGTCAGACTCTTTTGGGCTGAGCAGAATTCTAGCTTTTCCTGCAGCTATTTTATTGCCAAGCCCCATTCCTCGTGTAATTTCTTTGCTCTTTTCTAGTAAAGCATAGGTTTTGATTTTTAGTCGGTTTCTTATTGCACTTTGAACAGTTTCTGGTCTCGCTTGTACAATGAATAGTTCATTAGACTTTCCATCTTTTGCCCATTCAATATCCATTGGGCGACCGTAGTGCTCTTCAATAATAACAGACCATTGCGCCAATTTTATAACTTCAGCATCGGTTAAAACAAATTGTTCCTGTTTTTCAATTTTTGTATCCAGATTTACAGTTCCACTTCCAGAAGCATCATAGATCATTGTCTTTTCTTTGCTTCCCAATTTTCGGGAAATGATGGGTTGCTGTTTGCCTTTTTTTAAACTCGGTTTAAATACAAAATATTCATCCGGATTAATACTACCCTGAACAATATTCTCTCCCAATCCCCATATGCTTGAAACCAAAACTACCTTATCAAAACCAGTATCGGGATCTAAGGTAAAGTTAACTCCAGAACACGCAAGGTCAGAACGTACCATTAATTGTACACCAATAGACAATGCTACCTTTTTATGATCAAAACCATTATCCTCACGGTATTTTATAGCCCGATCTGTAAAGAGCGATGCATAACACTTCTTACAAGCAACTATTAATTCATCCAATCCTTTTACATTGAGATAACTTTCTTGCTGACCAGCGAAACTGGCTGTTGGTAAGTCTTCCGCAGTTGCACTACTTCTTACAGCTAATGAAATTTCTGCTCCGTGTTTTTTTATAAGATCGAAATAACCTTCCTCAATGGCTCCTTTTATAGCATTAGGTAATTCTACTTTTGAAAAATCAGTTCTAATCGCAGCTCCAATTTTTTTTAAGTTTGAAAAATCCTTTTTATTCAGGGTATTGAGCTCTTCAAAAATAGTTTCCTTTAAATCACTTTGTTCTAAATAGTGCCAATAGGCATCCGAAGTAATCGCAAACCCATCTGGTACTTGTACGTTTTTGGATGTTAATTTTTGAAACATTTCTCCTAATGAAGCATTTTTACCACCTACACTAGGAATATCATGGATATCAATTTCGCTAAAATGTTTAATGTAGTTTTTCATTGTTATTATGATTAGAATCTATGACTCGTGATTTTTGAGTAGTAAATATCTAATAATAGGTCGGTATGCCAAATGATATATATCATCTACTAACTGCATTAGACTTCATTGGGGTAATAACTATCGGTTTAGTTTAGGTATCAGTGTTCTACATGATATAAATCATTTATTAACAGAGTTTATAGTTTTAATTTTAGCTTCAATTATTCAACAGACAGAATCGTGAATAGAGTTTCCAAAAAAACTAATGAAGATGTTTCCCTCGGAAAAATAGTTTCTGTTCGAGGTAGTGTCGTAGATATCTGGTTTGAAAAGAAAATTCCTCCTATTTATACACTCATACATTCGGGAATCGAAAACGAGATTGCCATTGAAGTGTTAGCGCAATTAGATAGCCATCGCGTTAGAGGTATTGCTTTAACACCTACGCAAGGCTTGGCTCGTGGTATGATCGCTAAAACAAATATGCAGCAACTGCAAGTTCCTGTAGGCGATGAAACATTGGGAAGAATGTTTGATGTTTTTGGAAACACCATAGACCACGGACCTCCTTTACCAAATATGAAATGGCATAATATACATCAATCGCCTCCTTCATTAGGCAAGCGATCAACAAAATCAGAAATTTTTGAAACAGGCATCAAAGCCATTGATGTATTGGTGCCATTAGAACATGGCGGAAATGCGGGCTTATTTGGAGGTGCTGGTGTAGGTAAAACAGTTTTACTAACCGAAATGATTCATAATATGGTAGGCTATCATGAAGGCGTCAGTATGTTTTGTGGTATTGGAGAGCGCTGTCGTGAAGGTCATGAATTGTATCATGATATGAAAGCAGCAAATGTTTTGGACAATATGGTGATGATGTTTGGTCAGATGAATGAGCCACCAGGAGCACGTTTTCGAGTTGGTCACGCTGCATTGACAATGGCAGAATATTTTCGTGATAATGAACATCGGGACGTGTTATTACTTATTGATAATATATTCCGATTTATCCAGGCTGGCATGGAAGTTTCTGGCTTGATGGGCCAAATGCCTTCCCGATTAGGGTATCAGCCAACTTTAGGAACAGAACTGTCTAAACTAGAAGAACGAATTGCGAATACGGATACAGGTGCTATTACCTCTATTCAAGCCGTATATGTGCCAGCAGATGATTTAACAGATCCTTCGGCTGTTCATACGTTCTCGCACCTTTCTGCATCCATCGTTCTTTCGCGTAAAAGAGCAAGTGAAGGGCTTTATCCGGCTATTGATATTTTACAGTCCAGTTCTAAAATGGCCATACCGCAGATTATAGGTGAAAAACATTATTCTATTTTAAGTAAAATTAGACAAACACTCGCTCAATATGAAGATCTAAAAGACATTATTGCGATGCTAGGATTGGAGCAATTATCTGTTACCGATCGTAACATAGTTAACAGAGCAAGACGATTAGAACGTTTCTTTACGCAACCATTTTATACAACAGAACAATTCAGTGGTTTAAAAGGTAAAGGTGTGCGATTAGCAGATGCACTAAAAGGTTGTGAACGTATTCTTAAAGATGAATTTAAAGATCTACCTGAAAGTGCTTTTTATATGGTAGGAACTATTGAAGAAGCGATTGACAAAGGAAAGAGCGCTATAAAAGCAAAACAAGAGGTAAATACGGTATAAAAAAATGAATCTAAAAATCCTTCTTCCTTTTAAGATCTTTATGGAGTTGTCCAATATCGCTCGCGTTGTTGTCGATACTTCAAATGGATCGTATGGATTTTTGCCGCAACGACTCGATTGTGTCGCGGCCCTTGTTCCTAGTATATTGACTTATGAAAACAGTAATGGAAAAATATTTTATGTAGCGATAGATGAAGGGGTGCTTATTAAAACAGAAAAAGATATTCAGGTTTCTGTCCGTAATGCAATTGCAGGAGCAGATCTTGGAAAACTTCATGAATCCATAGAGAAAGATTTTAAAAATTTAGATGAAAGTGAGCGCAGTGTGCGAATTGCTGTTGCAAAACTTGAAAGTGAATTTATTCAGAATATACAAAAACTACATCAGGACTAATGACTGACACAGATAAAAAAGCTGAAGAATCATTCAGTAAAAAAATAGGAGATAAAGAAAAACAGAAACTTAAAGCGCTCCACGAAGATAAAAGAAGTGTCTGGGCTGGCTTAGGTGCATTTGGTATGATTGGCTGGTCAGTGGCCTTACCGACATTTTTAGGTGCATTTGCCGGATTATGGCTGGATGAAAATTATCCGCAATCTATATCCTGGACCTTAACCATATTGATTGCAGGTTTATGTATTGGTTGTCTTATTGCATGGCAATGGGTCGCTAAAGAAAACAAAACGATGCATCAAGATAAAGAGAAAAAAGATGAATGATTTATTGACCATATTTTGGGTTCTTGCTGTTGGCTTAACCTTAGGCATACTGTTTTTTGGAGGCCTTTGGTTTACCGTAAAAAAAGCATTGACATCAAAAAAACCAGCGTTATGGTTTGTAGGAAGCTTGATTTTAAGGCTTGGTATAACATTACTCGGTTTTTATTATATCACAATGGAAGATTGGCGAAGACTTCTACTTTGTTTATTTGGATTTCTTATCGCGCGATTTATGGTGATGCGATATACCAAGCATAAGGATGAAACGCAAATTGAAAATAAAAAACTAGTATGAAACTTAGTCCAGACGATACTATTTTTTGGGAGTATGGTTTTATAACCATCAATCTTACTTTGGTTACCACTTGGGTCGTGATATTAATATTGGTAATTGCCTCTATGTTAATAACAAGACGACTCAAAACTGATATTAGAATTTCACGTTGGCAATGTATTTTAGAAATGTTGGTCACAGGAATGAACCAACAGATAAAAGAAATAGGGCTCAAAAACCCAGAAAAATATATTGGTTTTATTGGGACTATGTTTGTATTTATTGCATTCTCTAATCTTTTAATCATTTTTCCCGGATACGAACCACCCACAAGTTCTCTATCAACCACCGCAGCACTTGCTATATCTGTATTTCTAGCGGTTCCACTGTTCGGGATTGCAGAAAGTGGAATTTTTGGATACCTAAAAACATACATAGAACCTACCTTTATAATGTTGCCTTTTAATATTATTAGTGAGCTTTCTAGAACGCTTGCTTTGGCAGTAAGATTGTTTGGTAACATTATGAGTGGTGGCTTGATTATAACCATATTATTAAGTATAGCTCCTTTAATTTTCCCGGTAATGATGACTGTACTTGGTTTAATCACAGGTATCATTCAAGCCTATATTTTTAGCATTTTGGCAACGGTATATATTGCTGCTGCCACACAAGATTCGAATACAAAAAAAACAATTAAAACTTAATACAATGGATAATTCAACTCTAATTGCGATGGTCTCAATTATTACGGCAGGTGTAACCACTGGGATCGGATGTATGATACCTGCTTTAGGTCAGGGAAAATCAATTTCTACTGCCTTAAATTCTATGGCACAACAACCAGATGCGAGTCAAACAATAACGCGTACCTTATTTGTAGGTTTAGCTATGCTCGAATCGCTGGCCATTTACTGTTTCGTGATTTCTATGATTCTCATTTTCGCTAATCCGTTCTGGAACCATTTTATTGCTTAATAATTGATAACATGATATGAGCATGTTCAAAATTTTATCACCCAACGGAATGATTGATAGCGAACAGTCCCGATAATTATCGGGATGACCATTGAAAATAATAAATATAAACACATGAAAATTAACTGGTTTACATTAATAGCACAGGTGATCAACTTCATTATTTTAATGTGGCTACTCAAACGGTATCTCTACAAACCCATTCTAAAAGCTATTGATGATCGGGAAAACAAAATAATAGCACAACTCAATGATGCCGATGCGAAAAAAACCGAAGCCAAAAAGGAACGCGACGAATTCACTGAAAAAAATGAATCTTTTAACAGGCAAAAGGATGCGCTGATGCAAAAAGTAATAGAAGAAAGCAATACCGAGGCCGAGAAACTTAAAGAACAAGCAAGAACAGAAGCCAACGCACTAAAAGCTAAACTCGAAAAATCCTTACAGGAAGAACAGGAAAGCAATCATCTTGATATTACTAAAAAAATACAGCAGGAAGTGATGCGTATTGCAAAAAAGACACTAACCGACTTGTCTTCTGTACGTTTAGAAGATCAAATTGTAAATACTTTTATAAAACGTATAAATCAGTTGAAAGAAAACGAAAAAGAACAATTGATCTCCACTTTAAATTTAGATGATAACCCAATTTTGATACAAAGTGCTTTTGAGCTTTCTATTGAGCAACAAGCCGATATAAAAAAAGCAGTGCTCAATTTGACAGGTAATAGAAACGCATTTCAATTTAAAATAATACAGGAGCTAATTGCTGGTATAGAACTATCCACTAATGGTTATAAACTTTCTTGGAGCATTTCAGAATATCTGAAATCATTAGAAAAAAATATAACAAAGGTTCCAGAAAACAATCCTGAAAATTCATAAAAAAACAAATAAGGTGATTCAAAAAAAACCTATTAATACTATAAATAATACGTTCAGCAATCTAGCGTTAGAGAGAGAACAGCATCATTTTGTTTTAAACCCTCGCGAAGTTGGTTATGTAACAAGTGTATCGGCTGGCGTTGTCAAAGTTTCAGGTTTGCCAAATGTAGGGTTCGAAGAATTACTAAAATTCCCAGGAGATTTATACGGCATTGCCTTTAATATTGATGAACATGAAATTGGAGCTATTCTTCTCGGAGAAGATTCATTGCTAAATGCTGGTGATGAAGTAGAACGCACAGGACGTGTTTTGGATGTACCTGTTGGCAATGGATTAATAGGACGGGTTATAAATCCGTTAGGGCAACCAATGGACGAAAAAGGAACTCTTGTTTATAAGAGTAGATTGCCAATTGAACGAGATGCTACAGCGATTATGGATCGTGCGGCCGTTAAAGTTCCGCTTCAAACAGGGTTAAAAGTTATAGATGCGCTTATTCCCATTGGTCGTGGTCAGCGAGAACTCATCTTAGGAGATCGACAAACTGGTAAAACAGCTATTGCTATTGACGCCATACTAAATCAAAAAGATAAAAATGTGCTGTGTGTATATTGTGCTATTGGTCAGCGTGCCTCATCAGTAGCCAAGGTGATTGCAAGCCTTAAAGAGAAAGGCGCCCTAGAATATACCGTCGTGGTTGTTACCGAAGGCAACAATTCACCAGGTTTACAATACATAGCGCCTTATGCAGCAACAAGTATTGCAGAGTTCTTTATGGAAGAAGGTAGAGATCTACTTATCGTTTATGACGACCTTACAAATCATGCCAGAGCTTATCGCGAACTTTCCCTTCTTTTAAGAAGACCGCCAGGTAGAGAGGCTTTTCCCGGAGATATTTTTTATATACATTCAAAGTTATTGGAGCGTTCTACGCATTTAAGTGCCGCACTTGGAGGTGGTTCACTTACCGCTTTGCCAATAGCTGAAACAGAAGCGCAAAATATATCAGCTTATATTCCTACAAATCTTATCTCCATTACAGATGGTCAAATTTACCTTTCTCCAAAACTATTCGAATTGGGAATTTTACCTGCTGTCGATGTCGGAAAGTCCGTTTCGCGTGTTGGCGGAAAAGCGCAATTACCGGCATATCATTCCATAACCGAAAACTTAAAACTTGGGTATGCGCAATTTGAAGAATTAGAAACCTTTGCGCGTTTTGGTGCACACCTCGATGAAAACACAAGGAACACTATTGAACACGGAAAACGAATTCGGACCTGTCTCAAGCAAAAAGAGCTTCATCCCATGTCTGTTTCAGAACAACTTATAGTACTGCTTACATTAGTAAATGGACTTTTTGATACCATACCTATAGAGAAGATGGAACTGGCAGAAACCGAGGTCTTAAAGATTATAGCAGAACTTCCTTCTGAATTAATAAACCGACTGCATGCTGGAACGTTATTAAATACGTCAGACAGCGACCTTATTTTGAATAACGTTAATACTGCCCTCATACCTTTTAGTGCAGTTGCAGAAGAAAAACAAGACCATACATAATGCAAACATTAGAAAGCTTAAATAGACAAATTATTGGTGCTGGAGAATTAAAATCTATTGTGCGCACAATGAAAGCTATGGCAGCCTCTAATATTGGGCAATACGAGGCCGCAGTTGCTTCATTAGAAAATTATTATACTATGGTGGCTTTGGGGCTTGTTGCCTATTTTAATACTGCTAAAATTGGGTCTAGTCTCGAAAATCAGCAATTAAAAGTAACTAAAGAAAAATCGATCTGTGCTATTGTATTCGCCTCCGATCAAGGATTTGTGGGGCAATTTAATGATTCCTTATCCGAATATGTTTCGCAATACCTTAATACTTTTCCAGGAAAAAAGGAAATTTGGACAGTAGGTGCACGTATCCCTTTATTATTAACAGATATTGGTCTTAATGTTACTCAAGAATTTCCGCTCCCAAATTCTGTCAGTGCTATAACCAAGCTTATAGGGACAATCTTGATAAGTGTTCAAGAAAGTCACGAAAATGGTCATTTAAATGAATTTCATATTTTTCATAATCATTTAAAACCAGAATCAGTATATGGTGCTAAACGTCAAAGATTATTACCACTCGACCAAAGCTGGAAAGCTGAACTTACAAAATTAAAATGGCCAACCAAAAAAATACCAGAGGTTATTGGTGATGGCAAAACGGCTATTAAGATGCTCATTCAAGAATATCTTTTTGTAACCTTATACAAAGCGTGTTCAGAATCTTTGGCAAGTGAAAATTATAGCCGTTTAGGAGCAATGCAACGCGCCGAAAAAAACATTGAAGAGCTATTGGATACTATTAGCCACACGTATCACCGCTTACGACAAAGTTCTATTGACGAAGAACTTTTTGACGTGGTTTCTGGTTTTGAGGCGCTCAAAGATGATATCAAATAATCTTAATATTTTTATTCAGACAATTACCTACTCATTAACGAATTTAAAGACGCTTTACAATTCGAATAACCCTTTTGGAATAGCATGTAAATGCATTCTATTTACTTCATCTTGTATATCTGAAATACTCATGAGTTTAGACGTGTAAATGATAAATTCTCTGGGGAATACGCCCTTAATTAGTGTCACATTTTTAACACCATCAATTTTTTGAAGTCGAATTTTGATATGGTCCATTTGGTCATCCGTTGATGCATCGGTGCCAAAAATCTTTCCATGGTTTCCTGGTATAATATTTTCTGTAAGTAAGCTCATTTTGTTATTATTTATTAATTATATAATTAAACGAAAGCCTCCCAATGCCAAAATCTCATAAGGAAAATCGTTATTTGGTGAACCTATAATCATAAAGCTGATAGGTATTCCCCAATCCGTCGCTGATTATTTAGACCTACTTAGTGGTCGTTCTACAAAAAGAAAAATCATTCTTCTCCTAAGTAGTCTCTTTATTTAATCATACTAATTTATGGAATTTCATACGTGAGCTAAATGATATATATCATTTAGAAATTAAGATTTTGATTATACATTCGAATCATAAATAATTTCGATATGAAAAGCACACCGATTAAGATTCATTTTCTTGGAGCAGCTGGTACGGTTACCGGTTCTAAATATTTAGTAGATACTGGAGATAAAAAAATATTAATTGATTGTGGTTTATTTCAAGGTATAAAAAAACTCCGCTTACTAAACTGGAATTATCCTCCTGTAGATATCTCGAGCATTGACGCTGTACTTTTAACTCATGGTCATATGGATCACACAGGCTACTTACCCTTATTAGTCAAATCTGGATTTAATAAAACTATTTATGGTACCTATCCAACCTTAGATATTGCCAAAATAATACTTTACGATAGTGCCAAAATACAAGAGCAGGACGCCAAACGTGCCAATAAAGAAGGGTATTCTAAGCACCATCCCGCGCAACCATTATATGATCTAAAAGATGTTGAAAAAACTATTCCACATCTTAAAGGAGTACCACCTGCACGATGGTTACCGCTTTTTGATGGGATTAAAGTGCGATTTCAATACAACGGTCATATTCTAGGAGCTACGTTTATAGAATTAGACATTAATGGAAAACGTTTTGTATTCTCTGGCGATATTGGTAGAAAAAATGATTTGCTTTTATATCCACCACTGAAACCCAAAAAAGCAGATGTACTTTTTATTGAATCTACTTATGGTGGTCGATTTCATCCAGATGAGATTGAGGCTATCCCCAAAATAGAAAAACTGGTAAATGACACCATTAAGCGTGGAGGCATGTTGTTCATTCCAAGCTTTGCTGTTGAAAGAGCACAATTAATAATGTTTATTCTTTGGCGACTGCTTAAAGACAATAAAATCCCTAAAGTTCCAATGATAATGGATAGCCCAATGGCGGCTAATATGCTCGAATTATTTCACACCACGAGAGATTGGCATAAATTGGAGCCTCAAGATTATACAGAAATGTGTTCACATTTTACTATTGTTAGTGATTACTATGAATCCATGCAATTGCGAGACGATAAACAACCCAAAATTGTTATTGCAGGAAGTGGAATGCTTACTGGAGGAAGAATACTGAGCTATTTAGAAACTCAAGCCTCAAACCCAAAGAATACCTTACTATTTGTTGGTTACCAAGCAGAAGGCACGAGAGGAAGAAAATTATTAGAAGGCGAAAAGGAATTCAAATCTTATGGTAAATGGATTCCTCTTAATATGCAAGTTGAAGAAATTGAAGGACTCTCTGCACACGCAGATCATACAGAACTACTAGATTGGTTGAGTGAAATTAGCAAAAAACCAAAGGAAATATTTATTGTTCATGGAGAAAAAGAAGGTGCTGAAGCTTTAAAAAAAGGAATTGAAGATACCTATGGATGGGACTGCGAAATCCCTCAATTATATACGATTGAAGATATTGATTTTGATAAATAGGGATAAAGTAGTATCACTGATCACTTTCAGCTAAAAAAATGAATAAACAACTAAGTATATTAAAATATAAACATCTGGGCATATCTACCCAAAACGCTAATGTGGTTTTTTTAAAGGACGACAGTTATATCTCTATTTCTGAAGGTTTTGAGGCCCTTACTCGAATTAGGGTTTCAACAAAAACAAATTCTATTGTCGCGAGTCTTAATGTAGTCAATTCTAATATTTTGCTTAAAGATGAAATTGGACTTTCAGATACTGCTGCAAAAAAACTAGACATATCTGAAGGCGATAGTCTTACGGTTTCGCATTTAGAAACTATAAATTCTCTTGAGTATTTAAGAGCAAAAATATACAATCATAAGTTAGATTATGATGCTTATCAAAGCATCATTACAGATATTGTAAAGGGTGATTATTCTAATATTCATCTATCAGCCTTTATAACAGCTTGTGCTGGCGATAGAATGGAGATAACAGAAATTGCTGACCTTACCAAAGCAATGATAGCTTCTGGTATACAATTGAAGTGGCATAAAGACATCGTCACTGATAAGCATTGTATTGGTGGCTTACCTGGAAACCGAACAACACCCATTATAGTTTCCATTATCACGGCATTCGGACTTACAATGCCAAAAACATCCTCTAGAGCCATAACCTCTTCTGCGGGAACGGCTGATACTATGGAGGTTTTAACTGAAGTTTCCCTTTCTCCTGAGCAAATAAAAAAAGTGGTAAACAAAGAAGGAGGCTGTTTTGTTTGGGGAGATGCTGCGCGATTGAGTCCTGCCGATGATATTCTTATAAAAGTTGAAAAAGCACTGGATATTGATAGCGAAGGCCAATTAATAGCCTCGGTACTTTCTAAAAAAGCCGCAGCTGGATCTACACACGTTATTATTGATATACCTATTGGGGAAACTGCAAAAGTGCGAAGTCGAAAAGATGCAGAATCACTTAAATCACACATTGAAATTGTTGGTAAAGAAGTTGGATTAATTATAAAAGTTGTTATTACAGATGGCTCACAACCCATTGGTAAAGGTATTGGTCCCGCTCTTGAAGCCATAGATATTCTTAAAATTTTACGTAATGAATCAGATGCAGCTATGGACCTAAAGCAACGTTCACTTCTATTGGCAGGAACACTTTTGGAACTCTCAGGAAAAGTTGCCAAAGGAGCTGGAATTAAGACCGCTGAAGACTTATTGGTATCTGGTAAAGCGTATACCAAATTCAAAGCAATTTGTATGGCACAAGGTCGGTTTACGGAGCCTAAAACGGCATCGTATTCTCACAAAGTGCTTTCAGAAAATAAGGGCACATTAATACGCATTGATAACCGTAAGATCGCTAAACTAGCTAAATTATCTGGCGCTCCAGAATACAAAGCATCAGGAATTCAATTGAATGTGCATTTGGGAAATACGATAAAAAAGGGACAACTTTTATATACGATCTATGCGGAAGCTAAAGGGGAATTAAAATATACTTTGGATTATCTTAAAATGCACAAAGACATAATGACCATAATATAAAATATAACACATGATATTTTTTAGCCTTAAAGGAAATGAAAAACTAACATATCAACTTGCGGATAAAGCAAAAGCTGAAATCGGTAATGCTGAAATGCGCAAATTTCCTGATGGAGAATCCTATGTTAGAATACTATCAGATGTAAAAGCTAAAAATATTGTTTTAGTATGCACACTACACCAGCCAAATGACAAACTTCTCCCACTCTATTTCTTAAGCCATACAGCAAAATCTCTAGGGGCAAAAAACGTCATTTTAGTGGCGCCTTATCT